>Ga0307982_1002333_pt1 | contig 15387 bp, 8 predicted proteins | sample OrgLakmetagen989_FD_201847 | JGI IMG/M metagenome (GOLD analysis project Ga0307982, IMG submission 201847) | Saline water microbial communities from Organic Lake, Antarctica - #989 | ecosystem: Environmental > Aquatic > Non-marine Saline and Alkaline > Saline | place: Antarctica: Organic Lake...
ATCTTCCCATCCCAGCCCACCCTGGGTTTGGGTGGCAAGGTTGCCCCCAAATTTATTGCCATTACTACGACCGACCCTGTCAGAGAAGGAAGGGGCTCCTAGCGCCTCGGTTTTGTAGCATAACGGGCTTGGCGCATCACAAAATCACTTGCCTGTGGAACAATAGCCCAGAAAAGTATGGATGACTACTGCATATTTGACTACTGTGTGCTTATAAAATGGCTGCTACGGCGAAAAAGCCGCGTCAACGTGCTGGTTGCGTTGTGTGGCAACATTTCGGCACAGAGCCTACCGTTGCTCTGATCTCTTCGAGAAAGCAAAAAAAGCACACCGCAAGACGGTTCACCTTACCAGCTGGGGGTAAATTTATTTTTTTGGAGCGTGCTGTATGCTCCGTACCTTGCTTCTTTTGCAGGATTGGATGGCAAGGAGGAAGCCAAAGATGCTGCCTGTCGAGAGCTTCAGGAAGAGAGCGGCTTCATCGCCAAGAAAAAGGACCTGATCCCGCTTTTTACAGCGAATGAAGCAACTCGTAACACGACAACTACCTATTTTTCTTGGGGGGCTGAAGACCAGACACTTCCAGTGAGCCCCGAGGGGCGTGAGGTGCAATGGGCGACCTTGCGAGAGGCGGAGGCTTTGCTCATGCACAAAAACGGCATGCTTGAAGCGGTGCAAATAGTATTGCACGGAATACTGGAAGCAAAGTCATGCAGAAAACCCGCTGCTTGTGCACAGGCAGCTTCAACCGGCGATGATGTCCCCTTGCCTCCAGGCCAGCCTGCCGTTGCTGGGGGGGCTGCCAGGGCAAGCGCCGCCGCCGTGTCCGGTCAAGGAACCACTGCCGTCGGAAACACCGCCATTGAGTGAAGAATTCAAGGCGTTGGTAACATCCCTGGCCAGTGCTCCCTCAACAAGGTCGCGGTCTGGCAGCTGCTCAACAGGCGCGCCCCCAAAAGCAGACCTAGCAGCAGACTGGGGTGCAGCAGTGCTTGGCAAGCTGCCCAGGGGTGTTTCCTCCCCTGGCACCACAAAGCGGCTGGCACTTGCATCAAATGCAAGCGGCACAGACGCCAGCTCTCCGCTGTACCTGTTCTTTTTCACCTCCAGGGACTTGCTGCCGTCAGCCGCTACCTGCACGATCCACACGTTGTCGGCCTCTTGAGTGGCCTTGGCTGAGCCAAACACGGATGCAATCCCCAACGCAGCGCCTGCTGCTTCTTTGCGGGGGTGGATGACCACGCTCACGCTCACGTTGCGGGCTGATGCAAATTGCCGGAACTCGTCCAGCGCCCTGTCCTGGGCATCGAATTTGTCCCCCCCGCCGCGACTAAGGGCACGGGCAGCCATCATGAACTGCAAATTGTCGAGCAAAATATGACTGACATCGTGGCGGTACACTGCATAGTCCATGGCATCCAGTACAGAGTGCACATCTGTGGAGCCATAAAACTTCAAGAAGTGAAGTGGCCACTGGCTGAACGCTTCTATGGCATTGTCCAGATCTTGGGGCGACTGCATGCATTGCGCGCCAAACTGCTGCTTCAGCATGACTTTGCACAGCCGCGCGATGGGAATCTCGAAGCTGCCCCATAAGGTGGATACCCCCTGCTTTGCCAAGTCCACAGACATTTGTGAGAGGAGCGTCGTTTTACCGCTCCCTGTGGGACCAGTGAGAATATTCAGTTCGCCAGTTCGAAACCCGTGCACAGCTCTGTTCAGGGGCGGTAGGCTGCTGTACGCAGCGCCCGTGCGGCTGGGCGGTGAAAACACCTCTGCCGCCACTTCACGGGCCAAGTCTGTGATGTTGACCACTTGGTCGTGCAAGCACGGAGTGGCATCTTTCAAACACTGGCGGATGTCAGCTCCTGCCCGCAGCGCATCGTTGGCGTCCTTGAGGGGGTTGCCACCGGCGTCACGTGGAGCCTGCACAATCATGCAGCGCCCACGGCCCAACTTTTGCAGAATCCTCTGCAGTCCAGCGCTGCCAGCTGCATCTGCATCCATCCACAGGTACACTCGTTCGAAGCCCTCTAAAAGGGGGAGCACTTCGGGGGGCAGGGAGTTGGCACCGTTGGGCAGGGAAATGGCTGGGGCCCCTGTGGCTTGCCACACCGACATGGCATCCAACTCACCCTCCGTCAGTACGACTTCTTTGGTGCCTTCTGGCACCGTGTGTAGCCCAAATAATCCATATGTCCCGCCCTGCGCCAAAGTTGGCTGTGTTTGCATCAGCTTCTTGTCTGTGATGCTGCGAATCTTGGCTTTCGCGAATTCAACTTTCTGGCAGCTGATTTCGACGGTTGCAGAGTCAAGAGCACCTGGGGACTTGAGCATTGGGAACACCATGCACTCCACGGCTGTCCACTGGGCGCGCGCTGAGGCCGTGGCTTGCACTGCAAATGGCCAATTTGTGGCACCCACGGCGTACTTCTGCAGCGTGGACAAATCCAAACCACGCTGCTTCGTGAGGTATGCAAACACGTTGGGGAATTTGTTGGCTGTGCACAGGTTGTGTGCCGCTGCAGCCACGTCGCTGCCTTGGAGGGAGGGAGACTTGGCGTGAGTCACACCCTCCCTGCGCCGAGGCGAGGATGCTGCTGCACTGCAATGGCCAGAAACCCCTCCTTGAATATCAGGAAGATCACCCAAACGCCGTTTCAAGTCGTACCAGCTACCCTTTGAGCCACAGCGGTGGCAAAAGAAAGCTCCGGACTTGCGCTCCACATACAGCTTGAATTGGTTTGAAGGCTTCCCGAAAGTAGGTTTTCCGCACAACGGGCACTCAGCCAGGATAATATGAGATGGAGTAGTCTGTTATTATTGTTGTGTTGATGTTTCTGTTGCTGCAGCATAACTTCTCACGTACCTTCGCGGCAAAGCGCTTGCGCTCCATGTAGCTCATCACCTCATTGTCGCCAAGCTCGTAGTACTGAGAGACGAATGATCCAGAACACATCCTCGCAGTGGGGACCAAAGAAGTTGTAACGTATGATGTCCCACGAATCACCGCACCAGTACCCTGCTGGCAGGCACTTTGACGGCTAAACAATGAGAAGAATGGTGGAGTGTGAGGAATATTCTTGGACGACCCGGAGATCCTGAAAGCAGCCCACATAATTCCGCGCCACCTTGATCGACAGTGAACTCAAAGAATTAATACTAACACGGCTGTTGGGGTAATTTTGAGTTATTGAGCGCTGCCGGGCTGATACCGTCACTCACAAGCTGGGGGGAATGACAAAGCAGTACTAATGGCTTGTTCAACGAATATTGCAAAACACCATGCAAATATACTTTTTTTCATTTTAGCAGATGAGCGCCTAAACTTCGATGTCAGTGCAATCTGGTCAAGGCTGGCAGTATCTTTGCCAGCACAGCGTGTGACAGGGGGCTAAAAAGCGAGCAATGTGCTCAAATCCCGTCGCAAGACTCCTGATCCAGTTGCGATGATTCTTGCAAGCCTGGCTCAATCGTGGAAGGGTTATTGCGGCAGGAGCAGACGGGATGGCAGTGCGCTGAAGCGTTAAACTCGACACACTGTGCGCCCGTGGGCCTCAAACGTTGATTTGAAATCAGCACACTCAGCATCGTCACATTTGTGTGTGGCTCATGGGATAACCCTGCACTGCGCTGCATTGCCGTGCTTTGCAGCATCTGCCCCTTGGGATATATTAGCATGTGGGCTGCTCGTTGCCAGAGCAGCATATGCAGGGGGGGGGATTCCAAGTTTGCCGGCATTCAAGTGCTGAGAATATACCAAAAGTACCCGAATCCCACATCCACAGCCTCCTTCTTGATGGATTCCCAGCGGGGCACATCTTGGGCGGGCGCCACCTCCGTGCTGTCACCCCCCGCCGCCCCGAAGTACTGCAGGCGGAAGTGGGGCTGTCCAAAGCTAAGGGAGAGAAACACGCCCCCTGGAGCCAACACCCCCTGCACTTGTTTGCACACGGTGTATGTTTGCTGCAGCAGCTCCTGCGGCGCCTCCCACACGTCCCCCTTGTGCGCCAGCACCGCGTCCATGCCTGCCTTGTCCAGCACCACATCAAAGGAGTGGGGGTCAAACACTGCATCCAGTTGCAGCATGTCTGCAACTTTCCATTCAATGTGTGGGTGGCTGGTTTCGTGCTTGGCTTGCATGTTGCGAATGCAGACTTCAGAGATGTCTGTGCTGGTGAGGTGCTTGAAGCCAGCGTCAGCCTGCATATGTTGTATTGGTGCGCAGATGCAGCCATGATTCATTCGGATGCAAAAAGCGCTACGCCGCCGTCCCACGAACCATATCTGCGGTCAGGGTGGAGTTTCCACAACCAATCTGCGAGGAAGCACGGGGTACTTGCCGCTGCAGGTCAGCAACAAGTGCACGACGAACCAGAAGAATCCTGTCGTCAACAGATATTTGCCGACCTAAAAACTCAGACACATCATCGTAGGTTGCCAGCCAGTCGTACTCTTCTTCCCTGTGCTTCATATCGCAGCAATCTTGCCAAGCCTCGTGAACAGCTGCAGCGTGCCTACCTTTCGAAGCGCCACTCCCAATAGTCTTTCTTTGTGTATGCCTCAGAAGTCTTCGGTGTAACACCAGATTCGATCTTGACGTTGATCTTTGAAAGTCTTGTGTCAGCTGCAACAGTGGAGCTGTCAGGAACTGCTGCCATAATTGCGAAAAGAAATTTCACGCCTACTCTCAAACTTGCGTCCGCGCGACTGAGATACGGCAAGTGGAGTCTAGGACACCCTTATTCGAGTGTTAGAGAATTCGTTTTCTAGGTATATGATGCTCATGAGTGAATGGCGAGCGCGCGGCAGTCTCATGGACGAGGTGGTTGCTGACGGTTTGGGTTGATGAGGGGGGATGCTTTTCGTTGCTGTGGGGTTTCGGAAAGGGTACCTTGCCGAAGGATCAGCCAAACAACCGTTCCGATCTACCTGCTTGAGCTTTTTTAATTGGCTTTTCTGCTATCTGGTAGTTTGTACCTCCTGCAGCCATGTTGACCGTCCTTCGTCAGCACAGTTTTGCTCGCTCAGCTTTCGGGAAAGCAGCCTCATTTTGCACCAAACAAGTTGAAGTTAGAGCAAAGAAGGCAATAGACCTGAGATCCGATACTGTGACAAAACCAAGTGCGCAGTGATTCTGGCGAAGTGTGCTGTCAGCACCAGCAGTGCAGCACGTTGTGTGCAGATGCGGCCGTAACGTGCGCCATGATGGATGCTGTCACCGGCGACGATGTGATGGGTGAAGACCCAGCGATCAATAGCTTGGAGAAGCACTGTGCCAAGCTTTTAGGCAAAGAGGCTGCTCTGTTTGTTCCCAGGTTCGTCGCTTAGCCTCACATGCAGGCTGCCAAATTCAGTGCTTTCGCAGTGGGACCATGGGCAACTTGGTTTGCATCGCTGCGCTCACTGCAGGTAGCCCCATCGGCTCAGAAATCATCGTTAGTTTGCACACGGCATCCTCGTATGTTTGAGCACATACAGTTTGAATGCAGGTGGGAAATGAAAGTCATGTGTATCACTACGAACAGGGGGGCGTGTCCAGCCTCTTGGGCCTGGCGTTCAATGTGGCCAACAACGCCCCAGACGGCACCATCCCTATTCAACATGTGCAAGCTTGCATTCGCGCAGATGACCCGCACTATGCGCGAACCAGCGCACTTGTGATCGAGAATACACACAACAGGTGCGGGGGTCGGGTGCTGCCCCTGCAGTACTTGAGTGATTTGAAGCAGCTGGCAGACGAGCACTCAATCCCCATTCACATGGATGGAGCCCGCTTGGTGAATGCGGCAGTGGCCTTGGGCTGCGATGTGGGGAAGCTGTCCGAGCACTGCAGCACCGTGAGCATGTGCTTCTCCAAGGGGCTTGGGGCGCCAGTGGGCAGCATCGTCGCTGGCTCCAAGCAGCACATGGCGCTTGCACGGCGCACCAGGAAGATGCTGGGCGGAGGGATGCGTCAGGCTGGGGTGCTGGCTGCTGCAGCATCGCTGTGTTTGAAGGAGCACATGGGGCACCTGGAGACGGACCACCGCAACGCCCGCAGCCTGGCGCGGGCCCTGGCATCTTCGCCCCACGTGCAGCTTGACGCAGGCACAGTGGAGTCAAACATCATATATTTCGATACACCTGGGATCAGCGCAGACAGCATTGTGCAGCTGTGCCGGGAGAAGGGCCTACTCATCTCGTCCTATGGCAGCACCCGGCTGCGGCTTGTGGCGCACTTCCAGGTGTCCACTGCCGAGACAGAAACTGCTATCGACATTCTGCTGGGCGCCATTGAGCAGTCTGCATCTTCTGTCTAACTAGTAGGGTCACTCTTAGCCTGCCCTGCCCGCATGGCGTCCCGCAGAATGCTCTCGGCCTGGGCCAGCAGCGCCCCTGGCAGGCAGCCGCAGCACGCGGCATGGTGCATGGCATCCTCCCGGCTTAAACGCTGCTGCTTCATCACACGGCTTCCGATAGCCCTGCCTAATAGCACTGCAGCGTCGCCCAGAGTCAGGCAGTCTAGCTGCACGGTGTTGCCGTGGCGGCCATCCGGTGCCGCTTGTGCCCCCTGCAGCGTGAGCAACACCTGCAGCTGGGGGCAGGCGCTCATGAATGCATCACAAATCTCAAGTGCACCAGGCAGCAGGTTTGCTGTGACGTTATCCATCACCAGCAGTGCGTTGGTGTCATTCAGCTCCCCACACAGCACCCCCAGTGCCCCCGAGGCGGTCACGAACAAGGGACCAGCAGGACTGGGAGATTGGGCACTCGCAAGCCGCAGACCCTTGAACGAGCGTTTCTTTGAGCCCCACCTCCTGTTCAAGTTCACCGAGTCTGCGGACGCCACCCACAGGCTGTCCGGGTCTTGTGGGCTTCCGTCGTGGAAGTCTGTGAATTCCAGTCGCCGGCGAAGCAGCTTGGACCCCAATGCACCCAGCAGCTGCGCCTTGTGCAGACTGAAGCACCCCATGTCGAAAAAGTGCACACCTCCAGATGCAAGCTGCCGCAAGGCAGTGTACTGTGCCACCTGTCCGGCCACGGCGGACTTGCCGCAGCCTCGAGCACCCTGCAGCACACACAGGCGGGAGCGTGCCAGCAGCTCCAAGCACCGACAGATCTCCGCGCTATACCCAATGAAGCTCCTTGGTTGCGCAGGTATGTCATGCAGCAGCGGGAAGAAGGAGGGCCCATTGTCGTCCCACTGTCCCCCCAGCACCCCAGAGCCAGCGGGGATGGCACTGTCGGCACAGAAGCCCGTGAAGCGCACGCCACCAGCAAGTCGCGGAACGTGCTCCCACACACAGCAGCGTGTTTGCTGAATGTCTCCCAGCAGTACGTACTTGTCGGCATCCACTTGATTGCGTCCGGCACGCCCAAGCCGTAGTCGCTGCTGACCAGCGGCAAAAGCAGCAGCGACTGGCCATCCACTTGCCAGGGCTGCATAGAAAGCAGAGCTGAACATAGCGGCAGAGTCGTCAGATACATCTTGCCCCAGCTTGATGCACACGGTGCATCGCACCCCGGCTCGCAGGAATGCCTCCCCGATCCACTGGGAGCTGCAGCTGGAGCACACAGCCAAGAAGGGCAGGGACTGCGCTGCAGCCTCCGCCCCGGGTGCAGAGAACACTGACAGGATTTCATCGAAGTTGGCTGCTTCCAGGGTTTGTGCGTGGCCGTGGTCCCCCTCCAGTGCCAAGCGATTGCTGTTGCTGTGGCAGCTCAGGTGTAACACTTGGCTGCCGGCATGCAGGCTCCGCTGCAGCTTGTCCACGCTCATGAAACAGTTCTCCCACACAATCGCCCGACCAGCTTGCAGCAAGCCGTTGAAAATGGACACTCGCTCGCTTTCGAAGTGCAGGCGCGGCAGGGCTGCAGCCTGTGCGCCGTTGGCCAGCTGCAGGGGGCTGGCATACAGCACTGACAAATGGCGCACACCGTGGCCTCCTGGACTGTGCTCCCCCCTGAGATCAAGGGTGTTGGGCGAGGGGGGAATGGGGCTGGCCAAATCCAGCGACGCGCTTTCTTGCTGGGCGCTGTGTACAGTGCCGTGCTGTGGCCTGGCCGTAGCAGCAGGCCGTAGCAGGCTGGGCACGAGAGCAGGCAGGCGACTTGTGGCCGCACCGCCCAACTCCGTAACAGACTCTCCCATGTCGCCTTGGCGGCCGCGAAGCGATTCAGAATTGAACTTCAAGCGATTACCCCGCAGTGCTTTGAGTAGCTGCACCATGGGCCCACTGCTGAGGGCACTGTTGCCGGACAAATGCACCGCCCACAGGTGTGAAATGCTGCCTTGTGAGCTAAGCTGGAGCAGTAGCAAGACAAAGGACGGCGTCATCAAGTTGTTGCTAACATCCAGCTCCCTCAAGCTCGTCATATCTCGAACAAAGCGCGCCAGGCGGCCCTGCAAGCGCTCACCCCCCAGGGCATTCGCTGCCAAGTCAAGAACAGACAGGCTGGCCGAGGGAGCGCGCGCAGGCAACTGCGCTTGCGCAGTCAAAAAGTTCATACCACTTGGCAGCTTGAGTTGTGTGTACATATCAAGCAGGCTTTCCACGAAAGAGCTGGACAGGTCATTGTACGCGATATGCAGCGCCTTCAAATTGCTGCAGGACGATAAAAGCCAACGGAGTTCGATCAAGAACTGAGTACCATCTCCAATGCAGTTTCGGCTGAGATCCAGCGTTTGTATGGCCCCGGCTGATGCCACAGCGCGGGTGACGGCAGCTGCCTGGCGGTCGCCCAGGAGACATCCACTCATGTCCAAATGCACGATATGGAAGCTGGCTGACACACGAGCATCTCTCACACACGATGGCAAGCCAACAGGTGATACTGAGAATGCTTTGGAGGCATTCAGCAGCGTCGGCTGCGGGGGCATACTGCACTCCCCCCCGGGGCAACGCGCTGCCAAGGCGCTCCACGGGCTGTCTGCCTGCTCCTGGAACGGATCCACAAGACCCAACTCCATCAAGATGGGGAGAGACCTGCTGTCGTTGGAAGGAGCTGTCCAGATGCCCTCCAGCAGCTGTAATGGCTGCTCCCAATCACCGCTGGCAGCGCCCACCGGAGCAAGCGCGACTGCGCATGGCACTGTGCGCCGCTCGCCCTTGAGGAAGCTACAAAGCTGCAAGACGTCCCCAGGAGTCAACGCCAAATTGCGCAGGCAGAGTGATGTGATGCCGCTGAATGACCCAGGGCCGTGCAACTGGGCCTTGAAGTGCGGCTTCAGTACCGCCTCTGCTGCAGCCGCGACGTCAGCAATCTCGCCTTGCGTTATGGCAGATTCGGCTGCGAAATCAAATCGAGTTAAGCAGCCAGCAAGTATACCCGCGAACATTTCAAGCACCTGGGAGCGGGCGCAGCTAGCAGCCTGCAGCACTGTGGCCAAGCCAGTAGCCGAGCAGCACCCATCAAGGGTGAGCCAGGAGACACTCAGGGGCAGCATGCCCAGCAGCTGCTGCACCTGCTCATCGCGTACCTTGGCATGCTGCCTGGGCCGCATTGCTGCCGCCAAGGTTGCTGCCGGTTGCTCGCTGCTCTGTGTTTGGAAGTCTGACCCGGTGCGGTCTCGACCCACCGCGGGCACCCCTGCTGCGCCCAGGTCCAGCTCTGCGCTTTGCAGGCGCGAGTGCAGGCGCCGGTGTGCGTGCACCACTGGGGCAGTATGTCCCTTGGAGTTCACCATTTCGAAGGACTGCAAGCAGCAGGCCACGCGGCCATCCTGTAGCAGAGAAGGCAGGCTGTGCAGCAGATCCTCATTGAGCGCCGGGGGGGGGTCCACCCAACTCAACCCGAAGCCTGAGTATCCACTTTGCACTCCATGGACCAAGCAATCGACCCACATGCCCAAAGCTGTCGCTGACCGCCCCCCCGCAGGGTTCCCGATGGTGCTGCCCAGGGCAGTGCGCAGGGCATGCACCTGGAAAGTGCTGCGCGGCATCTCCAGGCTCACGAAACGGGGGGCGCCCTCCACCAACCCTGCGAAATGCACAATCTTGCGCTGCATGAGCTGGCTGGCTGCCATCCTTCTGAGGAAAAAGCGATTCACTGTGGACATGAACAGATGTGAGGTGCCGTGCAGCTGCTGCATACAGGCTCCGTCTGCCTCACTGGACAGCAACACGTCCACTTCACAGCGGTGAAGCAGCATAGCTGCAGCTGCTTGCAATACCTGATATGCCTGTGTCTCTGTGCCTGCCGCTTGGCCCCGCACCCTGAGCGCCAGTGTGACGGCCACCTCCCGTGCCTGCCCCAGCATCAGGTACAGGCCCCCCTCCGACGCCCCATTGCCCACTGCAGCTAAGAACTGGAACACTAAACCGCTATCAACAGCTGCATGGTGTGGTGTGCTCAATATGGCCTCGATCAGCTGCATGCTCTGTGCACTTGCAGCTCGCTCTGACAGGGCTCTCAGCAGGCAGCAGTGCAGCGCCAGGAAGCACACCTGCGCTCCAGTGTGGGCGGCGGGCAACAGCTCCTGAAGAAGCGCACAGAATGCACTAGTTTCCACGCTTGAGCTAACACACAGGGAAGCGGGGGGAAGCTGTCCCGTGCCTGTCTGCGTTGCTCCCAGGGCTGCAGGCAGAGGGGCGGACTGCCCGCACGCGGTGTGCCAACACCATACGGCGAGAGCTGAGGCAGGCTGCGAGGGACCCTGAAGGACACTCTGTGCACTCAGCATTTGCTTGATTCCGCCAATCAGGGCGGGAATGTGGTGCGCTTGCGCCAGCGTGGCCTCCGCCTTCTCTGGGAAGGTGCCCTTGGAATCCCACGCCAATGCTGCCCGCAAGCGCACATCCCGCAGCAACTCCACCGCGTCCAAGCAACTCAAATGAAAAGCTGCATCCTGTCTATCGGTGTGCTGTAGCTTGGCAGGCTGCCACAAACTGGTGATGAAGCTGAGGGGACTGACAGCCGTGGGGGACGCTGCCCCTGCCCCGAAGGCTGCTGCACCTGCCCCTGCCCCTGCACCAGCCGTATTACCTGCTGGGGGGTTGGGTCGAGGATCAACCGGAGAGACAGTGGCCTGTGTCCACGCCGTAAACTTCCCAGGGCTCAGAGTCTCGTACAGCCACTCGCAAAACGGGCTCACCAGTGCTGCGTTCTTCGGGTTTGTCCACTCCACCAAGGAAACAGTGCGAGGCGGCCCCCCTGGTGGGCTAGCGTTGAAGCAAACCATGAGCGACGCCTCCAGGAAGCGCTGCAGGTGTGTCAAAATCCCGTTCACTGGGGAGCGCTTTGTTGCTGCAGCAGCGGCGGGGGTGCCCTGTGCCGCCACTAGCCTACACAGCTCCCCAGGGCACACCCGGCAGGCGAACAGGCAGGCGTTGCGGAACCTAGGAAGGGTAAACCAGTTCCTTGTTGCACCATACACGGTTTTTCGTCTGGAACTTTTCACTTGTGTGGCGGCAGCAGATGGGGCCATGCCGCAGCATGCTGCAATACCTTGCATGGCCAGAGACTGAATGCTGGCGTGCGGGACAGCCAGCAGGCCAGACAGCACAGGCAGCACACCGAACTGAAAGACCACCGCGAGACTTTTGTCATGCAATTCTTCGTGTGGAAACACGTGGGTGCTTGATAGTCTTGGCCAGAACTTGGCGTGGGGGCTGCTTGCGGAGCTGCGCATTGCCTGCATGCCGCTGGGGGAGCAGGCGATGCCGAAGGCGTCGTTGGTCTGGCTGAATAGCTCTGCAAGGGAAGAGTGTGGCTGCTTGCTGGCCGCTTCTTGCCCCCAGCGAGAATCAATGCTGCTGACCGCCAGAGCGATGTCGCCTGCACAGGTCAGCCACCATGAGCGAGGGGGGCCCAGACTCCAAGACCCGGGGCCCCTGCCTTCACATATTGCCACCAGCACAGACAGTGCAGTCTTACATATCTCCACATTTGCATGCCCACAAAGCTGGATGAGTTGCCTGCTCACACAGCGCAGCGTGCCCAGTTGCTGTTCACGCAGGGCGTCCTGGCTTCGGTTTCGGCCGTGCCCGGGGCTAGTCAGCCACGCAGAGAGAATCTGCACGCCAGCGAACTGCAGCTCGATAACACCTGCAGGCTTGAAACCCAACCAGCGATAGCTGCGCAAGACAGTGTCCGTGTCCTGCTTGTTGCCGCTCAATGCGCTGGCATCGGAATCCGAGTCCCCACTGTCAGAGACGGCAGGGGAGCAGCTGCCGCCGGGCCAAGTGTTGGCCGCCTTAAACTGCCGCACAAACACCGCTGCAGGTCGAGAAATGCTGCGGAAGTCGGGCAGTCTGCCTTGATGGTCGAAGCTTGTGGGGGGCCCCTGCGAGTCCTGCGGCGGGACAAGACTGCGCAGCGTGGCCCTGTGCAGCAGACACAAGGTGGCCAGGGGAGTCGCCGATGCAGCACTGCTGCACACTGCACTGCCGATGTCACAGCATTCAATAGCAAGGTTTCCTTCTGGAGACAGGAATGGCAGCAGTGCCTCGTCAAACGCTGGGCGGGAGCGGCTGCCTGAGAAGTCTTCAGCCAAGGCTTGCACCTCATAGAGATCCAGACCCAGAGACGCAGCCTCGCTTGCGCGCGAAGCATCCATGAAGGCACATCTCTGGAGGTGAAAGCACGTCAGCTGCGCCACTCGCAGTCGCTGCGACTGCGTGAGTGCCAGGAGACAGCTTGGATGCTCACGCAGCACGCAAGCCACGGAACTGCCCAGCGGCACAGCCACGGCTGGAGCCAGCACCCACGACAAATGCATGTATGCGAAGAGTACCGGCACTGTGGCACATGTCTGAAGCTGTGTGGCATTGGACGTGGCCCACGCCAAGCTCGCATGCAGCAGCTGGGCACATAGGGGGAGGGTGCCCCCCTCCACGGCACGCATGGACACCACCTCCCAGTCGTGGGCCAGCTCGCCCACTCGCAGCACACAAACATCAGCATCCACATGCTTATGGGCCTGCCGGTACAAGCTGCTCGCATTCTGAGCTTGTGAGTGCGCAGGGAAGACATCAATCCAAGCTGCCACAGAAGTGGGTGCCAAGCCTGCTGAGAGCGTGGCCATGAGGCCCAGGCACTGCTGGAACAAAAAGCTAGCAGAGTCCACTGAATGCATAAACTGCATGACTTTGCTGGACGTGTGGGGATCCCGTGAGAGCTCTGACGCCAGCCGAAGCAGGGGCTCGTCGTGAACCGCAGATGAACGTTGTACAGTCCAGCCCGCCGGCCATAGCAAGCCCTGTGACTCCATGGGGGTTTCAAACTGCCGAAGCTGGGACTGTAGGAGCATCATAATTGCATCTAGGTGTGGCACTGCTGCTGCTTGGCTTGCTAGCGCTCTGACTGTAAGTGGGCTAGGAGTGTTGGCCTCAGATTCTGCCTGCACCCAAGCATACGGCACCACACGCAACGCACAAGCGACGCCACAGATGTCCACCGTTTCATCGTGGAGCATAGTTGCTGCGGCAATTGACAGCGCCAGCATCATTGTGGCTGCCTGGTGTGTTGACAGCTCAGTGTCCCACTTGAGCAGCTGCGGGTCATGTGCTGGGGCGCCGGCAGCAGCTCCGACACTTGCTTGCGCTGCGACGCCATTGTGCAGTTGCCGAGAAGACGACTGTGCTGCATTTTGGTACAGCGTTTGAAATATGTGCGCCTCCCATAGCACATCCAGGGTGAGTGCACTCGGCTGGGGGGAGCCAGTGGCACCTCTGCAAGCGCGACTCCAGGATAACAGGGCGCCAGCCACTCCATCGGCACACGGGGTGGTGCTGTGGTGCTGGCTGATTTCCGCCAAGTATTGCATTGCGCCAGCTTCCACCAGGCTCTCATGCAGGGACGGGTGGTTGGCCCCGATACCCAGCATGCCAGAGCAGAGGTGAATTCCTTGCTGCCAAGCCACCATGTGGTGCTGGGAACTCCCTCCCAGCAGCTCTCCACCAACATGCAAGGCAGACAGCAGCTTCCCTGTGTGCACTGCCGTGAGTGCCAGCTGCTGCAGCAGCAAGGCCAGCAAGGCGGAGCGGGCTGCGTCACGCTGCAGGCTCTGTCGCCCGGCAGCCACCACCCGCCGGCCCCCCTCCACGGATACCAAGGAGGACAGCTGCTCATGTACGCTTGCAGTCCACCCATGCAGGGCTTTAAGAAGTGGAACTGAGGCAGGCAGGCAGGCGGCAGCAGCTGAGGGGGACTGCAGGTGCCTCACATCCACGAAGCAGCCTGCGGCCTGGTAGGCAGCAACAGTGAAAGCATACCCATCCAGCGATTGGTTGCCCATGTATGAGTCTTTTACTGGTATGGCTTTGAGGCCACACAGTGTTGTGCAAAAACAGGCGATGGCGGTGGCGGCGGGTTGCCCGGTGAGTGCCAAAAAATCAGCGGAGCCCTCAGCACTGACAAAGAATCCAGCCAGAACACCAGCACTGAGACCGATTGCATGCACCAAACCTTCGCTGCTGGACCCCATCAGCAGGCGCTGCTGCTGTTGGCTGTGGCACTCGAGCAGCACACTGCTGCAGCCGCTGGACGCGAACGCTCGACGCAGCTGCGCACTCCCAGCCAGCAGTGAGCGCAGCAGCTCATACACATGCAGTACCTCATCAGTGGAGTGCTGTGAGAGCAGCGCTTGTAGCTGATGGGTTGCGCCGTTGCGGATGTATGTTTTCAGGTCGCCCTTGACAACGTCAGCAGCACTGGTCGCTGACACTAGGGGCGGCGGCGACAACGAGCCCGGTTGCAGCCCCTCTGGGACAAAACCCATCTGCTGGAGTACTGTTTCTTCCAGGTCAGATTGCACTCTATTCTGGGCCCTTTCACTTGCGGCAGCTGCTGCTGTGCTGCCAAACCACGACGGCAAGGACGGAATAGGAGGCAAAACGCTACTGGGAGCCCACAATGGAGGTGCGGGGGGGTCCATGAGCCCCGGTGGTGGGGAAAATAGTGTTTCTTGCCCTTTGTGAGGCCAGAGCATGCTGGCCTGCGCTTCGAAGCAGGGGGTGACCAGTAGGGCTGAATACAGCTCGGCGCCCTCAGCAGCTGAAGCAGCACACTCGGAAGCTTGGATTGTCTGCGAGAAGAAGTCCAGGAAGGCACCAGCCCGCATGAGCCACGTCTCATTGATGGAAGTTTGGCCATCATCCCTGCAGTTGTGAAGCAGGTCAACTGTTTGCAAGCATCTGTGCGCAGCTGCCTCCAACTCAGCAAGCCTCGCAAGCTCCGCAGGCATGCTGCTCCCGGTCACATCTTGGAACTGATACCACAGGTTCTGAAACGAATTTAAATGTGTGCGTTGATCGGCTGCTAAATGTGCCCTCAGAATACCTCTATCTCACTTATTGTCGATGCAGCGAGCATATGGTGCGACATGGGTTGCTTGCCGCTTGACATACTGCTTTACGGCGAGTACTACCAGAGCACTGTCTGACGCGCGCCCAACTGATATAG
>Ga0307982_1002334_pt1 | contig 15386 bp, 11 predicted proteins | sample OrgLakmetagen989_FD_201847 | JGI IMG/M metagenome (GOLD analysis project Ga0307982, IMG submission 201847) | Saline water microbial communities from Organic Lake, Antarctica - #989 | ecosystem: Environmental > Aquatic > Non-marine Saline and Alkaline > Saline | place: Antarctica: Organic Lake...
AGCCACATGTAGTCCAATTTAGACAAAAATTAACACCAACCCTAACCCTAACCCCACCCTGTAAACCAAGCGTAAACCGAAATTAGTTCGACTGGGGTGTGGTATGTTGCCACCTGCTGGAAATAAACCTCTTACATCTTACATATGGAACTATTTGAAACAGAGCCACTAACCACGTGGGATTTGACGCTGGTGGTGCATCTTGGCCTCGTCCTCGGTCACACGGAGAACTTGGCAGGCGCAACATCGCAAATCTTCCTAGTACTCATACCAAGACTGACACCTGCCACAGCGAACTTCTGAGGGCCTTCTAGAATTTTCAGGCAATTTGATCACTTTGGCCGCTTTAGCTGGGAATGAGACCACGAATTCCCATGCGCGGTGTAACCTTCAGTACTATATCAGTAGTACTCCTGATCGTAGCCCAATTTGCTTTCCCATCGATCTTGCTCGTCCTCGTAGTCATCATCCTCGTCATAGTCATCTTCATCATCGCCTAGAACTTGTTCTTCTATATCAGCACTACTTTCGCCCTGGTCCATCCCAGACGATCTTTTGGAATCATCGATATCTTTGGCCCAGTCCCAGGCTTCTTCTGCTTTAGCAGATGCATCGGCAGGTTCCTCATAACTTGGGTCCACTGGAATCCCATCGATCCACTCGACGATTTCAAACCCCATGTTCACACTTGAACCGCTTGCTTTCAAAGGCTTCAACTTCACGCGAAGCTTCTGGCCAACGTTGATTAAGGCTTTAATGTTGCTCACATACGCCGCTCCATCACCGTACTCAGACACCGGAGGAGGCTTTCCTGTCCAGTCACTTTTGGCCAGATCAGAGATGTGCACTAGACCTTTTTTCGTTGCCCCGATGTCTACGATCAGTCCATACTGTTCAACTCGTACGACTTCGCCCTGGCGAATAACATCAACTCCATTTGTTGCGGCTTCTAAAAGCGCTTTGGTAGCCTTTGCTCGCCGAGTGCGTTGTCTATTCTTTCGACGGCGCTCTTTCAACATTGTCTCTCGTTTGGCAGCCGTTACCTCAACATCTTCTATGTCGAAACTCACGTCAAATTTTCCATGCTCGTAGACCTCGCTGACATAAACAGTGAGCTCGTCTCCTCGATTAATGACTCTTTCAACCTCCTCTCCTCGAATTATATTCGTTGCTAACACGGTAGTTTTATCGAATGTCCTCAAATGAAGCCTCGCGTTTACAGGACGGAGAAGCCCATCTTTCTTCGACCGTCTCATCACAGGAACTTGAAGCCAGCACGCATGTGACGTCATTGTTTGAACTTTCCCGATGAGCTTTGTCCCAGGCTTCAGCTCATCAAGAACATATTCACCAGGTTTTGGGTCAGCAGACAGCTCAGCTGTGACACCGCCGTTCAAGCGTCCATACCTCGGAACACCCGGGCGAGAAAACGATGCAACCAAGCGTGCGCTCGCATGCTGGGCATCTTGAACGTATAAACGAAATGTCCGGTCTTCGTTGCGCTCAAAGTAGCCAAGCTCGTTAATATCTTCCTGGTAAAGCCGCACCTGCGCCGAGACCCTTGTAGGAAAGCCATCTTTACGCCTTCGCCATACGCCAACATCGAACCAAGCTTTCGGCATTGGCTTCGTCTTCGCCTTCGGACCTTTGCTTTTCAGAAGCTTCGATATGAGGACCCCTTCGAGCTCGTCACCGTTCGAAATATCATTGAAATCTCGCCCTGGAAGTTCGCCATTGAGCATCGCCTCGTATCGAGCGCGCTTTTCTTGGCGCTCCTTGGTCATTTTTTCGTTTCTCAGGATGCGCTTTTTGTACTTTTCTTCGCTTTCAGGCCTGCTCACAGATCCTCCGTGTTTTGCTACGGTAGCAGCACGCCGAGCTGCATATTCCTCTTGTGTCTCGAGGGCTAATCCAAGCTTTGCAAGCCGAGGTATTCGGCTCAACTGCCGGCCATCGCGTGTGCTGGTAGCATCAGAGTCTGTTGAGTCACTTACGGAATCGCTAGAACTATCTCTAAGAGCCGTAGAAGGTATTCTAGAGCTCTTAAGGTGCAACCCTCTAGTCGAAGGTCCTGTTAAAAATGCTTGCACGCTGACTAAGTTGGCATCAGCAAGAACAACAAACCCAGCTACTGCTTCGAACCAACGCATGAGCTTCGTGGACTTAAGAAAACAACTGATGAAGAACCTACATGCATTGAAATCAATTCGAGAAAACATCAACGAGATAAATACATCATCATTCATTGTGCACCATAATGCTGGAGCTAACCACTAGCATAGAGATAACCGCTATGAACACGAACAATTCTAGCTAGGTTAGAATACGCGCATGTGCTTAGTGAACTTCAACAGCGTGAAAGAGAGTCCATGGGAGGATTTTTAAAATGAACACCGTACACAAGCTCTGGCTAGGCTAAGGTTAGACGCGCAGGCTCGAGTACTTCGCAACATGTGGTGCTAGCGCTCTGGTCAATTCGACGCACCGTACTTATGAAGGTAGCTTGGCAAGTAGTGGAGTGCGTAAGGCTAATGGAGAAGTCAAGTAATAATAAGTGCAGTGTGCCAGTGTGTGAAGAATTGACGACGTGACGACGCAACGAAAAGCTGATGGACTGATGGATGGACGACTACGTCTGTACGACGACGAACTCCAAACCTGGCCTTCCTTTCACTCACTTCATCGGAAAATGGCGTAACGGCTCGCGGTTAGATTCTTTAGCTGGGCATTGAGCTTCTTCATCATAACAGCTTAACGTGCACAGCTTCGACAATGCTCTTCCCGTCAATAAATTCAATGAATTCATAACGCCGTTGGAGCGCCCATGGTATGCGCTGTCGCAGTTAGTTCCATTGTTTCAATAACACAGCGCTATGGCCGGACTAGCTGTGCGGGTTCAACCACCGCCAGTTGAACCTCCAGACCAATTGATCTCCGCCGCCATCGCTGTTTTTTTCTTAGAGCGTCAGATTGCACCAGTAGCAGCGTTCAACAAGGCAGCTCTCGATGGGGTACGGCTCACCTTCCTCGAATTTCGCTCCTTGCTCGAGTCTGAGGGCTGCCAGTTGACCGAGGCGCACGCTCGGCGGGCATTTTCGGCAGCAGACGTCGATGGCGACGGTGCGTTGTCCCGGCACGAGTGGGTGAAGCTCTTAACACCTCCGGAACGAGGCGAGGCGCCAGCTGCTCTGGGCAGCAAAGGCAGTTCAGTGCACCGCGGCACGCGTCACGTCGGTATTGGCGGGAGCATCAGCAGCGGTGCACCTGGCGTGTGGCGGCGGTGCAGGGTGCTGCCAGGGTGGTGCGCCGCCGTGGGGCCCTACACGACGAGCGTGCACGCTGACTGCGGCGGGGAAGACGTGCAGCTCACAAGCTTGTCGCTGCCGGCGCTGGCGAAGGACATGACCCACGGTGTCGTGGCGCGGTGGCTGGTGGGCCCTGGAGTGTACGTACCCAAGGGTGGCGCGATCGCCGAGGTGCGAAGCAATTGACATGCTGGGCATGCAATGTGCGTGGACGTGTTTTGACGTATGAAACCTATTTCCCTCAAGAAGCGCAGCTGCCACTCAAGCAAGTTTATGCTATTTCCGAGAATAACTGTTCTCCTCGTCGCCAGAGCCTATTTGTCCTATTTCGCGTCTGGTGGCTTCGTGCTTGCTTGATTGCTTGATTGCTTGCTTGCTAGGTACAGCCCGTTGGTCCAGAGCCACACATCCGAGCTTTGCTCGCGTTGGAGCCTTTGAATCGCATCCCCGGGCACATGGTGCGCAACACGCTTTCTGGCAATCGTATCCTGATTGGTTTTTGTGTATTAGAATGAGTGTCTCCTGATGAGTGCTCCCCACAAACCAATTCTTGTTACGCTTATTCCAATCGTTTCACTACCATTTATTCCTGTTCCATTGTATGCACGTGCGTGCGTGCTTTTTGGTGGTAACAGTCGCCCGAGACTTTCCCTCTTAGGCTTCAGAAGTGGGCCAGCGAGTATGACAAGCGCACCTTGCCGCCTCCTCTCGTGCTCCGAGCTCCCCGTGCTCTCGTGCTCGCGTCGCAGAGCTACGTTGACACGCCTACTCCGGAACTGCCCGTGGGTGCGTCAGTAGCGCTGGTAGTCTACCTAGACACTGGAGTTGGCGATGACGCCAGTTGTAGTTATCCTAGTAATGGCAAGGCTCAGGACGCGCAAGGCCAAAAAGAAGACGAGGTGAGCCGGGCAGCTCGAGTCACGGCGGCGTTAGACAGCGAGAAAGCTCGCATGAAGCGAGGCTGGTTCAGCGAGGCCGCACGTAGTGCTGTGCAGGTGAGATTAAAAAGGAAGCATGTACAAACTGTCCTTATAAAATGACGAGGAAAAGATTGAGCTAGATCATTCATGCTCGACTCATTTTTGGATAGATTGTTTTTTGTTGTTGGACGAATGCAAGCAGCGCGGTGCCAAAAGAAGTTTCAACTGCATCACTTGATCATTCATCACTGAAATTTTGCAATGTACATAACGACAGATGCGGCGGCTCGCGCAAAAGGAGTTCATGACAGTCGAAGACAACGACAAATTCCTCCCTACATGTGCCAGCGGCCTAGCTCTGCACATGGGGGACGTCAACACTCCACACCCTGTAATGTTCATGGGTGGTGGTGGTAGCTCTAGTGGAGGAAGCACCATGAATAGGCGAGGTATGAACAATAGCAGGAATAGTAGCGCAACAACTACTATGAGTTGTAGTAGCACAGCAGAAGGAGCAGTGGATGCAAAAGACAAAGCAGCTCCTTTGAAAGGGCCTAGCCGAGACGGGCGCAGTTTGAGTGCTTTCGTGGCTGCACTCGAGGAAGCACGATCGCAAGTGCAAGGCAGTCGAGCACAGGTAGTAAGTGTTGTGGATGTGGTGCGCATGTGTGGATGAGTAAGAACAAGGGGAACCAGATGAAGGATATGAGAGTGAAGGGTTCAAAGAGAAGACCCACTTTCGGGCGGGTAGCGCAGGATAAAAGCATTTGAACTCAAAGAAATGTCTCCAGAGCAAAGTTGAATCCAAACATACCGCGCGTGCGTAGTCTTTGTTTGCTTCCCGGTTGTCACCTTTACATCCCAACCGCACCATAATGCCTTGTCCATCCTCTCGATACTCTACCTGTAGGTGTCCGACGCCCGGATGGTCGCCCTCTTTACCAGTGCCCTTCTGCAAGACCAGGACTCGACCGACGCACGGCGCATCGGTCGCGCGGTGGAAGCAGCGTCGCATGCCGCCGCCGCCAAGGCAGCGCAACAGGCCAGGCGTCGCCGCGCGGCCCTCGCTGCTTCGGGCTTGGAACAAGCGGACGCAGGTTTGGCGACCTTGCGCAGCAGCACCGTGAGCAACAGCAGGTTTAGCCACACGCGGCCCTGGGACTTGCCTCGAGCTGGCGTGAATTCTAGAAGTACCAGTAGCTCCTCCAAGAGCACTAGCAGCGCAGGCAACGGCGTTTCTGAGGGCATCAGCAGTGGTGAGAGCCAGGACCACCACGAGGACGCGCTCCCCAGTCGGGAATGCGTTGGCCTCACCTTCGACGCTGCCGTTGCACTGGCACTTGCCCATCCAGCAGCTGCCAGCCTGCAGCAAAGCAAGGCCGAAGTAGCCGCAGCTGCGGCGCACGCAGCGGCCACTCAGCCGGAGGTGGCGCCACCGTCCCCCGCAGCAGACGCTGCGCGTGCAAGTTTCAAGCTGCTGGGCATTGAACAGATCGAAAACGAGACCCCACAATTGCCGATGCCGTTAGCTGGCACTCCACCGGCATGGCGATAGCACAAAGCGCCTCATAAGCGCCTGTTAGTCATCATTTTTTTGACAATTGGGGTGGGGTCGTGTTGGTAAATGAAATCCCTTCTTTGCCTTTGCTTGTATCTGTTATCTATTATGGACAAAGACTAAGCGGCTAAGCAACATGTAGAAACATCCACTTGTATTATTGCACATTCTGAATATCGCCACGCGGGTTCTTTCGGATTTATGTTATAATTGCCGTATTTATCATTTAAAACAAGTCAGTTACAGTGGCCCGGGAATTTAAGCAGATAAAAGAAGGCTTATTTATTCCATGTCCTGGATTTTATTTCGTGTGGCTTCTTTACTCAGGGGTAAGATTGGCAGCCCCATCAAGGCGCTCAAGTGCGATTCGTGCCTCCACATACCCCTGCTCAGCCGCCTTAGTGTACCAGTGCGCTGCCTCCGAATAACTTTGCGTTATACCGCGGCCTTCCTCGAAGAAAATCCCCAGATTATACTGCGCCGGCGACAATCCTTGGTCAGCGGCCTTCTTGAGCCACCACGCTGCCTCCATATGGTTCTGTGCCACACCGCGGCCGCGTTCGTAAAACAGCCCAATGTTGCATTGAGCGACTGCGAGCCCTTGCTCCGCTGCCCACATGTACCGGCGCACTGCTTTCGCGTCGCTATGAGCCACGCCACGGTAATTCTGATACAAGAGCCCTAAGCGGAAATTTGCCTCCGTATGGCCTTGGTCAGCTGCCTTTGTATACCAATGCTCCGCCTTCAAATCGCTTTGTTTTACGCCACGGCTTTCTTCGAAGAAAATGCCCAGGCTATACTGTGCGTCTGCGTCTCCCTGAATGGCTGCTTTTTTGTAACAACGCGCCGCTGCTTCGTCGTTCTTCGTGACGCCTCGGCCAAACTCAAAAGCCATGCCCAGGAAATTTTGCGCAGGAGCAAAGCCTTGGTCAGCTGCTTTCTTGAACCAACGGGTAGACTCTTTCAAGTTTTGTGTCACGCCATCGCCATTCAAAAAATGAGAACCCATACTATGCTGTGCTTCTGGAATTCCTTGGTCTGCAGCCTTCTTATACCATCGAGCAGCCTCGGCTAAGTTTTGCACCACACCACTGCCACTTCTATATATTGAACCTAAAGCACACTGCGCTTCAGCATTACCTTGCTCAGCAGCCTTCTTATACCATTCAAAGGCCTCTACTAAATTTTGCACCACGCCACTGCCATTCGTATACTGGAGACCCAAATCACACTGCGCTTCTGCGTTACCTTGCGCAGCTGCTTTCGTGTACCATTTGGCGGCCTGCTTGTAATCTTGTGATACACCTCTACCATTCACATACTGGGAAGCCAAAGCACACTGCGCTGAATCAAATCCTTGGTCAGCAGACTTCCTCAACCATCGAGCAGCCACCTCGAAGTTTTGTTGTACACCAATACCAGTCGAATACCGGAGACCTAAAGCACATTGTGCTTCGGCATTACCTTGCTCAGCGGCTTTCGTGTACCATTCGACAGCTTCTTTGAAATCTTGCACCACCCCAGCACCATTCGTATACCGTGAACCCATTGTAATCTGCGCATCTATGTTACCTTGGTCAGCAGCATTCCTGTGCCACCGCAGTCCTTCGATGTCGTTTTGTGCCACGCCCCAACCACTCTCAAAAACAGTTCCCAAGTTGTACTGTGCAGAAGTAGACCCACCGTTAGCCGCAGCCCGCCAGCATTGAACTGCCGCATCTACTTTGCGCTGTGCGAAGTCTGGGAGGGCAGACCAAGTCGCATGACCACGCTCGACCAGTTGAAGAACGGATATATACTGTTGGGTGACTTCTTCGAAGTGCTTTCTAGGTCCAGAGGGCAGTTGAACGCGGCATAAAGGGCATACTTGGTCGACTCCGAACTTCCGCAACTCCGCCACGCAATTCCCGTGAAAGACATGAGCACATGGCAGAGTGCACGAAGAGACTCGAGGTAACAGCTCCAGACAGATTGCACATTTCTCTTCGGTCATGACCGCGCTTGACAAAATATCCTCATGAAGTTGCAACGGATCCTGACTCTGAGGCACTCGGTCAGCTGTTGCAATGCAGTGCTGCTTGTGGTTGGCCTTCCAGTGTGCTCGCTGACAATTCTTACTGCAGTACGCTACGAGGCCACACCGAGAGCACGCTGAAAGTTTTCGAGTACTGCTTGACCCTTCAGCGGCGGAACAATTTCCACAGACCATTCTATTGGCAGTGGCGCCCTTCTTGTCTTTTGTTGTCGACGTACTAGACATTTCAATAGCAGACTACTTTTGACGAGAGGTACTAAACTAAAGCAAAAACACTCGCCTTAAGTTACGACTCCGGTGTGACCAAACACGTGGATAAGACGTTGCAATTATATAGCAAGGGAACTCAGAAACTACCGGATGTCTTTAAAACAGTGCATAATGTGGAGAATGCAAGGAAAAGAGTATCCTGCAAGCTAATGCCGGTGTGCCGGTGCCGGTGCCGGTGCCAGTGTGCCTAATAGCTGGGCCTCATCTTCGCTCTGGTTTGTTCCTTCATGATGCGAATCATGTACTTGTGCCCTAATTTAATCTGAAAATAATGTAAACGGAACATGCAGGAATCTTGACTGCGCCGGTCTTTCGTTAGTGAATAGGAAACGAACGGAACCGAATAATAGTTCGGCTTCGCGATGCCTAAGGAAACGAACGAAAATAAATTTCGTTCCTAAAGAATTAACGAAACAAAAGTGAAATTTCATTTCGGTTCCCATAGGATTTGCGAAAAAGAAACGAACCCAGAATGAAACCAGACTGTAGTTGTAAAAGCCGCGGATTTCAGTAGCGCGATGGAAGTCATTTACTTGCTGCCGCTTAGCCCTCTTCGTTTTCTTGATTTCAAGGATCTAGAAGGAAAAATTCTCCAAGAAAGCACCAAAATTCGGCGTTTCGGGCTGAATTCGCCTTAGAGCCGAGACGCCATCCTAGTCGAAAAGCTGTTCGTTTATCCAGCCATTAACGAACGGAACCGAAATAAGAGTTCGTTTTCAAATAATTAACGAACTGGACCGGAACCGTTAATTTTTCGGTTCCGTAAAAGTTCGCCGAACTCCACTAACGAAAGACCGGCGCTGAATCTTGATGGACAAAGAGATTCCGATTTGGATATTTGAGGTTCGATCCGATTTGAAGCACAACGTTGCCCGCGCCGAAATACGCAGCGCAACGCCGAATCGTTGCTCCCTATCCTTGGTCTCGCGATGTGTCGATTGCATGCCCATTCAGGCATGATGACTCGGTGGTTGTTGCTGGTTTCCCTAAGCTCCGTTCATGGTCTTTCGACCTGCGACCGTGGAGATGATGTCATCCGTGTGCACGTTGGGAGCTGCAACGACAATGAAGAAGGTTGGGCGCAACCTTTCTGGAAAATCGTTTCTGAACGACAACCAGACGGCTTCTTTTGGAGTGGAGACATTGTCTACGGCGACCACGATATTGAAGACGATGGCTCGCCGGCCACGGCACTGCGATTAAGAAAAAAGTAAGTGCGAGAAATGTTCCGCGTTACGCGTAGGTTTCCTCCGCCTTTCACAACAACGACGGCCACGACCATTCGAGCGCTCGTTGTTTTCTTTTAAGTATTGATATTTTTCAACTGGGTGAAAATGTAAACTTCTTGTCCTTGGCTCTTTCATTATCCCGTTGCGATCTGTGCTCTCAGGTACGCTGCCCAAAAGAGCCACCCGGGCTACGTGGCCGCAGTGCTTGCCAACTCGAACCTGGTGGTCGACGGCACCTGGGACGACCACGATTTCGGCATGGACAACGCGGACGGCTCCTTTTTTGACACCGTCACGAAGGACGCGCACAAAGCCGAGATTCTTGACTTTTTGGACGCGCCACAAAGCGACGAGCGACGGTTGCCAGGCCGCGGCATGTACTCCAGCCGGGCCGTGGGCTCTCGAGGCGAAGTCGACGTGGTCTTGCTCGACACCCGTTACGCTCGCAATAAACACGAACTCCTCGGCGAAGCGCAGTGGGCGTGGCTCGACGACCACTTCGCGCAGTCCACCGCGGAGGTGACGGTGGTGGTGTCGTCGGTGCAAGTCCTTGCGGAGGGGCGCACCAGCTTGCACGAAGGGTGGTGGGCGTACCCGCAGGAGCGGCAACGGCTTGTGGAAACCATGGTGAGACATGGCATCAAGGCACCTCTTCTCGTCTCTGGAGACGTCCATTTTGCAGAGCTTTCGGCGCATTCGTGCTCTTCCTCTTCCTCCTCCTCTTCAGTGACGCTCGCCGAAATGACGAGCAGCGGCATGACTCACGCGTGGGGCCACGGGGCCGACGGTGCGCGCCACGATTGGTGGCCCATGCACTACATCAAACATTGGTTGATGCTAGTGAGCCAGCACGTGCTTGGCGCCACGGCCTGGACCTATCAGTACCCTGGTGCTTTTTACCTCGACTTGAACCTGGGCGAGGTGAGCATTTGAAAAGAACAAAAGATGTGCAGATTACAATATCGTGTCAATGTTTCTCAAGTAACTTTTTTTTTTCACTTGCTTCAGACCCTAAGTATGATTCACCTTCACTTTTTTTCTCTTCTTCTTCTTCTTCGCAGGTTGACGTGGACCTGGCAGCTCGCACCGTAGTGGCGCGCGTGCTCGATACTGAGGGCAACGCCGTGCTCGAGCGCACTTGGGCCATGGACGAACTCGACCTCTCCATGCTTCATGCACCCATCAACAACGAGTTCCTGTCATCAAACAATCACTCGCGTGACCTAAACTTCTCCACCAACGTCGACCAATTCTCAAATTTCGAGCCAAGCGTCGCGTGCGTGCCGCACCGAGGAGAAGCAAGCCAATTCGTGCACGTAGTCGGCTGCATGTTCACGCTTGTACTTTTCCTCTTTCCACTCCTGGCCTCGGTGCTTCAGCTTGCAGCACTGCCAAGGAAGTTCCAGCGCATCCAGTCCTGGGCTGCGCAGACGAAGGAGCCCATTGGCCAAGAAATTCAAAAGCTGCAGTTGCGCGCAAGTGCATGGGCTGCTGCGCGAGCACCTGGCCTGAAATTGAGACGGCGGTTTGGGAGCTGGGTTTTGAAACAAGGTGCTACGGGTTTGAAGCTCAAAAGAATACGAAGCTGGGAATCTTTCAAGGGTCCCGTGGTTTTGAAGTTGAAAAAGCTTGAATCTCCAGAAGGCAAGCTTCGAAAGCTTGCTAGCACGCGGGAGGTTTTGAAGCTTCGAGGCGGGCTCCGTAGAGCGATTGAGAAGGCCTCAAGTAGCCGAAGCCGCATCTCGGCTGGCTTATAGTGTGTTCTGGCTCGTGGTTAGAATGAAATACATTTTTGTGTGTGGGATGAATGGGAAAACAGAGGAAAGCTATTAATATCAAATAAATTAATGGCTAGCTCTCCGCTATCCAGCTGAAGGAAAAAAAATGTACCGTAAGTTAATATCAGTACAGTTATCAGCCAAGGGTTCAAAATTTCAGATACATACGGTGCGTTGAATGGAAACCACAGATCTATAGAGGAGATGGCCCTCATATTTGAGCACTTCCGTTCTTATTACTTCTTATGCTTGGCTTGTTATGGAGCGATTATTATTTTCTCCTTTGCTTCTTTCTTCAGCCGTAGTTCAAAAGCAAAATCAGGATTTAATTTCAAGATTTAATTTAAATGTAAATATAAAAAGCAAAAGCAAAAGTATCAAAAATGGCCACATCACTTGTGTGTTTGTGGGAGCGGAACTAACACGACGACAGAATCATATGCGAGCTCAATATCACTGCCACCTGCTGATCCATCATCATCATCATCGGCCATAACCCGCGCAGTAACTCGCACCGGAATTAGCTTTCCACCGTGCGCCAGCGCAGGAGAGTTCGATGGTGCGCGCAACGCTCGCTGCAGGAGTGTTCCTACCGGCAACGGCTTTAGAGGCGCATCACCTACTCCCACGACACGCGCACAATGCCCCACTTCAAAGTTATTCAAGGACACCGACCCACTAGGATAGCTTTTACTGGCTCCGCTTTCTTCATTGGCGGTTCTATTCCAGTAGCTTGGTAAATCAGCTGTAAGGCAGAGGCTCCAGGAGCTGACAGGAAAGCGCTCTAGTTTCTCGTTGGTATCGCTTCCTGCTAACATTTTCACTTCAACATTGACTCGCAGCGGTCCACTGTCCACTAATGCATCGCCACCATCGGTACTATCATCTTCCTCGTATAAATTCATCTTAGGGCCGTCAGTGTTGCCATTCGGAGTCGCCGCCACTTTTACAGGGGATGAAGAAGCCGCTGGTCCCAAATCGATGAACTGCCCTTGGCGGAGGCCTAGGATTGCCACGTGGACAAATGGAGACTCCGATAGATTTGCTTTCGTAAGTGCACGATGAGCCTCGCTAGCCTTGACAGCTGTGGCGAGGCTAATCAATTCGAGAAGGCGCCGTGTCACACGTGCTGGCGAAAACACGGCATACGGCGATGGTTGCTGTGGTGGTGGTGGCTCCTCAGAATGTTCCAAGGTACTGTGACGCAACAGGTCATTTCGTTGTCGTACCGCAATCAACGCGGCTTCGAGCTCAATTGCATCATTGACCACGGCATATATGGCACCGTTCCACAATTGGGCTGCTGGGCTTCCGTCAGCAAACTTTTTCCTTGAAGCTGACTCGTTGAGCGAGAAACTGCTGCTGCTGCTCCTGCTGCTCCTGCTGCTCCTACTCCTACTCCTACTACTGCTGCTGCTGCTGCTGCTGCTGCCTCCAAGTACAACCCGGTGGGCGCAAGCTCCATTGTAAGTGGTGATCACGGGCTTGCCCAAATGGCTGAACTCCGCGCACGCGTTGCCGAAAGTTTCCCCCGCAGCACGCACGTGGAACATCAAGTCGCACGCGAGCAGGTAGTCAAACTTGATAGCCTCATCTGCGACCGGACCAATCCAATGCACACGCTTTTCAATTTCGCGACAAATCGCGCAATATTTGTTGTTGAAATGGCTTTTCTTGCTGTCGCTCCTAGCTTGCATACTATCATGAGATTCAGCTAAGTTTAGATGCTTTGCGCGCATATAATCTGCAATTGCAGCTGGTTGCAACCACCCATAGCCAGCGCCAAGCAGCACCAAGTGCACACGAGAGTCATGCAGCATCAGCTCCAAGAGTGCATTCTTCGTCCACTCCACAATGTCATTGTCGTGGGCGCTGCCCTTGATCAACCCGATTACTATTGGAGCCTCGTCGCTCACATCGTCATGCTCGATGGTATCATCATTGTCAGGTCTTGTTGCTTGAGCATCCCCTGTACAATCACGGCTGTAGCTATGGCTGCTGCCAACTTTGCCTTCCCGTGCATTCAACTCATGCGGTGGAATTCCTAGGTCTGCACGAATAGCAGCTGCCCGGCTAGCTCGGGCCTCATCACGGGGTGGCGGCGGCGACACGAAAGGCAGCACTGGCCACGATGGGTTCCACCCTTCCGTGCAACTGCTCAAGGGCGCACACACCGACCCGTGTGGTTGCCACAGCGCAAACACGGCCAGTACTACAGAGGGGACTTTCAGCTCTTCCAGTGCTGTTGCCGACGGGTGGCGCTCGGCGTCGTTGCCCGTCTTTTCCAGCACTACGATATCAAATGCCCCCTGCTCTGCTGCCTTAGCCAACTCAGACCACGATGCGTACACAACCAGTCGGGGCTTTAAACGCCGGGATATTTTAGCAGCACTTATTGTCGCATTGTCATCCGCACTGCTGTATCTGTAGTACGTGGAGGCAATCTTTTCTTCAGCCTCATTAGCAATATTTCCACCACTTCCAGGCTGGTCGCGCTTCAATGTGTTCAACTTGCGGTTTGCACTACTTCTACCTTTGTTGTTGTTAGTCGGTGGTGAGAGCATGGAAGCATCTCCCACGAAGCCCACCATAGCATCGCAACCAGCCGCGAGCAACCCTTCCGCATAGTGGGCCATGGCGCGGCCGGTGCGAAACGACGTGCTGTTGGAAAACACAAGCACCCGTAAATTTGACCTTGCGCACTCGGCGCGCGCGTAAGCCCATGCTGCGGTGTCTTCGCTTTCACCTGAATTGCCGCCACTGTTATTTGAGCCAGTGTTGGCGTTAACGCTGTCGTCAGACCATCGGTTGTTGTTGCCAGCACCAATAGATTCAGATTGTGGCCAGTTGCTGTCAGCTTCAAAGCCAAAAGCAAACATGCCCTTGTACTTCGAAGCGTATACGTCGACGGCTACTGCCGACGGCGTGCCTACAGCATTTCCTGTGGGGTCTTGCAACCATGCCCACACAGCTTGTGATGGCATCGTTTCTCCAATAAAAAGACTGTCGCTTGAAGGCAGATTGAGCTCTGGCAGAGCGGTGTCAGAACCATCCACCTGCAGCACCACACAGCGTTTATCATGGTAAACTTGGCCCGGAACGTCGAGAGTGTCATCTAGCCCAGCGTTATTGATATTCCTGAGACCGCCTGCGAGGCAGATTGAATAGCCCTTCAATGCATCAGAAGTCGCGACCATCCACGGGTCAGGATAAAAGTGGATATTTACCACAAATGGTGATGCTATGCGGGCGCCATCAGCAGGCGAGACGACACGCACAGCACCAAGGTTGTGTGCATCACTCAATGTAGCACCATCACCGCTGCTGAAAGCTAGCGCAAAGGCTAGTGCGCCCCGGATTCTAAAATTACTAGTATGCAATGAATTGCTCATGTTGGTGCTCCTAGCTTACTCAGTCGGCGAAGTAAGACAGGAAGGTATACAAACGGCTCGCAGTGTTGCCTTTGGCTTCAATCCACCAAAATTGTCGTGCGAACAAAATTTGGACTGAGAATGTCGTCAAGTTACGTACACCTAGCTAGTTTTAAAGGGGTGGTGTCTTCGATTCTACAGATCTGTAGCTAGCTAGAGATTATCATGCCAGTAAGTTAATGTAGTATGTCGCAAGCTTAGACGTGCACAAAACTTTCAACAACTGCTACACTTATCAATTCACTGATCTCGCAGCATATTTATTAGGAGCTAACACTGCTAGAATTAAGAATAGTGCACAAACTCAACTCTCCGTCGCTTGCCATTTTGCTAAACATACATAACAAGTAAGTAGTAAGCAGTAGGCTGGTTAGCTCCATCGTGGTTAGATTTTTACAACAAAAATAAGCCTTGAGTTTTCTGTTTCCTGTTAGCCTTCTAATTCCGGCCCCTCGGGGCCCGCACGAAAATAAGCTTAAAAAAATCCCCAGTTCCTTCAGCTCCCTAATATTATTTAAATAAAACAGAACGTTTATGTGTCGGTGATTGGATGATGGGTATTTCTCTCTCTGCTGTTTGTCTGCTTCGTCTTTCTTTTGTCGTCTACATTTATTTCGTGCGGGCCCCGAGGGGCCGGAATTAGAAGGCTAACAGGAAACAGAAAACTCAAGGCAACTTATACAAAAAGGGAAAGACTAATCAGGCACACAGGCCAGAGTGGCCATGGAAGTGCTAACCCTACATTTATTTCATCATTTCACCACTGTAGCGGCGTGGGGAGCGCCGCGCCACGATCAACGAAGAGTTGTGTGGGGGGGTCTACGTACCATAGCGATTCATTAGTGAATCAGAGCACACCC
>Ga0307982_1002335_pt1 | contig 15377 bp, 13 predicted proteins | sample OrgLakmetagen989_FD_201847 | JGI IMG/M metagenome (GOLD analysis project Ga0307982, IMG submission 201847) | Saline water microbial communities from Organic Lake, Antarctica - #989 | ecosystem: Environmental > Aquatic > Non-marine Saline and Alkaline > Saline | place: Antarctica: Organic Lake...
TTTAAGCCCGCCTTGTGTGTCCCTTAAGATATGGTAACTTACTGGGGGCTCCATAGTATTGAATTTTTCGATTTCAGAAGATTCCCTTGGTCTTTATTGGCGTTCTAGTACATTATCCGTAGAAAGGAATATCTCGTGAAATTGTATGTGACGCATGAAAGGAATCTCTTGCTCCTTTCCCACGTTTCATCCTCAAGCATTCGAGCAACCCGGGAGCAAACGAGTGAACTTTGCTTTGAGAAAAATAATTCTAAACCAGGTCAGGCTAGTTCTAAGGACTGCTCCTGTCGGCTGCTATTCGCTTCGCCTCTCTCTCTCTCTCTCTGTCTTCGGGGAATTAAATTTATATAGCCTACACTAGACACACGAACTAGCACTCAGCTTCTGAGCACGAACTAGCTAGACAAGGATCAAATAAAGCATTCAGTAGTAAAGACACACGATGTGGTGGTAGTATTATCCATCCCACAAATCAGATCAAAGCCCAATGATCAAAGCTCAATAAAATTAGGTGGTGCTATTGATGGATCATCATCATATCGGCCGTCACAACACAAAATCTTCAGCAAATGTGCATCTTAATGAGTCGTAGCAATATTTATCATAACTTTCAGGGGATCATTTGCCTGATATCATAACTTTCCTGGCCACTCGGGCATGTGTGTTTGATTAACTCCTCGTCTGCAATCATCTCCATTACACCTTTCTGCCTGTTACAGATAGCACTCTTAGGCCCGTGTCAAGGAATGCACTTTTCAGTGGTTAACAGCTTCAATCGGAGTCGCAAATCTGCCTTCAATCGTGGTCTTGAAGTCATCATATGCTTGACATCCCCGTTTGCACCATCAGTTCTCGGGTCTTGTCGAGATCTCGCGGGCCGGCCAGGCTCAAATGACATGCTATTCCAACTGATGGATGCTGCCGATACTATGAGAGCAACGTGGCAACGCCCATAAATTTTGACAAATTCGAATTTCTCGTTGCGGTCTCGACATGCACGCACCTGATGTGCGCGCAAGTGTGCCTGTAGCATTGGCTTCTATGTTATAATTTTCATCAGTCCGAATTCGACTTCGTGAAGTACTACTGTAAGCACAACATTCACTGTATAGTCCATAAATTGCATGCTCTATGTGCAGACCACCCTTGTAAATCCATTGCTTGATTGGTCCCTCTTGTGCTTTGTCGTGCTTCCGGGTACATAACTTCACGTATTAGTTGCCCCCGATCGCGACATAACACCTACATTGACTCGAAGTCCAGCTTCAGGGCCGGGCATGTGGTCTCCTATGCAGCGGGCTTGGCGGCGTCCCTCCCTGTAACATATTTAACTTTGTGCCAGAGAGAGGAGAGAGGGAGGCTCAAAAAGACACATGTAGATATGAACGAAGTCAATTTCAATTGACATTCGGACGTTTGACAACTGTGGCTTTGTGACTCCTTTCGACCCATCAAGAGAGAATCATGTTTCACGTTGGAGCGAGCATATCATCACCTTGTCACTGTGCACCAAATGAATAAAATAACTGGGTGGCACAGGATATCATAGGGAACCCACCATAGTGAAGTGACTGACTTTATGATGCGTTTAAAGAGGCAATCAAATTGCTGTGGCCAGAATTCGTGTTCTTCAGCATCTTGCAATTGCGGGAAGCTACCTCCAGATGCTACTAAAGAAGCGTCAACTGCTGAAGAAGTTGACCGATTGCCTGAATCGCCGAAGACTTTCGGCGGGCGACCGCTGATTCTTCCGGACGGGAAGACGTGGGCACGGCCCTCAGTGTACGTGAAGCACCCGAATGGCCGCACCACCTTTGCTGTTACTGAAGACGACCCGATATGCGACGAAACCCTTCCTTTAACAGATGACGAAGTTAGCTTGGTAGTGCTACCAATGCTCACGCTACTACAGTTTTTTCACGTAGATCCTACAAGCGATGTCTCAGACGATATTATGACGAGGACTGTGAGGGGTTACATCAATCAAATTCCGCACAGTCATCAGTATCTAAATATGATGCACGAAAAGAAGTTTAGCCCGCACGTCTGCGCCGCAGCCGAAGCTATTCATCGTATCTACGACTGGAGAACTCGTGTAGACGTGCAGGCAAACACAATTCTCGATAGACACCTCGATGGAGCTGAAGATTTTCACAGGTGATCAACGTCACAAGCTTAGTGAGATATTGACCCACACATAACTAGAGAGGGAAGTAGAACGGGAAGAAGCTAGGGCAAATCGCAGAGCTTAGGGATACTAGGAATACTCAAGAAGAGACAGCCAACTCATTAGGAAAGCTTTTGGGCCCGCTGTTTTCTGGATATAACTAAGCGAAAGCGAAAGCGACGAGAGAAAGGTATATGACTAGCTTTGCCCGAGCAGCACATCTTGTATTGTCAGCTCATCTTTGAAATGTATTTTCTTTGACTCTTATACAACCTTTCTTCTTTGTATCAAATAGATTGTGGCCGGTCATGGTGAGTGGCGTTGACAAATACGGCCACTGTATTTTCAGTGAAGAGATTCATAAGATACAAACCACGCCGTTGATGACGCGCTTTACTCTAAATGACATATTTCTTCTGCGTACCCAAGTTCAAGAACAATTTCAAAGAAGTACTTATGACGAAGGAAAACGCCAAGGAGTCACGTTGAGAAAGCACTCACACGTTATCAATCTTGCTGGAGTCTCCTTGATCGAGTTTTACCGAGTTTCGAATCGTCTGAAACCACTGTTTGGCCTTCTTCAAGAGCAGTACCCAGATGCTGTCCACCTTCTCTTCCTAATCAACACTCCGCGCGCATTTCGCGCCATCTGGGCCATCATACGGCTCTGGTTGGCGTATGAGACTGTGGTACGGATCCACATTTGGGGACCAGTCAACAGCAATTTGGTCAAAGATTTGAACGATACCGGGATTCCGCCTGCAGAACTCCCACACTGGGCCGGTGGGTCGAATTCCGGGAAATCCATTTTGGACGTTATCAACGAAAGCATTCAAAGCCCGTCCCAAGCCAACGAGATGAGATTTTCTGCGGAATTGCAGAAGCGGCTTGAAAGTCTTCGGTTTCCTGGTGTTACTATGGTTACTGACGCACGAGAACCTGACGAGTACCAATCTCCAGCTGAATCAACAACTCCAAGCGTGTCTACCACGAGCAAAGGATTGGCAGGAGTGGTACCATGGTGGGCCTTCTTGACGCTCTTTACAGCTACAATTGCAGTATTTTTCTTTGTCTTCGTCGTCTCGAGCAAGCCTCTCGCCCTCCAGATAAAGGATCTCACCTCGAGAATCAGCGATATCCTCGAGCAGAAGTGCCACACAGTCTAATCAAGGCCTGGGCTAGTCTCCCTCTACAGGCCCAATGGGGTCAACGAGCCCTGTTTTATTTTTTTTCCTCTTTACAGCTCAGGCATTAAGTCAGCAGTTACCCCTACCCCTAGCTAGTTACGAGTACTAGCTAGGGCATTCATATAAGTCGTATCCCACTCGAAGCTCGTAGTACTCAATATTGCTTGTAAGACGAACAAAAACCTAAACATAAGTTGTAAAATATTTCATGCGCTTTCTGAGGTCGACTTCGGAGGTTTGGGTTGCCAGCAGTCAGCAAAGGCAGAATCGTCGAGGAGCTGGCCAAGGCGAGCGTTGTGGGGCGCATAAAAAGCCCGAAGGCGCCTCGCCGCCGCAGCGTCCAAACCTATGAGCGAGTTAAAGGAATAGAGTACAAGAGAGGGCATATCGAACTTACACAAACAAAAATGAAACGAGAACACACACAAATAGAAATAGTAACGAGTAATTACGGAAACAAGCGGACATGCCACAGAAAACCTTTGCAGCCACTGAGTTGGAGACCAGGCGTCAGAGGAATAGACAATAATGCAAGCCATTCATGACACAGTAATCTAAGTAACAAGCGTGTACCCGCGGGTGATGCCTCGTCCAGCAAATGTTCCTGTAGCGGCGGGTAAGGCCTGGCGTTTTGAGGGGAAGTGTCCTTGAGCTTTTCGTACGGCAGCCCAATGTGGCAGCTCACCTAATATAATTGACCGTATAACCCGCGAAAGTGATTCAAGCGAAAATGACAAGATTAGCAGCAGCAGCAGCAGAAAGGTATTGCGAGTGGCGGCAAATACAATGAAGCATGATGTAATGAAGTTAGAAGGAATGACACGCCATCGAGAACGATTGCAACAAGGAAGCGATAAGCGAGGAACAGAGATTCAAACAGAATAATACCAGATCCATCACGCGCTGAGTTGCCAACGTTTTATCAAACCCTGCATCATTTTTTGTAGGAGGAGTCGCAGGGCTAGAGAGCTGAGCCGCGGCGCCGGTGAGGTCTTCCATGCGCACCACCAAGAGTTTGCCCTGCGGGGCCAACAAGTGCGGGCACACGTCCTCCCGAAATTTGGGGCCTCGCAGCGCTGCATTATGCCACACTGACGAGCCCGCTAGTTTCGAGGTGCCCGCAAGGGGGAAAGCCTGTATATATTTGTGCGTGTGTGTGAGTGCGTGAAAGATGTAACAGTATCATTAAAAGCAAGGACAACGACGAGAAACCAATGAGAATACATCATAACAATAGAGACCAAAATAAATCTTCGGTGCAAATAGAGTATCTGTGAACAGGCACTTAAGAAAAAAAAAACTGAAATTTGACAGGCGATCGACGTAGTGCTCAAGCAAGTGCAACCCGACAGCAGAAAAGCACGAGAGGTAACAAGCACGCTGGCTCAAACAAGTGACATAAGGATGCGGTGTTTGCAATTGTAGATCTACGGTAGTACAGTTGCATACCTGAAGCCAGGGCTCGAGCTGAAAGGCATAAAGCCCCCGCGCAACGAGGGAATGCCCGCCGTGGCCCATCGGGCACAGGGTAGGGTCGTTGAGGTACTTCGCCTCGAATTCCGCCTAATATGATATAACCATCAGATAGTATGATACATGAATGCATCTCATCATATTAGGAAGGCAAACAGAGCAGGAGAGAAAAAAAAATTAGAGGTCGTATGTGCGTGCGTGGTGTCATGGTGGAGAGAGAGAGATGACCACGTAAGGAAAGGTAGAATTCCCCTCTTGCATCTTTTTGAAATGAAATGAAGGTCATCCTACTTAACGTTATTATTTCTAATATTCTTCAATCACCTGAGTCGAGTCTGCAGTCAAGTTCAAGGACTTCATCAAGGCTAATTCCCGATCCACCAGGTCGGCAAAGGACAAGCCGCTCCAGTTGGCCGCGCCGCGCGCCGCGAGTTGCGCTGGCGTGCCAACGGGGTCCACCACCATCTATAGAATAGAATAGAATAGCACATGTAACAAGTCGAACACGGCAGCATAAGATGGGTCAGCACAGAAGTTCGAATGGAGACAAAGAGGAGTTCGAATGGAGGATTGAGAAACTTATAGCTGCGAAGGCACAATTCGTTTTCATTCCCTTCCCTCTTTTAACCAGCGTAAAGCATCGATTCATTATCAAGACGATTGATAGGCCACTTATCATCACACACACATGTACTACAGTCTGTAGTATGCCTACGACCAAGCACCTGATAGTGCGAATACGCCCGTGCTACGGGATCACGCAAGCACACAATCAGCGGAGGTAGCCAAGGCATGGTCGCTTGCAGCCTCGGAATCACAAGCGGGCCGTGCAGCAAATAGGAAGGAGTAGAGTCGCCGCAGAGCATGCTCGGATGAGCCTGCAACTTTTTCACGTCGTAAAAACGCCCTACCATGCTCGCCGCCTGTTCTCAAGAAGAAGAAAGATTGGGCACACATATGTCATGCAACAACAGGTGCAACTTTTTTCTTACTCATAAATCAAACACGTCAACGACACACATGTACAGGAGGTGAATGCGCACGCGCAAGGTCAAAGTAGAGAGGAAAATCGTTGCATGCCGTTTTGAACAAGTTAAGAAAAGCACAAACATAAAAGAAGTCAACATGGCAACACGTACAGTTGTTTTTCGATTGCCATTACTACAGACTGTATTATATCCTTATCTCCATACAATACCTGCAACGTTTTTGACGCTTTGTCCAGCTTGGTGTCCCATTTCCAGTCCAAAGCGTGGGTTTCTCGCTTGCAGCCGCGCGTCGTGAGGGGGTGCTGGAGAACAGAAAATAGACATAGGAAGAGGCGGTTGTGAGAAAATAAAGATGACGAGGATGAAGAAAGTAGAGGAGCACGGATGACGAGTAAGAAAACTTGAAGAAAAAGAAATTGGCTGAAGGTAGAAGCAAGAGAAGGAAGATTTAAAAACAGAACAAAGAAGACCACACCAGAAGTACTTGGTAAGAGAGTACCTTCAAAGATAAACCTACAGATAAACGCACTCCTAATATTATCCCACATTTCTTTGACATCAACTCACTTGGTGCAAATACTCGTAGACCGCAGTAGTGCCACTCTTCTGGGCCCCTAAAATCAAAAAGGCCGGGCCGACGGGCCGACGGCCGGCGTGTTTCACCCGGTCGAGCGACCGCCGGGTTTGCACCAACGACTCCCCCGGGTGCAGCAACTGCCACCAAATATACACAACAAAGAAGGAAAGAAAGAAGGAGCGCAAGCACGTGCGAATAAGAATGTAGTTTTTAATATAAACGCATCCTTCCTGTTAATCCATTCTCCTTCCGACACACCAAAAACCACTTAAGTTTCTGCACTCCTCTTCTATTCGTTCCGTGACCTTAATGAATACAAACTACAGAGACACACACGACACTCATACACACATGGGTGTACCTCGAGCGGCGGCCTCGGAATGACCTCGTCGACATAGTCGAAAATCAAATGCACACGCGGGTTGGCGCCCCAGTTCGAAACGTAATGCTTGGCTTGGTTGTTGAGCTCAAATACTCCTCCAACGTCGAGGCGGTACCTGTGGGTATGGATAGCAGAAAATAGCCAGAAAATAACAACAGGAAAGAAGTGAACACGATTTAAACACAGAGGAAGAGTTGTTTGTTGGCAGGTGAAACTAATGCATGTAGTCAATGGAGAAAGAGAGAGATGCTTGCAGGGAAGTACCGCACAGCATTGTTAGCACCGTTAGCACCTGACTCATCCTGTGAATGCACCTACCCGCATTTTCCCCCCACGTCCACCCAAATACCTACCGCTGCATGTGGTCTTCGGTGTGCCCGTCGGTGTGCCCGCAGCGGAACACCACCCCTGCAGGGTCGGTCACGATTGGAGCGTGGCACCGGTGCGTGCGCCCCACCCACAGGCCGGTGTCGTGGTGCACGGGGATGGTCACCTGAGAGGGCAGCTTGGCGAGCAAACAGCGCACGACGCGGTGTACCGGCACGCCGAGCGCGTCAAAAAAGGGCTGCACGGCGTCCCGCCATTGCGACGAGGACGCGTCGGTGTACCTGGGTGGTCGTGTATGAGAAATGTTGATGCAGCAGCAAGGTTGATGCACCGTTTCTTTCGTGCATCTGTTACTATTTCTTTTACTCTCTGATTCTTCTTCAAACACTCACCAGTGTGACAAAAAGAAATTTGCTAGCATAATAAATGCACTCGCCACGAAATCAAAAGCTCTATCTTCTTTTTCTTGGACAAACACGACGGTTTGCTGCAAGCAGGCAGATTAGCATACATGTGACGTCCTATTCCTCACCAGGGAAAATGGTAGCAAGCTTGCATGAAATCGTCGCAATGAATCAGCATAATTTTGCCCACCCCCCAATTGTCGTGCGCAGGGCGATCGAAAGGGCAATTCGTCATGGCCTATTCATGATTATAAACACGCAAGCACGCACATGTGCAGTGTAAGTTGCCACAAGCAACATAAAACAACCAATCATGCAGGCAGGCATCCACCAGTGAGTTTTTTTTACAAGAAACTGCAGAGAAATACTTTTGGTTAAGAGCAATAAACAAGCACGTGAACGCAGTGGCACAACCACCACTCCGTTCTTCATGGAATGGTTGCGTACAGAGTAGTGTACTTTTACTCTGCCCCAGCTAGAGTTGAAGGCTAGGCTCATCTCATGTTCACAAGTTACTCATCAAAACAGTCTCATTCTCGGTATGATCTGAAAAGCTAGCCGCACACGGGTCTTTTGCAGGTGCTATTGTTGTGGGTGTGTAACTTCATTACATGTTGTTCGGCATCCCACGCTGATTCGCCCATGCTATCCAACAAGGCTACCAACTTTGACGCATCTGCGTCAGCACGATGCACTAGCCCAGGAACTAGACTGCTCCGCTCACTGGCAGGCATCTCGCAGGTAGGCACAACTTTTTCGCAAAGTGGGACGCCCTTAGGGTAATGCGGTGGCAACACCGGTGCTTCATCGTACAAGGCCTTTTGGTATGAGTCGAGTTTGTCCAACGCAAGCTGCGCCTCTTCATGCCTGGCAAGCGCAGTTCCTACGAATAGTTCAGACATTTCCTAAAAGATTTCGTTAGGCTCTTATTGACGCGCGTCCGTCCAAAGCCCAATGCTAGGAGTGGTTGCCGTCGCTTCTCGCTATTACTCCGTACAGTACAGTAGTGAGTGCGAAGAAGGTGCGAAATGTGAAGAAATGAGGACGCGTACTCCGGAGAGGGGGAAGAAAGAAAAATACGGTAAGAGATTAGGAAAATCATAAACTTACGGTTTATACAGTGTTGATCCTCTTTTCACTTTTCAAGAAGGGAGTCCGCTCAAAACCACAAGCAGAGACAGTGGTGAAGGCTCGCCGACAACAATTAGGACAAGGACAGCCCCACGAAGACTTCGCCCCGAGCACCTGAACTGAGAAAGAAATTAAAGCCCAAGCCTCATATTCGAAGGAAGGAAGAGGCGCGCGCGCAGTCTGCAGAAGAGGCGTTGCCGTAAAGAACAGGAGTCAAGAAAGAGCGCAGCAGAAGGCTTTATTTTGTGTTCACCATGGCTTCACAGATTCATTTTAAATTTAAATCGAATATGAAGGAATTCGAGAGCGTGAGCTTCTCAGGAATGGTGCGCGGGATTCTATACACTCATTTAAATATATCTCTAAAAGTCTTGCGCACAGATACAAATATTATGGATGCGCACGTCCAAACACAGAGCACTACTTAAACAGACTCATGTGCACCAGTCTTTGGGAAGTTCACGCAACTTTCAGAGTTTGCGCTCTATTATTCATACGCATAAAAGTGATACTTTTTCGCGCGTAGGCTACTTTGTGTCTCTGAAATCAAATGTTGTTCCTCATGTTGTGCATGCGCACCCTCGACTCCACACACTTCGACACACGTTCTCAGGGGATGAAGCTCAAGGACCTCAAGCTCGCGATTGCCGACAAAAAATTTGGCAACGAAAGCCGTGATTTTGACCTTTCAGTCACGCATGCTCAGACCAGTCAAGGTGCCTCTTTGTGTGCGCATTTGTAACACACCATGGTCTTACAAATTGCGCTGCCACCTAAACTCTTGCCACGTACTTCCTCCATACCACTAACCCTTATTCCATGGCACTGCCTTCCTGCTTCCATATGTGTGTTTTGACATTTTTTATTTCGCAGTCTTCACCAACGGCAACGAGCTGGTTCCAAAAAACACGCAAGTTGTGGTGAAGCGCACCTCGGCGGTGAATGGAAAAGGGCTCCGGGCCTTGGCGCCCGCTGCAGCCGCCGCTGCCAGCAGCCGAGGCCTCGGCCTCCAGGCCGCTTCAAAACAGCCAACCTCGGCGTATGAGCTCGCGGGCTTGGATGACGTAGGGCGGTCGCTCACGGTTGTGGGGCGGGTGGCAGAAGCCGCAGCGGTGCCGGGGTTAGATGCTCTGGCGGCGCAGGCCGCGCGGGGGAAGGGTTACAAGGGGGGCAAAGGCTACCAGCAGTGGGGCAAGGGCGGCAAGGGCGGCAGCGACGACGGCACGGGCGAAGAGCAACGGCGCGCTCCGAAAGGAGTTCCTACGAAGCTGTTGAAAGTCGACGAAGAAACCGGCGTCGCGTCAGTGCTGGCCAATGGGGCGAAGTTTCAAGCGTCGCGGGACAAGGCGACCACGGACGCCGGCGACGACGCCCTCGGCGGGCCTGGAAGCGGCGGGCCGCACGACTACGGGGATGCGCTGCCGCCAAACCTACAGTGCCCGCTCTGCCATGGCCTGGTGGCGAACGCGGTGGTGCTGCAGTGGTGCCGCACTTCGGCCTGCGACGGCTGCGTACGGCAAGCATTGCGGGCCAATGACTCGGTGTGCCCCATCACGGGCGAGAAGGTAAAAAGGAAAGAGCAGCACTTTTGCTTTAATAGAGCAAATCTTGTCAGAGGAGGAGCGGACACGCACTTTCTGACGAAGACTACCCGGAGCATTTTTTTTCGTTTTAAAATCCTTTCATGAAGTCATTTACCTTTACTAACGCTCTCGCCGCTATGTGCCCGTTCGCTTGTGCGCTTGTGACATTTTTTTTTCTTGTTGGGCTCAGGTTAAGGGCTACCAGGACAAATTGGTACCCAACAAACCATTGAGGCGAGACGCGGACAAGTTCAAGGATGAGTGGCGGGAGCAGCAGCGCGCCCTGCGCCGAGAGCAGGAAGCGGCCACCGACTTGGCGGCGTCCGCGGCCGCCGAGCAGGCAGGAAGTGGCAACAGTGATTTAGGGCCGCTGAAGCGTGGAGTCGACGCGGAGCTGGACTTGTTCCGCCGCTCTTCCTCTGCGTCTGTGCCGGGAGGCCCCGAAGAAGGCGCGGAGAACGGTGGCAACGGTTTCGACAATAGTAGCAGCCTCGGCGGCTTAGGCGGCGGTGGCGGCTTGTACGACGATTTCATGGGCGACGAAATCGATTTTTCGGCCGTAGATGCAGCCGCAGCAGCAGTTCCAGATATTTCGTCTGTTGAGGCAGTGACAACAACCACAGCAACCTCATCGTCTTCTGTGCACGAAAGTGAGAGTTCTGAGATAAGTTCGACCCCTCCTGCGGTGGTGTCACAATCTTCGCCTTCGTCGGCCGAAGAACTTGCTCCTCCGCCGGTGGTGCCCGGGCCGCGCCCGCCGCCGGGACCGCCTCCAGGTTTCGGCTTCGCTGGAGCACCACAGGGCCAACCGTCATCAGCCGATGCGCTGCCCGGTGGTTCCCCTGCCTTACCTACGGGAGTGCCCACGAGCCGGGCGCAAGAGCAGTGCCGGGATTTCGCTCGCGGCTCCTGCTTGAAAGCTGGTTCCTGCATATACGCGCACGGCGTCATGCCTGGTCGCGCACCACAGCCGTCTCATTTGAACCAGAATCCTTCTCCGTTAACTCCTACTAGCGCTGCTCTGTCAAGTTTTTTACCACCCACGGGCCCCTCTTCTTTACCTGCTCCTGCATTCACCCCCGTTGGCAGACCCCATATATCTGATACGAACTCAACTTTGCAGCCATCAACAAACAGCGAGGCTGGTATGATGTATGGTAATCCCAGAAACGATTCGCCTCCAGTCGGGCCGCCACCGCCTGGTGCCTCGAGCATGGGCAGGCCACCTCAATACTACGGAAAAGGCGGAAAAGGCTATGTTGATTACGGAAAAGGCAAAGGGGGCGGAAAGGGTTATGGTTATGGGTCGCAGCCAATTCCCTACGCGCAAGGAAAAGGAATGTATGGCAACGGAAATGCGTTTGCGTATGGCAAGGGAGATGGAAAAGGCAAAGGAAAAGGAAAAGGCTCTTATTCGTATGGACCGTATGGACCTGGGCAGATGGGGAAAGGTAGTGGACCTATGATTGGCAAGGGAGGTGGGTGGAATGGCGATCGACACGGTGGTGGGCCATCTGGGCCCGTCTCTTCCAACAATATTTCTGGAAGAAGGGACGGTGGTTATGGTTATGGGCATGGCGACGAGCCGCCGCAGAAACGCGGGAAATACGGCCCTGGCCAAGAGTAAGGTGTAAGGACTGTGAGGTGTTGTAGCACTGCAGTCGTGAAAGTATTCCGCTGATTCGAAATTTGAAGGCGGAAGCAGAAGGAAATTTGATGAAAGCAGGCATCAGGAAGTTCTTAAGCTCCTATATCCCGATACCCCGATACCCCGATATCTCGATATCCCACTTCCAATTCCATATCTCGTACTTATTCGTACTAGGTATTTCGGATTTCGGTATTGGTATTGCGATCTTAAGACCTCGGATCTTGGAGCTGAGTAGCGAGTAGCAAGGCCGAAGAGCGAAGAGGAAGAAAGTCCCGTCTGAGGGCCGTTTTAGTTGATTGTCAGTTACAATTAAGAATTAATTAATTGAATATAATTTCAAAACGAATGGATAAATGGGTTTATAGGTATTTGTAATTGGCTTTTTCACCTCCGAGGTGCGAATTCGTTTCGAATTGCGGCTGCGGTCCGATGCATAGGATATTCCGAAACTTCCGTCACTTCCGTGATTGCGAATGCGGATACGGCTCGAAACCAAAAGCATGGCCAATACAGTATCTTCACTTCTCCGGAAAACACTCCGATGTTTCGTAAAAGTTTTCACAGTCCTTTATTTGCACTTAAGTTACTCCTTGCTACTTTTTCCTACTCCTGCTCTTGCTTCGTCAGTGCTTCTTGGTTAGAACTCCATTTTTAATTGGTTGTAAAAAGTATCATGGATTATAGATCATCTCAATGCACCACTTACTAGTACCATACCAAGTGATCTTCAATCCTTACTTCTGATGGTGATAGCCCCATCGAGCCCAATAAATTAGAACTCTAATCATATTTGATCAGCATTAGAAATAGAAGTAGAGCACCATTCACGAGGTGCTGGTAAGGGGTCCAAAGGGGGGGCTGAGGGTGATCGGTTGGATATTGGGTAATTGGGTGAAGTGGTATTTGGGATAAGGATCGTGAGCGACTGCAGAAGACATGGCTGCGGAGCTCTTTCTTTTCCTGTTAGAGTTCAGAAAGAGCCCTCCAATTAGATGGTGGCACTCCGCTCCCTTTATTGCTATATCCAGCCCGCCCCCTCGGAGCCTAGCACAAAGCACTACCTCGAATTTGTTAAGGATGTGGCACTTGCCTCTCGACCTTGAAATTTCCATTAAAACTTTAAAACTTGATACCCGATGAGCCTTCGCGGGTATAATTCTGGACTGTGTGCTTGTGTTCCATATCGTGCCTTAAAATAATTCATTGATAAGCCCACAAGCCTTATTTCTGAAACTAAACTATAATATACCTACAAAGGAAAACTTGTTTCAATTACAAATTCAAGTATTTTAGAATGCACCAGAATTATTGTATTTATATTTATTCAAAGCATTTTACATAAATTGAAGTCAATTTTAATTGAAAAAAAATTGGGAGGGTAAAATTCTCCCTGAATGCTCATATTCAGTCCCAAAGGACAGGCCACTTTTCTGTTTCTTGGAGCAACTTCTTGTATGTCTTGATATAAGCATTTTGGTTTTCAGATTTGGCTTCGTTGTTGCTCGACTCGGTATTCGACTCGACACTCGACTCGGGTGCTTTGGCAGCTTTACGCCCAAGATTCACGCAAACTTCAGGTAGGAGATCCGTCTTGCCGAAAGTCTTGAGATCCCCAACAAGCAGTGGCATCGTAGAACATAGGTATCAGATGGCGACATACATGTAAGAAGGTACAGTAATTTGGTAAGACGAGCGTTATAGGTATACTGGCCTTCTGCAGCAATCAACGATTACGTTCAGAACGAAGGTGCAATCTCGAGTATAATAAATATGACTTGATACAAGAGGATAAATAATTCGAAGTCAAGAATAGGAAATACCTTTAATAAATGGAGGGCAAGTGTTCGACACTCGCCGAGAGAGACTTTACCGTCGAAAGGATTGTCTTCCTTCGGGAAAGGGTATTCTGTAAACTCCTGGAAGAACGCGCATTATAGGAAAGAAGTCGTCACATATTGTCGCGGCATAAATGTGGGAGAACGCATGTGTCTACTTGTTTTTTTAAAAAGAGGAAGTTCTCACTTCTTTTGGTTTGTCGCTTTCCTGCAAGCAGCCCGGTGCAAAGCCAACTTTGTTCATGCTCTTCGTCAGCCGACGCGACATGTCAGACGTTTTCGAACCCCACTTCAAATTGATGCGATAGTCTAGCCAGAAAGCAACAGAAAAAGAAATTTAAGAGACACTGTACGTCCAAGCAAATTTGAATACTTGATGAAGCAAAGGTACCCTAATGCTTTCGGCTCCATGAAAGTTACCGTGTTCAAAGCAAGCTGAAGGAATAATCCATTGGTCTCCTGGATGAGATTTATCGCCTAATACTCCTTTCAGAAGCTGGCACTCAGCATATGTTATCGGGCCTGTGTCAACAGTGTAATGCACCAGCCAAAAGTTTAATGATGTCGACGCTTTGAAAAAGCAACAAGAATTTAATTACCTTTCAGGTCGCCTGTTTTGGATGTATCCAATTGTTTCCAATTTATAGCGCCACCGTTGCCACCATCAGCCGATGCTCCCACTGCTACCGAACGGCTACTCATTTCTATAGTCTGATAATGTAATGGTTGTTTTCAGAACATCAACCATTAGCGAACAATTTTTGACAGGTCTCCTTCTGTCGAAAGGCAGTCAAATCCTTGCACAGATCTCGACGCTTCATGTCGTCAGTCGTGAGAGGGTGAGAGCTGTATCTTTTGGGCAATTCGCATTTCACTCCACCTCTTTGAACGTCTCATGGTTGATAGGGTTGAATCTATTCGCTTTCGCATGTCGAGCAAATCTTTCATGAGCTCATTATTCCACACTCGTACACAATCAAGCTCGGCAGCTTGTTGGTCGCTCTGACCTTCGGACTTCGGCCCACAACTCTCCGATCTTGTCCGATCTTTTACAGTATGTAGGTGTGCAGTACAGATACAGATACAGATCTTAGTCGAACGAAGATTTGAACGAATCAACCCTGTGATTTTGCAACAACGAAACGCTGGTGTGCTACGTATTACGTATTACAGATATCTTGCGATCTGCGATCGCTGACAAGTCGTCAAATATACGCTTATATGCGGCGTTTGCCATGCATTTTAGTGGGAATCTGCCCTAATGTAACGTAATTTACGATATTGGCGTATTGATTGACGTCTTTTTTTTGTGTCCGGTCGGGGTTTAGTTTTCACCGCGGAAGAGAGGGGGCAGTGCATTGCGATCGTCTACGACGACATATTATAGAATGCTCTTTTGGCCGAGAATGCATCGAAGCATTATGGCAGTGTGCATACCTTCCGTCGCTCAACTTCCCCGGTGAGGCTCGTGGGTGTAGTCGGTGAGTTTCCCGACACCTGCGTAGCCACTGAACCTATGTACGGTTTGCGAAGAAAAATTCCCCCACGATTTCCCCTGCTTTGTAGCTTGCTTCCAAGTTTGTGTTCTACCTAGCGAGCCTAGGCTCGCAGCTCTTCGTTGGGTTAAGGCATCCCATCGGTTAGAGTGGGAAGACCGTGGACTTGGAGCAG
>Ga0307982_1002336_pt1 | contig 15376 bp, 10 predicted proteins | sample OrgLakmetagen989_FD_201847 | JGI IMG/M metagenome (GOLD analysis project Ga0307982, IMG submission 201847) | Saline water microbial communities from Organic Lake, Antarctica - #989 | ecosystem: Environmental > Aquatic > Non-marine Saline and Alkaline > Saline | place: Antarctica: Organic Lake...
GCATTTGCTTTGTTTGCGCAACGCACGCGCATTCCCACTTCTGCCCGCAGCATTGGCTTCTGTGTCATTTGGGTTTGTATTAGTTCGAGTTCGAGTTCTTCAGCGTTCCCTTGGACAGCCGCCTCTCTGAACCACATGGCTGCTTCCACGTTGCCCTTCACCCCTTTCTTCGTGCCACGGCCTCCCAAAAACATTGCCCCTAAATTAGCTTGCGCTCCGGCAAAGCCTTTCTCCGCTGCCATCTCGTACCATTTGACCGCCTCATCATTGTTTGGCAGAACACCATGGCCTCTATCAAACATGCCCCCCAGGTTGAACTGTGCCTGAGTGTGCTCTTGGTTAGCTGCCTTTCTGTACAAGTAGACCGCCTTATTTCCGCTCTGTGGCACGCCGTGACCATTCTCGTAAGCTACTCCCAAGTTGTATTGAGCCTCAGCAATTCCGCCCTCTTTAGCTGCAATTTCCCATCCTGATATGATCACCTTGAATTCTTTTCGTGCCCACTCTGGAAGAGCAGACCAAGACGAATAACGTCGCTCCAACTTCGATTTCACCATCACGAAACGCCGGGTGACCTCCTCGAATATCTTTTCAGGTCCAGGTGGCAATGGAGTGCGGCACAGGGGGCATACTTCCTTCAAACCATACACCCGGAGATCTGCCACACACGCGTCGTGAAAGGTGTGAGTGCACGGCAAAGTGCTCGCAGGCCCACTCGCTAACGTCTCTCGGCAGATTACGCACATTTCCCCCGAGGCGGCTGCGCGGGGAACCTCCGGCGGCTTAGGAGTTATGTTTGCTTTGGCAATGCAGGTCTGCTTGTGGCTTGCCTTCCAGTGAATCCGCTGGCAGTCAGTGCTGCAATACCGAACGAGGCCGCAGCGAGAGCAAGCCGATAGCTTTGGAGCACTCTCACTTCCCTCGGGCGCTAAATAGTTGCCGCAAACCCTGCCACCAGGAATGGATGACATAGCGAAGCGAGATTAACTGGGGGGCTTGGAGCTTTGCTCGGAGGGTTGCCGTGAAGCGCAGCGAATACTGCTGTGGGTTGTGGAGGAAAAATAAGTGTGGTGGAGTGGCGGTGTCTTCTGTGGAGAGTGCGTGGAGCCGCGGTGGAGTGTGCGGCGCGGTGGAGTGTGTGGACGTGTGGGCAGTGTTTAGATTCGTAAAACTACGCTCGTTTTGTCCTTGCGGTGTTGTCACAAGATGGGAGCTGCGGGGTCGCAATGTCCTTGACGAAGTTCTGGGACATGCGGCATTTATTTACACTACCATAGTCATCACCTCGTGAGGCCCCAGGTCGACGAGAGTTCATTCAGGTTTCGTTCTAGGCCAGGACGTGCGTTGTGGATGTCTAGTCTAGTCTAGTTCATACTCTCCCAATAACAAAGAAAAACAAGCACACAGTAGGCTCCAGAAGGCCAATTCAGGCTCCAGCTGGCGTCTTGTGGATGACATCCGGAGGACGTGACGAACTCATGCTGCCGTGAAACTATTTCGCACCCAAATAAGAATAGGAAAAGGATATGCCTCCGGGGTACATAGATCAAGAGCCATTTGAATTGGGAGCCTCTTAGGTAGCGTTAGTGGCGAAGGGGCGACTAATTAGTGGAAAGTTAAGCGCGATCAAGAGCCATTTGAATTGGGAGCCTCTGAGGTAGCGTTAGTGGCGAAGGGGCGACTAATTAGTGGAAAGTTAAGCGCATATGGTCCCAAAAATGTAATCGCAGCTGAAGCGATTGTTCTGTTTTTTTTTTCTGAGCCCCTCCTCCCGAGGGGGGACTGGATTTAGTATTTTAGAAATTCGCTCTGTAACAAAAAAAATATTACATTCGCCTTAATATATAGGATTGCAGCTGGAAGGCTGGAATGGACAAAATACAGAATGGCGTCATCAGTCAAACGAACTAAATACGTCAATAAATACGTCATTACGCATTTCATGAATCCGTAGTATAAATCCTTAATAGTATTTTAAATTGAGTACGAATTATGCCAAATCAGGGCTTTTGCCCCATACAGCAACGCTCATGATGAATACCGCATACAGGCGCACTACGAAATTCGCGTATGGCGACGTCTAAACAAAGCCAGTTAATTCGTAGTGTACTGGCCCGTTATTTTGACAAAGGCCCCGAGGGGCCGGAATTAGAAGGCTAACAGGCAAACAGGGAATTCAAAGCACGTTATTTTGGAGGAAATACTTACGGTGACTTCTCGTTCAACCAAATGGTGTTACATAAATGCCCTTGCAATTGCAGAGAGCCACATGCTTTATATTGGCAAGGGACTTCGTCAACCCGCCAATGTGGACTGCGCAGCTTCTCAGATGGCCATTCCTTCTGTTGGCTAAGAAAGTCACGTGGAGCCTTGAGGGCCGAAGCCGGAGCTTCGCCAAGGTGGTAAGTGGTAACTACTCTAGTTTAGTCTAGTCTAGTTTAGTCTAGTTTAGTCTCGTCTAGTCTAGTCTTCCTGTTGGTGAGAACTCCTCTTCTTCGGACGAGAGGGCAGCTTTGAACCGCCATGGCCACTTCCATGTCCACTGGGCTTCCGGGCTTCCCTTCGAGTATAAGCTATAAGTTGCCTTCTACCTGCCATCCGCCTGATTCCGGCGCCTCGGGGCCTGTGTCATACCAGCCCCCCTATCTTCGGATTAAAGACTCATTCATTTAATCGGCACAGTCAGTTCCGGGTAATAGGAGTGGGGGAATTTGCTCTCAGCCCTCGCCCCTTAGCTAATTTAGTACTGCAGTATAAGAAGGAAATCAATTTCTAACAGGTGAATAAACCGAATGCCAACCTCCAATCACTTGACGTGACAACCTCTTAACACCTGGACTGGAACATACTTTAGTTCAAAGCACCAGGAGTGTTCGTGTGATTATTTATTGGTTTGGATGTGGATATGGAAATAAGTGGGTAATATAACTGATATACTTTTATTATATATGAATTTCCTCGGTTTTATTAGATCCGGTTGTGCGTGTTTTATACAGATGCCCGTGCATTCAACTCACGGCCATTGCATTTGCACTGGGCTCTTCTGCAGTCCCAAGTGTTCTGTCGTCGCGCCTCTCTCTCAATCCTCTGAATTTCCATTCGCCTCAAGGAACTACAAAGTTCCGAGCGCTCCGGACTTACTTTCTCTCTTATTTTTCTATTTCATTTGCGCGCTAATGTAGCAAGTTCATGGGCTCATCTGCGACCACCTTCAACGGAGTCAATTCGCCATGCCTTATGCATTCACGGCCGCGTTGGTCCGGTCACCGAGTGGTGGCGCGCCATTGCCAAGGGCCAACTGAGGTCCCCTTGATTTCGACGCAGCGGCTGCGGCTGCTCCAGGTGCTGTGAGCTTCAAGCCGTGCTCGCCGCCAAAGAGCTTGGGGTTAATGGTGACCGACTTGGTCGCATCATGGGTCTTGTAAATGCCGACCAGCCGATCCGCGAGCTCGAACATGTTGTTGCGAAGGGAAATGATCACGAACTGCGCGTTTTTGGTGCGCTCCTTGATGTAGTTGGCCACAATGGACACGTTTTTGAAGTCGAGGGCCGCGTCGATCTCGTCCATCACATACAGGGGAGTAGGCTTGTAGTGGTGGAGTGCGAACACTAGCGCAAGCGAGGAGAGGGTCTTTTCGCCGCCAGACAAGTTGGCGATGTTTTTCCACGACTTCTTTGGCGGTCGCACGCTGAACACAATACCCTCACTGCATGTGTTGTTTTAAGTGCATGGGGAGATATGCAAGCAAAAAAAAAAGCAAAGAAAAAGAATGACTGAGGGAGTGATGAATCGTGATTGGAAACAAGAAGTCAAGGCAGGCCGCACACGTTGGCTCGTTCAATCAGTTCAACCCACACTACCCGGCAGCACCCACCCACCTAAACGGGTCGAGGGAGTCCACCAGCTCGAGTTCAGCGTCCCCACCCAGCGTGATCATTTGGTACATTTCCTTGAGCTTCAGGGTGATGTGCCCGAACCCGTCCATGAACTCGTCCAGCCGCTGCTTTCGAAGCTCGTCGTAGGTGGCCCTCGCTTCGTCGCGCTGTTGGGTGCAGGCCTCGAGCTCCCCAAACTTGACGGCGTGGTCGGCCGCCTTGGCCCGGTACTCGGCGATGGCCGCCATGTTGACTCCCTTCATCAGTTCGTCCCGCTCGTCTTCCAAAAGGCTGATGGCGTACTTGAGCTGTTCGGTGTCGTAGCGGTTCAGCTGGTCCACCGTGAACACTTGCAGCACCACGGCGGCCTCCTCGGCTGCGGCGCTTCGGGTCTTCTTCCCGCGCTTGGTGGCTGGCTCAGCAGATTCTTCGGCAGGTTCAGCCGCAGCGGTGGCGTCAACGTCGCCTGCGTTCTCGCCTTCTCCGGCCATAGCCGACGCTGCGTCGCTTCTGCTTTCTTTGTCTTCTTCATCGTCTTCTTCTGCTGCTTCTTTGTCTTCCTCCTTCTTGTCGTCGTCTTCATCATCAGGGAGTTCACCCCAGTCCTTGAGGCACGATGCGTGGGCTAGGTTCAGGTCCGACACTTGTGCCGTCCAATGCTGGGCCTTCTTCTCGTTCTCCTTGATTTTGGCGGTGTAGTCCTTCACTTGCTCATCAATGTCCACTTCCACCGCTTTGATTTTGGCGATTTCCTTCTGCAATACATCGATCTCTTTGAACATTTCGGTGCCTTCTTTCTTCTTCTCTTTGGCCGACGCCTCAGCGGCCTTGTACGCCACTAGCACCTCCTGCGCATTCTTGTCCAATTCTGTGAACTCTTCTTGCACTTTCGCGTGTTTGACTTCCAGCTCCGCGCTTTCGGCTTCGGCTTTCTTGGCTGCTTTGCCGTGCTTCTCGGCGGCCTTGCGGGCATCCTTGCTGTCTACCCCTGCTTTCACTACCGCTGCCTCGGCGTCATCTAGTGCTTTCGCGCTCTTCTCCACTTGCTTCCGCAAGACCTTCACTGGCTCCCCACCAGCCGCCATGATCTGAGCTTGCAGCTGATCAATGTCAGCCTGAAGCTTCGCGTGTTCCTTGAAAGCTGCCGCAGAATCTTTCCGAGCTTTCGCCACATGAGCTTCCAGAGCTGCCACCTTCTTGTTGTCCTCGCTGGACATGGTGCACTGAGGGAGCAGGGCAGCTTTGCGCGCTTCTAGACCCGGCAAACTCGCTAAGCCGGCTGCCAGCGCCATTTCCAGCTTGGGCAAGGATTTGGCCAGGGTTTTGAGGCGGGCTTCGCTGTCGCGCAGTTCCTGGCGCACCGCCGTGAGCTTGGCACGGCACGCCGACAGGGCTTGCGAGCACTGCGCAGCCGCAGCTTCCAGCGCAGCCACCTGCTCAGCGGTCACCTCGTCACTGCCCTCGCCGTCACTGCTGGACGCGGCACTGGCTTTGGCGGCAGCCTTAGAGTTGGCGAGCAAGATGCCGCCCTTCTTGACCCGGTTGCCACCCCCGGAAAGGGTGCCGCTGGTTTCAATCAAGTCCCCTCCCAGCGTCACCACCCGGTGCACCGCCTTGTTGCCCTGGTACGCCATGGCGGTCGCGCTGTCCAAGTCTTTCGCCACCAAGGTGTCCCGCAGCGCGAAGTAAAAGGCGCACTGCAGCTCCGGGTCCAGCGGCTTCACCAAGTCGTAGAGCCGTTGGCTGCCCGCAGGGGCTGTGAACGGCCGCGCCATGGCGGGCGCCACCTTGCTGGCGATTTGGCTCATGACAATGAACGAGATCCGGCCGAGGTCGTGCTTCCGCAGGTACTCGATGCAGGCCGCGCCCCCCGCTTCGGTTTCCACCACCATGTAGTCCAGGTACCCGCACGCCGTGGACACTGCCACGTCGTACTCCGAGCCGACGGTCCCCAAATCCCCGAGCCGCCCCACCAGGCCCGCTTTCGCCAGAGGTTTGCCTTTGGCTGACGCCGCCAAGAGGGCCCCCACCACCCCGGTGGGCGCGCCGGCTTTGCCACTCGACGCAGTGCTGCTGAACGCGGCTTTGGCCTCTTCCGCGGCACTGACCGCCGACGCCATTTTGCTCTTGAGCTCCGACTCTTGCGCCTCGAGTTGAGGCACTTCTTCCGCCAAGGCCGACAGCCGCGCGTTCAGTGCCTTGGTTTCCGAGGCGGCAGCGTCCTTCTCGGCCGCCTTGGTGCGCTGCTCTTCGGTGAGGCGCGCCACGTCAGCGTCCACTTTCGCCATTTCCGCCTGGGCTTCCGTCACGCTGCGCTTCATGAGGTCGATCTCCGTCTCGGTGGTGCCAATGCTCGCCTCCACTTCCGAGACTTGCTGCTTCACGGGCGCGATGGCGGCCTGCTTCGCTTCGAGGCCACTGCGCAAGGTCTCGGACTCCTTGTTGGCGGCCTCCAGCAGCGTTTCGAGCTTGGCCTCCAGCTCGCTCTTGGCAGTGGTGCACTTGGCTACGGTAGCCTCGAGACCACTCACCGAAGCTTCCGCGGTTGCGGCGGCTGCCTCACTGGTGGCCTGCTGCTCGGCGTACTTCTTGACTTCAGCAGCCAGCTTCTTTAAGGTGGCCTTGTTGTGCTTGATGTCCTCGCGGAGCTTGATGTCTTGCCGCTCGTACGCTGCGAACTGGTCGTTGGTGTCCTTCAGTTCCTTGCAAATGGCGTCGTATTCCTTGGTGTGCGCAGCGCCTTTCGCCTCAAGCTCTGCGCACTCGGCTTTCTTCTCCGCCAGCTTCTTGGCTTCGTACGACTTGCGCTCCAAGATTTCTCCGTGCTTGGTTTGCAGAGTGGCAATGTGGTGCTGCGCGTCGGCCGCATGCTTCTGGTACAAGATGTTCTGCTGCACCCGCACCTGCCGCGCCTTGCGCACGCTGGCCTCGGCCTCCTTCTTGGCGCCCTCGAGGTTATCCCGCTCCGTCTCCGTGACTTTGAGGCGCGCCAGCTTTTCGCCACGCTCGTCGTTGGCCGCCTGGAGGACTTTCTCGGCCGCGGAAATGGCTTCCAAGTGGCGGTTGGAGCCGATGATGTCTTCCAGGAACTCGAGAAGCCCTTCGTCGTGTTCGGTTTTGGCTTTGGGCGGCATCATCGCAATCTGCTCCACTTCGCCTTGCAGAATCAAAAACCGGTTGTTGTCCAAATCAATGCCCCGCTTGCGCAGCAGCGCCCCCACTTCCGCGAAAGTGGCGGTCACGCCGTCGAGCAAGTACTTGGATGTGTTGTTTTTGTACGCAACGCGCGTCACCACCAGACCCGTGCCAGGCACCTCCGTGTATTCGTCGTCGTCCGCGGCCGTGTCGACAATATCCACGAAATGCACCGACACGCGGCAGTATTCAAGATTTGGGAAACCGTCCGATTTGTGAATCAGCTCCGATACCTTGAGGGAAAAATACATTAGCAAAGAGAACGTATAGAGGAAAATGAGAAAAAGAGTCCAGGAAAAGTACTCCAAAGTCAGCGAGCATGCATATATGCTTTGTGGCTGCATTGGGTCTTCACAAAGTATAGAAGAAATTACCTCTGTCATGTAGAAAATAATTGAATGCATTAGCTAGGAGCTTAACGTCTACACTAATGGAGACAGTTCAAACTGCTGGCATTCAGTCGCACCTTGTTGAGGCGCAGCTTCTTGGCCTTCTTGCCAAACACGAAAAGCATAGCATCGATTACGTTGGACTTCCCTGAACCATTTGGTCCAACAATGGAGGAGAACCGTTTGTGAAACGGTCCGACTTCGCGCTCGCCACCATAACTCTTGAAATTTTCGAGCACCATCTTGGTGATGAACAGGCGCGGAGGGTTCTCACCCCCAGAGAGCATACTGGCCGCACTAGGAACACAGAGAGAAAATTGAGAAGGTTCGTCAATTTATCATTGAAAATACTCGCTTCGCTACTTTTGTGCGTAGTGAATGTATGCTCGAAGTGCCTGTCTCTCTTTGACTTACGGAGTGGCAGCCATTGCTCGATAGTCTATGTCGTCGAAGGTCTTCACCAAATGAAGAGACAGTGAATACCACGCGTTTCGTGATGTACGACTAACGATAAGCTTGCGGAGCAATTATCGACTTGATACACCTTTGCCTCTACGCTCAATGGTCGTTTCTTGTCCGGGAAGGGCTATGAAGGCACCGGGCGCAAGACACGAGATTCAACAGAAACCAACTGTCACGAACATGCACTAATATAGTTCGCAATGCCCATTTCGAAACCACAGCTTTTTGGGGGTTGGATTTTTTAAAAGCGCAGCAACCGCAGCAACGATACGTCGGAATGTCGGAATGCCGAGCACCGAGCTTTGCCTAGTAGCACGCATCGTAGATTGATATCTTTCATACCATCTCTGCTAGCAGATCGAAGTTCTTTCAATTCCAAACTTAAATAAAACTATCGTACTCCTTTAGGTATACTCCAGTAGCCTGCACAATCAATTTGTTAAGAGGATGGAGCTAAGATCTTCAACTATTCGGAAGCGCAAACGCGATGTGGGTTTTGTCACAAGTGACGTCGCTTCAAAAGTAGATGTTACCGCACAAACCTCATTCGATACACAGGGGATTGCAAAAGTAGGGCCGTTCTCTAGGACTGTATCAGAAACATGCCGAGCAGCATTGATAAAAAGTTCAGCTACAGCCCGCACTGCACTTGCTAAAAATCGATCATCTATCGACCCAAAGCTCGTAGAAATGCTAGAACTCATCGGAGGCTACGATGAAAGGTTGGAATTTCGTTTTCACACTTCTCAGCTGTCACTTCGCCTTCTGGTGGACTTCTCATGTATCAACTGACTTGAAAAAAAAGCTCAATGTGTCTGTTCTTGTTTCTTTTGTAGGAACCGCACACACCCCTGCCCGGATCTGCTCGGAAAGGAAAATGTGGCAGCGACTCAAGACCTCCTTGCAGCTGGCGCAAATATTTACAACAGAGACAAAGATGTGATTAGAACAATAAAAGTATGATAAAAGTCTTCATAAATGTTTGAAGCCTGTCAGTTCAATAGAGCGAAGAATTTTTCCCTGCTGTCTTTTTTGTCAAGCTGCTGACGTTATCTATATTTCTTCATATTTGGTCTTTCCTATGGTTAGGATGGCAGTGACATAGATGAGTATGGATTGCTATACGACTTTCCGAATGAATGCGGCTGCACAGCCCTGTTGAATCATCATATTGCCATCTTAGCTGCTATTGAAGAGGAATCAACATCTCTGATCGCCGCTGCAACTGCACACTGCACGGCATTCTCTTCTCTTGAAGAGGAGCCAGTACCTGGAACGACGACGTTGTCCCTCCAGGTATATCATCTAGATCCATCGTTTCTATGGGTTCCAAGAGAAGACCGCGCTGCTCTTTTTGGTTGGGCACGTAGTGCATTTGTCATTAAATTTGCGAGCAATACACAGCCTTTCGTGGATCTACCTGACGATTGTGCTGGTGACGTTATGGAGTTCATCGACTTGAAGATGACGCGCAAGGAATGCATGCACATCTACACGAAGTGTTCATCGCCTGAAGCTCATGCGTCGGTGGGTAAAGTAGTGGCAGCGGAGCTGACGGTAAATTCTAGTATGATGGAATCTGACGTAGGCAAATCTTGACCAATTCAAATACTCAACAGCTTTCATTTACGTTTCTCTCCGAATGCATTGTTCCGAACAGCTCGAGGCAATGAATGAGATGTCGCCAGCGTAAGAGCATGCCTGACCAAAGGAGTGGACCTAAAATTGCACGATAAGGTAGTGTTTTAACGAGTTAATACCAATGAGAGAAACCATGATGTCGGAGCTAGTAGTTTTATCATTTGCTCAGGAGCTAATCCAGCTTTGCGTTCTCTTTCTTCTCGATCGTGCTTGTATGTGTAAATAGTGTTCTACTCCCCTTCACGAGGACTCAGCTAATGGCTATCTCGACATCGTAAAGCTTCTCTTGGAAGCAGGTTCCGAGGTTGACGCCCGAGCTTCAGATGTGGTGAGTCCTGCGAAGTAAATCACATCGGCCGAGTCGAATTACTTGTGTGGCCACAAAAGTGTCGAGACTTGCTGTGCTAATAGCTCGCTTCACCTACCTCGTGCCTCTCATCCTCGTAAAACAGTATGGCGACACAGCCCTGATTTTTGCATCCTGTTCTGGGCATACGGCGGTCGCGAAGCTCCACCTTGAAGCGGGTGCAAACATCGAGGCTAGGTGCCGAGAGGTGAGATTGACACTACGTACCTTACACCAATTACGATCAAAGAAAAGGCGTTTCTTTTATTCAACTTGAGCCGATCATAAATGTTCTTTTCTTTTTTCGGGCCAATCTTGCCGCCTATTTCTTTAATCCTCAAGGTGGGTCGTGCACTCACTTCTGTGTTGTCGTTGTCATTTTCTGTCTCATTTTCGCCGGAACAGCATCGCTTACGCCACTCATCTCGGCCGCAGAGAAAGGCCATGCTACCACTGTGAAATTGCTCCTCGAAGCAGGGGCTGACGTAAACGCCAGCAACCACGTCAGTGAAATGCATTCGAGGCTTTAAGGATAATATACATCTTATTTCAACTCCATTCTTATCTCAGTCCTATTGTTAACGTGCCCAATGTTACAGGGTGGCTTCTGTTAGCTTTACGGCACTCACCTTCGCTTCCCTAGAAGGCTACGACGACGTCGTTGAGCTTCTCGCTAAATCAGGCGCTGACATGGCAAGCAATTGCAATGTAACGCGACGCACTTCTCCTATGATACTATTTCTTTTTGTTTTGATTGTTGAATGAGCAGGAATAATATTCTTGCCTGTGATCTCGATTTTCCCGGCAAGATTTTCCAATCTTAGGAATTTTACATCTTGCACTTTTTCCTCATCTTCCTGCTCACTTTTTTTCGTGCCCGTCATGATAGGGCGGCAATACAGCGCTCATTGACGCTTCAACCAATGGTCACGCAGCGACTGTGCAAGTCCTCCTTCAAGCCGGTGCTAACAAGAATGCCAAAAATGATGTACGATGTGATTAGGTATGGATATTCTCATATGTAGATATCTAGGAGTAAAATTTCAAAGACTAAATTCTGGATGCGTCAACTCAATTATGATCACCTCCTCATTGTTCTGTCTGACTCTCATAGCCCTCTACTGCCTGTACCTTCTCCTCGACTTAACCTCATGAATGGACCCAAGTCTTTCCATTCTAACTCTGTCTTTCTTGATCGCTGTATCTCTTTCACTTCTTCTTCGTCATCGTTGTTGCGCTTCTCTGGAGCAGTACAACTACACCGCTCTAGTAGCTGCCGCTTCCGAAGGCCACGCAAAAGTCGTGAAGCTTCTCCTGGAAGCAGGCTTTGACACGGAAGCGAGAATTCGTGTACATGGTATAATCCCTGTTTTAACAGGCAAATTGCTTAGATTGCTCATTGAACCTGCAACCTTTCAATGTTTTCATCTTGTTGATCTGTGTAACATCTCAATGTTACGAGGTTACCTGTATTTCTCTTTTGCTCTGTTCCTCTCGGCAGTGTGGTAAAACAGCGCTCATCACAGCGTGCGATGAAGGTCACGCTGAGATTGTTGAGCTCCTTCTAAAAGAAGGCGCTTACACAGAAGCCAAAAGTGATGTAAGTCGCAATTTCTGGCATTTCTGCATTGAGAGAACAGATAATACGATAATATCGTAGACTCATTTCAAAAAGGTGAATGTTTACAGACCTCCCATCTGCACCAGCTGAGTTGTTTACCAATGTGATGTGAATGAAGCACTTCTATCAAAATGGTATCTTTTCAGCATTTGCATTTGAGTTAGTGCCCATTTCAGGACCCTCCCTTTCTCTTTCCTTGTCGTTTGCGTCCGTTGTTATGCAGCGAGGTTATACAGCGCTCCGCATTGCCTCAATGAAGAGCCATGGTCGAGGTCGTTTCGATGCCCTCACTGACGTTTGGGCGTTCGGGCAGAAGGAACAGGTGAGTCATTCCTCAGGTTTAGGTAATTTTGAATGGCCTCTTCCGTATATTTCTGTACTAATCTATTCCTTTGGTTGTACCAGTGAAGCATCTATTTTAACTCCTCAAATTAATAATTAATATTTTAATTTTTTGGATGATGGCTAAAGTATCATTCCATCTTCTTCTACTTATCTTTTTGCTCGATACTTTCCTCTAGGATCGTCGTAAAGCGCATTTCGAGGCTATTGTAAGGCTCCTTTTGGATGCAGGTGCCGACGTAGACGCAAGGGACGAGGCATCTCAACTGAAATGTGTCTTACCATTCTCGGTCCTAATTGCGCTGATAACGCTTTTCGTGTCTATTCTCTGTCTTCATGTATGGCCACATCGCCTCTACTCGAATATCATGATGGTTTTACGGCGATTATGTGGGCGTCTATGCACAACGTTGTCGTTGTAGAGCTTCTCCTTCATGCGGGCGCCGACAAGGGAGCTGCAAGTAAAGTAAGTGCCAATTTGAAAGCTCTTTTACGTTGGAGACTTCTCAAGCTTTTGTTTTGCCAGTCTACTTTCATGTGCATACTACTCGTACTCCACTATGTTCTGTCTCGACTTCAACTTGTTGTGCTGCTCCTGCTTTACCTTCTGCCTCAGTCCAGCAGTACGGCGTACGATCTCGCCAAGCGATGGGGTCAGACTTCTATAGCCGCCCTCCTCGAGAAGTGAATGCAATAGAACTTTGTCTTCTAGGAAAAGGAGGAGGAAGAGAGGGTGGATTTTAACGACACGGAGATCTCCTTTGATTTAAGTAAAGAACTTATCATTTGAATTTTGAGAGCTGAAGGCATTCAAGATAGAAGTGGGAGTTGGATAGAAGTCAGAATAATTTCAAAATTTGGCGTAGGTTATCGGACGCCGGATTCTCGAATTCCCCGAATTGCAAACCGCGAATTGGCTTATGACTTATGAGGACTCCATTTGCGTATGGGCTGCTTCGAATTTCCACACATCTAGGTCGGTTAATCATGTGTTGAATCTATGTCTATACAAGTACAAGTACATGGAGCATATGCGGGCACTTCGATTAGAGCAGCTGTATCTTTCGTTGCCATTTGCCATTTCAGTGCAGTTACTATGCAGTTCGGCGATCATACACGAACATGGAAGGTCCACTAGTAGGGTTTAGTTATCTTGACTTTGAAGCGGGGTTTCTGAAGGTGTTCCCAATTCCATTAGGCAAAATCGACTGGCGCGTTGCGCGAAGCGGCCGAAGGGTAGAACCAAGGTATTGGATCCAGAGCCACCTCAATCTCACTTGACCTGCATTCATGCGGAGTTACTGATGACTTCGAAATTGCGCTTGGGGCAGGGTGGTGATCGTCCTGCACCTGGTAATGCCGAGCGCAGAGACGCGGAACTCTGGTAAGTAAATTGCGAAGGATTCTCTTCAAGCTTTTGAGAACTGCAACGAGGCACCCATTATTCGACGAGACAAGCTTGACCTGGGGATAATAGAGCAGATAGGCGTAATGGTGATTATTACGTACATACAGCGCTCGAATAATAATTAGGAGAAGTTAGGTGATTACCTGGCAGTACGAGGTGCCAATACACGACGCTGAAAAAACCAACATGGCTGTAAACCACACATACACGTTCGTCTTGCGAACATCTTCCGTCGCCCGGATTGCCATGAAGACCATTGTGCTTGTGTTTAAAAGCATTGCGGAGCTAGATAGCGTGAGAATACGCGCAATACTTCGTATCTGAGCCTCGTTCTCAGGACGCGGGTGAGATTCTGGGTGCGTTAGATAAGCGAGGAGAGGTTTGTAGAAGCCCCGAGCTTGTACCAGAAAGTAAATTGCTACAATGATTTGCCCAATTCCGTAAATGCCATAAAAGGAGGTAAAGTTTCCATATGCAGTACGCGGATCAATGAAAGTGAAACCAATAACGATGTCAGGTCCTATGCAAAGCACTCCACATGCAATAATCGTCTTTTGATAGTGTGCAGAGATATCGTTGCAAGTAGGGAGCTCAACGACAAACTTGCTTTTCTCATGCAGAATCAACGCTGAAATAAGTGTTGAGAAAAAGGAACTCCCCGTGAGCAAAAATAAAAAGAAGTAGTGGTAGTTAAATGGAAGATAGAATGGGCCGAACTGTCCAAGGGCAAGAATAGCACCAATCGCCGCGCAGCTAATAGCTTCAATTATACAAATGAGCAGTGGCGCACTTGAAAGCATTTTGCGGTCATTGGGCAACCCTTGTTGCCGCTTCAACGAGTTGTTTTGTAAGTGCATTCCTATTCGCCGACGAATTTCAACGATAGATTCGGATAAGACTAACAGCGCAAAAGCAGGAAGTGCAATTTGAAAAACAGCGAGCCATAATGGTGACTTGAAAAGGTCTGTGTACTCATAATCGTAAGGAGGCCCTAGTGTCACGACCACGTAATTCATGTTTGTACTTCGCCACAGGTCAAGCTCATCGTTGCCAACATCAGCAGCGGCTATGCTTCCGTAAGGAATACCAATACTCTCGGCATCGGGATTGAAAGTAAAATGCATGTTTGAGAATAAGCCTGGTGGGTGTGAAAGGATATTTACGAAAGCCACAGCATCATACTGAGCACACGCCGTTGCTGCGTCAGTCGGCCAACAATTTACTTTGGCCCCTACCTTGAGATTCGCCAACACGACCTTCCCATCAACAAGGCCTCTCGTCGGGCTGCACAGGTTGTCACCTTCCAGAAAGACAACCGGATAGTTCTCAAGGATTTCGTCTTCGTACTCTGAGAAATACTTGAATACAGCTGAAAGGTACTGTTTTTTTTCACCAGTTTCTAGATTATGAATGGTTAAGGCAGCCCAACTAAAGTGAATAGGTAATAAAAAGATAAAAGAGATTTTTTTTACAATGAACATCTTGCTGGTGTCCAATAAATTGCAAATTGCACTCTGCCAACGACCCTGGCCAGTTGCCAGTAGTAGGCGGAGAGCTCTTGGGGTTGCTGGGACTCTAGCAACTAGGTAATTGTAGCCGTGCTCCGAACTAAAGCGCATTCAAGACGCATATCATAGTTCACGTATTTCATTCCATCGTATGTCTCCCTGCTAGTGCTAAGTCTTCACCGTAGCCTGCTGGCCCGGTCCATCAAAGACACTGCCCTCATCACGATCTCGTCGTAGAAAGGAGGAGGGGGGAACAGGTGGGTGCACAGAAGATTCTTCAATCATCTAATCAACACTTCTGGCTAGAATACACCGAAATATTTTTGTGGATTGGTTTGGGATTGGTGCAAATTCTCTCAGGCGTGCCTTGCTTGAAGCCTCGAAGGTCTGTTTCGCTACTGTAGCTAAAATACAGATAGTAGCGGATCAGCGGTGTACAGGAGTGTTTGCCCAAGACAACAGCTGCATCTAGAAGTCCGCACAGGCTTCGTTCGAGTGCCATTCCAGGGAATTCAGAGATATCAGGGAAATTACGGCGAATCTTCAGTGCAGTCGGAAATAAACACGAAAGAAACATGACGGCCCTTC
>Ga0307982_1002337_pt1 | contig 15375 bp, 12 predicted proteins | sample OrgLakmetagen989_FD_201847 | JGI IMG/M metagenome (GOLD analysis project Ga0307982, IMG submission 201847) | Saline water microbial communities from Organic Lake, Antarctica - #989 | ecosystem: Environmental > Aquatic > Non-marine Saline and Alkaline > Saline | place: Antarctica: Organic Lake...
AGACGAAGAAGATGAAGAACAGTTAAACTCATCTAGAGCTTCTTTTTGGCATGAATCCGTGGTGTTTGTGTTCGGCGGAGGAGCATCTCGGCTGGTGTTATAAATTGCTGTACCGTCGGAAAGAGCAGTAGAAGTAGAAGATGAGTTTTGGTGTTGCCGCAGAGCTCCTCCTCGAGGCTCGAGAGGTGCTCGAACAGGAGCCATTCGACCTGCACTTGATAATGATGCAAGAGAACCGGGCGGCGGTGGTAGCGCTACTTTATCGTCGTCGAAAGCCTCGTCAGCGGCAGAAGCACTCGTAGCAAGGGGGTTTGCAGAACTTTTCGCAGTCGAGCTTTTAGAGAGCGAAGAAGAGCCGTCGGTGCTTTCCCCAACGAAAGCACTATGCTCTGCGCGCGCTTTGGCCAAGTGCTTTTGGGCTCCAAAGTCCAGGCGTGAGGTCACCTGGGAAAGGAGTAGACAAAGAAGGAAAGAGAAGTAAAATCAGGAAATGCGGATTTTTTTGGGCAGGCGAGAAGCTCGCAAGAAGTGTTCGTGCACGCTACGGAATCTCGCGTACCGACCACTGGCTTTCTTTCAGTCTCACTCTTAATTCTCATATACTACTGGTAGCCTACGGTCGAGTTTTCTTTCCTCGCACACACACACACACAGATAATACATATACATACCTTGTTTGCACTGGCCGGGCGGCACGAATCCAGGTCAATCAAACAATGGCGAGCCGCAGCTCTGACGGCCGCGTCTGCGTCGGTGATTCGGCTGGATAGTACTTCTTCCAGCTCTCCGATCGAACGCTCAAACCCTGCTGCGCCACCGGCCGATGGGAGCTGCCAGCCCGACCATAGCCGCAGGCCATCTCCCAAGAACCTATCAGAACAAGACGCGTAATTACGGAAAGAGCCCTCTGAAAACTCGAAATTTGAAAAGCGTTAATGAAATTTGAAAAGCGCAAAGGCGTGAGATTCCAATGGGGCTTCATTGGACTTGAGAATATAAGGTAAGTATACGCACATACCGCAAGCAGGCTGCGCGCTCTAGCCCTTTCTTCTTGGCTGCCCCTCCCAGCAGCCGCTTTAAGAACGGGCCCGAGTAGCCTCGACTGGAGGCATTGACCATTTCTTGAATGCCCATTCGGCCTGATTCCGCCATCACAGCGATTGCCTGCTCAATTCGTGAAGCATCCAAGCAATGTGACAAAAAGCAAATTCGAGGAATAGTCCAGTGCAGGAAGCAAAAGCGATGCAGTCCTAATGTAATGGTAGTTCGCAGGACCTGGGTGGTGAGTGGAAGCATCGCCTCCAGAAAGGTATCTGCGAGCGGAGTAAACGAGCCTGGCAAGCCAGATTCCATTGCATTGGCCACGCCGCTCACACACCGGCAAGCTTCCTTAGCGAGTGCTCTGTGAAACAGTGAAAGATACAGCACGGAAGACGATAAGAGATTTAAAAGAAGGTGAGTGGCACTACACAAAGAGACGATTAAGGCCTGCTAGGTTGGCAGCTAAGCTAAGGAATATCCTTCGAATCGTTGTTCAAAGCGAAAGCAAGGAACTACAGAATTGAAGCAGCTATTCAGGAAGAGCTCGAAAACATAGAGCATAAGTCTGACGACATTATTCACGCACGATCGCAAGTCGCCGACAGCGGCTGCTAACAAGTCGGCCACACTCCCGCTGCGCCCACCATCGCCGCGCATGCCTCGAGCCAAGGCATCTACTAGGGGCCCATTCTTTGAGCAGCCCAGTGCCAAACAATGAAGCTTTTGAATGCTCTTGTTCTTCCGCGTCCAATCTTCTTCGTCTTTTAAACCGTCCTCAATCTCAACTAAAGCACGTGCTACCTCGGCTTCCGAGTCTACATTCAAAGGCTTGTATTCGAATTCCTTCTTAAGCCTTGAAAACGTAGACTTCACATGGTCCAAGCCATTTTTCACCTTTGGTCTCTCGGACGGCACGTTCTGGTTGAGGCAGTTCTCGTCCTGTGACGCCATGGTATTCATTTTACAAAGAAACGGTTGAAAAATGCTCGTACAAAAAGTACGGTTTTGTGGAGTAAGTTTGGCGCTTTCCGTATTTAGCTACAACCCACCAACCACCAACCCACCCCACAAACCGCACAAACCCCACTGGATCTGGATCTGTGACTGCGAAAGGAAGTCCGGGTCGCAACCAGGATATAAAACGTTAGCTTGGGTTCCCTGTGCCTCGAGCGCCCCCCGATAGGTATAACCTTCTATAACCCAATTTATACTTTTAGTACAGTAGTACACATGGGGCATTACCTGATGATGCAGATGGTTGATGAACAAGCTGACTTCAAGGGTTAAGCAATAAGAATCCAGGCATTTGGATTTAAAAAAACAGGACAAGGACGCGCCGCAAATGAAACCAAGTACTTCAAGCTCAAGGCATGATACCATTCGTAAGCCATTGAAAGTTGTCGTACTGCCGCGTCAAAGTGGAACCCATGGATTGCCGTATCAAGTCAATCGCGAAGCCTACGGACGCGCGTCGGTCCAAATCGGGGCGGAGCCGCTGCTTCAGCTTGGCGAGGACCTCTGCCTCGGCAACGCCCGCGAAGCACGGAAACGGCGACTCGTCGCACATGATGCCTACCACGCCCGCAATTTGGTCGACCCCGGCTTGCAACACCAAGAAAGCGCACGAGAAGAGCAGCACGAAGTCGGCAAAGAGCTTGGACGACACGCCACCGAGCACCTGCACCGTTTCGTCGGTGAGCTTGAACGGCGCCGTTTCGATAGAAAACGCACCGCCAGGCGCGATCCCCAGCAAGAAGCCGAAGTCAATGTGGATCAAGTGGCCGTCTGTGTCCAGCAAAATGTTGCCGTTGTGGCGGTCTTTGATGGCAAACGCGTACGACACCGCAGAATACGCTGCCAAGCTCGACGCAAAACGCCGTCGCGCTTCTCGGCCGCGCACGGAGTCCGCGGGCCCGTAAGTGGCCTCAAAATGGTGTGCCAAGCCCACTCCTGAAGGCACGTAGGCGCTCTGGTCCGTGGCTTCCTGAAGGTGCTGAATCTGCCGCTTCTTCAAGGCGTCGATGGAAATGGCGTCCGTTAAAATTTCAATGAGGCCAGTGCTGGCGTCGGTGCTGATGATGGTGTAGCTCCGCAAAAAGAGCGGAAGTTCAGCGTGTTCAAAGAGCTGCCTTGACAGTTCGATCAATTGAAGCGCGCACACTTCTTGCCGCAAGTCATCGTTGCTTTTCACAATCATCCCGACGAGATCCCACCCTGGCCGTTGCCCCTCGGGCGATTCTGCCTGAATGCGCTTCTTTTTCTGAGCCCACGATTCCCCAAACGCAGCGGACAGCAAAAATCGCTCGTCTTCAGCGAGCGACTCTTCGATTTGCACCTGGAACTCCGTGTCTTTGGCGATGAGCGTTTCGAGCTCTTCGGCGCTGATTTGTCCGTTGGCATACAGCTCCCGTGCGCACAGAACTGCTTCCGACGCCGCTGCTCGTTTCCCCCGTCTTGCAGCATTCGTCGATGCGACCAATGAGGTGGCATTGTCTCCCGCAGCACTGGATTCAGCTCCTCGCGAATCAACGACTCCTTCGGTAGCTTTGGCGACGGCTGTCTTCGCTGCCACGCCTACAGCAGCCGGCGAATTCGGCCTCCCGCCTCCACGAGAGTCTACGCCGCGAACGATTGACGAAGCAGTCGCAGCGGCAGCTGCAGCGGCCGCATATTCCAAATCCAATTGCTGCGATTCAAGCGCCTTCGACTCGTTTAACTTGCCACCGCTTCCGCAGGTGCTCTCTGAGTTATTGTTGGCGGCGACTTTGTTGTCTTCTTCCTCTTCTTCTCCGAGCATTGCCAATTGGCTGAGGGGAAGCTTCCCACTGTGCGACCGAACAAAACCTCGTACTTCATCCTGATTCGGTAAACTCGGCAGTAGAGACCGTGGCAACGGCACCCGTGCATCGTCAGCACATGCTGAGCTCACACTCGGGGTGTCACTGCTACTGCTGCCACTCCCGAACTCGCAATGAAGACTCGTGGCATCGTCATTGTTGACGGAGAACTCGTCATCACCATCAAGGCTATGGTCCTGAAGCGATGCACTTCGCGTGAGCCGCCTTTCGATTTGGTCTCCGATCAAAGACTCAACTTCAAGCACGCGCACTGCCGCTGTTGAAGACTGAGAAACTGTGCCTTCTTTGATCTCATCTAACCGCCTTTCTGCTGGTTCAGTAGCCATTGTTGCCGAGTCCACTACTCTTGACACCAACGATTCAACGGTATCAGCGACAGCGGAGTCGTCGCTTGCGTCTTGTTCGAAAGGTCCCAACGCCCAGTCTACTTCTCTTTCCGGTATAGTTGATTCAAAACTTTCCTTCGATTCCATCGTTGCAAAAGAGGCCGCATTTGCTGCGACTTCAGCCATCGAAGTATCCGAATTTGGTGAAATGTCAGTCCCTTTCTCAGCAAGTGACAACGACTCACTGTGTCGTAGAATCTCAAATAGAACAAGTGTTGGAGCGCGAGCTTTTGTCTTGAAGACATATCCTTCCGCAGCTGGGATCCTTATCACTGGACAGAGAGGTCCACCCATCGGAAAGTAACCCAAGCCTTCTGCATCTCGGTTCAAGATATCAAGCTCAGTGCGGAGGCGCTCTGCTCGTGCCTTGGGTTCTACAAAGCGCATTCGCTCCGCCAAATCCGTGAGCCGCGCAGTGAAGGTCAGCTGCTTGTAGAAAGCGTCGGCACCAACAGGTGGAGATAGAGGCTCTCGTGGCGATAGAGGGTCCGTAGATGCCTCTGTCGACGCCTCAGCGTCTTTCTTCGAAGTCTCAGCAGCTTCACCACTTCCCACGTCGCTAGAAAGAGGCTCTGAAGTAGATATTGCGCCGGCGGCATAGTCAATTTTAGTCGGAGTGCTTGCAAGCACTCGCGGCGAAGATATCGGCGAGCATTCGTCGTTGTCGCTGTCTCGATCGCTGTTGTTGCTGGCAGCACGGCGGCGGCGCCAGCGCTGAGGGCTAGGTTCTGGGTTTTCAGCTCCGCTCACTGGCGCAGGAGGAGCTGGCGGGTGGAGCATGCGTGACGTAACAGACTCGTTGGGGGGATTGGAGCAGCCGAGGCGCAGACGGGAAGACTCGAGCACCGCCGCCTGGCCGACAAGCACGGCCATTTGCCCTGGTGTTGGCTTCAATAGTCGAGGAAAGAGGCCTCGAGATTCGCCAAAACAACACCCGAGCGGCCGACCAGCTTCGGCAATGGTCGCTTCAACTTCCAACATCAGCAGAGCGAGGCCTGCTTTTTTCGAGCGCAAGCGGCGGTCTTCGAGAGTCCCCGTAGGCCCAAGGTCCGGCGTCATGTGCGCGTCCTCGAGATGCCCGAGCAGCGACCACACCACTTTGACTGCAATCGAAAGGGACTGGGAGCACAATTTCAAAATGAATGCGCGCAACAACTCTAAGCGTACAGCTATTTCCACCATTGACGTAAGAACGCGCCCACCAGCATAGCCATAATGCTCCTCTCCTTCTTCAACCCTTTCGCCATATAGGGAGTTCGTTTCGCTGTCTGGGCCATCCGAGCTTCTTTGCGATGCGGCACGCGACGCACTCGCTGATAAAGTTGTTTTCGAATCCGATGAAACTGTTGCTGGCGTAGCTGTTGTTGACGATGTCGTAGAATTCGTAGACGAATTCGGTGGTGGGCCCAGCAAAAGGAAGTAAATCTGCAAAATTTGAGGTAGCACGAAGTCAATAGCTGCTTCGCGGTGGCCGTGGCTTTGTGACGGCCATCCCAAGTCCACTGTCTCTGAGAAGGCGTCGAGAATAGACGCAAAAACCATTAAAGAACCCTTCACGCTGCCAAGGCCACCAATTCCACCTGATTCCGACGAGGCCCACCGACCCGACGTCATCGCGGCACCTGTTCCCGGTGTGTTGAGTGGCCCTGTGCTAGTGCTGCTGCTGCTATTGCTGCCCGATGAATCAGCAGCACTGCCTAAGTTTCCCATCGAAGCAAACGGCCCACGGTGAACATAAAGCACTCGCGACAAGCCCACAAAGTCGCGCGCATGTGCCAGCTGAAATGCGTGAGCTCGTAAGCTCATAGCAGCGGCCGAGGCGGCCTGAATTGCGGCAGGTGATGCTACAATATTGCCGCTGGTGCTGGTGCTCCTGCTACCTGCGCTCTCGGGCCCACAGCGCAGCCAAAACCCCAAATGCCGCCGTGTGGACTTCGGGAGGCTGGCTTCACTGTTTCCAGCACCGGCGGCGAGCCCTTCCAGGAGCAGTGGCGATGGCGCTCCTAATGGTCCTAGAGCGCTCCCTGTATTGAAGCTGGGCTGCTCGCCGTCGTTCTCGTGAGAAGCTCCAGGACTCTCAGAACCCATCACCACGAGATCAGGTGGCAAGGCTGCTGCTGCAGTGGCTAGGTTGCGGCGGTATACTAGCAACACGGCTGAAGCCGACTGCAGGGCAAACGCGCATTCCTGAGCGGCGCGGCAGCTGTCACATGTGCGCAACCCGCATTCGGCACCGTGATGGGGCAGTGGCGCGTCACGCGTCACGAGCTCGGACACAAAAGCACCACCGCAGGACATGCAGTTGTAGCGCGGCTGTGTCAAGCTGAACGCTTCACCTGACTCGAGGCAAACAGTGGCCGTGCTGTGTTGTGGCAGCGGCACAGGAGCCGACGCTGCCGCTGCTGCCACGGCTGCAGCCGCCGCTTGAGCTGCTTCTCCCGAGCCCGTAGCTACGTCTAACACGGCATTTAAACCAGCAGTGGCTGCTGCTACCCAACTCAGCTTTCCTTGCTCCGATGCTGCTGCAGCTTGGTAGATAGTGCCGCAGCGTGAGACGAGCAAGAATCGCGTCGAAGTGGGTCGAGACCACGCAAGGGCTGATGCGGCTGGCCCAGGGGACGCCGACACGCCAATGACTTCCAGGGCTGATCTCGGTGCCATAGAATCTGCACTAGCTTCGTCTTCAGTCCCGTACTCGTACAAATAAGGCCCTATCAAAACTGCGTAGATGCGCCGTTCGTAGCGAGGATCACCCCACGGAGTCCCCCCTGACACAGTCGAATTGGCTGCACGCCCTCCGCTAGAGCTACCGCTAGAAGCGCTGGAGCCATTCTCGCTGGTACTACGAACTCTCCATAGCCAGCCCGCATAAGGGTTTGGCCCACTGCCCGAGTTGCTCGCTCTGGGATCGCTCGAATCCCTCATTTTGGCTGAAATTATTTTCCAAATTCAGTTCAAAACTCGTCAAAAGTCAAAATGATTGCGTCATTCTATTTTAGTGCATAATATATTAGAATTATTTTTTCTGAGGATGCTCTCTTCTCTTTTGTTTTTGCTCCTTTGCTTTGCTTTTACGTTTTACATTTTGCTTCAATATTGCTCATCAGACTCGCCTATCTCTCGAACTAAAGATGGGCTTGGCCATGCGTTAGTAAAGATTTCACAGCGAGCGGAACTGGGCTTTGATCTCTAAGGGGGGGGGGGGTCTTGACACGCGTCTCGAGGAGCCGCAATTAGAGATTAGAGGGCCAGCGGTTAACAGGCACAAAGGGAGTGCAGTGTATCTCGTAGTCGTAGAGAATACGACCAGGCGAGAACAGCCCAATGCCAATCCTTATTTATCTCCCTGAGAGTTCTTCCCAAGAGATGGGCTGTCTTTCGAGGCGCAATAATGCGGATTTCTTGAATCAAGACAAACAAAAGTTGCAAACGAATGGCCTCTAAAATATCTTCATGCCACTCCAAGGATCACGTGACGATCCACTTGACGCAATGTCTTGAACGGGGGGCGGTGGAGGCTGTGTTTGCAAGAGCTCAAGAATTTCTTCTGCTGTCTTCCGCTCGGAGCCGAGGGCTGTTGGAGCAGAAGGCGCACCGACCGCCTGAGAACAAAAATACGATAAATAGACGAGAACCGAGGGCAAGAGAACGTGCGCTTGATCGTGCGCTACCCACTTCCCGTGGTGATTTGGAAAAATGGTTCACAAACGCATGCCTTTAGTTATGAAGCGCAGCAAATTACAGTACTAATGCGCCCACCTTCTCAGCCAGGAGGTCGCGGTAGCACGCGATGGCAAGAGCGAGCGACGCTTGGTGCGACGCAAAGCTTAATGCGTCGCTGCAGTCGCTATTAGTGTCGCTGGTGCTGCTGCCACTCCTCGCTGAGACAAGGAGCGACTCAAAGTCGCAACCTGCGTCAAAGAGTAGAAAGACACGGGATAGAAGGTGCAAAGGAGCCCATTTCCGAGTGAGCAACAACCATTTCCTCAATTTGAGCTCAAGAAACAGCTCAAAAGGCGCGCTGACGCGTGGAGTGGGAAACGAAATGGAACGAGCCATTGCGATGAATGCTTCGGTGCTTTGAAGGAAAGCTCCACATACTTTCAGTGTCGATGGTAGCAAAGCCCCGGCTTCCGAGCATCGGCCCTACACGTAGCGAGGCCACCACCCGCAAGTCCTGTTACGCACACGTTGGTTTGATAGGATGAGAGCCAACATACGAATCGATAAGGAAACGAAATATGATTTAAAAAAACACTACTTGTAAATGTTGTCACCAAGTTACTGGGAAAATTTGCAAAGAAATCCGGTTAACAATATTTTAAGCTAAATCAGCACGACAGCGACATCCTTTTTTGTATACACTATCCCTCGATGCACGCGCGAAAAAAGTTTTGAGATGACTTTTTTTTTCTTTTTTCTAAATTCAGATGGTATATCAAATGGAAATGCGTACCTGAAAATGTTGCGTGGAGCCTTGGCTGTTGGCTGAGGCATCCAAATGCTTCAGCCACGCGAGCACGCATGCGTCTACTGAAGAAAGCACAGCCCCGTGAAACAGCTCCACCTAAGTTTAAAAAATCACGCAGGCGTAGGAGCCAAGAGATAGAGAAGGCAACAAAATAGTTGCTAAGAGCATGCATCGCTCGTGTAGTACCAGGCAATGTAATGCAGCTTTTCTATAAAAGTGACCACTCTAAAAGCATGCCTTCATCCCAGAGGATTGTGACGCATGCTCCCACCTCTTCTTTCGGCGGCCGTGCTTGAATGCTGTCGATGAGGGCGCCATCACAGTCCAGGCGCGCGACAGCAGCGGCAAGGTAGCGCTCACTTCCTCCAACAATGTTCGAATCAGTCGTTGTTGTAGTGGATTTCATTAAAGAGAGCTTTTGGCCGCCGGTAGCATCTGCCATTGCTGATGCTAGTGATATGGGCCCAGACTCTACAAAGATAAGCAACAATCGCCACAAAGTGAGTCGTCATGAGCCAACTGGCTGCTGCAATACACGGTTGGTGGTAGTGCAACTTAAAACTTTGAGACGGAGGGCCGTGATCTCGAGTAGACGAAAGCAGGTACCAAAGCTAAGATCCAATACCAGCTGTCGTATAATAGCTTACCCATTGCTGCCACACCCTCAAAGTTGCTCGGGTACGAAGCTGCCCACACTGCGCTTGCTTGGTCAGAACTGCCAGCCTCGACCCCAAAAGACGCCAGAGCTTCTCGCGAAGCAGGAACAGTTCCTAGAAACGATGCGCCTTCAGTGGCTGCATGAAGACGAACTCTAGGTCTGCGGAATGTGCGACTGCTAGTATCGGGGTTAAAAGCAACAGCGTCGTGAAGCGCTAGCCCAATCAACATGGCCCCTAGAGTAGCCATGAATGTGATTATACTTACAGCAGCTAAGCTGTAACCTAAAGCCAATTCCTAGTATAACAGACGGGAGTGCGGGAGCGTATTATGCCAGGTACTCTTGCTTGAAGCCCTCTGGGCTGGTGAAGTCAAGTTGAGTTTGTTGGGTCCTGCTTCAGCTGATGTCGTCTGTTCTGGTGTCGTGATTTTTTTTCAAATATGCTACTGATCTGTAGTATATTAGGGCTTCTACTCAAGCCAAAAGTCAAAAAAATGGTTGGTTTATCTCCGCTGTTTCCTGAGTGCATTCGCACAGGCTATGCCTGGGCTCCGTGCGCCTACGTTTTAGTTTCTTCTCGCGAATTATGTTTCGCATAGACCTTCCGCTGTCTACTTTACCGTAGCTAATGCTTACAATGTTGTTGTCATGGAGCAAAGAGAAGCTTAAGTCAGCCTCTGTATGACACAAGCTCGAATGCACCGTTCCCACTGACGAATTCCAAGACGATACGTCAGTGTTAACCTGCGCTCACTAGAAAATAGGAAATAGGAATATCAAAGTAGTGCTCAGGCCTAACCGAGTTCATGCCATTTCGTTGCGCGCGCGCGCACCTTTCTCTCTCTCGTGTGACGACTCTCTAGGCTGCATTAGGGCGAGCCGGTCCTCCAGAAGACCAGCCGGAGGTTGAAGTCCGGTTGGAAGATCAGCAGCACATCAATGAGTTCGGCCGCTTAAACGGTCGTTTGCATGAAGTCCAGGCCGATCTTAAGGTAAAACCTGGATTACGTGTTGTGCATAATTGGGATAAATATGTTTGCCCGGTAGCCAGTTGTCTAGCTCCAAAGAGGTGTTAGACTAGTGGAAGAGAGCATGTAAGATGGGATTCTATTTCTCCCTAAAACCAAACATATGGATTAGATATCAGTCGTATGGAAGTGCTACCAGTGTAGCGATGACTTGAATGAAGCGTTCTATCTTTAAGTTTGAGCTCATCGTTGCTTGGTTGTAACGAACACGTACAATAGACCACCAAGGATCAACTCGAGATCATTGAAGACGCCACCACGGAGCTGATGATGGGTGGCGACATGGTAAGAAGCGATGTACACGTCAAGAATCCCCACGAAAGCGAAAATACAGGATTGAAAAAAAAGAGTGTGCAGTCACTGGGGAGTGTAGGTTGTGCGGTTCCAGCCATTCTCCATCGTTGTATTGACTTGGCTTTATTCATTTCGTCGTTCCATAAATGCCAACGAAGCTGCCCTATGTATTCACGTTGGCGCCTTTCTTATCTGCACGTTTTTCCTCGTGAACACTGTCACGTATTCTCAATGGTCACAGGTGCGGCTGAAAATGGGCGAAGCATTCATCGATTGCACCTCGGATCATGCCACGGAGTACTGCGAAAAGAAACAGGTGATAGAGTGTGGACCTCTTTTTAAACATGATGCTGCGCATGCGTAGCCACAGATTATTGATGCTCAACCATGGTGCCTGTTTTTCTTAGCGCTTATTCCTCTTCTCCTCGTTGCCTAAAATCAACCGCCCATGCAACGTGCCCTGTTTTGGCTCTGTTTTTTTCTGTTCACTAGCCATGGACTGAAATTGAACTCCCGTTGTTGCTTCTCACGGCATATTTTTGAACAGGAAAAACTCACGGAAAGCTTGGATGCTTTGACCGCAGAAGAAAAGGCCATTTTGGAAAGGCAAAAAGAGCTCAAGGGGCTCCTCTATGGCCGCTTCGGAAAAGCGATTAACCTTGAGGAATAGACTTCCGAACTCCCCATTGTTGTATTTATGGTTCTCATGAATGAGCGCTGTCTGCACCGCGGCTGCAATGGCTTAGTTCCTAGGCCTAAGAATTGGAAATAAAATGAATTAATAAACATCAATCCGCACTGGTGTTGCGTGTTGCTCTCTGCTCTCTCGGCACTAGTCTAGTCGTCTAGAAGTCTAGTGTAGTCTACTCTAGTTTATATTCTCCCAATAACAAATAAAACAAGTAACCGGCATGCAAAATTGAAGTAGATGTTCTGCTTATGCGCTAGCAACTTTGCTCTAGAACTCTAGAAGGCTAAATTGGGATCCAGGCTCTCGGTGTGGTGAATTAAAAATCACTTTCTTTCTCACCACCACTGGGCATTAAATACAGCGCATTGGCGGCAGGGTATTATCAGCAGTACCAGCTTAGTTTAGCCCTTTGTAGGATGAACTGGCTGGCGGCTGACCTGGGTGTAAAACCGAAAGCCGAGAAGGCACGAAAAGGAAAGGTATTGGTTGCCTTGAATTTTCTGTCTGCCTGTTAGCCTTCTAATTCCGGCCCCTCGGGGCCCGAACGAAAAGGAAAGGGAAAGGGCGAAACGCGAAATGGGAGCGGGGTGCATCCTCAGAGATCGACTATCCCCCTGTACTGTACAACTCAACGACTCAACGACTCAACGACCCATTTCTGTATTCCTGTACAACTCAATGGCGCGAATGCGACGCTTACCAAGAACTCGAAGTCCTCGTCATTAGCTTTGATTTCAAAACAACGTGTACCAGTTGAGCTCTACTCCAGTTCTTCTTAGATTGACTACTAGACGTGTGAGATATTTGCCACACAATCGCTGATGTTCTATCGTAAAGTGCTCCGGTTCACGACATTGCTGCTCTGGCTGAGACCCTCTTGGCCGTACGATGAGGCTAGCATTTCAGCAACGCTAGAGCCAGCGTCGACATCGTCGAAGACACAACAGCTCTTGATTATGACGCAGGGCCGATCAGGATCTTCTTGGATCGGAGAGCTCGTTTCGAAAGTAATCCCTCGATACCAGCGTTAGTGTCTCTTTCTCCACATAGAGCGCGATCATCCAGCAGTTTGACTGTCACGCCAACACTTAACTTTCAAATGCGTGCGCTCTTAGGTACCGGGCGCGCTGTATCTTTACGAGCCATGCCGCAGCCTTGTAAGATTGTAGCTACTAGGTAGCTAGGGTGGAATGCTGCTAGCTCTACCACAGCTACATTAGTACATGAGTCGGCTGTCAGCTGTCAGTGAAGCAAGCAAAGCACAGATGCGCTTAAGCTGAATCATATTTCTACTTCTTTATGTGTTCTACTTCTTTGACGCCACAGGCGTTGACCAAAGTAGACGACCACGGCAAAGAAGGCATTCACTTCGGGCCGGTGGCGGAGCCGACCTGCCAGGCCATGGCGGCGCGCGTGCTCGGCTGCCAGGTGCCCGAGATTCAAATGGGAATAAAATGATGGTTGGAGATGCTTTTTGGGGGTATGTTTGCAAATGTTGATACCCGCTACTTTGAACTCACGTTAAAGAGCCAAACACATAATTTTAAAAGTATTGGACATATCTTTGACTTCCAGATCACGGACCACGATGCCACCGCCATGTTTCACGACTTTGTGGCCATCAGCATGTGCAACTACGGGAAAGTGAAAGAGATCGCCAGCAAAAAGGTATCACGAGAGTGCAAAGAATTGATGTATGCCTTCATTTTGAAATGGAGAAAGCTGGGTTTAAATTACATGCTGGGTTATTAGATCCCTTGATTATCGTACTCTAGACATGTACAGTAGTTCAGGAGCTTTATTTTGCGCGTCCAAAATATTGGCTCAATACCATACCTTGATCAACGATGGCATCCTTTTTTTTTCTGCATCACGTGGTATGCATACCATATGATTCCATGTTGAACGGTTGTGGCTACTAGGTGCCCTTTTCAGAGCGCGCAGCGAGGTACAACAAAGTGTGCTCCCAAGCACCTTTACGCGTGGTAAAGGAGATTCGAGTGAACACCGTAGGGCCAGCCCTGCAAAATCGAGAGTCCTTCAAAGTCTTGCATTTGGTACGTTGTTGGATGCTTTCGCTCTAGTTTTCATTCTTCGCGCAGCGTACCCTTTTTTTGTGACTAGCATGGACTCAGTATCGGTCCATTGAATGAAATGGGTGACGCAATTGATCTGGATTCTGCACTGTGTAGCAAAAAAAAAAGTGCATGCTTTTTCAGATCAACATGAATGCCACTTCATCAGCCTAGTGATTTTTCTTCTGTAGTACACATACCACTTGGCATTTTCGTTATTTATGCCTCACTTGGCCACGGTCCACATCGCATGCAGGTGCGCGACGTGCGCGCGGTGGTGCACAGCCGGTTGCGCATCGACGGTTTTTGCTTGCACCACGGCGCCCCCGGGTGCGCGCAGCCAGTGTGCGAGGGCATGGCCGCCGCTCAAGCGGGCTTGCAGAAAGCGCCGCTCAACCACAACCGGTCAGTGTGAAGACAAAGACAGGTCTCCTTTGAGTAGTCTTATTGAGAGCTTTCTTTCAAGCAAACGTCACTTTAATTTCAGCACAGAAACAATCGATCGACGTTCTTTGAATTATTCAAGTGATTTTTTGTTAGGCATTACTTTCGTTTTACATTGCTCTATATCTGCGAATTTGCTATTCGCATGTGCGCGCACGCCTCACAAAGCAGGTACCGGATGGTGCGCTACGAGGACGTGTGCTCGCATCCGTTGCTGGAAGCGCAGCAGCTGTGGGCGTGGCTTGGCTGCCCGCTGTCGCCTGCTGCGGCCGCCTGGGTGAACACCTCCACGCACAAGGTGGCGATGATGATTCGTGGAGGCTCATAGTTAGTTGCATATTAAAATGATGCAACGAGTATGTTCAGTGCTCACACTTTCAGTGTTGTAAAATGCAGATCTATAGTGGATTTGATGATATGATTTAATTACACTCACTTTTGATGCATTGTTCCCCTCGTTGCTGTTGTTTAGTCCGACGCACCTACGCGGTCTGGCGCTTACGGCACAGCGAGAGCAGACCCTGTCAAAGTGGCCCACGCCTGGCAGGTGCAGATATAGAGATAGGTTACGCATACATGTGCTTTGCTCTTTTTATGTCTCCATGTTGCTTTGATTGGTAAGTAGATCGTACACTCATTGAAGTAATTTTTATGTTGAACATGAATGGTGTGTTTAATCCATGATGATTATATGTTTATGTGCTTTATGAAATGACTGTGACAGTCTCAGCTGGGGCAGCCAGCTATCATTAAGATCAGTTTGATGTGCAGCGAAGTGCTTAAAGCTTATGGATACCCGGTGAGTGTAATCCTAGATGCCGATTGCATGCTATATTGTACCTGACCAATGTGCTTGTTGAGATAACTTTGAACCCTTTTTATTTTTAACTATCAAGTACATTCAGAACAGGATGTGAAAAATACAAATGTTTTGTTTTTTTAATGTTGCCTACATTTTAATTATCCTCAATTCAGGTCGAAGTGGACATTTTCTCTGCAGCCCCATCAACGAAAGGCGGATCCACCACACCAGTGGCACCATCTGTTGCCACGAATAAATCTATAGTTGCCTCGGCGATTAAAAGGCATAGTCCTCATGGTGATGTTGCCATCAACAGCGACAACTTTGATGCATTTACCGAGAGCTTGAGCACTGGTGACGGAAATGCAAACGAAAAGAAACCTTGGTGGAAGACGCACCAGAAGCAGGCATGGAAAAGAAACTCGATGGGCAAAGTATAATGCCCCATGTATGAATTCATGAAATTTGTCAGGGGCCTGACGAGCCCTTTCTTTGATGTAGTTGCAGATATCCACCCGAGTGTGCCGTCTCTCCTTTAGGATTTATATTTAGAGCATCCCAGCGGGGGGAGTACTTTAAAATTCGTCATCGGATCATACTTCTGTGCCCTATATCAATAAAACCCGC
>Ga0307982_1002340_pt1 | contig 15368 bp, 13 predicted proteins | sample OrgLakmetagen989_FD_201847 | JGI IMG/M metagenome (GOLD analysis project Ga0307982, IMG submission 201847) | Saline water microbial communities from Organic Lake, Antarctica - #989 | ecosystem: Environmental > Aquatic > Non-marine Saline and Alkaline > Saline | place: Antarctica: Organic Lake...
CCAAGCGCGCCAACCGCAGCAGCCCCTCTAGCGCCAGCAGCTACAACAACAACGAAATACTCCAAGCAACATGACTGAATGAACTACCACTTGCATCCCAGAGCCAGTCACCACAACGCGAGCTCAGCCGCTCAAGTTTCGCAACTTATTCGTGTAGCCTGCCCCTCAGCCCGGCAGTCCTGGCAGGCTGGGGCCCCACCGCGCGCGAAGGGGGGCAGCGAGACTGACCAAATTGCTCACGACAGAACAATTTAGGCCCCATATTATAAAATTACCGAACAAATTATACACAACCTCTACGATTTGGTGAAGCTTGCTTACTAGACAGTTCCTAAGTTTCCCACACAGAAGCTCTGCAGCCAGTCAGAGGATTTCGGCTGGCTTGGACTAAGCACTTCTTGCTCAGCATCCAGCAGGCTGTGCAACGACACTCAACCCACTGAACTGCCTATCAGTAAGCCTGTATACCATGATGCGGAATTGGGCACGCTGTACATCCTTGCCCACAGCCCACAGCCCACAAGTTCCACCGGGCAGATTTCCAGCGATGGGTGCCAAGCACATGCTGCACTACGAACCAGGGGCCCTCGAGCCGCGGATACATGAGCAGTCTAAGGCAGCATGCTGGCAGCAGCTTCTTGTGGTGCTGACTGCGGTGAACCGCCCAACCTGGTCCATCAGTCCGAGCCGTCCGAAATGCCCTGCTCTGTGATTGAGAACACAGCCTCTCCCTCAGGTAAGCTGGGTGAGTCGTACACTTTGCAAATTCGGTTTTCCCCGCGCCCCTTGCGCAGAGACAACCGTGTCTGTGAAGCGTGTGCCATGATGTTTCCGCCGATGGGCTTGCTGGTCGGCCCGAACGACAGAGCCCCGTCCACTGTGGCCACCACCTGATTCGACACGACAATTGCCACACCGTACTCGTCTGCAAGGCGCATGAGCCGGCGCAGGAACTGTGCTAGCTTCATCTGGCGCGCTGCAAGCTCCCCCCGGCCTGTGTAGTCTGTCCTGAACAGCGCGGTGGCTGAGTCAACCACAACCAGTGCGAAGCGGGACTCGCTCATCATGGCAGCTGCCTGCTCCAGGAGCTGCATTTGATGATCACTGTTGTATGCGCGTGCGTATGCAACGTTGTCCAGCACATCATCGGCTGCGATGCGAAGTGCTGTGCCGCTGAGCAGGGAAGCACAATCAACGCTTGCACTCACGGTTCAAACCAAATCGTTTCGCAATTGAGATCAATCGCTCTGGGCGAAATGTTCCTTCTGTGTCCACAAACAGCGCCTTCCCTTCTCCTCCACCCTGGTCGAGACCCAGCTGGCAAGTCACGCACAGCGTGTGGCACAATTGGGTTTTGCCTGTGCGAAATTCGCCGAAAAGCTCGGTGATTGATCCGGTCTCCATCCCACCACCGAGAAGTGTGTCCAGTTCTTTAGATCCCGTGCTGAGGTGGATGATGTCAGCCCGCTGGCGCTGATACTCAGCAGCCTGCATTTACATTCAAAAATTGAGAAATAGTGATGCAAAATGTGACGCAAGTGCCAACTCACAGTCGTGAAGCCAAGATCGACGAGCTTCGCTGCCGCAGCAACAATTTTGTCTGCTTTAGCTTCCGAAATTCCCTTCACATCAAGTAGACTCTTTTTCGTTGCATACGCAACCTGCATACACAACGGGTAACGCAGGCGTAACGCTAATCAGTAAAACAGAACCCACAGCCTCCACGGTGTACATCCCTGCATCCATCAGTTTCTTCACATCAGAAGCATTAATACCATGTTTTTCTAGCTCTGCAATTAACAATGGCCCGCTCTCTTCCTGCACACTTATGGAGTCTTTCGCGCTGCCGTTGCTGAGCAAATACCTTGCTCACCTCGGCCGCTTCTGCAGCATCAGAAGCACTCGCTCCACGAGCTGCAGCAGCTGCCATTTCGTCAGGGATAGTGTTGGAGATAAGTTTGAGCAGATCATTCCAATTGTAGATGGAGAGAGGGTTCGATTGTGGAATCTCAGCCCTACAGTCTTCCGGATTGAATATTTGAAAGGGGGAGCAGAAATCTCGCTGCAGGGGCTGAAAAGTACCAGCGCGCATCAGCCGTCAGACCCTCCTTCGAGGCAAACCATATGAATGAAAGATTTGTGACGTCGCAAATAATAGGCTGATGGGCACATTTAGGGGGCGATAGCGTCAAAGACTTGGCGGCAAGGGCAGTGAGTGGTGGTCAGGTGCTGCGGCTGAAGCGAAAGACTCCTACAGCATGTAAGGTAAAGAAATTTGCATCCAATCATGTCCAGTGAATGGCTCTGTGGTTTTGAAGCCGCAAAAATCATCAAAGCGAGTGCTGACCATATATTTAGGCCCAACGTGCCGACACCCCCCAGCGAGACCTTGCCCAGGCAAATTCGGAGCCTCTAATGACTGGGCAAAAACCAAAATTGCCTGCACAACCCCACCATTCTCCATCCTTGCCAGTGCCGTGAAGTTTCATGTGTACAGAAACTGATTGCTGCCGGCTGGCTGTGCTTCGCCATAGTGTGTCCAGAGTCTTGGCAAACGCAGAATGGAAGGAGCCATCCGCAAGGCAGAAAGCACTTACCACACCGCAGCAAGATATGTTGCAGATAGCATCACAAGCGAGCATGCTCCAAAGATCGTGCTGGGAGCACTAGCAGGTCTCGGCCTATACAAGCTTGCAACACTCGAAAGACTTCCCAAAGAACGCTCAGCAGACATGACCACAGACACCGCACCCCCGGGTGCAGCTGAAGGTGGCAGTTTCAGTGTGGAATCTCAGTCTGCTCTCCCTGTGGGCGATGTTTGTGTGGATCAGGTTCCAGCTCTGGTACGTGTTTCGCTGCTGCAGTGCACTTCAGCTGTGCAGTAGTGATTGTACACAGGTTGCGCACATGCGGCAGAACTACTTCAAGGGGTACTCAAAGCCTTATGAAGTACGCTTGCAGAGCCTGAATGGTTTGATCAAGTTCTTCGAGGAAAACGAGGTGAGCTCTTGGCCTGGCTGCATTCAAGAAATGTATTGCACTACAGCCTTTCACAGAGTGCTATTGCTGAAGCACTGCGCGAAGATATGGGACGTCCCCACTTTGAAGCAGTTTTATATGATGTTCTCATCCCGCTGGCAGATATCAAGGTACGCCTGGCCTCTCTACTTCCTGCATGCTCATGACAAAGGCATCTCAACCTCACAGCGCCTGCGAGACAACTTGAAGGAGCTCATGACCCCCAAGCAACAACCACAAGACCTGCTGTCTTTCCCTGCGACAAGCAAGCTGTGTCCTGAGCCTCTCGGCGTGGCACTGGTGATTGACACTTGGAATTACCCAATTATGCTTGGTGTCCTGCCGCTTGCTGGGGCCTTGGCTGCGGGGAACACCGCCATTCTCAAGCCCAGTGTCGTCTCGCGGCATACAGCTGAGTTGTTGGGCACAGTGCTGCCTAAGTACCTGGACAGCCGCCTTGCCAGGGTGGTAGGGCACACGGCTGAGCGCGACCGGCATATGCTGTCCGCGCTGCTGGAGTGCAAAACAGACAAGATCTTCTTCACAGGGTCCCCCAAGGTGGGCCGTATCGTGTACAAGGCGGCAGCATCTCACTTGACGCCTGTCACTCTGGAGCTGGGGGGAAAGAACCCAGTGCTTGTCCACCACAGCGCTGACATCGACCTGGCTGCCAAGCGCACGATTTGGGGTCGCATGATGAACGGCGGCCAGCAGTGCATTGCACCAGACTATGTGCTCATCGACAAGCGGGTGGCCAAGCAGTTCTATACGAGCTGCAGCAAGTGGATTGGTGTTTTCTACGAGGGCAAGCCAGAAGAGCCGGGGAGAGTGGGACGCATTGTTGACTCCGCTCGCATGGCGGCACAAGTAGACATCCTGTCCTCGCACCAAGGTGAAGTGCTGTGTGGTGGGACATTTGATGAGCCCTCACGGTATGTGTCTCCCACGGTGCTGCGCCTACAGGGTGGGGACCCGGTGCTGTCTGGGGAGACGTTTGGTCCCATCCTCATGTGTGTGGAGGTGGATGACATGACTGAGGCATGCAAGTACGTGTGCGCCAAGGAAAAACCGCTGTCGATGTATGTGTTCTCTCGGGATTCTGCCGTGACAGACTTCGTCCTGCAAAACACTTCAGCTGGCGGGGTCACCGTGAATGGAACGCTGATGCATGTCAGCCACCCCAATCTGCCTTTTGGCGGCGTTGGAGCTTCAGGTAAGTGCATCAATCACTGCTGTCTGTTCAGGTCCAACTAGGTAGCCCTCTTCCACACAGGTCTGGGTGGCGGGTACCACGGAAAAGCCACGTTCGATGCCTTCACCCACTACAAGCCCGTCATGGAGAGAATCGCCCTGCCTGACGGTGGCCTGCTGTCGGATCTGTGGCTGGTGTATGCACCGTGGAATGCAACGAAGATGGCTCTCGCCAAGCTTTTGGTGTGAGACCCCCTGCGGGCCCCTGCCATGTGTGGAAGGCACTGTAGCAACAGCAGGCTACCTTCACTGCATCTTCGCATGGTGTTGGTACAGAGACTGCTGTCCCTGAATGTATATGACTGCATGCTTGCATGCCTCTCGCTTTAGCAAACGCCCAAGGTAGTTCCCCACCTGGGCACCGGAGCACCTGGGCAAGTGGCTGATTTCTGGCCAGTGGGAGTCCTGAAGCCCTGCATGCTCGGCAGTAAACTGCCCCAAACAGGGTGCTCTGTTCCAATTTTTTGGGCTGCAGCTTGAAGAGCTGCTTATGACTGCAGGTGCCTGGATGGAAGCCCCCTTGTGACTGCCTGAGACCCCCTCCTCGTCTCTAGTGTATCGAGGATTGAGATCGGCAAGAACTTGCCAGGTGATAAAGATATGGCAATTGGTTGTGGGTTGTTGGAACACCACCCACAACAGGGGTGGGCGGTCGGGAAGATTGCACACACTAGAGGCAATAGCGCTATAGCGCTAGGGGAATTCTACCAACGAGCTAGGACACAAAGTCAAGCTCAAAAAGGGAAGGATCAACAGAACAGGTTTCAATTGTCACAACAGGAGATTAGTTCGTGCTCCTTACGGGAACTCAACCCCCCTATACCTCCACGTAGCTCACTACAGCTCCTCGTCACGGGACTCACTACGCTAAGGCCCTGAAGGGGGCCTCTGCTGTCGTGTGGCTGGCTAACAGGGTTCCTGCGTGGTTCAGCCCAGTTGCGCCAAGAAGTTGAGACAGGACCGACAAATCAACAATTCCTGCTCCAAACACAGCAACGAGCCAACGTTTTCCCAAAGCATACTTTGGTGCACTCGCAACCGCCACGCGAAATACTTTGTGTTTTACTCGCGTGCCACTCCTTTTTTTGAGGGTTCACATTCCGGAATTTGTAGCATCTACGCGCATACTTGCCTTTCTGAAACAATGACAATAACTGCTACGATGCAAGTTTATGCATTTGTCATTTTTCTTGCACTATGTTTCCGTAAGTTGCCAAGTGCGACAAAAATGTTGCTGTTGCACTGCTGCAAGGCGCTCATGAAACTGCCCCTGCAGTTCAGGTTCAAGGAGACCGCTCCTTCTTTGCCTGCGAATCACCAGAAGACCTGATGGCTCCAATTGAAAAACACTCGAAAAGGGTTTTCAACTTTTTTACGGAATCAAACAAAATTATCAATGAGAGCGAGTTTCAAAGGTCGACTGGCTTGCAAATCAACAATGTCACGCTTGTGTCAGCGGAGCAGAAACAAATGAAAGAGTGGGCGATTGAAGTCCAGAACAACCAACAGGGGCTGCGAAGTGCTGTACAGGATGTTTATCTGTTGCATCGTCCAAGTCAAGTAGCGCTGTGCGCTGAGCAGTACCTGCCTGTTGAGTCGGCCAGTGTAAAACTCCCAAGGCAAATGTTAGACACCGGAGCAACGTTTGACTGCTCATCATTTCCCGCTACCTATGGACCATACATGCGACCAAGTGAACATTTCAGCATCCCTTTTACTCTGGATTCTCCAAATTTGTCGGTACAAACATCAGACTTTACTTCGCTGGGTGGCTGTGCTGATATTACAGGCCTGAATATGCTCGACGGCGGAGTGGGCAGCAGCTGGGAGCTGCTTATATCCTTTGCAAACATGACTTCTAAGCCAGCATCATGTTCTCGCTTTCCGACTCCCAGCAATCAGGTTGTTTTTTATGACCCCACGAAATCTAGTTTGCAAGACGGCGACGCAACATGCACCTCAGAGTATAATCGTTACACTAGTCCACACAGAAACGAAATCACGTTTTTGTCTTTGGAAGGGCCGTACTACTCTGTCGGCCCAAATCCCGAAGCTACCGTTCAAGTGCGATACAAGTACCCTCTAGTTGAACAGTACACTACCCAAGTTGAAGCAGAAGAAGCCATGGCATTCATTTTTGGCGCTGGTCCGGGCACGGGATGGACAATTGTTCAAGTTGACGAATTCAGTGGCCCTAGTGGCTCACCATGGTACAATGTCACCATCTCAAGAACGGGTGACTTCAACGTTAATGCGTTCATTCGCGTTGCGACGACGGCTCAGCAGTATGAACTTGAAGGTGCTGAAATCGTGGCTGAGGACCCAATTGAAACAATTATCTATGGATCTAAGCCGGTACCTCAGATTGGTGACGGTACTTTTGAGTGCTCAAATGTGCCAAGTCAATACGGCGACTTCATGGACCGTTCAGTCCAACCCACGATCGGATTAACAGTCACCCCAGCCACCCCGTGGCTGGGGTTGAACCACATTTGGTCAGCTGGGCCTGCAACAAACCCTTGCTGGGTGCCGACAGAGTTGGTTTCTTTGGATGGAGGCGCAGGTGCCAGCTGGGAGATTCGAACGAGATTTTTGCACCGCAGCGATCCAGATGCGTCACTGGATTGCTTTTCTGCAAACCAGTACTTGTTGATCACTTACGATGATACAGACCCTCAAGCAAATGGGGGCTCCTTCGACTGGATGGGGCCTTTCTGCTTCACATCTTACAGTGAGATTGAAGCACCAAACACAGTGAAGTTCAACGTTACATCAGCACCAAGCTTTCACTCTGGCAACGGCGCAACCCTCACCGTGGCAGCAATTTTCACACACCCACTGGTTGCAGACTCTCTAGGTATGCACATGAGCCACACATTTGCAGCGCTTTTTGGTGATTCTGAGCTAGCTGGGCATTGGACGGTCGACCAGGTTGAGCGTGATTCGCTGGTGAACAATACGTTTCACTTTACCCTGAGCCTTGCCGCCACAACCTCTGTTGTGGACTTGATTGCCACTCCGGCAAATGTTGAGAATACTCAACTGGTCGATGGGTCCTTCTCGTCTGTGCTTCTGACTTTGCCATATCAAAGCGCCTCGGGTGGGGGAGGAGCAGACCCGAACGCTGGAGCGGATTTCACAATTGACGGCCGGGCATCAATGGACTGCAACCAACTTCCTCCTGCCTTTGGACGGTACAATAATGTCAGCGCTGTGTATGACGTGCCTGTGGTGCTCGAGCCTGCTTACCCGTTGTTCAGCTTGAACTGGGTTGCCGAAACACACAACTGCTTTGTGATCCGCGACCTTGTAAATGTTGACGGCGGTGTTGGGAAATACTGGACCCTGAAAGTTGGACTCGAGAGTGCTGAAACCCGCCCATTTGCATGCTCGGATGCGGATCCATCCCAGACTGTTTACTTCAAGGGGCCGCATGCGAGCACAAGCTCTGCCGGGAACAGCCCAAGCTGCACCCTGTTGTACGACTCCAACTTGGCGCAGAACACCATGGGCGTCTCTGGGGCGACCAATCTGCCCTATTCCTATTATAATGGCACTGGTACCACAGTGGAGCTGCTTATTTCATTCGAGTACCCATTGCTTGCGCAGGTGCGTTCATCAGAAGCCTCCACAGAAGCAGGCCAGAGCCCGCAGTCTGTCTTCTCTGGAGTCGTGTTTGCTAACAGCACCCAGGTATCTATGCCGGTTTTCACGTCATACCCGGGCAAGCCCAACACGTGGCTCGCTACTTTCCAAATTTCTGCTGGCCTAGATACAATTGCATTCACGGCCATCCCAAGAACCGTAGAGAACACCAACCTGCGTGGTGGCTCATACATGGCAGAGGTAGTCTTCACCTTGAGACCTACTGATGAGGCCCTACTGCAAGCAAGCGGCGGCGGCACCACTGGAGGCGGCACCACTGGAGGCGGCACCACTGGAGGCGGCACCACCGGAGGCGGCACCACTGGAGGCGGCACCACCGGCAACAGTACCACCGGAGGCGGCACCACTGGAGGCGGCACCACCGGAGGCGGCACCACCGGCAACAGTACCACCGGAGGCGGCACCACTGGAGGCGGCACCACCGGCAACAGTACCACCGGAGGCGGCACCACTGGAGGCGGCACCACTGGAGGCGGCACCACTGGAGGCGGCACCACTGGAGGCGGCACCACTGGAGGCGGCACCACTGGAGGCGGCACTGGAGGCGGCACCACTGGAGGCGGCACCACTGGAGGCGGCACCACTGGAGGCGGCACCACGGGAGTTGGTGGCGGCACTGGAGGCCCCGGCTCGCAGAACTCAACTGACAGCGGAACCGCAGGCACAGCATCCTCAGCCAGTGGTGGTCTTGTGCAAGCCAACCAAGCCACCGAGACCGACATGAGCGGGGGTGCTGTGGCCGGCATTGTCGTCGCTGGGGCGATTGTGCTTGGGGCTGCCCTGTACACAAAGCACCTGCATTCAACCAGAGCTGCAGAGCGTGCAAGTGCCGCGGATGGTGCGAAGAAGCCTGCCTTACAAAGCGGCTCCGATGCATTTGTGCAGCCTGTGGATTCAGCCACTGCGCCGGCCATTCATGACGGAATTGAGGACTTGGAAACTTGCGACAAGACTGAGAACCCAATGGCGAAGCCAGTGTCGCCAGAGCAGCCCGACACAGTGAAAGTACTCAAGACCGATGCTGGTTTGGACGATGAAGTGCGCAGTCTGGACTTCAGCGCTGAGCCCAGCCCAGCAGGGGACTCCCCCCAGGACCTGATTGGGCCTGACAGCGCGCCGGTGGAGGGGTCGTCAGCGCAAGAGGTCGGCGAGCTGCACGGCGAAAACCTGGTGCAAGATGCCCCAGATGCCCCACAGCCTGAAGACGAAAGCCTCGAAGACACCCCTGAAGCACCAGATGCGGCGGCCATTCAGCAGGGTGAAAGCGATACCCCTCAGGACTCCAATGAAGACGAGGGCAAAGTTGAGCAAGAATCAGCGGTCGAGGCAGCAGATGCAGCTGAAGAGATCCTGCCCCAAGAAGCGTCTATACCTGTAGACAGTCCAAGCCAGGACGCGGATGAAACTCAAAGCTCTGGCCCAGAGCAAGCTGAATCTGACGGCCACGAAGATTCTTCGCAGGTGCAGTCGGCACCAGTTGAATCCGCCCATATTGGGGACTGGGAATGAAGCCTAAGTAACAGTCAGCTTGTGCTGTCGTAATGTCATACTTTTGAAATGATGCCATGCATCATGATTGACTCCAGAAAGGCTTGCTGCTGCGCAAGACTCACCAGAATTGTATGTGGGCAGTACTACCCTGTCTGTAGGTCGTCTCAGGGATTAGTTGTGGCTGCGAAAAACAGAACAGCAACAAAATTGAAGTGATTGAGGTTGGGGCGATCGATAGTGGGTAGATCTCCGGCCAGTATTTGGCTCTGTAATCTACTGGCAGCAACGCTGCACGCCCCGGGGCCCCTTCCAAATGATGCCTGCAGTGCACCGCGGTCAGGATCGCGAGGTGCTACAGGAAAAAGCAGGAGAGCACGAATTCTCATCGGTTGAACTTAATTGTACAGCGATCTTGGGTGCAAAACGAGGGTGGAGCAGCATTGACGTGCCGTGAGACCGCCAGCTTCCGTTGCTGCCACCTCGCTCATGCTCTGGTAGCTGAGTGTGCAAATGTCGTTGTTTGAAACAAAACAATGGTGGGGAGCCAACATCGCAGCTGGAGAGCATTTTGTTGTTGGGGCATTAGCTGTTGGAAACGTGGATAACGAGACGAGTGGGCAGAGTGAGTGGATCAAGAAGTTGCTTTTCACGCACAACAACACCCTCGTGTTGCAGGCAAAATCATCACTGGAAGCCTCGAAGGAGTGCTCAGAGTGTTTTCTCCAAGACAGCCGGAATATAATGCTGACGATTTAATGCTCGAAACAAAGCTTGATTCCCCCGTCCTTGCCCTGGCAGTTGGGCGTTTTGTCTCGTAAGCTCTCTACGCGCAAGCTTCTTTGCCTGAGTCATACTTTTGCGCACAGAGGGGTTTCTTCAAATGCACTGGCAGTACTACACCCCACACAAATTTCTGTTTACGAAGTCACTGCTGCAGGTGGCGACGAGGTGACGTCTTTCGCACTTCGCCGTCTGTATGGGCACAGGCTTGGCGGTCAAGGTGGGCACTTTTCTGCCTTCACGATGGCTCACGGCAGCTTCGGTGGGATCAAAAATGCAGACTACATTGCAGTTTTGGCAATGGACGGCCAGCTTCAGGTGATTGAGCAGGACCGGCCTTCCTTTGTGCGGCAGTTGCCCGACGTGCTGCTTCCTGGCCCACTGCTGTATGTACCTGCAACGGACAGCCTGGTGACTACAACAGCCACATATGGGGTAGCAGCCTTTCGGTACACAGCATTGGCAGCTGCTGAAGCTGCCGTGCCCGGTGCTGGCAAGGTTGGGGCGGGAGGAGGGTCAGGGGGAGGGGATGCCTCTGCGCACCTGCAGCCTGCGTGGGAAGTGAACATCGGAGCCCCTGTACACGCACTGTACCTTGGGCGATTTTCACGCAACTTGGCGCCCTCCCAGGCCGACATCCTGGCCTTGGCCCCGTCAGCTGTGTACGCCATTCGGGAGGCTGGGCACGGGAGCTCTCCCGACACGGCAGCCCTGGCAGGCGCCGGACGAGAGGACGCCACCAGCGCCCAAGCCACACCCTTCCGCTTTCAGCGCCGGCTTGATTTCTACCCGCTTGTGGCGGCGGTGGTGCCGCGTTCTCCCTCCAGCGGCTTGGCCAGCAACAGCGACAACTTCATGCTTCTGTCTGCCACCTCCCCCGCCCAGCTGCGGGTGTATAAGGAGGGGGCGGTGCAGTGGGCGGCGCAGCTGCAGGGCATGCCAGTGGATGTGGCCATTGGGGCATTTGGGGGTGTACGGGGGCTCATTGTGACTATGGATGCGCGGGGAGCGGTGGCACTGGCGTATTTGGGCACGGACCCCCCCTCACAGGGCATCGCTGCGTTGACCGGCACGGGCAAGCAGCTGGACTATGCAGCCATGGATGCAGAGCACAAGCAGCTGCTGCAGACCATCCGTGACTCCCAGTCGGAGCACCGGGTTGCACCCAAGGAGCGCCTGCTCATGCGCGTGCAGCCATCGCGCGAGGCCACCTTCTCAGCAGGCGGTGGCGATGAGGGGGGGCACAGCATCGGCTCGGCAATGGCCACGGTGAATCTGCACATGACGTACACAGGAGAAGAGGAGTTGCATGATGTGAGCCTGTCTTTGGCGCTGCCCAGCGGCATCAGCAGCGCCCAGCCCAGTGTGCTGTTGCCTCGGGTGCCAGGCGCTGCAGGCAGCAAGGCTGGCACGGAGCCACTCACAGTGCCCCTGCGCTTTATGCATGCAGCACAGGGGGTTCCACACTCACTGGCGGTGACAGTCGTGGCGTCCTTCATGACGGGCAGTGGAGAGCCCCGCACTGCCTCGGTGACTTTCACGCTGCCACTGGGGCTAGTGGCAGTGCCTGTGCTACCAGTGCGAGGGGGGGACTTCAACTTGACGCTGGACCTGCAGGGCGCCGCGCCCTTCCTGCCGTCCCTGTGGGAGGACCTGCTGTCGCAAGCGCATGCGGACGAGGCCGTGCCGCAGGCACTGGCAGCTGCCAACGGCATGGTGTTCTCCATGCGGTATTTGAGCGGTGCGGATGCGTCTGTGGTAGCTGCCAAGTCAGGTGGGCGGGTGAAGATCTACAGCAATACCCTGGAGGCCCTGGCACTGTTCCTGGGGCAGCTCATGCACCGCTTCAGCACTTCATCAGCCGCCAAGGATGCACAACTGGATTACTCCCAGCCACTGCCCCTGGCTGATGTGTTCGTGGCTGTGGATGAACACTTCCAGGCGCGCATGCAGCTGCGAAAGGCATCCTCTCAGCTGAACGACGCAGCAGCGCAGTTCAGGGTGATTCAGAAGCGGCTGCTAGCGCGCTTCAAAGACCGCAACCCGGCGCCCCTCAGCAAGCTGGACGAGCTGCTGGGTGTCACGCACAAGAAAATTGTGGCACTGGCCGACCAGTACGCGTCGGCCCAGGGTGCAGTTGCCGCTGCGTCAAACAAGCTGGGCTGCTTGATCACGCTTTTGCATTTGCTCATGCGGCTGCAATTCAAACTCGATGAGGCAGCTTTTGAAGTCCTCACAGCGCACCTGCCAGCACACGTCAGTACCTCAGAAGAGCCGTCTGGAATCCATGCGTTGGACCAAGGATGGGAAGAGCGTGCTGCTGTCGGTGTCACTCACTTGTTGCGCACTTGCTTGGCAAAGAACACTCGCGAGGCTTCGGCTCCCATGCCTTCGATGGCGATGGCAAGTGACACAGCCAAGCTGAAGCGCCACATCACCATTATGTGCGAACGGCTGAGTAAGGGAGCAGTGCTCAAATGAATCGAATGCATTCGACAAAGTGAAACTGCAGACGCATGCCGCAAGGTTTGCACTCTACTGCCTTGTCCACCTCTAGCTTCTTGGGTTGCGAGTGTCTCTGTACGTGATAACCTCAAATGCATCAATTGGCGAGAGCGCACTAGGCGGGCCAAACCGCTGCTTTGCTCCTTATCTTAGCAGGTGCAGTATTCAGGGCCATCTCACCAATGTGTACATAGCTATCAGTGCCTACGGATCTCCTCACCGCTTTCGGCATTTCCCTGGTTGGGCATGCGCAAATAAAGTTGAAGCACTCAAGTGCTCCCTGATCTAGGCTGCATTGCGGCACCCTCGGGTGCTACAAGCTACCTCAATGGGCTCGTGCACACAGGTAGTGCTCACAGGTAGAAAAGCAGTAAGAGTTACCTGGACTTCAAAACTCAGAAATGCCCAACACTGTGTGCTCGTCCGGGGGCAGAGCAACAGGAATTACCAAATGTGAGAACAAACCCGAATGGGCTCCTTTCAGATGAGAAAGCAAACCTTCGGGCAACTGTCCGCCGTCCTCCTCTATGTCCTTCTGCATCCGCACAGCTCGTGACTTGTGATTGCCAGGCAGTTGCTCAACCTCAACTGAGCCTTCAAGCAGTTTCGCTATTTTGTCGGCCATGGCCATGCACAGTGCCTCAGATGACTCTCGGGCCAATTCAGTTGGCGAGCTGTGCGGTGCATCGCCTTCGCTTGCTGCAGAGCCCTCAGTTAAGAGCATTTCGACTTTTGGACTCATCACAAGGTTCGACAGTCTTGAGTCTTGAACGAGGAACCTTTCAAAGAAACTAGAAGCATCAGCCCAGCCAAGCAGTTGCCTTTCTGCGACAGACGAGGAGTCCAAGATGCAAAGCTGCAGCGCTCCAAGAGCAAAACCTTGCACTTTCACAAACAGCGCTATGCTGATTGTTGACCCCTGACGGCTTCCTTTGCAGCATCGACGAAGCAGCGCATCTGTCGCTTGCAGCCAACGTTGTTCGTCAAACACAGCCAACGCTGGTAATTTTTGCTGTACATAAACATTGAGCTCGAGGCCATTGGCTTCACATAGCTGCTTGGCGCTGGAGACTACATTCGCCGCCAGTGACTTCCTCAAGTCAGCTGGAACAGGAGTACTGCTCATTTCGCCAATTACCAGGGACCGATACACAAACACGTCATCAAGGCACTCGTTCATACTTTCAATTTCATGCGTTGCTTTGGAAAGCAGGCCATGCAGCTTGGTGATATTCGCATCCTGGGCTTCCAACAGTTTAGCCATTGCTGCTTTGCGGACCTTGCGTTCGACCGCTTGCAGTGGAACCCTGGCCTGCTGGAGAATAAATGCAGTGAGTGCAGCCTTTGCAGTATTCGAGGATTTCAATGCGGCTCTGGAACTGTTAAGTTCCAGCACATGAAGTGTAAAGAAGCCGTCAAGCAAAATTGTAGTTGCAGCACATTTAACTGCGACGTCAAGCGCAGCATACAATTGTTCTCGAAGAACGGTCGTCAGTGACCCAGACATATGGGCGAAGAAAACGACTGGGTACATAATGTATGCGGCAACTAAGACGACTCCCACTGTTCTTACTCTTCCCGCGGTTGGTTCATCAGCAGCTGCTTTATAAACCCTGCTGATGAGTAAGGCCATCCCCCATATAGTCAACGACCTGAAAGCACACGAAACAGCAACGAGCATGTATACCAGCTCACGCTGCGTCAGGAGTCGAGCTATACCGCCAAATAGAATGCAGTAAAAATTGAAAATGGCGATCCTTTTCACTGCGGAGGGTCTGAAGCCACCAAGCGTCCCCAGTAAAATCTGGATGAATGGAGTCGTGCAGAGCCACTCAATGTACCGAATTGGGACAATTTCCTGGCTTTGACCAGCGAAAGTAAGTTCAAGTATTGGGGCGATGTGCAGCAGCCGTAAAAGATACGACACGAACGGCACTGCGTGGAGAACGAATGCAGCCAGCGCTGGGTCACGCGGCCCCCTCCCAGCGGGAGGAAATGCAAACTTGAGATATCAAAAATAGTCAGAGTAAGAAAAAAGAAAGTTGGCGCCTCATAGTTGTAGCCAATATCTACCCGCATTTCCTGACTAGCAGCGCTACTGTAAATCCCCAAAGCAACGGTCAACACACTGAAGAGCATGACCGAGAATACTGCAGCACTTTTCAAAGGGAATCGAGATTCCTGCTTAGTCTCCTGTACAATGAAAGCCGTGAGCGCCAGGTGGCAAGGACTCGCGCGCAGATGACCCACGTCATATGACTCTTGCTGCGTGTCATCATGAAACGACGGCTGCACTTGTCTCGAGCTTGAGTTTCGCTGTTGAATGCAAGAAGCGGACCATGCTTTAAAATCGCCAAAGAAGACGAGGTCCTGGACTGTTCTCAATCGGCGCAGACATGAAGACATGTTTCAATATGTTCGGTGCGGTTCGAGCAAAGCGCTTCGAATAACCCTGCTGAAGTATATTTCAGGCATAATTGCACGCTGGAGTAGCAGCGCCAACCAAATTTGCGCAGGAGTGGGTAATAGTTGTGTGTGTAATGTATTTTCTAGCGAAATCAACTCGACCGAGCTCGAGGCACGCAATCCCTTGACCCCGCTCAGAGGGGGGTATGCAGGATATCAAAACTTGTGAAAGGTTTACCGCAGCACCAATC
>Ga0307982_1002342_pt1 | contig 15361 bp, 4 predicted proteins | sample OrgLakmetagen989_FD_201847 | JGI IMG/M metagenome (GOLD analysis project Ga0307982, IMG submission 201847) | Saline water microbial communities from Organic Lake, Antarctica - #989 | ecosystem: Environmental > Aquatic > Non-marine Saline and Alkaline > Saline | place: Antarctica: Organic Lake...
GGGTAGCGACGATGACGAGGGGGTGTCAGCGTTTGTGGACGCGGAGGAGATGAAGTTCCTCAGTGACATGGTGGGCGCTGATGGGGGTTGGGGGGGGGGCATTATGGACATGGGGCAGGCGGTTCTCATTGAAGGGGAGGGGGACCCCAATGACGAGCTGTACATGGACGAGGAGGAGGAAGAGGACGATTCCGCCTGGCTGCAGGTGCACCCTTGGAGGCAGGTGGACCTGGTGGTGGAGCTCAAGACATTTCTGCGCAAGGCGTCCGAAGGAGGGGCACTTGGAGCGCTGCTGGGGCAAGTGACCAAGCTTTTACCCCAGGGAAAGTTGGCAGCAGTGCAAAAATGCCTCCAACAGCAGTGAGGTGGGCGAGGAATATTTCTCACCCCCCCCCCGAAGTACACACTGCGTGTCTCGGTGAGCCAACAGCCCAACACCAGCAAGGTAGCAAACAAATTTAACCCTTGGCGTGAAACCTGTTCACCCAATCGCTTTCGGTTTGCATCTTGCTGAGTTTGCCAGTGGTTTCCTTGCGGAAATTGCTTTCGATCGAAGATCCGCAGTACGAGCGAAGCTATCATGAAATATGTCGTTGTAACTGGTGGTGTAGTGAGCGGGCTGGGCAAAGGAATTTCAATTTCCTCCTTGGGGGTCTTGTTGAAATCGTCTGGTTTCCGTGTCACGAGTACGTGATCGCTGCGTATTGGCTTCATTCACTTTCTGATTTGCTCTTTGTTTGAGCCGTAAATGGCTCATTCCAGGAAACAAAAGCTGTAACACACCACGTGGGGACGAAGTAGTCAATTTTTGTTTGCAGGTATCAAAATTGATCCATACATCGTAAGTTTGTGGCTCACTGCTCGCGCCCGATGAGGTTTCTGGACGCAATTGCTTGATGCTGAATCTTGGAGCTGGCCGAATCGCTTGCAAGATGCACACCCCTTTCTTGCAGAATGTTGACGCCGGAACCATGTCTCCATTTGAGCATGGTGAAGTCTTTGTCATGAACGATGGCGGGGAGGTGAGTGCAGATGGCACAACTCTGAGGCACCTCAGGGTTCAAAAATTGCGTGTCGTCTGCTGTGCGCGTTCACGCTTTGGCGTCCGCAGGCCGATCTGGATTTAGGCAACTACGAACGATTTCTCGACATCACTTTGACTCGAGACCACAATATTACAACTGGCAAGGTTTGTTCAAAGCACGCACATTGTGGTTGGTGTCAATTTCCGCATAAGACCCATCCGCAGGTATACTCTCAAGTGATCGAGTGCGAGCGTCGCGGAGACTATTTGGGCAAAACAGTTCAGGTTATTCCACATGTGACAGATGCCATTCAAGAGTGGATTGAGCGCGTTGCACATATCAGTGTGGATGGCGCTCAGGGTGCGCCGGACATTTGTTTGATTGAGGTTGGCGGCACTGTGGGCGACATTGAGTCCCTCGTGTTCCTTGAGGCTCTGCGCCAATTCAAATCTCGTGTTGGTGCCTCTAACATCTTCTTCTTCCACGTGTCCCTGGTGCCCGTGCTGGGGTCCGTGGGAGAGCAGAAGACCAAGCCCACACAGCACAGCGTGAAGGAGCTGCGATCCGTGGGCATCGCCCCCGACGCCATCATCTGCCGCTCCTCCCTGCCCCTAGAGAGCAGCACCCGCCGCAAGCTGGGCCTGTTCTGTCAGGTGCCCATCTCCAACGTCCTGGCTGTGCACGACGTGAGCAACATCTACCACGTGCCGCTGCTGCTGCACGAGCAGAGCGCCGACAGCATCATCCTGCAGCACATGGGGCTGCAGCCCAAGCAGTCGCCCCCCGCACTGGACAATTGGCGGCAGCTGGCAGCCACTGTGGATGAGCTGGTGGATGCTCCTGCTGTCTGTATCGCCCTGGTGGGCAAGTACACTGGCCTCTCAGACAGCTACCTGTCTGTCATCAAGTCTCTCAAGCACGCAGCAGTGGCAGCCAAGCAGCGCCTCGTCATTGAGTGGATTGACGCCGCGGCACTGGAGCCTGGCAGGGTTGCCAAGGCAGCCCCTCCCTCATCTGCAGCTGCAGGGGGCCCCTCAGAATCCTCCTCCTCGGACGCCCAGCCCATCGTGGCCAAGTCTGCATACGAGGAGTGCTGGGACACACTGAAGGCTGCCCACGGCATCCTGGTGCCCGGGGGCTTCGGGGACCGGGGCGTAGAAGGGAAGATGCTGGCTATCCAGTACGCCCGTGAAAACAAGGTGCCTTTCTTGGGCATCTGCCTGGGCATGCAGTGCGCAGTGCTGGAGTTTGCTCGGAATGTGTGCGGCTACGAAGGTGCCACTTCCACCGAGTTCGACAGCGAAACGGCGCACCCTGTAGTGCTGTTCATGCCGGAGATCAACCAGGCCAAGATGGGCGGCACCATGCGGCTGGGGGGACGAACCACTGTGCTGCAGCCCCGGGAGGACGGCAAGAGCAGCCTGGCGGAGCAGCTGTACGGGAAGGTGCACGGCATCAGCGAGCGGCACCGGCACCGGTATGAGGTGAACCCTGAGTACGTCCCCCACATCGCCGCCAAGGGCCTGCACTTCACGGGGACAGATGAGCGGGCTCAGCGCATGGAGATCATTGAGCTGGACAGGGAGCAGCACCCGTTCTTCTTTGCGGTACAGTACCACCCCGAGTTCAACTCGCACCCGTACCGCCCCTCGCCGCCCTTCCTGGGGCTCATGTTCGCCGCAGTGGGTCAGCTGGATGAGCACCTGCCCCTCCCTCATGCCAAGGACTCCCTGGCGAATTTCGACCACGGGGCCGCCGCTGCAGCTGCTGCAGGCGGCAGCAGCAGCACTCTGATGCAAGCTGCTCTGGCTTCCAAAACACCCCCGTCCAGTCCCGGATTAGGGGCCCCCTCCACGGGTGTGGTGTCCTCTCCCTCCCTTGGGGGAGTCAGGGGCACACAGTCCTTCGCCGTGACGGAGGACACGGGTGTGGCAGGAGCAGTGGGCCAAGGCACCCCCGCATCCCCCCCTCGCATGGGGCAGGACACCGCCATCCATGCCGTGCCCAGCGCTCTGCCTGCCCCTGCAGTGCCCGACACAGGCGTGCCTCAGGTGCAGCGCACCTACCAGCGGTAGGGCCTCCATGCACGCAACACCGCTGCAAATGCATGATTCTAACCAGGTGCTACTATTTTTTGCTTGGCGGCTCTTGGGGGTGCACCCATCGCTGTGTGCGGAAGTGTGAGAGTATGCATCCTGATGCTGCGGATGTCGCTGCTTGATCAATCGTTTGGCGGGAGCACAGGGGGCAAACGAAGCAACAACCGCTGGAACTTTGTATCACCCAGCGCGTCAACCACTTTCAAAATTCATCATTGTGCCAAGCATGCCTACGTATGAATGTTGCTCTCCCTGCAGCTTCCTGTTGTTTGAAGCAGCTGGGCGTTCATTCAGGCTTGGTCTGTCCTCACCTCCTAGAGGAAATCGCGAAGATTCACTGTGCATCCTCAACCCATAAGGATTTTGACGAAAATCATACTCTGTGCAAATTCAATAGGGTTGTTATCGTCCAGTAGACCTTTGGAGCCACTTTGAGGAACGTGGAAGTGGACGTCGCACGCGGCAGCAACTCAACCTTGCTTTGTCCTTTCAAGCTGACTAACCTGACATCTTTACAATGAAAAGGCACGAAGCAGGTAAACTGCAACAAAGTGGCAGCTATTTAAGCAAGGGTATGCTGCCTGGAGGGCATACGCCTGCAAACCCATTCGAAGGTAGCAGCAGCCACGGCAAAGCGATGGAGGCAAGCCCGCTGTCCCTTGCACCCCCTGCAGGCAGTGCTGCGGCATCACAATTACAGTCACAGAGTGCTGGTCGCTTTGCTCGGGGTGGCAGTGCTGCTCGGGCGCATGATGTGAAGCGCTTGCTCACAGCTATCGACCGCAGCCAAGCAACAAAGCGCACTGCGCAGGTCGCACGGCGAGCTGCTCGGGCGTCCACGCTTTTGTCCCCGCTACCCTCGTATATGGAGGAGGATGCGTACGATTTGGGCTCTAGTGTGAATACCCAGACCCCGCAAGAGAAGAAACGCCGCCCCACTTCCGCCGAGCGGCGGGCGAGCGTGCACTCAATTCCGCCGAAACGAGTTGGGCAAGGCAGCAGGGCGCCACGAGTGGATGTCAGCCTAGCACTACAGTGGGCTGAGCAAGTGCACCCACGCATGCAAGTGGGCGATGCACGCGTGCCGCTTTCTGTGTGCGGCACTCGGCTCGGCCGCCACTGCTGCGACTTGTGTCGCCTGCGCATGTTGGACCCCTGCAAGGAGGGAGTTTACAGCGACCTGGAGGTGTTTGGGCCTGGAGTCAGCATGCTTTTCAAAGATTTGAAGTGCTTTGCGATGGTTTTTTTGCTTCTGGGTTGTGTGTCGCTGCCGCACTTCATCTTGAACATGCTGCTTGGTAAGGGAGTCATATCACCCGCAGTGCTGCTCAACACTCGATTCACTGACACAATGCTGGGAAATCTGGGGGGCCAGCTGCTGAACCCCCTTGCTGGAAATGCGTCTATGAACTCAGCTGGAAATAGCACAGGCTTTGAGGTGCTGCTGGGCAGCGTAGGGATTTGCCAGGCAATTTCCGTCTCAAACACTTCCTCTCAGCAGGACACAGCCCCCTGGCTGCAAGAGTCAGTGTGTAGCCTGGGCGACAGCAGCATCGCGCTGTTGTACACATGGATTGACCTCGTTGTGGTTGGCGTGTTTGTGTGCTTTTATTTCTGGCTGCGTTTTTTTCAACACCACGAGGACCACTTGGTGGATCGGGACTTTGCCACTGCTGCAGACTTTAGCATATATGTGCGGGGCCTGCCAGCCGAAGTGGACGAAGGCAGTATCAAGTCCCATTTCGAGGTGGTGGTTGGCGAGTCTGTGTCAGCTGTGTCCATCGCCCGAGACGAGCCCGAGTATGTGCGGCTGGCAGCCACGGGGGGCAGCTTGCTCACAGAATGGGAAGAAGCAGCAGCTGCCTCTGCCAAGACAGTGCTGGTACAGGCTGCGCTACGTTCCGCTGAAGGGGGCCCCTCAGAACCCATTACAATCCCCGGCACTGCCAGCAACCCGAGCGAACACACCGCCGGCGAAGCTGCCAGTGCTGAGGGGCGCGGCAGCCTGGTCACCTCCCAGAGCTCACGTGCATCTGCCTCCCCCAGTGGAAGTGCTGGTGTTGCTCGAAGCTCGCCGGTGCGCTCTGCGTTTGCCTTCAGCGCTGCTGAGACGCACGGCCCAGGCAGCTCTCGCAGTTTGAAGCCAACTCAGGGGGGATCCAATAGAGCTCTGCGCGGGCCTGCTTCGCCCGGTGCTCGCTCAACCAGTACAGCCACGCCTAAGGGTCCTTTGCGCGCAACCTCTCCACGTTTGGAGCGTGACGACATCGAAATCGCTGCTGAGCTCATCACTGGAGTGCGGTCTCGAGACACCCGGCAGCACCTGGGAGCAGCTAGCTCACGTGAAACAGCAACTTCTGTGCACGGTGCAGTTGGACTTCACGACAAAGAGACCTTCTCGGAGGTGGATGCCTGCGAAACGGTGCGATTGGAGACTATCACCACCATGGCAGCCACTCTCAGCGGTGACCCGCTGGCGCCCACACGCAAGCGCTTGCTGCTGAAGATGCGCAAGCTGTACCGGCACATCCTACGGGCACGAGCAATGCATGTGGGGGTGCTGGCGGATGCTGTGCGATACGTGGATGCAGACCAGATCACACAGGCCGACCCGTCCCTGGTGAAGGCAGGGCGTGCCTCCGGCTGGCGCGGCATGGGGCGTCCTGTGGGCGCATTTGTCACCTTTGAAAGGCAGATCGCACGGCGACGCGCGTTGAAGAAGTATGCCAATAGCAGCTGGCGCGTGAGCCGCTGCCTGTGCCAGCAGCGAAGCATGCGGGTGAAACCCGATGTGTCGGGGCGCATGATCATGAAAGCGGTGAACACGCTATCGCCCGCCGTGTCCAACAAGGCAATCAAGCGCGAGGCAGTCCCACGGCGTGCCACACAGTGGGAGGCCATCGCCTTGGCTGCTGAAAAGAAGCATGCGCCCGCCAAGTCACTCACAGATGGCGCTGACACCACCCCCCCCTCCACAGACGAAGAGGATGGGGAACAGCGCCCAGCAGATCGTGCTGCCAAGATGGCATCGCTGGCTGCCACTCAGTCCATCCGACGCATACGGATGGATTCGGGGGCTGCGGAGCCCCAGAGGGGGGGCATATCTCGCAAGCGCTCTGGGGCTGATATGCGCACTGCTTCCTCTGGGGGGCTGCTGTCAAGCGGCGCGGTGCAGGTGGCTGCTGTGCTTGGCAGCCTCAGTTCATCATCTGAAGATGACAGCGACTTTGACGATGACATTGTGGGCGTGTTGGATATGGATTTCGATGCACTGGGACTGGGCCCTGAGCCGGTGAAGCTGGGCGGGAAGCAGGCCGCTAAAGGGGGCAAGGGGGGCACCAGCACTGCAAACCCCCTGGCAGCACTGGGTGCTGTCTTCAGGTCCTCCTCCAGCACCTCCCGTAGACGGCGCAGTGTGTCGTTGAACCCTCTGTCGCAGGCCATCACCGCGCCAGCCGAGGCAGCAGGCGACCGCCCCCACTCCACGCCACACTCGGCGGCCTCCGAGGGGAAAGAGCAGTCCGCAGGACAGGATGAAGCCAAGGCGGCTCCCCGCAAGCGCCGCACCAGTGCCGCCCTGCAGTGGTCCACTCTGGCCCAGCGTCGCACAGGCACTGTGGGGGCGAGACGGGGCACCGGTCTCAACCCCCCCCTTGCCCCCCCCCCACCAGGTGCCCCAATCATGTCCCGGGCCCCATCACCCGACCAGCGGCAGCGCAGCGACGGCAGCAGCATATCTGACCTGGGCGCCAGCGACGAGGAGCAAGAGGGCGCCGCTGTCGGAAGTGGCCGCTCCCCCGACGCAATGCACCACCGAGCGACGGTGCGGAACCGAAAGGCCTTGCGCAGACTGAGCACGCGGTGGGGTGTGGATCTCACCGCAACTGCCCCCCCCGTTGGGGCACTGCAGGGGGGGGCACTGCAGGGACTGCCGTCGCTGGCTGAAATGCAAAGCCAGGCAAGGGGGGTTGAGCCCTGTCTACGGGGCGACTTTGCACCGGAGAGCAGTCGATCCGCATCCGGCTCCAAGGCCTTCGGTGCCACACGCCCCAGGCGACGGCAGAATGGCCCAGCGGCGAAACAGGGCGGGGGCGATGCGCCGCCTAGCCCAGTGGACAGCAGCCCAGAACTGGTCGCTATGGCACCTCCAAGCCTGCCTCCGCCCCCCAAAACATACGCCATACCCCATACAGGCACCCCTAGCACGGCTAACAAGTCCCGCTACGGCACTAGGGGCACCACCATGGAGCGACATGGGGCGCGCCCCGGCCCAGGCGGCGGCGGCGGCGGCGGCGGCGTGTTGGCAGACGAGGATGGCACCACTAGCGCAGCCAACAGAGTGTTCGACTTCAACACGGAACACCAACGCTTGGGTTTGTACCCTGTTGAAGTGTTGGAGGCATCCCCGCCTTACTTCGTGCAGTGGGCCAACCTGCACATCTCCTGGTGGGGACGGCTCCTCCGGGGCAGCCTGACCACCATCTTGCTGGTGGGGGGGCTGAGCTTCTCGTTTGGGCTGGCTGCGTACACCAATGCTGCACTGGCAGATGCTGCAGGCACTGCGCAGACAGCTGTGTGTCCTGTTGCATCTGTGCAGCTGACTGCAGAGCTGCTGAGTCAAGACCCGCGCTTGGTTCCGTGCTATTGCAAGACGCTGGGTCTCATCAATGTGCTGAACGACCCGCTGTGTGATGAGTGGAAGGTGAAAGCAGCCATTGGGCTGGGCGTGACGACTGTGTCTTCAGTCACTATGGCTGTCATCAACGCCCTGCTGCAGGTGGTCATTCTACTCCTGACGCCATTTGAAGCGCACTGGAGCAAGGACAGTGAGCAGATCTCCCTCACTTGGCGGCTTTTTGTGTCTCTGTTCTTCAACACTGCCATCATCCAGCTGCTGGTGACTGCGGATTTAGATTTCATCTTCAACACCGACCTGGGCATTCTCAGTGTCTCCAGCGGCCAGCTGTTCCGAGACTTGTCCCCCGGCTGGTACCAAGTGGTCGGCTCTCTGCTCAGCGCTGTGCTCATGTTCAACATCGTTGCGCCCCACTTGCTGCCCCTGGGTCAGATGTTCTTGCACAATCTCAGGCGAAAATGGGCCATTCGACGCCCCATGTGGGAGTGCTATTGGCCTGTGGCGCTGTGCTGCGCCTGTGATGGAGTGCTGGCGCCCTGCTGCTGTGGAGGCAGCAATCGCCCCGTGTGTCCAGGGCCCTGTGGGGGTATGTGTTTGTGCTCCGGCCCATGCTGCTTGTTCTTGTCCACTTGCGGCATGTGTGGCATGATGGAGGATGTTGGCGCCGTGTCCAGGCGCCAGGCCCACATGGCAGCTGGAGACAGCTCGCCCGCCGCCCGCAGCACCGCGACGCCCAATGCAGCCGTGGTCATGGTGTCCTCGCGGGACTCGGCGCGGGGCAAGGAGTTGGAAATGACCCCAACCACTCCCACCTCCATGCATTCCAACAGCATGTTCCAGCGTCCCGCCTCCGTCTCCAAGGCGTACAGCGTGATGGGGGCACTGGCGGCGGAGGCGTCAGCCACACCTGAGTACCATCTAGCAGGCATGCCAGTGCGCACGCTGGACTGCTGTCCCCTCGTTGGTGTCTGCACCATGGGCTGTGAGCGGCGGTGGTACGACTACTGGGCCCCCCGCAAGCAGAGCGATCTGAACCGGGTGTACACGGGAGACGAGTTTCCCCTGGTGCAGCGGTACAGCGCCATCCTCACCACGGTGTTCGCCACCTTCATGTACAGCAGCAGCATGCCCATGCTGTACTGGCTGGCCTCCGTTTCCTTCATCGCCTTTGTGTGGCTTGACTTCACACTGCTGGTGACGTTCTACCGTAGTCCCTTGCATTTCTCTGCCCGCCCTGGCGTGGCGCTGGCCGGGCTTGTGCCCATTGCGCTGGTGTTGCACTTTGTGTTTGCGGCCATGGCATACAGCAACGAGGAGATCTTCCCGCTGGGGGGGGACGAGAGGAGTTTGCGGGTGGGGGGGGGCTCCGTGCCGGTGTCGCAAGTCGGGGATATCGCCGCCGCCCAAGCAGGCTCGGTGGCCATTCTACAGCGCTTATCAAGGCCGCATGTGCTGCCGTTGGTTGTTGCAATGTTCCTGGTGTTATTGTTCGAGGTTGCCGTTAGAGGCACAGTGTATGTGCTCAACGCCTGGCGCAGGCAAGGGTGCAGTCTCACCAAAACCCGCGAGTCACAGCTACCGCCATACTCCCAGCTGTTGAAGCAGAACAAGATCTCCGGCATTCCCTCGTACAATTTCCTGGAGAGCGCTGAGCTGGCTGAGCGCATTCACGTGCCTGACCATTTCACGGAACACTTTGGTTCCATCACGGATGTGCTGCTGTACCAAAGCCGTCGTATCGAGCAAATCATGCAGTGGAGCGGCGTGTCCCTCACCCGGGACAGAGACGTGCAGGGGCGGCGCAGGCGACGGCGCCGCAAGAAAGACCCGGAGGAAGACTGATCGGCTTTCTACGCTATGCGGCCGGGCGAAACGCGTTTGTACTTGTGTGTGTGTGTGTGTGTGTGTGTGTTTGCTTTCGTATGTGCGTGAGTTCATTCACTTGTTTCGAGGCGGCGCGTGTTGGCCAGCGCCGTTGCATGAGCCGCCTGACCGGACGCGCCTTCGGCGTGAGTCGCGTACACCGGCACAGTGCCTGCAAATGTATGTGTCCCATCTGCTTGAATGTCCACCACCATGGCAGCCACCCCCACCCCTGCCGCCACAGCATCCCGCAGCAGCCCGCCATACGCGGGGTCCACTCGGTCGCAGGGGGCGAAGCCGTGCACGTCCCCCCGCTGGATAACCAGCAGCATGGCAGCGCCGCAGGAGTGGCAATTGGCAGCTGCGCGCTGAGTGAAGCTTTGTGCAGTGGTGCTTTTCTTGTTGTGGTGGGAGGCTGTGGCCAGCTGCAGCTGCGTGAGCTCCTCCACGTGACGCTGGGCACGCAAGGAGACAGAGTCTGGGAATAGAGCAGTGCGCCTGTACATGTCCACAGGGGTTTCACTGATGTTTCTCCCATCGCTATGCTCCTCCCCTGTGTAGTAGTCCGTCATGCTGATGGATTTCACCTCCACCGCCACCTGGGCGCCGCTGGGGCGGGACAGGAGCAAGTCCACCCGGGAACGGGGGGTGGGCCCACGGGGCCGCTTGCGGGGACTGGGTGGTGCAGCTTGCTGCTTGACACCAGATGGTAGCGTGTCCATGAATTTTTCAGTGCCGCTGAGCACTGAGTTGCCGAAGACGTCATCCAGGAGCCCAGCTTGAATTGCGGCGCAGGCCAGCTTGTTGGCGTTGGCAGAATGAATGCCCACGAAAGTGGATGGAACCCTGCATTTCACTGACCTGGGCACAGATTCAATGGCATGGAGAGAAAACTTCAGCTTCCGCTTGGGGTCGTTCGTCTCGGTCACCAGGCATGCAGTGTCCCCAAGTCCGTCAAGCAAGCCATTCATGCTGCCTGTGTTGGGGCAGTGGGCAACAACCTCCCGCCCGTCCAGCAACACATCCGCAAAAAACCTTTTGTAGCGCTTCAATAGTGTTGCTTGGCGTACCCCTGCAATGCGGTGAAGGACAAGGGGCTGTGCAGCTGCCATAACAGAATGCAGGTGCTGAAGAAATTTCGCTTCAAAGTTTGACACACACGCTGCAGCCTGGCTGACAAGATTGAATGGTACCAATATGGTCTTCAATGATTTCTTACTATGACAAGAAGTTGGTCCAAAAGTGGCAGAGTCTAGTTGGGGTTGAGACTACTTTTTTGGCAAGTGTATAGTCCCCCTGCCAGCCATCAAGCGGTTCATGCACTTGAGCGGCCGGCTGGTTGAGGGGCGCGTGGAGAGAGTGCCCTCTACCTGGCGCAATTGCTCAACCGATTTATATCACGCAATTGTTGGTTGACGCTGTTGTCGAATCCCTCAGCAACAGGGATGGGCGGGCCAACTTCCCCCACTCCCCCTAAGGAACAACTGGGCAAAACAAGCTCGCCTTGCCGCTCATCACTCAAAATACATTTACTCCCGCAATTAAGTGGGGTGCTTTAGCTGTACCATGCGGGCTTCCTGGCTTGTTTGCGGCTGGTGCGCTTGGAGCGGCGGCAGCCGGGGTGCGGTGGCGCACAGGACTCGGGGCTTGCAGCTGCATCCTCAGCGCTGTAGACAGGCACGTTCTTATCAGTTTTGCCGCTGTCCAGCTGCTTGCGTACGCTGGTAATGCTTTTCTGCTGGGGAGGGGTGCATCCCGGTGTGGCTGCAGAGTCCGCAGCAGGGATCCAGCTGGGGGTGTCAGTGCGTCTCTGAAGGAGGGTCGATCTGGGTGAAGCAGCTGAGACCTCAGCGGCATCCAGTAGGATGTATGCACTGTCAAGTGCCTGCTCGGGTGTATGGACAGGAGAAGTACGCAGCCGAGAGCGGCTCTGGGTGTGCCTGGCGTCAAGCTGTTTTTTTACTTTCGTGCGGAACACCTGAGCGTTGTTCATCGTCACAGCTGAGATCCGTCTGGATGATTTACGTTGCCTTGATGCAAATCCAGGGAATGTCTCCTTCGGGTCTGCACGACACGGAAAGCAAATTGTGATTCTGCTGTGCACTGCCCAGGTGTCTAGGCGCCACGTACGTGGAATCTCGTTTTCATAGTTCTCATGATAGCCCTCAGAAATATAGCGTGAAGGTGCTAAATCGAATGACTGCTTGACTGCAGGAAAGCACTTAGAGTATACAAAGTATAAATGCAGTGCACGAGCAAACAACAATGAACTTCAACGCACCATTTGTTGACGGCAGTTTTTTGGCCTTTGAGCCTTTTCTAGTTTTAGGAACCACTTGTTTTAATCGATCAGCCTGCAAAGGCGTTATTTCTTTCATCTGCTGTTCTTGGCTTTGAACTGCCCAAAAATGTCGGCCGGCTTGCAGCTTACTCGTAAGAATTGAAACGCTGTTTGCAGCGCTCTACGCTGAGATCTTTCTGACGCTAGTTCCCCCAAAAGTGCTTGCTGTGGACAAAGGTATACTTCTTAGTTTCGTTAACAGTTCTAGAACTTTATGCAGGGACAAACATGAGCGTCAAATACTTTGAGGGTTTTTCAAAGAATTGTTTGCAGCTTTTAGTTTGGCCAACTCGTTGGACGAAAACACAAAACGCACATTTTGTTGCACTAAAAGATAGTTTTTATGTTCCACAGCAACTGCTTTTATCGTCAACTCATCTTCAAATCTGTCGTAGGGCATGCTTTCTCGAGCTGCCATGTTTTCCGGTTGCGTTTCTCCGTTGCATTTAAATGCGCCTGGCTTCTTTCAATCAAAATGAAATCCAAACTGGAACTTTTTGAATTTACGGAACTGAGCAACATTTTGTATTAATCGTGACTATTTGTGAGCACTGGCTGGCTTGGCAACTACGAAATTCACGATGGGGGCCTTTCCTTTCAACGCCACTACGGTTCGCACAACTTTGGCACGGTCCAGCCCCGACAGCGGACCAGAAGAAATTATCCCGCTGTCTGATTCCACATGCCCTAAGTCTTCAAGGGCCTTATTCATAACAGCCAAAACTGCATCCTGGTCTCCGCTCTCAACGAGGCCTTGTGGCACCTCCACTGTGCACTTCTTGGACCCCATAATCTGCACAACCAACGTTGCAGAAGAGCTGACCATACAGTCTGGATCAGCTTTTGGCCACTGCTGTGCATGAATGTCTTGCACAGCAGGATCACCGGCAATGCTGCTTGCACCCAGCTCACTTCCAGCGCATACCCGCTCCCATGCCTCTGCTGCGAAATGCGGCGCCATGGGGGCCAGGCATAGCAGCAATGCACGCAGGGACTCTTCAACTGCAGGCTTGCTTGCTCCTTGTGCTTGTGCTGTAGCGACTGCATTACTGAGCTTCATGAGCTCAGCCACAGCCACATTCAGGGCGTAGGTGTCAGCCAAAGCAGTGGTGACATTCCCCACAGCTACATGCGTGGCTTGCTTCAACTGCATGTCTACTGCGTGTGTGTCTTTCCCAGCTGTTGCAGCCGGCATGGTGCCCAGCTGCTCCAGCATGCCCCACACGCGGTCTAGCCAGCGCTTCTGTCCGGACAGCGCCTGGGCGTCCCACTCCAGCTCCCGCTCCGGGGGTGCCTTGAACAGCGTGAACAGCCGGCACACGTCTGCACCCACATCTTGCATGACGTCCTCCGGTGCCACACCGTTCCCCTTGCTTTTGGACATTTTCTCCCAGGAGAGCTTCACGGTGGGCGACTCGGCAGTGCCTTGAGGCAGCAGTCGACCGGTGTCTGCGCAGCGCGCCACCTGTCCCAGCACCATGCCCTGGGTGAGCAGGCGCTGAAACGGCTCAGCGTGTGCTGCTGGGAGCTTGGACTGCACGGCGCCGGCATGCACTAGCACCTTGTGCACGAAGCGGCTGTATAGCAGATGCATCACGGCATGCTCGACGCCCCCCACGTAAAAATGCACGGGGGACACTTCGCCAGCAACGGCTGGGTCCGCCAATGCGCTGTCATTGTGGGGATCTGTGTAGCGGTGCCAGTACCAGCTGCTGTCAACGAATGTGTCCAGGGTGTCCGTGTCCCGGCGTGCAGGGCCCCCGCAAGAGGGGCACTCGGTGTTCAACCACTCGGCAGGGGCGTGGGCCAGGGGGGAAGCGTTGCTTGGGTCGCTGCGGGGCACAGCAGCCACTTGCTCCAGGGACATGTCTGGCAGCAGCACGGGCAGCTGGTCGGCAGGCACCGCTTGGGGGCCACAATCCTCGCAGTGCACCATGGGCACTGGCGCCCCCCAGAAGCGCTGACGGGACACCAGCCAGTCCCGTAGCCGGTACGAGGCGCCCCGCTTTGCCCAACCAGCAACCTCGCCCAACTGCAGGATGTTGTCCGCTGCATGTTCTCCGCACATGGTGTCCAGTAGCCCCGAGTACATGTGCAAGTTGCGCCTGGCTTGTGTCAGCAAGTTGTCGTTGTTGCACATGCCCCCCGCCTCAGGGTCCGGGCAATTGGCAGCAGCAAACACGGAATCGCGGGAGTCCTTCTCCGGCACCGCCATGACGGCCCCGCTGCCGTAGCTGTCCAGGACATACGCCCCCGCAAACACCGGCATTGTGGCGCGCGTGAGGGGGTTCTTGAACAGGATGCCAGGCAGCAACACGCCTGCGGCGTTGAAGTCCGCTGCCACCTTGTCTGCTGCATCTCCAACGGGGCCAGTATGCAGCTCTCCTGCCTGCAGTGCCAGCAGTGATGCCTTGAGCTCCTCGCTTCCAGGCCCGCTGCTGCGCAAGGCCTCCTGCACCAGGGGGTGTCTGGGGCTCACCACAAGGAAGGCCGCCCCAGACACCGTGTCCACGCGTGTGGTGAAGACGGTGAGACGCTCCTGCCTGTCGAACAGATCCAGGCGTTGAAAGTGCACGTGTGCGCCTTCGCTGCGGCCCACCCACCGCTCCTGCATGAGGCGCACGGGCTTGGGCCAGTCCTGCAGGCGCGGCAGGCCCTTCACCAGGTCATCAGCGTACTGCGTGATGGCGATGTACCACTGCTCCAGCTGGCGCTTCTCCACCTGTGCGCCACTGCGCCAGGAGGTGCCATCTGCTGCCACCTGCTCGTTGGCCAGCACAGTGCCGTCCACTGGGTCCCAATTCACCTCTGCGTCCTTACGGTAGGCCAGTCCACGGCGCCACATCTCGGTGAAAATCCACTGCGTCCAACGGTAGTACCCCGGGTCACACGTGGCGAATTCTCTGTCCCAGTCAAAGGACATGCCCAGGGAGCGCAGCTGCGCCCGCATGGCGGCAATGTTGCCACGTGTCCACTCGCCAGGGTCCACGCCCCGCTCCTGCGCGGCGTTCTCTGCGGGCAGCCCGAAGGCATCCCAGCCGATTGGATGCAGTACACGCCGGCCTTGCATGCGGTTGAAGCGAGCGACAGTGTCTGAAATGGTGTATACGCGAACATGTCCCATGTGCAGAGTGCCTGAAGGGTACGGAAACATGGACAAGCAGTAGAATGGCTCTCCTGAGGCCGCGGCAGTAGACGAAGATGGGCTATCCTCCCATCTGGACTGCCATTTCGCTTCTATTTTGGTTGGGTTGTATGACGAGAAGTCTCGCCATGACCGCATGAGCTGTGGTATTGGGCTGCGATGCCGGAAGAGATGTCTTGGAAGCAGGGACGCCTGCATTGTGGAAAAAGAACAGGAAATTCCCCAGCAAAAGGCCCATCACAACAAATGTAT
>Ga0307982_1002343_pt1 | contig 15353 bp, 18 predicted proteins | sample OrgLakmetagen989_FD_201847 | JGI IMG/M metagenome (GOLD analysis project Ga0307982, IMG submission 201847) | Saline water microbial communities from Organic Lake, Antarctica - #989 | ecosystem: Environmental > Aquatic > Non-marine Saline and Alkaline > Saline | place: Antarctica: Organic Lake...
TAGTGTCTGCCGCACGCAAAGAGTCAATTTCCGCCTTCTTCTCCGCCTTGGCCAATCTCTTCGCCGCGGCTGCGACCTTCGCGGCAGCTTCCTTTTCCAACCTTCTGCTGGCGTCTGCCGCTCTCAAAAGCTCCTTTTCGGCCTCCTTCTTTGCCTTGGCCACCCTCTTCGCTGCGGCCGCCTCCGAGGTTGCCACCGCCGCAGCAGCTCGCTCATCCGCCTTCCGGCAAACGTCTGCCGCGCGCGCAAGATCCCGCGCCGCGGAGCCGCCGCGTCTCTCATCACCTCGAAACATGGCGCCGACGCCATCCAAACTCTGGCGAACCAGGAAGTCCCCCGACACACGGCGCCGACTCACACGGCCGTCGCTTCCTGAACTCTTGACGTAGTACTCGTTTCCTCCTTCGTAGCCATCAACTGTCGCGAAAAGGAGGCCGGTAGCGCGCACTGGGACGACACCAGGGGTAGTATCCGCGAAAAGGCGAACATGCGAACCATCATCAAAGCACTGCCCGGGAGAAGGAAGGGGCATAGGGGCCGCCTGGGCGGGGGCGGCATGGGGCGTCGGAGGCAGCGCAGGGATCACAGGCGGTGGCGCCGGGGGCTGAACGTGGCAAGCCGGAAGGAGGTTGCTAGGTGGTGGGACAATGCTCGCTGGGAAGGCGCTCAAGTCGACTGGAGCTGCCGGTGCAGGGGGAGCTTCCGGGGCAGAATTGCCGCGCTCTGCTTTGGGTTTTCGGATGAGCGCTGGCCTTTCCTTTATGAGTATCGGAGAAAGGAGGAAAGCAGACTTACTTTCTTCGGAAAAGTGGTGGAGGTTTTTCATCGCGCTTCGAGACTTTTTGAGCACATGCTGCACGCAGCTCCTCAGCTCTAAGGAAGCCTGCGTTTTCTCGCCAGGGTAGCACCAGGGGTCCACGGCTCGGATGAACTCGGTAGCATGGGTTCGGCCAAGGTGCTGCTCTAGTATAATCGCGTCAGCAGCCATGAGAGGGAGGCGCAGGGGAATCTCAGACCATGTGCGCATATCATCAGAGACATCGCGCAGCTGGTGGATCTGCGTTTTAACAGCAGGGTTTGCATGCTCCCACGCCAGGACCTGGATCTTGTTCCCTGCGAAGCAAGTGGTTGGGTGGTACAACGTGAATGGGACGCACACGAGGTTGCGATAGCATGCCCCGGGAATTGTACCATAGCATACATTCATACCTTGGGATGCCATTCAGGCGTACCAAGAGCTGAGCATTGAAAAGCGCTAAAGTTTGTGCGCGCGCAGTCCAAAATAGCCGCGGCCGTCGTGCTTTGGCCGATATTCAAACACAAATTTCTCAATAAACACAAAAGGAATTATCGTTGGGATCTATCAGATGCCTAATCAATATTCAGCGGCCACGGTATGCTGTTCAGATTTAACCCCGCGTTTACGGCGGCGTGCGTCCCTTTCGATGTTCATTTCGCTCAAAACTCGCCATTTGGTACGGGACTCCAATAATGTATTTCATATTATCTTAATTTTTTCGTTGGTTGGCCTGTTTAATTTTTTTGCGAAACAACCTTGAAAAAAAGTGACCCCAAACTTCGCTGATCGTTTTGGCCAATGCGGCAGGCCTACGACACAAGAAGTTCGCAGTTCGTAGACGAGAAAGAGCTAAGGGTTACGACGCAGTAGAGTTGGCCATAAGAGAACAGCAAGAAGGCAGTGCCTCACTGATAACGGAATGCATTTCACTCCCCTGCACACTCCCCCAGCTATTGCTCTCTTCTTCAGCCTTCGCATTTTCATCAGCCAGCTCTGCTTCAGGCAACGTCCTGAATGCCTTTTCTCTTTCCTTTTCGAAGTCTTTTTCATCATTTATTGCATTGGCTGTGAAGAAGCACGCTCATGCGCACACGCACGCGGGAACAGAACAAGTGCGTACTTGGTTCGCGAAGAACCAGAAATGCTGCATCTGCATCGTGTGTACTCCGCAGGCATGCCTGCGTCCTAGTACTTCATTTACTGCCAAGCCGCCTGGAGTTTCTTTTCGTGGTCGAGGCGGCGCAGCGCAACCACGGCCGCCCCCAGGCCCAGCAAGAGAAGCACCTGATTAAAGATCACCGAGAAACGAAAGAAATGAAGTTAGAAAGATAAGAAAAGGTAAAGACAAGAAATGAAAAAAAGAGATTACAAAAAAAAAAGAGTGCAAAAAAGAAAGGAAGAGGACGGAGAAAGGAACAAATTGAGAAAAAAGAAAAAAGGTGTGTTTTGGAAGGATGGATAAAAGAGTCTGAAGGTTAAGAAAAAACAAGTTAATTCTATCATCAGCTCACACACGTACCAAGAACGGGTGGTTGAAGTCGGCTGCGAGCAGGTCGAAGGTTTTGGAGGGCGTGGCGCGGGTGTAGAACAGGTCCACCCCCACGGCCAGCACGAGGGTGGTGGATTCGATCACCGCGGGATGCACGAACACCGACCTGTTGGATAGGAAGAACGCAACAAAGGAAGAGGAAAAGGGAAAGCGAGAAAAGAGGTGAATGAACGAAGAGCAACACACAATTAAGCCCAAATGAGAAATCGAAAGAGAGAGGAAAACGAACTGAGTGAGAAGAGAATAAACCCAAATACTTGAAAAGAAAGAAAAAGGAATTCAGAGCAACACCCACCGCAGGCCAGTGACGGTCGTATTCATGGTCAGATACGCCCTCGGGTCCACGAACAGGAACGGGTGGTACTGCATGAGGCCTTCGGCTTGCTCGACCTTGGATGGGGGGTCGTTTGGGCGACGAGGGTCGAGCATGCGGCGGTTCAGCATGGCCACCTGTGTAAGTATTGGTTGAAGGATAGGATGAAGTATAGGTTGAAGTGTGGGTAAGCAAAAGAGGAAGAAACTTCACATGCGCGTGCTGAAGTGTGCAGGGCAGGTACGTGAATGTGCATGCGTGCGGACACGTGTGAAACCCAACACGCACACTCCAAGACACAAACCTTCAAAAGAACAGTTTTGAGATGTAGGAGGTGTATACCTTGTCACGATTCGTCTCTGTTTTCCTCTTGTTCTTATGATTTCGTATATATATCCCTATACGTTACACACCTGCCCCGATTCGAAAGTCGCCAGTAGGTCTTTGGTAGCAATCCCCTGAGCGGTCACGGTGGCTTCCAGATGAGTGACGGCATGGGGCAGCACGAAAGTCCGTTGCATCACCACAGGGGGCTTCGCGGAAAACGACGAAAACGACGCGTCTTGCAGGGGCACCTTTTTTGTTGTTGGTGGTTGGTTGTTGATCATTTTAGGTGGAGATGTGGTGATGGCGATTATCGTGATTATCATTTTCAGGAAGAACAGGGAACAAAAGTAGCAAAGACGAAGTCAGTGCATTCAAGGAAGACAAGTACACCATGAAATAATTCACGAGCTTGAAACAACATAATCATAACTCGTGCAGCTACTACACTAATACAGTATTACCTTGAACGGGTTCAGATCCAGCGGGCCCATCATGCCTTCGAACAGCGCCAAGACCCCGAGCTCCGACCGTTTTGCCTTGGTGTTCCAGTAGCTGCGCACAGACACAGGACACACACATATACAAGTGAAGAGAGGTATTAGTACTACGGTAGCAGTTTCTTTGGGAGAGCAATGTTATGTAAGAGACAAGGTGACGCAGCAAGAAAAAAATCAAACGCGGTTCAAACGAAGGTTGTGATTTTTAGCTACAAAAAAAGGACACAAGGATGAGGAAACAAGGCCGTCTTTTTCTCCTGCGTCCTTATCCATCGCTCGAGCATATATAACTACAGTAATAGTACCTGTAGGCCACCCAATTTTCCGTCAGCACCAAACATCCATTCAGCTGATGCTTCTGCACCGGCGCACTCGTGCTGGTGCTATTGAGGCTAGGGTATTGTTGGTAGGTAGCGGAAGGCGCCGCGTTGGTGTGCGTGACCCGATGCAGGACGCGACCGGCAACGGTGTCCACGAGAGACACTTGCAGCGATTGATCGTCGGGAGAAAAAGTCATGGCTGCCATCAAGTGAGAGTTGCGGTATCTGAGTAGAATAGCACAACAAGAGAGAATGACGAGTGGCATTAGTTAAGGTCAGATCTGTAGTAGAGGACGGACTAGCAAGCAAGCGCGAACACAAATGCACACGTACGCATAAGTAATATACCAATATACAGTCTGTACGTATAATCCTTACTTGAGAAGCAGAGAGTCATCGCCGAGAATTTGCGCGGGCGCGTTGGACACATCTGCGGCTTGGGGATAGGCCACTGCCACTAACGAGGAGGAGGACGAGGAAGAAACATCTGCTGCCATCTCCGAAGAAGAAGAAGAAGGCACTGCTTCCGCCAGCATTGATTGCCCTACAATCGAAGAGGTGAAGCAGGTTCCCAATTCGCTACTACCACCACTGGTGCCACTGCCACTCGAAGTTGAAGTTGCGCGGCCAGTGATCACGCGGCTCTCCACCGATCCGGTTTGCGGGTGCACCTTACGGATTATATTTTGTTCACACAGAAAATATTTCTATTAATTGGAAAGGAAAATAGCGCAAAACAAGGGTGAAAACATGCTTTTAGTAAAAAATATACAAGACACAAGAAAAGAAGAGGAAAGAAATAAAATCGCCATGATCATGCCCTTGGTAGTATATACTTGTGTGTGGTCTCCGATGTGTGTTCACGCAATTTACCAAGTGAAAGAAGAACGGGCGGCCAGCCTGGAGCACCGCAGTCTCGGCCGCTGCATTCGGCAACAGCAAGCAAGCAGTTGCCTCAGCCTCATTCGTATTTGCATCGTTACCCTGTTGCTCTTTGTTCTTGTGACTCCAGCCCGTGACCAGCACGCCAGTGCGGCCGCTGTTATCGCGGGCTTCGTCTGGCAGGGCCACCTATTGTATGTTTGATTCATGGAGAGATTGATTTGACATACAGAGAGTGCAAATACATACACACATGCAGGGCACACTGAGAGAGGAAGATATGTAGGTACTTATGAGAAAGCACCGAACTCAAAACAAAAGACGGCCTTACAGAGATGATGAACGAAATACGACGAAAAAAAAAAAGAGAAAAAGAAGAAAAAAAGGAGTCAGGACACCTTCAGCAAGACCAATGAAAACAAAAACTCACCGTGTCGTATACAGCAGCCAGAGGGGCTACGGATGAAGAAGAAGAGGAGGACTGAGCGGTCACGCGGCGGCCGCTGCTGGCGTCAAGGAGGGTTACAGGGGAAACATCCTGGTTAAGAGTGGCAGCACTTTGGGGCGACGTGTGAAGCAGAGCGACTTCCGGCCGGTAAGCGCCTGTGGGTGTATTATGATTATTATTATTACATTAGGGGATGACGACGTTGACGAAAGAGGCAAAAGAAACGACGTAAAAGCGGTACAAAGGTGAAAGACATCCGAGCAGGCCTTATAACCGCAGAGGAGAAAATGCCTCCATTACTCATTAACAGAGCTTTAAAAGGACAGGATGAAAGACACCTATCCAAGATAAGAAAGTAGAGAATTCAAAGCAAGCGCAACCCTCGAACCTGCAGGAAATGGCCTTGTGGCTAAGAGCTTGTAGAACTCCCCCTTTTGGGGCAAAAGAATGGACCACACCACTTCCCCCGACTCCAACCCCAGGGCGAGGACGCGGCCAGACCGCGTTAAACATACCGCCAACTAGCAACGTGGTAGATAAGTAGATAGTGAAAGAAGAGGGATGAGAGATAAGGACTGAGAAAAAAGAGGAAAATAGTTACAGCAAAAAATGAATGATGCGCACAGCACCATGTGCATAATAGAAAGAAATAGAAAGAAAACGTACGAAGAAAAAGAAAGAGACGCAAGATGAATAAAACTCGCATATACTTAAAGACTAATATAATAAGCATGAAACACCACCACCACCACCGAACCTTGTCGAGGCCAAACTTATGGCGCTGCGACGGCGTCAGCCCATCTTTCGAACGGTCACCCAGTCCTCCCTTGCCACTGCCTCCGGTCACAAGGCTAGTGAGGGAGGTGAGCATCTCTTGCAAGTCTTGGCGCTGTTGAGAATACAAGAAAAGAAAGACGAAGAAGAAGATGAGGGAAATGTTTTTTTAAAAGCAATGGTAACATGATGCGAAAGACAAGCGTACTGCATCTGTAGTAGTGCAAAGCAGACTGATACCCAAAAGTATCACGGGAGGAAGCATTTCGAAAACCACAAAGACCCTTTTTCCTCACACACCTGCATGGCAAGTCGCTCGGGCCAGGAAGGAATGAGGGCCTCGTGACTGCTCGTCGAAGTGGCGCCGTGCAGGTCGCGCGAATGAGCTACAAAAACCACCTGAGAAAACACAAGGAGACGTTGGAAAAATATGACAAATTACTACTATCTGCTCTTTTGTACTTTTTGGGAAGCACGTACTAAATGTCTGAAAACCAGATACCACGTTAGTGCATCCACACACAATCCCTCTCACTCAAATCAACCTCATACCTGCTCCACAGCCGCCAAGGCTTCCTCTCTTTCTTCCTTTCTCACTACCAACCAGGTACCACATTAGCACACACCCGGCCACATCCATACTTCATACCTGCTCCACAGCGGCCAAGGCTTCCTCTCGGACCCACGAGCTCGCGGGCTCCTTGGTCAGCATCAAAAGCGAATCCCCCTGTGTTGCGGCCAGGGCCCGGAACGCCACGCCCCCTAATATATACCGTATACATATGTGCATGCATGTGTTCGTATATATCATGTGAGTACACAGGCAAGCATCAGACAATAATGCGCTCTCGCGCTCGCAGTGCTGCAGCAAGCAAAATATACACCATGCCATTGTTCTCTTTTCAAAAGCAAATGAAAACACGAACAAAGAACGATGAAAAGTAAAACAGAAAACAAGATCTGCACCTTTCTCCTGCATTTTCGATTATTCACGAATATGTAATACACAATACACGTACCGTCCCGCTTGAGCACCACATGTGGGAAACAGGCCCCCAGCAGGAAAGCACCGTGGCTGCTCGCATCCCAGTCAGTAGGCCCTTGAGCCGGCGAGGCGTCTTCAACTTCCTTCACTGTTCCACCGCTGGTGACCTCAAACAACTGCGCCACTGCCGCTGCTGGTGCTGGTGCTGCTGCTGCCGCTGAGGACACGTCAGCAGTGTTCGCAACGGTGGAAACGAAAAGGCGTTGCTGTGCTGAAGCACTGCTGCCACTAGTGCTGCCTCCGCCTGCTTCTGCTCCTGACGATGGAAGCACAACTGCGCCGATGCTGCCTCCCTTCTTGGCACTCGCCACTCGCACTGCCGCTGCTGCACCACTGCTGCTGCTGCCGCTTGAAGTTGAAGATGAAGAAGACGAAGGCGCTTGGAATAGGGCAAAGGCGACGGTGGCCCCACTGGTGAGAGGCAATTGCCAGAGGCTGTTTCCCCCTCCTGGTAGGGGCACCGCGGGCCCGCTCGCCTCTTCGCCCTCGAGCAGCACCTGGGCACATGTGTGTAGTACATGTGCGTGTGCGTGTGTTCACAAAGGACAAGTGAAACAGAGATATGAGAAATAAAGAACTGCGATAAAGTAGTATACAACGTCGAAACACCCGTGGCAACGAAAGAGAAAACAAACGATGGGAGCATAAGGAAAACACAAAACAGAAAGTTGGTGTAGACGTCTCATCCAAGAATCCACCTTCCTTCTTGTTATTTCTCTTCCTTTTCTATCACTTCTACTAGGCTCTCGCCTCCCCCACATCCTCCTAATATAATATCACCACATTACCTTGTCGAGCGCCAACCGCTTCCAACGGCTAGCTGCATTCGCGTTCGCAGAGGAAGATGCAGATTCGGAGCCAAAAAGGCCGGAGACATCGTACACCAGCACCTGATAGATAGGTACGCAGATAGACATGCATGAGTGCAAAACACAAATACACACATAACACACACTTGAGAAAAAAAGCACACATGCCTGATTTGCTTCAAAAGCAAAACCAAAGAAAGTAAGGAGGTTGTATGTCAAATCAAATCTTTGTAGAAAAGCTCTTTATAAAAGAAGGAGGCTCGCCCACGCGTAGATAGTGCTTCATAGAGAAGAGAGCAAAAACAAGGGCCAAGGGAGAAGAAGAGAAGGAGAAAGAAGAAGAGGAAGGCCCACTTTTGTCATCAACACATGCACACGCACCGCAGCGCCGGAGGTTTCTGCCAGCACCACCAGCGCACTTGCACGGTCATCGCTCCATTCCCCCCTCCGAGGTAAAGCCAAAGAAGAAGAAGATGAAGATTTGCCTCGAACGTCCACCGTAAAGCCTCCTTGAGATTGCCACACAATGGTGCACACGCATAACTTTATCAAAACGCAAGTGATAAAATGAGACAAAGGCCTACGTGTGCATCAAAGAGAAAGGCAACAACTCGTGGTAACTTGCAACCGCATAAAACTTGACTCTAACACACGCGTGCACGAAACGTTCGAGCATTGACTACCAACACACACCCGCACTTGCATAACTACAAGACACACAAACACGCATGTACCTTGGTCACCACCCTTGCCGTTGCTGCTGCGCTTCAGATCGACCACCGCCAATTTGCCATTTGAAGACGACGACGACGAGAGACCGACGATACAAGCGCCACTGGCACCACCTTGGCCGTTTTTACCGCTGGCTGCTGCCACAATGTCGGACCACTGAATCGCTGCTCCTCCACTACCAGAAGACGACGAAGAGGCCAGGCCACTGAGCTGAGAGGCGTCCAAACTCCACGCCAGAGCACCACTCGCACTCGCGTAAGCAGAGACGCCGTTGCGAGCGAGCACCGCGAACAACTTGCCGTGTTCTAGTTCGGTAGCTGCAGCAGCTGCAGCAGCAGCAGGAGCAGCAGCGGTGCTGGTGGAGGACACGCCCCCGGCATCGCTGCCAGTCGAGGTAGTTTTGGCGTCCCATATTAGAGCACCGTCGCCGCTGCGCCACAGGGATACTTTGCTCCCGCCGTGGGTGACCTACCCAGGATGGAGGGAAAGATACAGAGATGAAGATTCAAAAAAAAGAAAAATCAGAGAAGAAAAAGCAAGAATTTTCGAAGGGTAGGTAGAGGCGAGTTGACTAGCAACGACGAAAAAAAACGTTCTTTTCTCAATATTGCGATATGATCTCTCGCACGTCGTTAACTGAGGATATTAATCAGAGTGCAGGCAGGGTGCCACCAACAAAAGGCACATGTACAATACCGTGAGGAGCTGCGACGAAGGAGCCGCATCGAAAGTGCTTCCGGCGGCAAGAGTGAACGGCTGCATGAAGTCAATCACGTGTTGTTGGTTTCCTGTTGCTTCCGTTCCCGCACCCGCTACCGCTACTGCACTCGACGAAGGCGACGAAAAGTGGCGGCGCCACTCGATGCTGCCGGTGCGCGCATTGAGAGCTGCCAAGACACCCTGTAATTTAAGGGAAAAGAGACAACGAGAGAGGGAGAGAGAGAAAGGAAAGAAAGGTCAAGGTCGAGAGGAAGCGGCAACACCGCAGGAAATGACATCACAACACGCACACACACACGATTACTCAGAGAAACCGAGAGGGCTCCTCCTAGCAGAGCAGATCGGCCAACGAGCAACAGCAACAGCAGCAGGTTTCGAGAATACAATGAACTGTACATCAGACTCATCAAAATTAGTTTTTCGTTTTTCTTCCTAACCTGATCCGTGGCGACATACAACTTCTTGGCTTCGAACGACGCAAAGAGGGGAATGCCCACGTGGTCTCGCCGCCAGTCGAGTTGGCCCACCTAAGGAAGCAACGAAAAATATACACGGGACATGATGAAAGGAGATTGAGAAGAACAAGTCAGGAAATAAGCAACCTTATGCTATTTATGATCAGAGAAAAGAACACCGTCAAGACATATTATCATCATCATGAGGAGGCTAAGAGCTGCCGGTGCAAGAAAAGCAGCAATACTTTTCAAAAGATCAAAGTAGGATGCCTGAAAGGAGAGATGCAGCATTCCTTACAACCTCCTTTTTGAGAATACATGTAGACATAATAGCTAGAGACTACTTCGCTCGTATTTCCACGAGGCTATCGTTTCAAATTCAAATGCTCTAGCCCATACCACGAGCTCACATAGTGAGCGAAATACAACAAACTAACCACGTACACAAAAAAGCATAGTCTCCGAAATGCTGGACTGCTCACCTGGTCTTCGTAAATAGCATACGCAGCTCGAGGAAGTAGCCCGCCGATGAGCAGCCATGCAGCCCACATCGTAGCGTAGGTTGAATGCGCCAGGCCTGTCGAGTAGGCGAGAAGCACTAAACTACTGTAATAAGCTCCTGCTGCGTGATGAAGGCAGGCAGGCGAGGCTGCTGTCAAATGCCAAAGCTTCGCACAACCAAAATTCACGTGGCTTACGTAAAACAACGAATTGTTGATTTTCAGGTTACTTACAGGGGTATAGCCGTATAGCCGTATAGCACATACAGAATACAGAACGTTGCCGATCCTGCCGATCACCAAAAAGTCAACAAAACCAACTGACGATGGGCAACGTGGCTTCTGATGAGGGCGCACGCTCTCCAGAAGGCAGCGTTTCATCCCCCGAGTCAACTCGCCGATCGGCTAGAGATTGGTCACCACCTGCCTACGCGAGCAGGAGCGGCGCCAGGGAGCTTTCATCGGTCGCAGAGGGGGAGGCAACGAGTACACCTCACGCCACTAGATCTGTTGACGCTGAGAGCACACTAGCGGAGCCAACGTCTCGGCGCCGCAGTGGCAACGGCCTAGTCATTGTGCGTGAAGGCTCTAACCTTGACGTGAGTCCTCTTCACCAATAATTTTCATTGTTTTTCAAAGTGCAGGTGTTATTTTTAGGCACAGTGCTCCGGCGTGGGTGTATTGACTCCTTGGAAGTCCTTACACGTGTCAACACCTCTTTAGCGACTCCTCTATTGCATTCATGCTAGTGTTCTCGAGAAGAGAAATGAAAATTAAAGATTATGCGCTTCTACTAGTTTTGAATTTTCATCATATGTTTTTTCATGAACGTTTTCACACACACCGATGTACTTAATGAACCCACGCCCCCGATAAGAAGCTCGTATCAGCAGGCAGCTGTGCCACGTGCTCCTACGTGAACTTCATAAGACTGCACTATTTTTTTCCTGCATCATGTTTGCTCACTTGTGCACTGCGCTCTTACTAAGTCTCTCTCTCGTCTCTTTCATTGCCCCGACCTCTCATCTCTTTTCCTCTGATGTTTATGATGTGCGCGTGTTGTATTCATTTGCCTGAACAGCCTTCCCGCGGTGAAAGCTTAATGCGGTGGCCCTCGGAAGATCGCGGCCATTCTGGGCCCAATGCTCATATGACCAATTCTAGCAGCAAAAGCAGCACCAGCGGCGCCAACAGTAGCAGTGGTAGCAACAGTGGCAGCACTGTCAGTCACGACAACAGTCACGACAGCAGCAGCAGCAGCAGCAGCAGCAACTTGAGAAGCCCTGCTGCTGCTACTGCTTCTAACACGAGTGAGAGCCAGCTGCCTCTGTCATCTTTCTCCTTTGACGACGGCAGCCACAGCAGCCACAGCAGCGATGGCGGCGACAGCAGAAGCGGCAGCGTGAGCAGCAGCCTCATGAGGTAAAGTTCTTGCTAGAGGCCTCTCTCTCCCTTTGTACCCCTTCCTGTCGCTGTCGAAGTTACCGTATCCTCAAAGCCTCCTCCTTCTTCGCTTTTCCCCATTTTGTTTGCCCCCCAAAAGGTGGCCCTCGGAAGACCGCGGATGGAACTCTACGCTGGGCTCCCTCGCTGGGTGCGTTTGCATTATTACATTAGGGGAGAGATTCTCCGCCTCCAGCTAGCTACGACATGGAGACATCATTTTTCCACTTGCTGATTTTAATGTCATCCTAACATGTTATTACCGATGTAGAGTATTTGCACACTGCAAAACAGCAGCAACAGCACATTCAGACACGCGAAACGCCGGCATTCTCGATATCTGGGTGTCGATAGTATTCATAGCTGTCTCACTTCCTTGCCAAATCCCCTACGGGTTTTCTGTGTTTGCTTATTCAACTTTGAAAAAAAAATTCTGCGTACACGATGCCTCAACAGCGGCAGTGTGGAGCGAACCACAGCCAATCACAGCGATGCTTTGACAACGACGAACCCAACCACTCCGCCTCCGAAAACAACGCAAAACGAGACGGTCTCCAGCAGCAGTCCTATTACTCCTAGTAGTAGCACTTCTTCTCCGCTGGTGCGCAGAATATTTGTTGATATTTGAGGAAGCCCAAGGGTTCTTCCATCTTGCTTTTGGGTGTGCCCATTCCTGCATGTGCTCTGTGTGTGTGTCTGTGGGCTTGCTTCTTCTTTTCATGTTCTTTCTGCCTTCTACCTTGAATTCCGTTCTCTGTAGTCTATTTCATTCTATTTTATCTTTCTGTCTGGGCCAGGGTCAGGTCAACGAACAAGCCCTTCAATGGGCCAAAACTGCTCCGCAACAACAGCAGCCTGACAACACCACCTCCTGCTCTTCCTCCTCTTCCAGTGCTGTTGCTGGGACTCCTCCGCGTATTAGATTAGGGAGCGAGTCACCAACGTCGCCGCTCACGCATTTGCTATCGTCGTCCACGAAGCAAAGCCCAAGGCCTCATTCTCCTTCCTCCAACGACAAAAATGGGTCTGCAGACCGAGAAGGCTTCGACTCCTCCTCCTCCTCTGTAAACGACCAAACCAATCCCGTTTTGACTAATTCAAGCACTGATTCGAAGGAGAAAATTACTGCCAAATCTGGTCCTCTATACAGTGAAGACAGCAAGAATAGTGACAGCAATAGCAGGACCAGTGTCGATGCTAACAGTAGGAACGAGAGCAGCAGCAGCAGCAGCAGAAGCAACAGCGATGATGAATGGGTGTCCCGCGACGACATTTTGATGGCGTTAAAGGAAGCCAGGCCCCTCTACCCGGAAGCCAAGCTCAAAGTGATGTACGGCTTGGTCGATCCACACGCCGCCAATCAAGCCAAGAGAGCGCAGCTCGAGGTGATGTGCGCGTGTGTGTGGGAATGAGAATGATGGAGTGAAAGAGAATGCCGATGGCAACAAGAAGAGGGTGTGGCTGCGAGATTGAAAACTAAATCATGTTCGTTGTGGAATGAGAGTGTGCAAGTGTGCACTTCACCCCTTTCCTCACGCACTCACGCTCCATCTTTTGATATGTCTTCCTACTCTTTTTCCTTCTTTTTCTTTCCAGCTCGTGCTCGCAGCTCTGGCCAAGCAAGACCAAAACAACAGTAACCATGCTTCGTCTCCTTCTTCTTCTGCTGATGCCGCTGCCACTAGTGGTACCATTTCTGACCAAAAGATTGACCAAACCCATTCAGAGCTTCCTCTGGCCGTCCTGCCGTCTCTTCACGAAGACCGCGAGGTGATTAAACTTCTTTATTTGCTTGGAATACTGCTTATAATTTTTTTTCGTGAAACGTTGGAATTCTTTATCTTTCGTTCTTACTCCCCCCCTCATTTAAAGAAAGTATCAATACCTTTCGAGTAAGCATGTGCATAAATCGAACTACAATCTCCTTCACATTATATCGTGTATTCGCATTCATCACATTATGCACGCATCTTGCCTTCCCTTTCTTTTCCTTCCCCCCGCAGGTGGTGATTTTGCCGTGGATGAGCGACAGTCCAGGAACCGTGCAACTGGTACTCTCCTACACTATGCACTGCGTGTTTCTTCCTTTGCTACTTTTTTTCTGTCGTCGTCCATTCATTGACAGACCTTATCCATGAGCTCACGAGCGATAAAATTTATGCCATGCTTGTCGCGATCGTTGCTTTCCAACGGCTATATCTTGTCTCACACAACTACTTCTAGTCTCGCTTGCACATGTACTATCGAACTCACAATTTCTCCCTCTGCTTTGGTGGACACACACATGATGTGCTATTATTTATGTAGGTGCGCGACAGCACGACTGACCGACCGTCAGAGTCCTTGCTTCGGTAACTGAAGAATTAAAAGAGTACTTTTGAGGTTTTCTCTTTTATTATTATTATCATTATTTCTGTATTATTATCATTATTATTATTTTCCCATTCGTTTGAGCATATTTGCAAGAGCGTTGCGCCTTATTCGCTAAACCCTCATTCAACTAATGAGCCTCAACCGATTCACTATTCTTCTTTAAAATACTTTCTGCTATGTGGAATTTATACGGTAGTTGGCCCTCCCAAGACAAGCATGACTACGGGGAAAGCCACGAATCCACCAATAGGCAATCGAGTGACGTCATGACTGAAGCACCCAAGAATTCCTATCAAGAACAAGACGAGCAGCAGCAGCAGCAGCAGCAGCAGCAGCTCCCGTCACATCAACAGGCAGGTGCTGAGGAGTACAAGTCCGGTTTCGAAACCGAAAAAGAACAAGACGAAGAAATCGATACAAAAGAAGCACCAAACCCTTCATCAGGAGCAGTTGTGGTACCGAGTGTGAGCGCTGATGATGGTGATGATGATGATGATGAGACCACAAACAACGACCGTGGCGGCGCTAGTAGCAGCAGTAGCAGTAATCCTGTGCTTAGCGCTACGAACCGCAGTAGCAGTAACGGCAGCAGCAGCAGCAGCAGCAGCAGTGGCACTGATGGGAGTGGTGATGGCAGTGGCCGAGGCCGTATGCTTGCCCGTATGAAGGCCTCTTCGTCGTCTTCTTCCTTTTCCTCGCCACGAATAGCATCACCATCGCCATCGTCGTCCTCGTTTACTCGCCGACCCACTACATCAGCATCCTCTTATCCATCTGGTGCTCCTCTACCTGCTGCTGCTGATTCTGGTGATCTAACAAAGCAAGAAAGGTCCTTGGAAGAACCAGAAGACCAAATCAATGAATCTGAAGGCAACAAAGAACGGACTGCGACGGAAGACGACGATTCGATGCTGGTACCACACATGATGACGCTCATATAGTATATATGCTAACATTCGTTAATATCGCTTTCTCACTGGCTTCTTCTTCCTCTTCTTCACCTCCTCAATTTGGGCGCACATTTTCACACACGTCTTATCTCATGTTCATTTGTCGTATGCTTTCTTACCACCATCTTCATCATCATCATCATCTTCATCATCATCACCATCACCATCTTCATTCTTGTTGTCGTTTCAACGATAGGTGCTCGGGCGTGGGTCAGCCACTGATCATCACCCTACTTTCGTTCTGAACCCGCCAAAGAAGAGGACCAACTCATCTACAAATCCGACAACAGCAGTGGCTACAGCAGCAGCAACAGACACAGTGACTGATTCTTTGCCAGAAGGAAGCGATAGCAGCAGCAGCGATGTCATTCTCAATGGCAATTCAACGCCCAACGGATTTCCTCCGCCGCTGTCTTC
>Ga0307982_1002346_pt1 | contig 15343 bp, 16 predicted proteins | sample OrgLakmetagen989_FD_201847 | JGI IMG/M metagenome (GOLD analysis project Ga0307982, IMG submission 201847) | Saline water microbial communities from Organic Lake, Antarctica - #989 | ecosystem: Environmental > Aquatic > Non-marine Saline and Alkaline > Saline | place: Antarctica: Organic Lake...
GAAAAGCTTTGAATGCTTCTTCTCTTCTTCGTCTTTTCGTGCCCCCCCGCCTTCCATGTGCACCTACCTATACACCCTCGCACCCTTTCTCCAGGCCACCGGCAAGAAGGCCTACGTGATTGGGGAAGTGGGCATCGGCCAGGAGCTGGACGTGATTGGGGTGCCCTGGTTCGGTGCCGAAGACTTCAAGGGCAAAGAACCGGACATGTCCAAGCAGGGAAAGGTAATAGAATTATAGAAATTAAATGGTGCGTATGGGATGATTCGTAAACACGGGGTGAGGGGTGTGCATTTGTAGACTCCGACTGAATTGACAACGCCAACCTTGCACAACCGACCTTTGGCTCGTGGTACTTTCACGTCTCATTTTGTTTTTCTTTGTATTGGGTGTTTGTTTTCACTTTCTTGTGCGTTGAAATAAAGGTGGAGATTGACGAGGAGGTGGGTGCAGTGGTGGTGGGCTTTGACCGTTGGATCAACTACTACAAGATCCAATACGCGCAGCTGTGCCTCAACGAGCTGCCGGGGTGCGAGTTCATCGCCACCAACCGGGACGCGGTGACGCACTTAACGGACGCGCAGGAGTGGGCGGGCAACAACGCCATGGTGAGCGCCATTGTCGGCTGCACGGGCCGAGAGCCAATTGTCGTGGGGAAGCCCTCGCCGCTCATGGTGGAATACCTCAAGTTCAAGTTCAACATTGATCCGTACGTTATTGAATCACAAGCCTGCATACTTGTAAAATGTGATCTCAGAATTGCCCTCTTACCTTTCATCCCACTATTCAATTTTCACTTAATTTACGAAGGCAATGTATTTGAAGCTGATCATGAATGCTGCATCTGAACGATTATCGCCTTTAACCACTCATTTACCTCTAACTTGGCCCAATTTTTTTCTTCTACCGCCACTCCAGAGCCCGTGTATGCATGGTGGGGGATCGCCTGGACACCGACATACTGTTTGGCAACGACAATGGCCTCAAGAGCTGCCTGGTGCTCTCGGGAGTTACTACCGAAGAAAAACTGCTCTCCAAAGAGAACGAGGTCACCCCAAACTACTACTGCGATGACATTACTGCGTTCTTCAAGCCGTAAATAGACAGCAGCAGCAATGCGTGGAACTAATTCCTCTTTCCTAGAAATTTGGCGTTGGCTTTGGAAAGCAGTAAATAATGTTTAAAAATGTTAAAAAAAGAAGATAAAATTAAAAATGCCTCTGTTTGCGTTTTTGGGTGCACGGCGGCTTGAAGAAGATAAAGTTTTGAGTTGATCGACTTAGTCAAGTCTTGTCTAGTCAATACTCCCCAAAACAAAAACAAAAACAGCCCTGTACAGTACAGTAGCAGAAAAGTAAAAGAAGGGCGCATAGTGCATAGCGCAGTACCAAAACCGAGGAATCAAGAATCTTGGGAAAGCATGCGAATGTGGTTGTAAAATTTAAATGGGGTTTCCGTTCAATAATACAATGATGAATTGGAATAAAAACTACCGAATAACCGGAATTGCCGTTTAATGCGAATAAAAACTACCGAATAACCGGAATTGCCAATTCGCACATCATCACCCATCACCCATCACCCGGCGTGAGATGGTTCGTATAGTGGTATTTGGGCTATTTGGCAATTCGATTAACGAAATCGTGTTTGAAGTTCTTTTTTTAGAGCTGCGCAACATGCAAAGAGGTGCAGACAAGACAGATTAATTCAGTGCGGAGATTGGAGATTATAAAGATCCGCTTTGGGACTTTCTCCTTTGTGCTTTGTGCTATCCATCTGGTTCCGGCCCTTCGGGCCCTGTGTTATCTTGATCTCCATCACTGTTCAAACTGGCAAGATTTCTCAGGCCTGTTTGAATTCCTTGCTCAGCAGACTTCTTGAACCATCGATAGGCCTCGTCGTCGCTCTGCGCCACGCCGCGTCCTTCCGCGTACATGTAGCCCAGATGAGATTGTGCTCCCGCGTGCCCTTGCAACGCTGCTTTTTTGTAGCACTCAAACGCCTCCAGGTCGCTCTGCGCGACGCCACGGCCGCCGAGATACAGGCCGCCTAATGCGCATTGTGCGTGCGGGAACCCTTGATCAGCTGCAGTTTTGCACCAACGGGCCAATTCTACATTGCTCTGAACTACGCCCCAGCCATGCGAATACAGCGAGGCCAAGTACAATTGCGCGTGCATGTCCCCTTGGATGGCCCCTTCCCTGCACCACCGCACTGCTTCCACGTAGTTTTTGGCCACCCCGCGGCCGTGCGTGTAGGAGAAAACCAGATGGCACTGTGCATTTGCATGTCCTTGACCGGCAGCCCCTTTGAACCATTTCGCTGCCTCTACATCGCAACGGGCGACCCCGCGACCAATACTCAGCATAATACCGTAGTTGCATTGGGCCTCAGGAATTCCTTGAAAATATGCTCCGAAAGACTGCAATGGAAGTGTCAAGTTCGTTCTCTTGCTAATCCGAATGGTTACCTAAAGATTCAAGAATGCACGACAGAGTCGGGAACAGTAAAGCCGAATGGTTGTCCAAACATCAGGCCATATGAGCAAGACATTGGTGTCATTCGATTGCACTGAAGTTGCCAATTTTTAATTAGCTCGGCTACCGTACCTGTTATAGGCTGTGAGCTATCTGCCTCTTGTATCAGGCGCATTATCTAGACCAGCATTAGCTATTACGTAGTTGCTGAGTTGCTGAGTTAGTTGTCAGTGTAATGTAACGTATTTGAGTTATTTGAATGGCGTATTCAATTTTGGCTCCCGCACCGTGTACCGTGTCTGACGCTTCATCACTGCGCAAGAAGAGCTTTCAACTTAGTGTGAAGGCTGGGAGCTCAGAGGTCGACAGTTTTGCCTACAAGAAAAGCAACTATTATTACATAGTTTCGCGTAGGAGCAGACCGACTGTCAGGGCTTCATAATTGCCTAGAGTTGCGATATATATTGTCCATGGACAGCAAGTGGCTGTGGCAGGAACCCCGCGCAACTTACAAGGTGAATACATTTCTCGTTGTGCCTTCAAGAACGCGGAATGATCTTTGGAATTTGGCAACGCTGTGTTTGATTACAACGGGGTTTGAGCTAGCGCTTCTAGGAGTAGTGCATGAAGCGTATTACTCCACTTGTGCCTCTCCGTTTGAACGGTCCCCCCCTTACCCCAAACGCCCATAGGCACCGCAGCCTACTACAGGCGCGCCCTTGCCAGCGCTGCAAAATGCACTCACCAAACTAGACGCATCCTCACATCAGCGTCGTCGCTCACATGTGCTTAACATCAACTACGAGGCCGCAAATGCGCTGCACGCTCTGCACAAGGTCAGTACTTCCCTCAACCAGTCCTTTCCTCTCATGCGCATTTGACGAGAAAAGGCATTGACGGCAATTAGACTTACTGCCCTAGCCAATACAGCACCTATATGGTTTCACGCTCCTTGCGCACCTTGTTCATTTTTGAACTTCTTGTATTGCTTTACCCAACAGGCTGCCAGTAGTGGCACCGGCGAGTGCACCCTTCGCGCCCTCTCCATCACATTAGAGCAAGAGCCCATTTTGCACTTCAAGTTGAAGCAGAGCTTAGGCGGAGGCAACGGCTACAATCGGCCTGGTGGTGCTGTGTCATCGCTGCTCGAAGTGCTCGAAGATTGCTTCCAGGGAAACGTCTTTTCGCACCCGGTAACGAAAGACTGAAAAGAAGAAACTCTGTCAATTCCTGAAGTTTATCAAACATTTTGTAGGGAAAGAGTGGGTTGGGAGTGGGATCGGTTTGGTGGACTTCTTTTTTGCAGGTTTCCCACTTGTATATCCTGTGTGTGCTCATCCTGATATCATCCTGTATCCTTGCTTGCGGTAATGTCTGTGTTTTCGGCACAGCTCTCATGGGCCGAAATCGGAGCCGCTGTGCTGGCCTCAGAATCGGTGAACGTACACGACGACGCGCGACCGAAATTGGCGGCGGCGCCTCCTCTCCCTCTGCAACCTTCCCATGTGAACCACAACAAGTACAACACCAACAGCAGCTACACCAACAGCAGCAGCAGCAGTCGCAGTTCAGCTGCTCTTCAAACCAAAAAGCGGCCGTGGGGTGCGACGGCGAATTGGAGCATCAGTAGCAACAGGAACAAGAAGAGCAGCAGCAGCAACAGCGGGCAGTCGGCGAGGACACAAAGCGTGAACTTTTTCAAGCACACGTTCAACAGGCCTAGCTTCATGCCGTCAACTGGCAAAAGCTCAAGTAGCAGTTCGTCGTCGTCGTTGACTTTCTTCCAACGGCTGCTGCAAAACCTCCCTGCGTACAACGAGTCATCGACATCATCATCTTCCTCCTCACAACCGCCACCAACTGCTGCTCCTGCGCCTTCGTCGTTCTCGTCACTCTTCGGTGGCGGGCCTCCAGCAGAAGAGAAAGACGACGCATCTTCCTTCTCAGCTGACCAGCGCGCTGCAGAAACAACAGCAACGTCAGACAAGGGACAGGCATTCGCAAGTGCACCACTAGGAGGTGCCGCAGGTGCTTCATCGTCTGCTTCCTCTTCGTCCTCGGTGTCTTCTATTGAAACCCCCCTGGCGTGGGCGGGGCTAGACGCCCTCACGTGTGCCGCCGCCAAGATACGGCAGCGAGCAGCGGACGAGATTGCCAACGCGACAAAAGTGCAAGAAACGCTGGAGCAGTGCACACCCGCGTTGGAAAAGCTAGAGGCGAATAGCCTCGACGGCGGCGAAGAAGAAGAAGAAGAAGAAGAAATCGTGGCTAAGGTGAATCGTGAGTTGGCTCAAGTAGCGCGCTGGCTCGACTTAAGGGACGAAGAAGAAGAAGAAGAAGAAAAAGAAGAAGAGAAAAGAGAAGGTGCTAACATCCTGACAGCAAGCAAGAGCGGAAGCTTCAAGTACGCTGGAGCTGACGAGGAAGGAGAAAAGGACAATCGACCTCTGCCGTTAGCGCCAGTGGCCCGCATTCAACTGACGGCCCTGTATGAAGACTGCCGGCAGCGCCTCAAGGAGCTCTACCAGCGCTGGCAAGAAGAGAAAGAAGCGGCCGTCGCGGAGGCCGCCGCAGCAAAAGCGCGCGAAGCAGAAGAGGCGGCGCGCGCCAAAGCGGCAGCCGCCGACGGCAGCGCGGGGGCTTTGAAACGGCCTCTAACGGCGAGCGAAGCCGCAGAGGTGGCCGCGGCGTGGGCATATCCCGAGGGGAGCGAGGCTGTGGTGTGCTCGCTGCCGGCGGGCGCGGGAGGCAGCACGGTAGACATCTTGGGCAAGCACATGGCGAGGTGAGAGAGAGGGATGGACCTCGCGGTCGACTGCAGGAACACCAACTAGTTTAGTATTGATAGCGTGGAAGCATGATTGGATCCATCTACGAATGTGCCCTTCTCTTCCGGCACTCGAAACGTTGTGGACGCCTCTTCTATTCTTGCTGCCCCCTTCTTTCTAAGTGCACACGTACTTTCTGCCCTTTTGCTACTGCCTCTTTCCTCAGGATGCGCTGCGGGTGGCTGTTCGACGAAACCATCAACATGTACATGTGGCTGTTGCAGCAGCGGGACAACGCCTGGGTAGCCCAAGACCCGCAGACCCGTAAACCCACGTACTTCTTTAGCTCGTTCTTCTTCGAGAAGATGTTCGAGAACCACGACACGTACAACTACGGCTCAGTGAAGCGCTGGTCCAAAAAGGTGCACGCACATGTACTAGAGTATGCCCGTGTCGAAGTTATATATTAGGATTAGGAAGTACGTGAAATCTGAAATGCCTCAAACGCTTATAATATTTTGGTGAATACACAAGCACCCGTTTTTCTTGAATACTACTCGCGCGTGCGTCAATTCTCTTCCTTCCCTCACACTTTACCTCTTTTCTTTTCTTTATGAACACGCATACGCACCAACAGGTGAGCTGCACGGGCGGCAACATTTTCAAGCTGGGCAAAATGGTGGTCCCAGTCAACGTGGGGGGCTCTCACTGGTGCCTCTGCGTCGCACATGTCACCGAGGGCAAAGTGCAGTACTACGACTCCATGGGCGGTGGGGGGAGCCGATACAGGGAGGGTCTAAAACAATACTTCCTGGACGAAGCCAAGAAGGTCCCCGATGACCCCGTGGCGCAAAGCGTGGCCAGTTGGGAAGAAGTGCCCACGGTAGCGGGGACCCCCCAGCAAGACAACGGCATCGATTGCGGGGTCTTCACGTGCTACTTCGCCAATTACGTGAGCGCGAAAAAGCACATGAACTTCTCGGCCCGAGACATGCCCCTCTTTCGCCGCCGTCTGACGCTCGACATCTTGCGGAAGACCGTAGAGTGAGGGAGCATACAACGGATATGGCATGGGGCTGCCAGCTGCACACAGACTTAGTGCGCACTTGCTTTGTGCTCTTGTTCCGTTTATTAGAATAGCAGAGGATATCCTGGCTTTCATTCCAAGTGAGCTGGGAGTTGGGTGTCTCTTCGCACTTGCGCGTTTTGCATATGCACTGCCGATTGGGACTCACAGTGAGTCCATGGAGTTTACAATTTGCACCTCTGCTTAGTCTCCATGTTTCCATGATGGATATACCTATCACTATCACACCAAACCGGAATTTTGCCTGCTGCGTTAGGCTTCGTTATTGGCAATCCGTATTTCTGTGCACAGTGCGCATCTGTTTAGCTGTTTAACGCTCAGCCGCTCAGCGCTAGTCTAGTCTAGTTAATACTACCCAAAAACAAAGAAACACCCATGTACAATGCAGTAGCAGAAAAAGTGTAACCTTCAGAACAAGTCTGACTGGGCTGAGTGCCCTTGTTGCGTAATGCAGTTGTGACCATGTACTCTCAAGTTGTCCATCAGCCATCAGGCATCAGGAGGTCTTGGTTTGGTGTGAGCCTGCTGTCTCCACTTCGGCCAATCCTTCGCAATGGCAATCCACTCCTTAAATTCCTTGGAAATGCCTAGCCAAGAAAACCCACTAGGCTGCTGGGTTTTTACAGGTCTTCACTTAGCCCTCTTAGTATTTCACTGATCTTCTGAGGACCGTAGATGGGTTACAACCCGGAACACCCGCGGTTTTCTTGGTTACTGCTCAGCGCTCAGGCTCAGCGAGCAGCGGCTCAGCCCAACCGGCCAACCTACACAAGCAAACGTTAAAAAAACGTAATTTTACGTCAGAACGTAGAACCTGAACTCGACCATCGACCACAGCTGGAACTAAAAATGGACCTTGCCGCCAAGTGGAAGGAGCTCGACGCTCAGCGCAAGGACATCGACGCAAAGCTGCGCACGCTCCGCCCACCCAACCACAATGGCCCTAACCGACCCCCTCTAGCCCGAGGCAGCGTCGCCTACCGCGGCGGGGGTAAAGGTTATCCTCAGCAGCCGCACCAAGCGCCAGGATCGAGTGGATGGCGCACCACTGAGGTGGCTATGCGTGGCGGCCCTAGAGGTGGTCCTGGATACGCCAGTCGTGGCACTAGGAACGATACCGGACGATCTGGTTATAACGGTCGTGGCGACGGGCACTACGGTCCTGGTCAAGACCACAGGCAGCAGCATGGTGACTCAGGTGGCGTGGGCACAGGGTCCTATCCTTCAATCGAAAAGAAACGCCGCCTAGATGAGACCAGCACCGCAGACAACGGCACACAAGAGCAGCCAGAAGCAGAGTCTGCGTCGGCGAAGTGCACTAAGAATGGAGATTCTAGCGACACTCACGAGGGTGGCGAGAACGACAACGACAACGATGAGAACGAGGACAACGAGGAAGACATGGAAGGATTCGCGCAGTCCCTCGAGCCTGAGGGCAGCGCTGCAGTAGTCGTTCCTGACGCTACCGCTGAACCTACCACCACGGAGGGGGCTCTGGCTGCTGCGGGTGTTGCTGCTATGGCCGCGGATGTGGTGGCGGCGCCCCCCGTGCTGGCACCCCCCACCAAGCGGGATCGACGGATGTTTGGGGCGTTGATGGGCCATTTGGCAGCGGGCAAGAAAGACAGCGAGCGCAGCGCAGCGAGGCTAGAAGCACGCAAGCAGGTACGGGCTGTTTTTGAAGGTGTCGTCGATATTTTTCCGACGTGTCAGACTTCCTCATATGTTGTTACATTTTGAAACACTATTTTTACTCGTGCTCCCCCTCCTTTATATAAGTGTTATTTCACTCCAACTCCTCCTGCCTCCAACTGCTGTGTTTTTTTTTCATGGAATTAGCGCGAGCAAGCAGCGTTGAGCAAGCAAGCGGAGCAGGCAGCTCAAGTGCGGCAGTGGTCACGGGAGAAAGAAGAGAAGGAGAAAGCAGCCGCTGACGCCATGAGACGCGCCGAAGGAGTGGAAGAGCGGGCGAACGCGTTGAACGAACGCGAAATGGTGAGAGGAATGGCGTGGTGCCTCATGGGTAGAGGGGATTTATGAATGCACGCATGTGTCACGCGCGCACAAGTGGAATTTGTGGCAACCTCGTCAACAACTTCCCTGATAACTACACAACTACTACCTCATTTTGAAGCATCGTTTTCTCACTGCAAAGCAATGCACCCATATCACATGTATAAACAACCAACCAGGTCTTAGCGGAGTTACGCGCCACGGAAAGTCGCATGAAGACCCAAGCCTGGGCGAGCCACCTGCGCGCCGTCTTCAAGCAAGGTCGCTTGGCCACTACATGTGCTCAGGCACCGGTCATCTTCTGGATGCCTGCGCCGTCAGCCTCAAGCCGAGCCGAGAAGGTGGAGAAGAACATGGTTGTTCTCAGCAGCAGCAGCAGCAATAATGCTCTTCCAGGTACTAGCAGCAGCAGGGTTGGTGCTGATGGTGTTGTAGACAGAGCCGCTTCATCTTCATCGTCGTCGCTCACTGCGGCGTCGTCTACCTTTGCAGCGCGCTTGGCGGCGCAACACGGCGACGTGGAAGCCAAGGTACAGATGCAATTGGTGACTGTGGTCGTGGTTGCTTTGGTGTGCGCGTTTTCGTAGAGTTCTCGTGTGTTTTCATGCCCACAAAGTTGATTCTTGCCTGACTTCCCTTTTTTTTCTCCTTCCTTCTTGCCCACGTATATTCCTCCTATCTATTTTTTTGTATTTTCTTCGTCTGAATGAAGATTGCCGCCCGAGAAAAGGCCGATGAAGAGCAGTTAGTCCTGTTAGCTGAAACCACCTCGCAGAGTTGCCAAAATCGCCTGATCAAAGCAGCCGCTGCCACTGCGGCCGCCACTCAAGCAGTGGCAGCGGCTAGCGCTATAGCAGCAGGAGGACACTCGGGAGGCGACAGCAACCGTGACAGTAAAACCAGCAACATCTGTGATCCTGCTGAGAGCTCCAAAGATGGAGGTACTGCAATGGATGGTGATCGTGAGAGAGGTACTGAGGGAGAAACCGGTGAAGAGTGCGGTAATAAAATGGAAGACGACAGCGGCGCACGCGACGGAAGAGCTGGAGGAGGAAACGGCGACGGTGAGGAGGGTGACGGAGGCGCCGATCTTGCCGGCGCTGAGGAGGTCCTGAAAGGAGAGTAGCTTAAAAGCTCTCCATGCGACTCCAACAACGCAGGAACCATGGCCCTATTCCTATTCCCTATTCCGCTATTCCCCTCCAGATACTACACTGCAGTGCGCTGCTTTAGTCGAACCGGCCTGCAGAAGCGGCCCATGGTAGTTTCCTCGATAATTTACTGCTAAAAAGAAAATCCGTAGTTCTTAGGAGAATAAACCCCGTACTGGATGATTCTCGGAAGAAAGCCTAGCTACGTATAAGTACTGTAGGTTTTCTAGTATGTAGACTTCGGAACTGCGGAACCTATAACTCTTGATTATTTTCACCAACCAACGCGCGGTTTTCAAAATGTTCACCGCAGTGTCGTTGGGGTTGGGGTGAACATTTTGAAACCCGCGCGTTGATTGGTGCAAATAATCAAGAGTTATAGGTTCCGCAAATTTTTTTTTCGCTCGAGTGTTTCTTATGGTGTACTGTTTTGCACTGCGCCACTCAACTTCGCGGTTACTTCCCGAAAGGTTCCTCTACGCCCCTGGCACTGGCCTTTTGCATGTGCTTTTGAATCCCCGTGATTGGGATTTGTGCAAACTTTGAGCGCAATCAGCTGCCCTTGCGATCATCTGTTTTTTCTAAGTGTTTTCGATAGACAAACCAAACCTACAGCAGTTGTCCAGCACTTTATCCGCGACGAGGCTTCCCATTACAGGGTGGATCTATAACTTTTTTCCCGCAACTCGCAAGAAGATGAGGAACATCTTTTTCTGAGCCCCCCCCGAGGGGGGACTGGATTTAGTAACTAACAGAAAGGGTGCCATCTTTTTCTGCATACAATATAACCTCGAATCGCACAACATCGCCGACAACGAAGACTTCCGCAAGAGCTACCACTGCTAGAGTTATGCCCGCGAAATATACAAAGGGCGAACAGGTGTCGGTCTTTTACCGGTGCGGCGAGAATGATTCCTACATGCCGATGCCGAGTCACGCGCAAGGCATGAAAACGCCTCGTATTGGGCAAACGCACGGATGGGTGCCGGCGACGGTGATGGAAGATTACGACGAAACGGTCGACGGCCCTCAAGGTTAGCCATTGATTAATCTGGTCATTTTCGTGTTATTATAATCGATAGCAGCAGTTTTTTACCTTGCATATGCTGCATAACAACTTGGTTGCATGAGCTAGGAACTACTTATCCTAAGAATGCTGGACAATCCTACGGAAGCTCTTGCACTCCTTGGATACGTGGAGCTTATGTGTTCGAGGATTTGCTAGATGAACATGTATCTAGAAGCTCTCCATACGTACCTACAATAAAGCGCAGTCTTTTAAGCATTGTTCCAATGCCCTCGTGCTATTATAATTGCTCGACTTGTATGTGTCCACACGTTGATTCTTCCTCTTCTTCGTCTTTTCTGAAGGCAAAGATGTGCGCGTGCGCTACAATTCCACGAAATGGATTGATCGCAGTGGCGACGTGCTGAATCCTGCCGACCCTCGCAACATGCTTGCCACGCACCCGCCTTCGCGGTAAGAGTACACAAAAAAAACACGCCTTCTCGCTGCCGAACTCCTGAAGGAAGTTGATCTTCTGGGATTCATCTTGCAACTCTATTGGCGAGATTTTGTACATTTACGAGGCAGTCCGCACCTCTCTTTACATGCTTTCGTATCCACTTCTATTCTATTTTTATCTCCTTATTATACTAGGGTCCGCCGAGGGCGTCCCCCCGCTCCGGGGTACCTGCCGGACGAGGACGTCGTGCGCATGAGCGTGACCGTGAGCGTGGTGATGGTGCGCTGGGGCGACGAGAACTGCGACGAGGTAATCATACCACACCCCAGTCGAACTTATTTCGGTTTAAGCCCCACTGGGGTGTGCTCTCGAGGTAACGGGTGTGCGCATGAGCGTGTCCATGTGCGCACATGTGTTTAACCAGCCAGATATGGGTAGCTAGAAATACAACATTGATGAACGCGACTTCTTCTGTAGTATTTGATGAAGTGAAGCTCTCGTACCTCAAAGCAAAGCCTGCACCCTACATGTACTCTTGTATCATCAGGTGAAAGAGGGGGACAGCGGGTGGGGCCCTACAGGGGCGGTGGTGTCGGACTCGTACATTTCCTTTTGGCACGAGGCCATTGATGCGGCTTTCCCGCTGGACTACCAGATTGTGACGGTAGGCGCGCGTGTGGACATGCTTGGAGGACGAGATTAAGGGGGGGGGGGTAATTGTGTGTTTGTGTGGTTATTAGTGCGAGTTTGAGTGCCGGTGTGTTGTCTTTGTATTTGTGCGGATGATTGTTCAGAGGTCTTTTCACTCTCTTATCAAACCTGTGCTTGTTCTTCTCTCTTTCCTGCCAAGCATTCGAGCACAAACTTTACCCCTTCGACAATCATCATCATCATGTAACCATCACCGTCACATTCGACATTACCTTCAGGTCTGGGTGGCGTCCTCTGAAGATTTGACGAAGCTCGCTGCGGCTGCCGCGCTGGTGAAGCCTCTGCTCACGGGCCGGCACCAAGGCTCGATGTACTTCTTGTGGCCATGCCAATCCCAGGACGCGCAACACATCCCCAGCGGGTACGTGGACCTCCCTAATATAATGGCAGCGCTGCAGGCCACCGAGGCCGCGGGCATCCCCACGCGCTTCCCGCACCCCAGCCATTTGTACAAGGTGAGCATGCCACATGTAGGAAAACAAGGATTGGGGGGAGTGTTAGACTTGAAGACTTGGAGTGAAGTGTCGGAACGTTCGAGCCATTCTATATTTACTTCTCTTCGCAAGGTCTGCGATTTCATTTTCTATCTCTCATCCCTCTGCCTCCTATCTTGCTTATTCCGTCAGGTCTTCCTCTCCAAGGACTGGACCTCCCAGCTCTGCCTTTTCCCCGACATGCGGGTCCCCGCCACCACCAAGGTGCGTATTCTTCACGGAATAACATATTCGTGGGGAGGTCAGCTGTTCGTCTAGTTATCAGCTCAACTTACCTGAAAGAGAGCTGCTCGTATTCATTTGGACTAGACTGATGCGCGCGCTTTTATCAATTCTTTGTTGCACGTGTAAACTTATACTTATTTGCCAACCAAATCCAGCAACCCAAACCACATTACATCACACTACGTTACAGGTGTCGCGCTGCCTCTACGAACGCGATCCCCTCGGCACCGCGCGCCGCTCCCTGGAGACGCTGCAGAGGTTGGTGGCCTACCAGGAGGGTCGCAAGAAGGACACCATGCCGCCTGCCATGGCGCGAAACCTAGCTCCCGCGGCCGGCGACGGTGCCTTTGACGAGGCCTCTGGTGCTAGCAGCGGTGGTGGTGGCAATAATGGTAACGTGCTGGCCAATCGACAGGGAAGGAACGCGTGGGCCCTTGGCGGGGTCTGCAAGTTGGGCTATTCCTGGGAGGCGAACGACGTCTTGAAGTTCAGCCACGCAGACGACCTCGCGTACAAGTTGGGCAAACTGTTCAACCAAGCCCAGGGGACCCCGGAGTTCGCGTTCGTGCAGGACTTGATCGTCGATTTCGACTGCGAGTGCCGCACCTTCGTGATCAACGGGGTGCCCATGCGCCACGCCCGTAGATATACGCAATTTGCCAAACCCGTGGAGGGGGACGACTACGTCGACGGCCGCGAGCCCGGGCGCTTCTCGCAGGTGAGAACATGAACGAGAGTGAGGGTTGGTGGGCTGGTGGGTTGGTGTGTGGCATGTGCGGATGTGAGAGTAGTGATTGAGTAACGCCTTCTGCGTTCGCTGATTCTTGACATTGGCCTCTATTTTCGTCCGTGTTCTAAACGAGCTCTTCTTCTTCATCTTCGCCATTTTCAAATCGTACCATGGATTCGCTCTCTTCTCGCTTATTACATGTGCGATGTGTTCACCGCAGTTCCAGCGCGGTGGGCGTGAGAAGGCCCTGCACGAGTGGCTCGGTGGCAACGACGCCGCTTTGGTCGATGCCGAAGCAAAAATGGATGCTCTGATTGCCAAGTGAGTGCAAGATAAAGAGAGAAGAAAGGGAGGGAGACTGCCAATGTTGTGATATGATTTGTTCGTGATCTCAAAAGTAGTACGCGTTGATTTGATTTTTCTGTTTCACTTTTTCCACGGTTTCATTTGAATTTGACAACTTTCACTCACCTTTATCCGTCGCCTCTTCCATCGCGGCCTTTCTTTTTTTTCTCTTTTTTTGTTAGGTACTGCCTGTGGCTGCAAACCGAATGCTGCGACCTGCCGCCGGTGTTTCGGTTCGACGCCTTTTTGCGCGTCAAGAAATCCAACCCTGCCCTGTGCGACGTTTTCAGCGGGGAGGTGACCGAGCTGGGCGCTTGCACCCTGGGCTGGGACCTGCCCGACATGGTGAAGCACTTGTTCCCTGCGGTGCTGGGGTCCTTTCTCGAAGACGCGCCCTGCAGCGGTCTGCAGGCCTTACAGGGGGGGGACATGGGCAGCGGCACCAAGGGCGGCGGCAGCGGTGCTTCCCCGACACCCCCGTGTTTGTGCCAGAAGAAAGTGACTCCGGGGACCATTGATGCGCGCTGCGACGTGTCTGCCTTCCTGAAAGATCTGAAGCGGCGGCAGACGGCCCACGAACAGTGGGAAGCGCAGCGCCGGGGCGAGTACGAGGAGGAATCGGGCAACAACAACGGGGTCAGTGACAACGGTGGGGCTGCAGAGGAGACGGGGGAGTCGGAGGGTGGCGACGACGACGACGAAGACGACGAAGAAGAAGGCAACCACGGTAGCAGCAGTAACACCGGCGGTGGTGGCGTGGTGATGGTGGCTCCCAATGGCACTGTCGTGAAGAAGAAGAGGCGCAAGAAGTCCAAGAAGCCAACCCAACAGACACCGCCCGCTAAGTAGAGGCCCACGCGAATCGGGGCGTGTGGTGTACTGTGCACGCAGTAGGGCGAGCTGTTTATGGTAGGTGGGTTTCAATTGAAAATTTATTGCACCTGGTTTATATTTGGCTGTAGGCAGTGTAGGAAGTAATTACCACGTAAGAATAAGGAAAATTTCGAGATCCATGGGAGATGGGAGATGGGAGATAGAACCAGTTTTTTTTTTAAGCTGCTAAGCCCAAGCCCAATTTATTTATATAACGCGTTTTAAGTGTGGCGGACTCCCAAAGCCCAAAGTGCGTCAAACGCCAATGACCGAAATCCCAAAATGGTGAGGTCTAACGCAAGTCCTTTGTCTTTTAAGTCCAACAGGCTCCTTCGTTGGGCTGGCGGGCTGGCCACGTATCACGGATGCCCATGAGCTGGGCGCCACGGCAGTTGCTGGCGAGTTGAGTAGCGCCTTCTCGGCCGCTCGGTTGTTCATAGACGTTGGAGAACGCGCTCAAAAGTAAGGGCATTTCCAAGGAGTTCGATGAGAGGTTCGCCATTGCCAATTTCAGGCCGAAGTGGAGACAGCAGACTCACTCCCAGACTCACTCTCATCCCAAACCTTCTGATGCCTGATGGCTGAACCCAGGCCGAAGCGTACCGCGGAGAGTAACGACAAAAGAAAACTCAGCCCAGTCAGGCGTGTTATGAAGGTTACACTTTTTCTGACCCCCCGAGGGGGGACTAGATGTAGTCGAACTCGAACTCGAACTAAATACAAACCCAGATGACACAGAAGCCAGTGCTGCGGGCAGAAGTGTACGCGCATGCGATGCGCGCAAGTCAAATTCGTAAATGGGAAGTGCGAGATTTAGTAACTAACAGACAGGGTGCCATCTAATCGGCGTATATAAAGTCCCCCGGGCCGGACTGGAAGCCTGACTCGGGTTCATATAACTTTCGTAAGCGGCCTCTTCGTCGTAGTCGTTGCGAGCATGGGGTCACTTTTTCTGAGCCCCCACGAGGGAGGACTGGATTTAGAAACTAAAAGGAAGGGTGACTT
>Ga0307982_1002347_pt1 | contig 15342 bp, 7 predicted proteins | sample OrgLakmetagen989_FD_201847 | JGI IMG/M metagenome (GOLD analysis project Ga0307982, IMG submission 201847) | Saline water microbial communities from Organic Lake, Antarctica - #989 | ecosystem: Environmental > Aquatic > Non-marine Saline and Alkaline > Saline | place: Antarctica: Organic Lake...
CGCACTTGCTTTGTTTGCGCAACGCACGCGCATTCCCACTTCTGCCCGCAGCATTGGCTTCTGTGCCATTTGGGTTTGTATTAGTTCGAGTTCGAATACAAACAACAACATGCAAGCGGGCCGCTTGTGGCCTAGCAGTCCCTCCCTATCATAGAGCTAAACCCATAAATCTTCCATCAAACGCCCCGGTCGCTACTCGTGGTCGTCCTCCAATGTTTTTCGAAACCCTCGGAAGGCCCTCCACCTTGAGAGCATGTCGTCTGCGTATACCCCCAAGAGTGCAGGTTCCGCGCCCAAAGCGGGTGTTTTAGCTAGCCCACTAACTGCAGCGCCAGTTCTCCGTGTACTGGGCACCTCGCACGTCATTGCATGGACTAGTTAAGTGATTGCCGTACAAGGGGGGGGTCCAAGTGAGGTCACACTGGCAACAGGCTACTGCCCATTATCCTAAAATCCGGGATTTCCCGGAATTAATTCTATGGGAAATCCCGGGCGGATTTTGGGAAAACCCAAGGTAATTCTTGGGTGGTGGGAAATCCAAGATCCTATTGGACAAACTCCCTATCAGTCGTAAACCTACATCCCAAGTTCCTTCGTGTTTGGGGAAAAAGCCTCAATAATCCAAAAAAAAACTCCAAAAAACGCTTCTGCGGATCGGTAGACGCATTTACCGTATTTTTACCGTATTATAAACGTATTTTCACCAGCAAGGGGGGTATTTGGGAAACGCAGCGGGCGTTGGGCGCTTCCCTCGCGAGGTGGCAGCACTCCCAGCCGCAGCAAACTCGTCATTTGATGCACGCCAACGTCTTCGTTCACCGCCACATCCTCACACATCAGATGATAGTCATTCAAAAAGGCTGTAGTGGTGCCTGCGATCACAGTTTTTGCCTGGAAGAGCGTGGCATTGGACCTAGAAGCCAGGAAGTAAAAATGCACCGCACCGTCGCGATGGCAGAAATCCGAGGCTCGCAGCGCATAAAACCACAGTAGACGCAACCGAGAGCGCCGTACCAACTAATGAGATCATATCTTGGCTCTGAAATCGTCGTCAACAGTCAACAGTCAACAGTCACTTGGGTGACTATGAGCTATGAGGGTGCACTCGACCGGCTGGGGCGTTTTTATCTGCGAAGGCACATAAAATTGGAATCGAATTATCGCAGAAATGACGGCGTTAAATTCGTCGCAGGCGTGCGCGAGACAACAGGAATTTTACATCATGCACCATGTACCCCGGAGCTCGGAGTCATTCGAGCGCAAGGCCACGGGTACGGGCTACGGGGCTACTGTGGATATAGCCCAAAGGGAGTGCGCGGGCCTACAGAAGCGTGCTCGTCGCCGGACGTGGCACCATTCTTTGCAGGAATCTTAAAGAGCACTTCTTCAGCAAGAGCAACAGCCTAAAAAAATGGGACGTGGCATTCTAAAGATAATAGATAATCTCCAAGCTTTATCCTTGTTAGCGAGAAACAGTGGTGCCATGGGCGTTGAAATCATCTATTTTGTGAAAATCTTGCAGGTTCATGAAAATCCGATTTATTGCTGTCTCGAGTGATGATTTTGATGTCCCCCAACAGCTGCTCTCTATGGTTCATTCGAAAATGTCTAGGCAGTCGGACACTGAAACTCCATGGGTGTTCGGCGTTCCAGCAGGCTGTAAATAGGATAGGCAGCCAAAGGAGAAACATATAATTAGCATCGGTGCTAACAACAGCACGGAATCCGTCGAGCATAGGCCGGTAAAGGACAAGACAGCATTGGCAGGGGAATCCTGTAATTTACAGGTGCTGTTTTTTGGGGGTCTATCTGTAGACTCACCACGATCATGCACGTCCACTCGTGGGGCACGGACTTGTAGGTCTTCGGGTCGTTGCTGCGCGCAGTGCCCATGGCTGACGCCAGCTGTGGGGGAGGGGCTAGGCCTTGAGGGGGGCCAGCTGGCACCCGAGCTGCGCGCTTGTGGTTGGCGTAACCCTGGCTGCCGCCGAGCCGCCTCGGTAAGCCCCAAGCTCCACCGCCAACGCCACCGCCCACCGCAGCCTCAACGGCGCCCTCTTCGCTACGCGCCGACGGCACGCCCGCTGCTGCTGTTGCTTCCTCCGACGTTGACTGCGGCGTTGGAGAAGGCGGAGCAGAGGCACCACCAGCCCCTGACTCGCTCACAGCAGGGCTTCCGCCAGAACTGCGGCGCGGCACGGTCGATTTGCGGGCGGATTTTTTGGTGGCATAATCGTAAGAAGCAGAAGACGGAGGCGGCGCTTCCTTTTTCGAGAGCTTTGCTTCAAACCGAGGTGCTGCCCACTTGGCTTCTTTCGGTGCTTTGGCGTTGTGGGTTATGAGATGTTCTGCCACGGTAGTGTTCGCCTGATCAAAGAGGAGAAGGCAACATTCTAGGGTTGAGTACAGGATCTTCCAAACAACGAACACTCATTCAATCCTGATCAAAAGGAAATAATTGATACAAAAAAAGCACTCACCCCAGGAATAACGCTGCTGCTGCGGCCGTAGTTGTGAAACGCAGGGCGGCGGTACACTTCTGCGTGCGCCGTGTCCGCCATGTCTCGGCTGGTGTTGGTCTTGGCCGCAGCCTCCGCATTTGCCCGCTTGGCACGCAGCAAGCGCTTCCGCTGCTTTTGTTCGGTGGTAATGGCTTTCTTGATACTTGCTGCTTTCGTGTCCAAGGCACCGATTGGAGGGACAGGCAACGCTGCATCCCCAGGAACAGGATTCGTTTGAGGGTCGTCGTTTTCGCTGGCTGCAAACGAGTAGAAGGTGGGCATGGCGTAAAATACTAGAAGGTTACAAAGAAAGTATGTCTATACGCTCAATTAGCTAAGCAGAAAAGCTTTGATACATGAATTTGGTATTCAGCATACTCTTTTGCATCAAATCACGCACTTGTCGTGTTGGCGGGGTTCTCTGCTGGCACAACCTTGTTGGCCCAAGCAAATTGATCTTGTGATTCTGTCATCTGCGGGCCAGCCGAGAGAATACATAGCAACACGGTTGAGTTTACCATACACTCATGAACTTTAACCATTGATCTATCAATCAAGCGCGTACCCAGCGATTGAAGACTTTCTCTTTCTTCACTTCTCGTGCCGGCCAAGGGCTGGGCCCTGCGGAGTCCGGCGGCGAGCGCGGAGCATCCCCGACCCAAGACAGGATGGAAAACATGTCCGGCTGAGAGCAACGGGCCGCATTGGGCACGCCAGCGATAATTCTAAAATATTCCAGGAAATTTGAGGAATCAATGTTCAGTGGGCTTGGATTGAGAATCAGTGAGAATCAGAAATGCAGATTGCAGATCGCCAGAATAGGACCTGGCAGAGATACACCAGAGGGCGGCGTTGCCAACTTACCCGTCCATCTCCGCGGGATTCCCTTCGCCTCGTACTGGGTGGAATTGATCTTCTCTGAAATTGCGGTAAAGCCCGCCATGGTTCGCCATTGTTGTGGTTCCTTGGGCAATACTAGGGTGCGAATGTGGCACCGCACAACGAAGGCAACAAGAACGGCAACAGCACCAGGTGCGGATAGAAATTAGACTTTTTCACACATAGAGCTTAAACGGGATCGAAATATTTCTGGTTTCCTTATCAAGGGGTGGCAATCGTGTGAGTGGGAAAGCTTTCAAGGGATCGAATGTTCCGCGTGAGGCACATTGTACCAGACTACTGAAGTGTCCTCAACGAAACTGGCAGTTGGAATTGTCGGAGACAACGAAATAATCCCAATCCTCTTTTACCCGAACTGCACATTTTCCGTTTTCCCGAAAAAGTTCGTAGTCGCAAGTCCGAAGTCCAGCTTGCATAACAGAACTTGGTCCTTCTGCTTCTATATATAGGCTAACATATACCCATGGGATCTCTGATGAGAAATGCCCTACTGCAAAATATGCAGAGAAGGTAGTAATGCTTTCTTTCTCTGCGTTTCCAATGTGCTGAAGTGCTGAAGTTACCTTGTAGAATGTAAAGAAAAGGGCGCATTAAAAACGGCCCTTCTTAACGGGAAGCAGGCCACTGTTCACTGCCAACAGGCATGGGCGTGCAGTCCACATGGAAGTCAGAAAGCCTGGATAATCTCACCCACCGCCAGCCACCATGGAGTTCTCTTAAGCCTCTTCAACAGCACCTTCTTCGCCTGTGTCAGGAAGAGCTTGATCTGCTGCTGCTGCCGTAGGAGTCTTGTCTTTCTTCTTCGGGGTGCCGCCCTTCTTCCTCTTCTTCTTCGGCGGAGGCGCGCCCAGGCTCGCTTCGTCCGCATACTCCAACACCACTTTTTCTCCCTTGGGGGCGTCCACGTCATCGTAATTCATGCGCACCGTGCTCGAAGGAGGCCCGCGCTTCATGCCACCGCCACCGCCGCCTCCGTTGCCCCCACCGCCGCCCGCATATGACGACGAAGGCGGCGGCCCATCATAGCCGAAGCCGGGCGGCGGGCCCGCAAGCAACGGCACGGGTGGCGGCAATGGGGGTGGAGGCGGCGGCGGGGCGAGAAACTTGCCGTTGAGCACGTCGAGTGGGTCCACGGTGATCACTTGCCGCAGCGAGTTTCCACCACCGCCAATGCCTGGGGGTGCCCCTATAGGAGTCTCCGTGACTTCCAGGAGCGGCAAAGGGGGTTTGGGGTCCGCAGCATACATCGCGTGCATCGCGGAGCGGCGCAGCACCTTGAGCTCGTGCTCTAAGTGAGGGGCGTGCTTGGTGACCAGGTGCTTCGCCGTGAAAGTCCCGTCCCGAAACAGCTTCCCGCACCACGGGAAGCTACAGCGCGCGTTCACCTTCGCAGGGTCCTTTTTGTTGGGCTCCAGCTTGGTGTGGGCTTCGACCCATGCGGCTTTCTTGGCACTCAACTCCGCTTCCAACAAGAGCGCCGTGCCTCGCAATTCGCGGTGCTCCTTCACGCTGGCAGCGGCCGCAGCGGCTAAGCTTTCGGCTTCCCCGGATGCCCCCTCCGCCTTTGCAGCAACGCCACCTCCTCCTCCTGCGGCCAAACCACCAGCGGCAGCACCACCAGCTGCCGCTGTCGCAGCTTCCGCCACCGCGGTGCGAGTGGCAATTCGCCGGTCCATGTCTTTGGCGAACGCGAGCGAGGAGGTTGCTTCGTAGGTGGCCCATGGAGGCACTGGCGCTGCTGCCGCTGTTGCGCTGCCCCCTGCACTGTCTCCAGCACCACCGCTGCTGCTACCCCCGTCGTCCGCTGCGGCGTTTTTGCTCTTGCCGTCGTCCTTCGATTGCCCAGTGAGCTCCATGGCCGCGGGATGGCCTGGCGGCGGGAGGGGCACCGAAGGCAACGCCTCAATTGCGTCCTGCGCGCCCTCCGCCACCGAGGCGCCCATTTCCCGGTCTTGAAAATGACTCCCCAAGCTTTTCATTTCTTCGTACTTGACGCGCGCGGTTTTGAAATCAGCGCACGCCTCTAAGGTTTGGCCCTCTTCCAGCAAGGCCGTGCAGCGCATGGCGAGTCGAACGTCAATGTCCACCACCACGTCACCACCGTTGCCTCTGGCGCCTCCGTTCTTCTGGCCCCGCCGCCCGCCGCGCCCGCTGCTGCCGTTCCCGTCTTCGTCGTCCTTGCGCCGCTTCACCTTGTGCTTAGGGCGCACGTAAATCGCGTCTTCGGCATCCAGCAGGTCCCCCTCGTCGCGGCACTGGGTGCCCCCGTAGTACGCAAACAAGTGCACCCCGCGCAGCCACGCAATCGCCACGTCGAGTTGCAGCGCCATGGCCGCCACGCTCCCCTCGTAAGCGGCTTCGCTTGCGTCCGCGGCTTCGTCCGCACTGGTGACTGCTTCCAGCATGTGGGCGGTCGCCACGGCAGACGCTGCGGTTAGCTTGGTGGCTTCGGCTGCAGCGGCCTCCGACACCGCTTTGTGCTCTTCCAAGGCAGCGGTCTGAGCCGCCACCAGAGCCTCTTGCTCGCCTGCAGAAGCCGCGCCAGCTTCGGCGGCAGCGCGAGCGCGCGCGCGTTCCGCCACGGCCGCTGCAGCCGCGGCGTCTGCTTGAGTCTTGGCCTGGGCAGCGGCGGAGGCTTCTTCAGCGTCAGCAGCGGCCACGAGCGCGGCTGCCCCTTCCTTGAAACTTGTGGCCGGTGTTGCAGTCGTCGCTGCTGCCGCTCCTGCCGCTGAAGTGGCGGCGGCAGCTTTCGCGCCCGTAGTCGTTGGCTCTTCTTCCATGGCCACGTCATCCTCGAAAGCTGCCTCGGTCTTGGCGGAGGCACTCTCTTCGGCTTTCGCGGCTGCGGCTTCTGCAGCCGCGGCAGCCTCCGCAGCTTCTTGCAGCAAAGCTTTCGCTTTGGTGAGGCGAGCTTCCGCGGTCTCGTAATTGGTGGAGGCCTCGCTTGCCGCCTTGGTAGCAGCAACGGCAGCTTCATTGGCTTGCGTGGACGCATCCGCTGCTTGCTCTGCAACCTCCGCGGCGTGCTGGGCAGCGGCCTCCACTGCGGCCTTGTTCCGAGTCGCCTCGTCGCTGACCGCAGCCACCGCAGCCACCACCTCGGGGGTCTCAAGGAGAGCTGCTAGCGTACCAGGAGCAGTCGCTGCTGCTGGCCCCTCTGCGCCCTCGTCGCCACCATCACCCGCTGCAGTCTCCTCCATGGTGTTCTCTGATGTTGATGAGGAGGACGAAGAGGCCTTCCCTGGTGGGTGATCGAGTTGAGCTTCGGCGTCAAGTACAGCAGCTAGACGAGTCGCTTGAGTCAGGTCGAGGGCAACCCGCGACGGGTGAGCAAACATGTCCGGGCACAGCCTCGGCCTACGCTCCCGGTACCGCTCCACGGCTGATAAGCGAAACGACCGAGGTTCTGACTCGGGCTCAACTTCATCAGACTTCACGTCAGGCACGGTGTGCACCACCTGGAACCATGCATCGGAGAGTGTGGTCGAAAGAGGGCGAAGCGAAATGGGAACACGCACATGGATGTAAGACGCGAACAGAGCTAGAAAAACACAGCAGGAATGCTAAACGAATGGAGAGAAAAGGATTGGAAAAAAGAAGAAGAAAGGAGCGACGGAGAGTCAGAGAGAGAGAGAGAGAGAGCGAGAGAAGAAGAAGAAGACGCCAGCAGCAAGGATATGGCACCATCTTCAAAAGTGCGCACGCACCTCGAGGCCGTCCAGAGGTTTCCCAACCGGAGCCAACCCCGCTGCCGCCACCAGGGACGACGAAAAGCCCATGCCCGGCGGAGGTGCAAAGCCTGCCGCCAGCGCCGCGACCGCTGTGCCCGCCCGGGGTGCCGCCCGCGCCGCCGCTTCCACCGAGGAGTACAGCACCCAGGCCGCCGCGTGGTAGGCTTTGCCTCGGCCTTTGCTCGCGTCGCTCACGAACAACTGTTCCACCAGAGGTGGGGACTCCGCAGCCGTCGTAGCTCCTGCCGCTGTTGCGGGTTCGGTGCCGGATGGCGCCTCAGCAGCAGCCTTGCTGTCTCCTTCCTTTTCTGTGTCGCTGCCTCCTGGGTCACGGGCGGCTGCCTCTAGCGCTGCTAAGAGAGCCTCCCTAGGGCACCACGGTGGAATTCGACGCAGCGTCACCAAGCGACCTTTTGCTTCGGCATCTTGCACCCCAGGCAAGCTCTGCAGGGGCGGTGGCTGCTCCAGGTCCCCACGCCGGTCGCGCTTGGCACAGCCCAGCGACGCCGCTGCCGCCAGCGGCACTGCCGACAAGCAGCCTGCGAGTGCGGCCGCGTGGTCTGCACCTGGAGCAGGAGGCCCGGTGCGGTGAGGCCCTAAGCTTGACGCAACACCTGCGGCAGCTCCACCAGGTGCGCCGTCTTTCCCAGGCGCAGCTGTCGCCGTTTCTTCTTCTCCTTGCCGCGCAGCATCGCGCACCGCTTGAGCAACTCGTTGGGCAGCGCTAGCTTTGCGCTGCATGGCGGCGTCTCGGATCGCCAGCCGCTTGGTCGGGTCGTAGCGGTTGGCGAACCAGTCATGGTCGCATGCTTCGTTTTCAAGCGCTTCCGTGAGCGTAGCCACGTATGCTGTTTGATACGCTTCGAACCCTTCCTTGAGTTTTGCATCGACTTCGTCAGGATTTGTGGCGGCAGCCGCGGCGGCCTTACCTTCGCTTGAGGCACGCCATGCCGCGAACGATTTAAAAGGCTCGGTCCCTTGTAGAGGAGCCTTCGATGAAGCACTGCTACTGCGATGGCCGTAGCCGCTGCCTTCTCGCACGACACCACCAGCCTCCGCGCCACCGCTACTACTGCCACCGCCACCGCCTCCACTACTGTCCCCACCGCCACCACTGCGAGTAGGAGGAGCGCTGCCGCCTGGTGCTCCGCTCGGTGGCCCTTGGTACCCCAGCCCTGGCGCCTCGCGGGGCGCTATCCGAGGCGGGCTGTGCCTGCGCTCGCGCGGTGGGGAGAAACGCCGCCCGCGGTCCGGCGACCGGCGGCGTTCTGGTGAGAAGCGCCGGATGTCATCTCTGGCGCGACGAGGAGGGCTGCGGCTGCGGCTCGATCGCCGTCGAGGTGCTGGCGAGTCCGACCGCGAGCGCCGTGCGCGACGCAGACGACGCGGAGGCGACCGTGATCGGTCCGAGTCATCGTCAGATTGGATGTCCCGACCAAACTCGTCTTGCCGCGGCATTGGCTCCCTAGAGCTCCTTGAGGCTACGGAGTTGCGCTTGAGGGAGCAATGGTTGAGGCTGGAGGCTACAACTTTTTTTTTGAGTGAACGCACGAAGAGAGGAGAGGTGGTATAGTAGCTATATGTGGAGGATTGGGGAAATTGGTCAATCGCCACTTGTCTTTCGAACCAAAGAAAACAATGAAGACACGCCAGCGAGTAATGCAGCTGGCGTAATCGAAGGCCTACTGACTCTATGCCACGCTTTCATGTATGTCTAATACAGAATTCTGCATCTATATTCCTGAGCTCCCCTATCCAATCGTAGCTTCATGCTAAGCATCTATTTATGGTTCCCTGCTTCATAAGCAACCATTCAGGCATCCGCTCATACTGTTCAAATCTATTGGGCGTGCTTCCATTTCTCTGCGTTCCCGCTATACAGACTGTGGTAGGGGCTGATGGTACAACAGGGCCCACGTCTCCAGGACCTACGCCTCCCCGCGGTAAGCCTCTCTTATGATGTGTAGCATGCGGCCATTTCCTGTTTCCCGCCTGAGCACCGTTTACATTGCGCGTCTCATTGGACTACACCCTGCTTGCGCCCTTGATTGTTGTTCTTTTAAATATGCTATAGCGAACGGCTTTACAGGCGGCTTGCATCAGATGGGCAGCTTTTCTTCTCCCAGCGGTGCTGCGTTTTCTCCACAAGGTGCGCTTTCTACCCTGTTATGCAACTTCGTTTACAATGCCTACGACTGTCCCTGAGACCCTATTGACCTTCCACTCGCTTTACCTGCCTCTGCTATCATGGGCGTGTGTGTGGCTGCATGGTCGTAGGTCGTGCCACTGCCCGCCCTCCTGCCATGCTGAACGCCTTTCGTGCTTCGACGGGGCCATTCTCACCCAAGTCACCAGCCTCTGCTGCTGCTGCTACTACTACTACTGCGAACGGCGTCGGCAAGCATGCCGCAAAACGTGTCACGTACGGCGGCCGCCAGAAGAAGTCAATTTCAGAGGAGTCGATCAGTGCAGCAGGAGCTCGGCCGCAGCCAGCAGCGCCGTCAGCAGACATGCCTTGGGCGCCGTCGGCTGAAGTGTTGTGTCAGGGGTCGTGGTGGGAAGTAGCCGAAGAAGGTGAGGTGCGGACTGGCAAGGAAGTTCGGTTCCGAGACGGCTCTACAGCCGTTGTCCCCACCACCACCAAAGCCGAATTGTTGCGGCCACTTGGCTCACACAGGGCCTCAAGAGCGGCCGCTGGAGCAGTTGAAGGTGTCTATGCCGACGGGATCAGCAAGCGGTCTAGGCGCCTCGAGGAAGAGCCGCCGCGGCGCTCCGTCGTCAAGCAGCTGCGAACGGCCCCACCGCCAGTGACGCCTCCAACCCAAGCTGCGATGGCGAGAACAGCAAGGGGCGCCGTCGGCGACGATAATGGCCGTAGGAGCAATCGTAGGAGCGACTCTGCAAGCGCAACAGCAGCAGAGGGTTCTTCGTCTTCTTCGCGCATCCACGCAACGCCACCGGGTGGCTGGCCGCTGTCCCCGCAGTCCCCGCCGGAGACGCCGGAGACCTGTGTTGGGCTAGCACTTACTAGCAGCACTAGCAGTGTTAGCAGGAGCCAGGCTGGGCGCGGCGGGCGCGGTGGCAGTAGCAGTAGTAGTGGTAGCGGCCGGGGTGGGCGAGGAGGCAGAGGAGGCCGCGGTGGCCGTGGTCGAGGCAACGGCAATAATGGCAGCGGCAGCAACAGCAGCGCCAAGGGCAAAGCACGAAATGTGGTCCAGAGCCAGAATGACAGAGAAGAATCGAAGGAAGCGTGCGAGGAAGACCTGGAAGAGAATCGGGATGAACCAGAGGGCGGGTACAGTGGCGTAGTAGAGTACGCGAGTACCGAGGGGGCGAGAGAGAGGAGACGAGCTGACCAAGGCAAGAAAGAGAGTGGCGAGGATAGTAGCCACGGTGGTGGCGGCAGTAGCGATGAGGTGGCTAGAAATGGCGAGGTTGTCAATATGGATGAGGATCTGGGCGAGGATAGCGACGAAAGTGATGGAGGGTCCGACGATGGGAAGGCCGCCCACCGCTATCCCACGCACCAGGACCACAACTTGGACCAGGACGAAGCTGAGTCACTGGCCGCGCATTTGTCGGTCACCGAAGCGGTCGAAGCCCACGCGACGTCGTCTGGGTTGAGCGCTGAAATGCTCGCGGGCGCTTGTGAGCTCGCGGTGCATCCCGCCACTACCCCTCCACTCTCGCACCGCTTGTTGTGCGCCTTGCTCCCTGCCACCGGTGTCCTGGTGCCCGAAGCGGCGGTGCTCGATTTCATGGCCTTTTTGCCGCGCCGCGCCCCTGCAATTACGACATCAGAGATGTCGACTGCTTCCGCCGCTGCCGCCACTGGACCTGTTTTAGAGTCTCAGCAAAATGAGGATTTAGCAGCGGCAATGGCAGCATCGGCATCGGCTGCGGCAGAGGCCAATGACAGCAAAATCGACATGGTCCGAGCGCACGCGCTCCGTTGGCTCGCGTGTTGCAAGCATGCAGACTTACTGGACCCATCAGCAGAACATGCTCTCGCGGGTGCGGCCGGCATGCTCTTGAGGTTTCTGGAGCCTCCGGGCTGGGTGGCTGGGAGTACGGCATCTTCGTCGTCTTCATTGGTTTCAAGAGGTTCAATCCCTGCTGCCAGAAGTAGCAACGGGCAAAATGTGGCATCGGCCGTTACCTCCTCTTCTGCTGCGTCTTCTGCCGCTGCGTCTGCTGCTGCTACAGCAGCCTCAGGTGCTGCGGTGGCGAGTACCTGCGTGGCCGCAGCGTGCTTGTTGGGGTTAACCCTGCAAGCTTCCAGCGCGTCCCTGTACCGTGCCCGCCGCCTCGCCGCTGTTCGACAAGCTTGGCTTCAGCACCACGAAGTCTCTTCGTCTTCTTCTTCTTCTTTGTCGGCTGCAGGCGCTCCAAACGGCCATTACAATAGCAGCAACGGCAGCAGCAGTTATAACGATGGTATCTACGGCCAAGTGTGTGCAGCAGCAGTGAATGGTGTCTTAGACCGGATGGCTGCGCTGGGTTGCAAGCTGCCGCCAGGGCTCGCAGGTCCAGAAGGCTCGCCGCTGGTCGCTGAAAACACGAGTGGTGATGGTGGCAGTAGCAACAGTAGGAGCAGTAGTAATCGTAGTAAAAGCAGCAGCAGCAGCAGCAGCAGCAGCAGTCCTGGCAGTTTGGAAGTGTTGCAACGGGTGCGAAGCCTCGATGTGGCGTGGATGCTGTTGCAGCAAGGTAGCGAAGCCAGCGTGCTCAAGCGGTTGCTCGAGCGTTCCGGCAAGCCACCTTTGCAGCCCAAGCCTCTCGCTGCTAGTTTAAACTCCTCTTTGGAAGTAGCGGCCTTGACATCAACAACATTGAGGGGTCATCCACACACTTCCTCTCCTCCATTCTCTTCGTTACTAGTGCCACCTACGAGTCCAGCCGTAGAGGTGCCCAACTCTTCATCATGGCGAGCTCGTCATTTTGCTCCCTCGGAAGACGGGACCTACGCTACGCTGCGGTGTCTGACGAACATGGCACCCTCCGGGCTTGGTGCTAGCGGCGCACTACTCTCTTCTTCTTCTTCTAGTAACGCTGGAGCAACTTCTCCCGCTACGACCTCATCTTCACCTCATACTTCAGCGCCGCACCCCAACAAAGGGCGGAAGCGGTCGCTCGCAGCCACTGGTGAGCACAGCAACGGAAGGAATGGAAACAGCAGCGGAGCGATGCCGCCGCCGCCTCTGCCGCCGCCGCCTAGGGCAGCCCCTGGTGCTTGTGGTGTAGAGGCCGCCAGCGCTGCTGATCCTGCAAGCTTTCAGGCGTTTGATCCCGCTGGCGCTGCACAATTGGTGCTCGCGCTCTGTGCGAGGCGCCAAATATCAATGTCGCAAACCGGCAGCAGCAGCAGAGAGAATCCTGCTGGAGCATCAGCAACAACGGGCGAAGCAGCAACAGCTCCACTCGAAGGTGAGAGACTGGGCAGTAGCAGTTACGGTGCGCATCGGCTGCTGGGGTCCCGCGCGATGCAGCATTTGGCCTACTTGGCGCCAAATCACCCTGTATGGGGGTCTACCACGGTGGGAAGATTGGGTTTGTCGGCCGTTTTAGACGACCTTTACTTTGGTGGCAGCGACGAGGAGGATTTTGACGGTGCAGATGGTGGTGGTGAGGATGGTGAGGAGGGCGGAAATCTCGGAAGCGACGAAGAGCCATGGCCACCGCCACGTGACGTGAACCAAGAGTTGGAAATTGCGGCGGCCACGTCACTGGTGGGGGACGTTGACAGCGAGGATGACGACAACAGAGGAGGAGGAGGCAAGGGCGCGAGGAGGCGAGAAGCAAGAACTGCACAGCGAGCAACGCGCCTGGAGTCGCGGGTGCTGCGGGCGGGGCGGCGGCGAGCGCAACAGCGGGCTTGCTTGGAAGCCCTCGGGCGGCTCTGCGAAGTGGGGAAGCAGGCCTTACCTGAAGTGGAGGCTTTCCTGCTCCACCGCGTGCTTCCGACCTGGGACGGTGGGGACCATAAAGTAGCAGCGCCTCGGCCTTTTTCCGACAGCGAGAGTAGTAGCGCTTATTCCAGTGGCAGTAGCACAAGCAGCAGCAGCAGTAGTAGCAGCGGCAGGGGTAGTAGTCAGGCTGCTGGCGCTGCTGCTGCTGCAGCGCCAGAAGCAGCAGCCGCCCAGGGGCCTCATCATCGCCACGACGACGACGGGGTCCTGAACTTGGTGCAGTGGGTGAAGCCTAAGCCAATCAGCGAGCTCGAGCCGTTGCTGCTGGGCCCTCTGGGCAGACTCGCAAGCAGCGTGTGCTGCGACGACCACCTTAACCACCGCGGCGCGGCAAGCTTCCAAGCGCGGGTGATTGGCTGCCTGGTGGCAATGCTGCGGCGATGGGTGGCTGTGGATTGGGGCCGTTATTTTGCGCAACGGCTGCACACGAACGCTCCTACTTCTGTGGCTGCGGCATCTTCCTCGTCTTCCTCTTCGTCGTCGTCTTCATCATCTTCAACCCCTTCTTCCACTGACGCTGCCTCCCAAACCGACTGCGCCGACCCTTTTCGCGCCATTTACGACGTGGCGCGCTGGCTGGACAAGCTTTTGGTGGTGCTGCTCATCAGCGGCCGCGACCACGTGCTGCTTCAGCTCGCGGCCTGCGATTTCCTTGACTTGCTCGTGCAGTTCAACACCACCTACCACTTGCCCTTCGTGGTGCCGCCGAGCCGGGGCTTGACTTACCGCTTGCTGCTCGCAGGCAACGCCCTTACGGTGAGCCGCGTGGCTGGCTTGCTCGCCCAATATAAGACCGCCTACGAGCTTCTCAAGCGCCGACCTACTGCCGTCGACAGCAGCGGCCACAGCAGCAGTAGTGGTAGCAGCAGCAGCAGCAGCAGCAGTGCGAGTGGAGCTGTAGCGTCGTATCCGGGAGCGCCACCGCTCAGTTTCGAGCCTGGATTGGCCACCATTGCCCTCTTCAATTCCTACATTTGGGACTTCTCCAACACCCTATGGCGCAATCTACCGCTACCCAAGCCAACGCCTCTCACCGCCAGCAGCAGCAGCTGCAGCACTGACGGAAGCCAGGCCGCGGAGTTGGAAGGAAGCGCGGCCGCAGCTGCTGCTAGAAGTGACAGCGGAAGCACCTCCGACAGCAGCTGTAGCAGTTTAACCAGTGGGAGCAGTAACGGTGGCAGCAGCAGCAGCAGCGCTGGCAGCAGCAGTTCTACTAGCAGCAGCAGCAGCTCTAGCGGCACTAGCAGTAGCAAAGGGCGGCCACAAGCACAGTCGCTGCTCTTTGGCGTCTTTCCCGAGGACATGACGCGGCGCCTGCAAGGCCTCCCGAAAGGCTCCCTCGAGTACGCGTACAGCCTCACCCATTCGGTCGCGTTCGCGGGTTATGCGTCGGAATTCCTGCAAGCGCGCGGGATGCCTCCGGGAACTTCGCCTCGGGTCATTCGCGGGTCGTTGCGCGTGGCGTTCCTTGCCTTTTTGCGGGCTAAAGGGCTCGAAGGCATGGACGACTTCTTGTACACATGTATTTCGTCTCTGCTCGAGCGCCGCCAGGCGGACTTACGCCGTGCCCGGCACCAGCAGCAAATGCTGGAGCCAAGCCTGCCCAGCCAACCGGGTGCGCCGTCTCATCCTTGCCCAAACGGGCAGGGAGGTAACAGCAGCGAAGGGCCTCGAAGCAGTGGGCCGAATGGAGGCCCACAGCCACCAGCGCTGAGCGGCGCTGCACAGCAGATGCGGCGGGGGACAGGGAAAGTGGGTGCTGACACATGAAGCACGGGCCTTTGAGATGGGGGCGCGTGCGCTTCCCAACTCCAGAGTGGGCGTAAAAGGCACCTAAGTCGAATTTTATTTGCGTGCGCACTGCGAGGTTATTTCCATTTCCGCTAATTCTAATTCCCCACGGGATTTGGAGTGGGAGATTATAAAGATCAGATTATAAATTAGTAAACAATAAAAGTAAAAATTTTAATTTTAATGTAAATGCGATTGAGAAATGGCGGATATTTGTGTGTTTCGAGCGAATTAATAACTAAAAAGTAAAAAAGTAAAATTTTTAATTTTAATGTAAATGCGATTGAGAAATGGCGGATATTTGTGTGTTTCGAGCGCTAGGGAGTCTAGGTTAAGATTCACGCACGTAATTACGCGGGAATCACGCGGAAAGTGAAATTTTCACCAATCAGACGTGATTTCCGTCACGGGAATCGGCTCAGAATAGAGTGACGTCATCATGGAATCTCC
>Ga0307982_1002348_pt1 | contig 15334 bp, 12 predicted proteins | sample OrgLakmetagen989_FD_201847 | JGI IMG/M metagenome (GOLD analysis project Ga0307982, IMG submission 201847) | Saline water microbial communities from Organic Lake, Antarctica - #989 | ecosystem: Environmental > Aquatic > Non-marine Saline and Alkaline > Saline | place: Antarctica: Organic Lake...
GCTCTCCGCAGGAGCCGCCGGAGGCGAAATTTTTTGGTTATCTATAATGCTGCCCCCCAAGCCAAAGCGCCCAATCTCGTGGGGGGTGGACCACCCCTGCGCTGCCTGAATGTCGTGTGTGATAAGTATACACACAAAAATATTGCAATTTGGCGTCCAAAAAATCAAGATACTGGAATTATAACGGCTGTTGCCACAACTCCACTCCACTGACAGCAGAGATTCGGACACATTCTGAAGAGATATCTCGGCGTGAGCTTCGCTTCAGTTCCGAAAGTAGCACACAGCAAAGTGTTGGACCGATTTCAGCGAGGCAAGGCGACCAGGCTAAAATACTTGTGTAGGAGATTATTTTGGGTGCTGTTTGCCCAAGATTTGCGATATATAGATGCAATCAGTTGCCGCAGAATTCTGTGTGGAAAGCACACAACCTGACTTCGTACCCATATTTGGCTATGGATCCATTATGAGCCCCGAGAGTGCAGCCAAAAGTATGCCAAATGCAAAGTGAGTCAAAGTGGGTGCTGAAACATTTCCAATTGGGGCACCCATGCAACGCTTTTTTCCAGGAACCACCGCATGGCGATGTTGCAAGGATGGGTGCGGGTCTTCAGCTTGGTGTCGCTTGGCCGTCTGCAGCGAGGCGTCACCCGGCAGCACGACAAAGAGCTGGCAGCATTGGCTATTCGATTCACAGGTGATCCATCTGACATCATTGTGGGTGTGCTGCTGGATGTTCCTTGGGGCGAAATCCCGCAGTACATTGAACGGGAGCACAGGTACGAGCTGCGTGCCGTGCGCTGCATGCAGCTACCCCATGCAGACGAGGCAGTACACGTCAAAGCCCTAGTGTGCGTTGAGAGCTCCGATGAGGCCTACCGCAGTGACCCCTGCAAGTTTCCCCAGAGCCCCCCTCAAGCGGCTGCGGCTGCGTGGCAGGACGTGGTAGGGCAGCACTACGACGTGGCCAAGTGGGGGCCGCTGTGGGGGCGCAAGGACATCCTTCCAGCCGTAGACTACTTAGCGCTGTGCTTGAAGGCAGCTGTGCAGCTTGGGGGGGGCGCCTGGGGGAACTTTGTGCAGCGGACGCTGCTTGCGGACGGGCGCACGAGCCTTGCCCAGCACTTACTGAACGTTGGGGCCCCTGTACACCCCTTGTTGGGGGCAGCGAGCAGCACTACAGGAGGTGCATTTGTGTTGGTTGGAGTGAATGCCTCTGGAAGTGCCGCCGGCGACCAGTGGCCTGCTTGGTGGCGGCGGACGGGATCAAGCCGGCCACCCCCCCCCTTCCTCTCCTGTGATGCCCCCCCAAGACCAACGAGTCCTGAGGCATGGCAGGCCCACGCAGTGTTCATTCGTACCATGGTACTTGATTTGTTGCACTTGCCCTGCGCTGTGGTGGGGGGGTTGCTGGTCACAGGCGCAAAACGTGAGGCCTTCGATGCCCTGCAGGCGCTGGCACCGCTCAAGGGCACAGCCGTGAGCTGTGCGACAACAGGGGGAAATGAATCCATGAGGGCCACGGTGCGTATTGATGACGACGCCATGTTGCTGCGCGAGGTGTCCACTGTGATCAAGAGTGAATCCAGCCTGGGGGCAAATGCTGGCGTGACCGTCACAGCCCACGCATTTGACCTGAAGGCGTGTGCTGCTGTGGTGCTGCAGGCAGTAAGTGAGCTGTACGATGCAGTTGATGGTGTTGAGCCTGGTTCTGACCTCAGTGGGTGTGACTGCGGATGGGTGGACATAGCTCCTCCAGGGGGGGGTGAAACGCAGTCAAGGGGGGGTGCTGCCAGTGGGCCCACCGACACACGTCCCATCACCACAGCACCCATGTGTACTGTGGCGGGGCGTCACCAGGGCAGTGACAGCAGCCCCTGGGCTACGCATCTGCGCTCATTTCCTGGGGCCACCTGTGTACTGCTGGGGGCAGGCGGGGCGTGCACGGCACTTGCAGTGGCGCTGCTGCAGGGGGCAGCAGCAGGTAGCGCGCAGCCAAGCAGTGTGAGCAAGAGTGCAGTACACCTTGTGGATATCAGCGCCGATGCCTGCGCCCGAGCCAGCAGCGCGCTTGCCGCAGCCCTGGGGGGGAAGGCTGGTTCCAGCTCTGCCCAGGGGGGCGGCGCCACAGCCACGCCCATCCACGGATTGGCGCTGCCTGTCGTGCTGCATGCATGTGCAGGTGCATCTTCGGCGGCTGCAGTCGCCCGTGGCTTGCTTGCAGCAGGCGGTGCGGGCTCCTGGCTGGTAAATGGGACAGGGGTGGGCAAGACAAGTGCCGCAACCCCCTTGCAGCATCTCAACGAGGACGGCAAGGAGGAGGGCGTGGTGTGGCCGCAGCACAGTGTATTCTGGGAGCTGAACTACAGAGGCCCAAGACCACTGCTGGGCCAGGCACTGCGGGCGCACAACGCCTGTGGCAGGCCGCTGGTGGTGATGGACGGCTGGCGACTGCTGCACACTGGGTGGATGCTGAATGCATCAGCCATGGCGCGTGCTGCAGCCAAGCAGGCGGCACAGGTGGCATCCCTAGCTGCGGCCGCTGCAGCCGCCCATGCCTGACACTGACCCCAACGCCCAGGGCCCCAGGGCCCGAGGCTCAAGCCTCCTCCTGCGCAGGTGCATCTGCATCTGCAGCTGCGGCCGCAGTGGCGGCCTTCTTGCGCTTGCGGCGCAGACTGCGCTTGCGTGAAAACACAGACTCCAGGGAGTCCCCTGCGCTCTGCGCCGCAGCAATAGCCTGGCTGAGGTGCGCGTTCACGGGGGTGAGGAGGTGTGTGACTCGGCCAGGCGCCCCCATGCGGCCCGTGCGCCCAACACGGTGCAAATACGACACAGCGTCACTTGCGGCGTCGAATTGCACCACGTGCTTCACGCTGAGGATGTCCAAGCCCCGCGCGGCCAAATCCGTCGCCACCAACACTTGGATCTTTCCCTCCTGCAGCTGCTGCATGCGCTCAGTGCGCTTCACCGGCGCCATTTTCGAGTGAAGGGTGGCGACCTTGAGTGTCGGTGCCACTGCTTGCAGCACACTGGCCACCCGCTTGGCGGTTTTTCCTGAAGAGCAGAACACCAACGAGGCGGCCATGTCACTCGGGATGTCTTGCGCCTTCACGGGGGGGTTAGGGCGTTTCTCAGCCCGGGGCTTGGAACCGCTGGTATGAGTCTCGTCGTCTCCATCCAGCAGGGGGGAGAAGAATCTCCAGGGGGCCAAGTGCAACGAGGCATGCTGTGCCAGGGCGTGCAGCTGCTCCTCTGAAGCATCATCATCACCCTCACTGTCACTGCCGCTGCCTTCTGCAACGGCGGCTTGGGCTGCTGTGTCTGGGCCGCTGTGCAGCAGCGAGGACTGTGTGTCTTGCAGCGACAGCATGCCCCCGCTGCTGTCCAGGCCGCCGGTGCGGGTGCCAAGCACCACTTCAAGCAGGGCAGTGCAGCGTTCCGAAAACAGGTGTTCTTCGTACCTGCGCTTGGCGTCCAACGTAGCGTGGTACATTGAAACTAGTGCCGCCGAGGGCGCGATGCCATCTGCCGGCAGCTGGGGCTGCTCCGTGGGCGATCTTGGTCGCCGTGCGTTCACCACGTCGTCCACAGCGAGCAGATGAGATGCCGCGTCCAGCACTGCGGGCTGCACCAGCTCCCCATGCTCGTTCATGCGGGGGGTGGGGCTGCTGTCTCCCCGCCCTGACAGCGCAATGGCGGCGCCGGCTGCTGAGATGGCTTCGTCCACTGCCCGCATTGCGTGCCAGGCGCTCCAGTCGCCCACCTTCACAAAGCAGTGGTGTACGTTCGGGGGGGGCTTGTGTCGCGTGGCTGTGACAGCTGTGGTGGCGGATGCGTAGAATTTGTCCAGGTAAGCCTGGATGCCCTTGTTCCCAGTGGCGGGTATAGTGGCCGCCACGAACACATGCTGCACCCCCGTAGGGTCGCCCACGTCCCCCCGCTTGACACCTGCAAGCAGCAGGCTCTCCACTGTACTCATGTAGTCTCCACTGAGCAGCATATCTGCTTCATCCAGCACAATGCTGCGCAGATGTCGCAGTCGAGCGTGCGGGATATTCGTCTCAAGGGCCGGCGGGGTGGTCACGAGCACCGCGCAGGGCTTGCGCCGCCCTGGGCCGAAATTGGAGTAGGCATATCGTGTGTGCTCTGCGATGGTGTTGGGGAAGAATGTGTCGATCACACGCTGGAGTTGCTGCACCAACTCCTGGTTTGGCACCACGACAAGCACGGCTGGGTCCACACATGCAGCCAAATCAATGCCAGCGAGTTGCTCAACAATGGGTAACATATAAGCCAGAGTCTTTCCACTTCCCGTTTCAGAGGACACAACTGTATTCTCACGCCTCAGAATGGGGGGAATTGCCTGTGACACGAGTTGTAAAGTTTTCTTGTGCATTGAGCTGCAGGACGTACAATGCTTTGAACAGGCGATGGGCTGCGAATGCCATGCTTGTGTAAATACTTAGTCGAAGCTTGGGTCAAGCCAAGATCCCCGAAAGTTTGCGCTGTGCTACAGGCGCGTACCCAGCGTAAAGCTTGAGAATGTGTCAAAATCCGCAGAGGATCAAAAGCTCCTGACGCTCGTCGCACCGCATAGCTTGCCATTGCTGGAGAAATCGCCAAATCCGTGCTCTTAGTAACCCTAGAACATCATCACATCATCTGCACAGAGTTTATTTGGTGCTGCACTTCTTTCGCAGGGTTGGTCCACCCCCTGCGAAAGCTGGAAATTTGAGGCCCCCTGGCCACGAAATGCAGGGTTTTATCTAACCAAACGCAATTTCCGCAGCGTATTTCTCAATTTCCGCAAAAAATCCGCACCTGTCGGCGCAAGATGGCCTATTAAATCTAACATGGGGTGGACCGACCCTGTTTCGCTGGCGTGCCACAATTGTGTGTGGAAGCCCCCTTCGTCAGGATCAGCTCACATTCAAACAGCAGTGACCGCACACAAATAAGCATGTATTGCATGCACACTGCATACAGTGGTATGGTTGTGCGTGTCGTTTGCACGCTCTGGGCTACCGCTAATACTGCAATATGTGGAGCACAGATGACAAGACCAGGGGCCAAATCACCAAATCACCTGCTTGCGTTTGCCTCGACCACAGGAGTGGTCCCTGCCTGTGCGATGGCCTCAATCCGTGACTCGCGCTCCTCTTGCTCGACCTCCAGCAGGCGTGAGGTGACGTAGTCAAATGCCTCCTGCACATCATCTGTGTAGAAGAGGCGGCCCACATCGCTTGCAGCAATAGTCCCAGCGTCCACCATAGCTTGCATATTGATGACTGATTGCCAGTACTTCTTGCCCAGCAGTACAATGGGCATCTTCTGCACCTTGATCTTCTTGGTCTGCAGCAGCGTCAGCGACTCAAACAGCTCGTCCAGTGTGCCCACGCCTCCAGGGGCCACCACAAGTGCTCGGGCCAGGCGCACCATTTGGAACTTGCCTGCAAAAACCATGAGTGCCGGGTGTGTGGGGAGCAGGGGGGGGCATATGAATCGGGCGGCCATCAGGTGCCTTGAGGCAACATCCTGCACTGACGAAAGCGGGCACTCACGAGTGAAAAAATAGTGATACTCAAATCCCTGCAAACGCACATAATGAATGCACCACCCGAGAACAGCGTATTGGCTGTCTAGATACGCACCAAGCCACGAGTGACATAGGCATTCATGGAAGTTTCAAATGGAAGGGAAATCCCCATGCCCATGCTGAGTGCACCAGGCACTTGACTGGCCCCTAAGTTTGCAGCTTTCATCATGCCAGGACCACCTCCTGTGCAAATCGTATACCGCTGGATGCCATCCGGGAGAGGTCGAGACATGGACCACTCGGTGAGCCTTCTTGACAGCTCAGTAGTTTTCTCATAAAAGTCTGAAAGCCAAGCACACTTCTCCAGCTGAGCCAATTTAGCTGACGCAGCTGTATCACTGGGATCGGCTGCAACAAGGTCTTGAGCATTCTTCAACTCCTTGGCGTGCTGCTCAGGTGTCCGCGAGCGTGCTGACCCGAAAAACTGCGTGCACAAAAAATCGAGGTGCCTGGACACGCCAAAATGTCAGCAGCTCACGTACGAGAATTGTGTGGTGGACTTTGGCCTCTTGAAGTCGCTGCTTTGTTTCAAGCAATTCGCATAGAATACGAATCGATTGAGCGTCACTACTCCCAAGAAAAGCTGTGTTTCTGTACGCCTTTTGGGGCTGCATGAAAGTGCACTACAGAGCGTGAGGGTAAATACACACCACGCCAACTGTCAGCCGCTCACCTTATAGACTTCTCCGTCAGTGTCAACTTCGTCTCCCCGCGCAACCATGAGTTTGGTTGTTTTGGGTTCGTCTGCAGCTGCCATTTGAACTAGGCAAGTTATCTCCAAGCAGCTAGTCAAGAAACTCTAAAAAGCAAATCTGCTTCTGTGGAGCTGACCAATGCTTTCGCCAAAATGTGAGCACTGAGCCAATTGCGGATTAGTAATCGGTTTGTAGTTACCGTTGGGGGAGGGAACAGCACCAGGCCTGGTTCATTTTCACGGTACGGGCAAGCACAATGATTAGGGGCCCCAATGAAAGTTTGGCCCCACATGCCCAATTTGGGGGTGAATGCACAGCTCAACCCCATGACATCAGAGAGGGGGGCTCTCATCACATTCATGAGCTAAGTGTGAGCAACTGATAGCTATTAGTGGGAACAGTCATGAATTGAGATCCCCCCAAAACAAGCCTGCTGCTCGGGCAAGGGGGTTGAGGGTGGGGTTGCAGCTGCTGTGGCAATATAGATTCAATGCGAACTTGCAGTATCAACAGCGTTTCGTTTATATTTATCGTGCCATTTGTCCGGCTTGCACTCAAAGGTGGCGTTGCAGCAAGCATACAGGTTTAGAAGCACACCGCACCCTTCTGGACATGTCCAGTTCAGCGCGGCGGCGGCATGGCATCCCGCTGACGTTGAGAAACCTGGAGGGACAGCCAACTGAAATCCTCATCTCAACCCGACCTGGAAATGCCGGAGAGATTCTGCCGTCCAGCCGATCTTCTGGGCGACGGCAGCTTCCTCCGATTGGATCGTCAGCGGTGAGTAACTGCTTGTCGCAGCGACAAGCTCTCTAACAGGTGCAGTTTCGCTCCTTTGGTAAAACCAAGCATACTCGACATGTCGCTCCTGTGTGCAATCCTTTTTCGCGGCGCCTATTGTGTAATTGCTTCGTGCTGGTTGATGTACATGTGCGCGCTTCTGCTGGGCTCACGTTTCGTTTCGATATTCCCAGATGCACAGCGATGAGCTGAGAGCTGCCCAAATGGATTTGGACGACCGAAAAGCCAGGCAGGGTTTCCAAGAGGAGTTAGAGAAAACTACAGACTCGGCACTGACCGACATCAGAGCTGCGCTGGCAAGTCAGAAGCAAGCGCGTTTGGAGAGACATGGTACGCCTCAGAAACTGGGCTTGGGGCCAACTTCCTCACTGCGATCAGCCAGCTCGGCTGCCCAAAGCATGAAAATGATGATGCAGGGCAGTGCTCCAGACCTTTCAGCGGCGGCAGCTTCTGGCCAGTCGGATAGCCTTCAGGGGCATACACCCGATTTGTCAGAGACAGGAATATTCACGTCCATGTTACGGCGGGCTCATTCAGCTGGCGACGTTGCCGAGCCACACGATGAAGAAAAGGCCAACACGCAAGGTCACACTGTTCGCAATCACCGCAAAGGGCGCACTCCCAGTCACAGCAAGTCTCTCCCAGCACCAAGTTGGGGCGACACCGGCACTGGCGTGGGCACTCCTCCAGCAGGCGGCGCTGCACACACTCAGACGCTGGCAGCGGCAGTTGGAGACGACTTCTTCGCCAGCACGCCCTCGCAGGGCGAAGGCTCGGGCTCTCACTTCTTGTCCGCTGCAGCTGGCGCCTCGTCATCGCATGGGGCAGCAGGGGACATCAGCGGTGACAGCCCCCTCTCCCGAGCCCTGCGCTCCCCCGTGCAGCACGACTCCGCATCGGCCTCCACACAGTCACGGGTGGGTCTGGGCAAGCTTTCAGTGCCGGACCAAGCCTCCGCAGGGACGGCAGCCAGCTCCCCTGCTTTCCACCGTGTCAACGCCAGCCAAACGGGGGCAAACACGGCACGCACCAGCGCACGCAGCCACTCCAGCCGCCACCCCACCCGGCAGTCAAAGCGTAAGAAGAAGAGACGCACTCTGAAGGCACTGAGGGCGCACAAGGGGCCCTGGGAGTCCAGGCGACTGCCGTGTCGCTCCTGCCGAGAGCCAGGCCGGGCCTGCTCCTGCTGTGTTTCAAACCGCTGCTGCAGGCAAACGTGGGGGTGTATGGATGACGCGTTGGATGTGTACGCAGAAGCAGGGGCGCGCATCAAGTATTTCATCACAGACCGAGTGTGGTTCAGCTTCATGATCTTCATCTCCATTACGGTGGCAGCTGCAAGTGTCGGAATCGGCACGTACGGCAGTCGACTGCCAAACTCCGTGCAGCCAGTGCTGGATGTCATTGACGCTGTTGTGCTGTCATTCTTCACCGTGGAAGCTGCCTTGAAGATCTGGGCTGAGGGTCGCCGGCCGGTTCGATATTTCCAGGAGCCGTGGAACGTCTTCGATTTTTCCGTGAGTGCAACGACATTGTGGAGCATTCTACCATTCGCCTCAAGCTTGCTCTTATTGCAGATTGTCATCGCTTCATTTTTGCCCATCCCATCTGAGTACCAGTCTCTGGTTCGCCTCATTCGCCTACTGCGAGTGTTGAAGATTGTGCGAGCCTTGTCTGGACTTAGAGTGCTGGTTGTCTCTCTTTTCAAATCTGTCCAGTCACTGACGTATATTGCCGGACTCCTCCTTTTGGTCATTTACATCTATGGTGTACTTGGCTTCTCAATGTTCCACAAAAATGTTCGTTTCATATTCTCCAGTGCTGTTCCAGGGTTGCTGATTACACCAACCTCTTTTTCTTGCAGGATCCCTCAAACTTTGCGACTCTTCAAAGCAGCATGTTGACATTGTTTCGCATCACGACAGGTGATGACTGGGAGGAAATCTTCCGGACTAATGCGCAGGGCTGCGACCAATTTGGATATGGCGACCAGGCGTTCACAGGGCAGACTGGCGGCTTGAACAACGATGGCTTTGTTTCATTTTGCACGGAACCCATAGCTAAGCCTTGGCAGAGTGTCTTGTTTTTTGTGTCGTATATTTTCTTGACCACGTTTATGCTGATCAACGTGATTGTGGGAGTTGTCGTTAGCTCCGTCGCGGAAGCATCTGAGGAACTGGGCGGTGGAACTCGGCTGACAGTCAAGGTCATTCGCTGCATCGACTTGCCTGCTGCAGATTGGCTCAGTGGTGCGGATCCATACGTCCAGTTGACGCTGGGTAGAGCAAAGTACACAACCAAGCGAAAAATGAGCACGTTGAATCCTTGGTGGGTGCGCGAGGTGAAGGAGTTTGGCCCGCTTGAAGAAATGAAGCAGGCTGACACTTTGAGAATCCACGTGAAGGATTGGAATCGCGTTGCAAAGGACAAATTGCTCGGGCACATTTCCGTGCCGCTCGACACTGTGCCTTTCAACCGGGAGATGGAATATGATTTGGAGCTGCGTGGATGTGATCGTGGCCGCGTTGTCATCAAGGTGACAAAGCAGCTCTCTGCATCGCTGATGGATCCAGAGAAACTGACGCCTGAAGACAGAATGGTGCATTCAGTTGCACTAGCTCGTGAGCACTGGAATGACGTCGTGGAAGAAATGCGAATGGCCATGTTGAAGCGGCGACAAGCTCGCCGCAAAGCACTCAAGAACGCCCGTAACGCCCGCAAAACAGTTCTGAATTTGTCCCGAGCGTTCATGGCATTGCACGAAAGCTACGCCATCATGCTTTTGCGGTTTCATAAGGTGCAAATGCAGTTGAGCAAGCAGCGGGAGGTGCACGCCTCTGAGCATCGGCGGGAAGCCATGAAAGCCGTGGCGCAAGGCGAGGGACTGCAGCAGGGTGCTGAAGACAGCAGCGGAAGCGACGGCGATGAAGAAGAAGTTGAAAGGATCGCATGAAGAGCCCCAAGTCAATTTAATAAATTCTCTGTTTCATGCCCGCTTTGCCCCGCTGGCATCTGGCTCTCGCGCGGCAATCTCGCCAAGCAGCCCAGTGATTGCGCTAATTTCGCCTTGACTCAGGTCCGGGTGCCACACATCAAATAACAGCACGACACGCGCAGATGCATGTGCTGCTGCCTCCTTTGGTGATGTCGAGTAGTATGCCTCGTGCTCTGCAGTAACGGTGGGAGCGGGGTGAAGGGCAAGACCTGTGGGCACTTGCGAAATTCGGCAGACAACGAACGCACCGTATGAATCGTCAAACATCATCAGCTTGCCGGGTTTCCAAGGCTGTGCCACTCCAGCCACACGTAATGCGCATTCGGTTGGGTTATCTTGGGGAGCTGCAAAAACACATCTTGCGTTCTTGTTCAAGTGCAGGCATGCCTTCAGTCGGGTGGTATGCTCACAGTACAGAGGAAGGTGGCAGCGCAGCTTCAAGTTTGAAGCCCCAAAGTGTGGTGCGATTGTTGAACCAGGGGCTAGTGTTGAAAAGAAAGAATAAGCAAAAGGGATGCCTGTCATCAGGTTGGGAATCTCTTGAAGAATGCCAGCAGTGGTTGGACATGCCCTGCACTAAGAGGGTGAACGCAGCACAAATACGACAGGCATGCGCTGCAACTCACTTGACAAAATCTTGCTGGACGTGTCCAGCGGAGACATAGCTATGCCATTCCCACTTTCCAGCGTGCAGCTGCACGCAGGCCAACGCTGATGCTACGTGACAGTAGTAGCACACAGCTCGATCGGACTCACCGTGTGCTCATCCTGCTGCAGTTCGTAATCGGATGGCTTTTTGCTTTGAACCAGAGCATCATATTCCTCGCGGATGGTGTTGGTGTGGTCCTCCACATACTTTGCCCATGGGACACCCCTGCAAAGATGCACAGCGGTCTCAAGACAAATCTTTGCGAACTACGTCAGCAAAATAGACATACGCTGTGTCCCACCAGGGTGCAGTATTCAATCCTGGGAAGTTCAGTACAGTTGGAAAAGGTCTGTGTTGCACATTTGTTCTCAAAACACGACCGCGGACCAAAGTAGCCAACTCCTTGGCTGCAGATTGAGCGGACATCAGAGGATTTGTTGTGGCTGATAGCTTCTCCCAAGCTCTTGCCCAGGAAATAAGGCAACACTCTCCTGCCGTTTAATACTCATTGATTGATTTTGCACACTGTGTATGTAATGTATTTTCTAGCGACATCAACTCGACCGAGCTCGAGGCACGCAATCCCTTGACCCCACTCAGAGGGGGGTATGCAGGATATCAAAACTTGTGAGAGGTTTACCGCAGCACCAATCACGAAACAGTTGCAAAAATCAACTGCTGCGGCAGTTCAGGTTTGGGCAGCACACTGTAGGGTGAGATGGACTCTTGGCAGCACGGCTGGTGAGGGGGCTCACAGCGCCGTCTCAATCGGCCTCTCTCTCAAGCCATGTCCCTCATTTCAAGTGTGGGAGAGTCCGGGACCAGCAAACCCCCTCGTGTGTCATGACTGGAAGCTGCACTTCCTGAAGTTGGAGACGGTACCTCAGGATTGCGCATGATGAGCCCGCCACAGGCCTCGGGGCCATTGTGCACCTGCGCCAGCTGGGGGGGAGATACCAACAGGTGCGTCGTGCCGCAGTCACCGCATAGGTTTGGCAGTCTATCGCATCGTTGGGTGTCCACATTGGGCGGCGTTGTACCGTAGGTTGTCGCCCGTTCGCCAGACCCGTGACAGTGTCCGTGGCTATGCCCGTGGCTGCCTCCGTGACTGTGTCCATGTCCGTGGCTATGCCCGTGCCCGTGGTCGTGGCCACCATTGCACTCGACTTCGTCTACAGGATCAGTGGCACATGACTGCATGATGCGCCTCACCTCCAGGTCTGTCAAGTCCACCTTCAAAGTGCAGGAGGAGCAATTCTCGGCACACGCCTTGACATCAGAGCTTCCGCACAATTCCACTTGAACAGTGGGGTGCTGAATCCCGTGCTGCTTGGCAATGCGCAGTGCGTTGGAGAGGGCTTCACGGGGCTTGTCTGCGACCAGGTGCACAGTCATGGCGGTAATTTCTGAGCTCAAGGTCCAGACGTGCAAGTCGTGTACGTTGGACACGCCTGATATGTGCTGCAGAGCATGTAGTAGCAGCGGCACATCGACGTGCTGAGGGGCGCTGTTCATCAAAATACCCATGCTAGATCGCAAAATGTTGATGGTTGAGAAAAGCACCAGAACAGAGAACAGGAACGTGCAAATGGGATCAGCCAGGTGCCACTCTGGCTTCACCCAAATTACAACAGCAGCGATCATGACTCCCACAGACTGAATAAGGTCTCCAATCACTGCAATAAACAAGGGCTGATGCAAAATTAGCCTTTGCTGCGCGCCATGTGACTCACCATGGATGAAGGCCGCGTACACGGCAATGTTTCGGCTTGGCCCCTTCGACCCGTGGGAGTGCCCGTGGTCCTCCCCGTGAGAGTGCCCGCCACCGTGCGAGTGACCACCGCCATGGGAGTGCCCGTGACCGAGAACTGTCAGCATGAGAATGTTGACTGCGAATCCAGCCGCAGCCGTGCCGAACATGATTGGGCCGTCAACGGTCTCGGGGTGCAAAACTCTCTGCACCGCTTCGTATACCAGTGCGGCTGCACAGGTAAGACGGTGTGAGACCGAGCAGATACAGCGCATCGAAAGATATACAGGAGAATAGGTGACCACAGCCCCAGAGTCGCGAACTCACTCGTCATGACAAATACCAGCATCATGCTTGCTCCTGCACCAAGCACCTCGTACCGGTGGTAGCCGAATGTGTTGATCGCATCCGGGGAACGGTCTGCCAAATAAATGGCAGCCAAACTGTGCACAGACATATGATAGATGGTTGGTGCAATCTTGCGGGGGCTCGAAGAGCCTCAGCAACGCCAGGGTGGCGTTTCAAACATGTTTCACAGAACTCTGCAGACTTACCTGACCAGTAGCCCAGCACCGTCAGAGAGTAAGTGAGCAGCGTCAGTCATGATGGCTAAACTGCCAGAAAAATACCCACCAAGGAACTCTCCGATGGCAAAGATGAAGCAAAGGGCTAAGCTGATTTTCAGCTTTCTCAAAGCCACCACCGTCTCCCCAGACACTGCCTTTTTTTCAGGCAGTGGCTCAGAAAGAAGTGCGACATGGTCGTGTTCTGACATTTTCACCCAATTGATCGAAGACCGCTTTGATGACGAGCTTGGAGCAGCGTGGAATGTCTGGGTAAAGGAAATCTGTAAAAATCCTCAAAGCCCTTGCTCAAGCACTCTCAAGCTGCTTTGCCGCGGTATCAGAGTAGCAAAGGCTTTGGCAATAAGTTTGGTGCGTGCACGGGATCAAGCGCATACTTCAACACCTGCACCTCGCACAGCTGGCTCATTGGTGTAGGGGGCATCGTGCACTTCACAGTGAACATCATGATATCGTGGAGATGGTGACGCGTCGTTCCGTTCGCGACGCCAACTCTAAGCTTGAAATGTGAATGAAAGAACACTTCATTCTCAGTTTTGCTGGCCGATCCAGACAAAATTTCTGTTTCTGCGTGCTGAGCAGGTAAAGAAGTGCCGGGTCGCAAGTCAAATTCTCGGCGAATTTTTCCCGAAACTGCCATGATCTCAATTGGTCAAGCCGTTGCACGACTTGTGAGACTTGCAAGTCAAGTAAAGAAGCAGGCAATGAAGGGCGGACCCAATGCAATAGCTGCTGCATTGCTTGGTGTGCCGGCTCTACTCGCGTTTGCTCAAGCCATTCGCTCCGCGTTGGCAAAGCAAGTGCAGCTTTATGTCAATGAGCATGATGCACGGGCACGGTTCCTTGTCGACGCATGCCCTGCATTGGCCACTTACCACCCCCCATTTTGGATGGGAGGCGATTTGCAGACTGTTTGGGGAGTGCGCATGAGGCCTCGCCCCGAGCGTCCAATGGAGTTTACGCGGCGGTTCCTGCAGCTTGCGGACGGCGGCATGATTGCACTGGACTGGCTGTCCACGTGGCAACCGGGTCAGCCACTGCTTCTCTTGCTGCATGGGCTCACAGGGGGCAGCCAGGAGAACTACATGCAGCATATCGCTGATGTAGCTGCAGAGCACGGCTACTGCGTTGTGGTGCAGACGGCACGAGGGTGCAACGAAACGGAGCTGGTGACTGCTAAGGGCTACAGTGCATGCTGGACAGCAGATGTGCGCGCTACTACACGCTTCCTGCGTCGCATGGTTGGCGACGAGACTCCGTTCTTTGCCGCTGGGGTGTCGCTGGGGGGGTCGATTCTATCTCGATTCCTGGTTGAAGAGGGCAGTGCCTGCACTTTGCAGGGTGCAGCGTTGCTGTGTCCATCCCTAGACATGCGCAAATCTTCGGCGCTGCTCAACACACCCTTGAACAGACTCACGTACAATCGCACTCTGGCAGGGTCGCTGGCCCAGTACGCCAAGCGACACGAAGCCACATTCAAACTCGTCCCAGCCATCCCGTACGAGACAGCAGCCAATGCCAAGACGGTACATGATTTTGACTCAGCTGTGGTGGTGCCCTCATTTGGCTTTGAGGATGTTGAGCACTACTACTGTGAGTCTACCACGGGGCCTCTGCTGGAGCGCCACGTGGGGGTGCCGACGCTGATCGCACATGCAGCAGACGACCCCATATGCTGCCCCACTGCGATACCCACGCATGCGCCCAAGGGGAACCCCAACATCATCATTGCCATGACAGCCACTGGGGGCCACGTGGCGTGGCTGCAGGGGGTTTGGCCGGGGGGCCGCTCCTGGGTGGACGAGCCACTGGCGCAGTTCTTTGACGCGATTCAAGAGTGGAACAAGCAGCCTCTCATGGCAGGAACCACACTGAGAGCACGCGTGGGGATTCCCTTCTCAGATTTCTCAGACACAGTGCACGCAACAGCCGGGGCCGGCGGCGAAGACCACTTGGCGGCCACCGAGACTGACACGCCCCTGCCATCTGCAGGCGACGTGGCTGCTCAGAAAGCAGCTGCGTACTGATGTCGCCTTCGCCAATCTGGTTTACTGCAGTACAAACCCTGCACACAGCCTTGCATATTGTGCGTGCCCCCCTCATCAAGCGCTTTGTGTGCCCAAGGTGACATTGTTGGGCTGCTCGGTGTGAAATCACAGAAAGAAGCTGGCGCTGCTTTGTAAGCAGACAACCCAATAGCCTGGTGGCGGCTTCATAGCCCCCAACTGCTGCCGACCGCAGCATCCGAAAGGAACAGTTCA
>Ga0307982_1002349_pt1 | contig 15332 bp, 15 predicted proteins | sample OrgLakmetagen989_FD_201847 | JGI IMG/M metagenome (GOLD analysis project Ga0307982, IMG submission 201847) | Saline water microbial communities from Organic Lake, Antarctica - #989 | ecosystem: Environmental > Aquatic > Non-marine Saline and Alkaline > Saline | place: Antarctica: Organic Lake...
TGCTATATCAGATGACCACGTACATGCGCAATTTTTATTGTTTACATCTGTTCCCTGTGCCCAGTTTCCAGTGCCCACTTTGCAAATATCGCCCATCCTGCACCCCGCATCGCGCTTTGCGCTGCGCGCTGCGTCTGTTTCTTTTTGACACAGGCCCTGAGGGCTGCCTGAGGGGCCATAATTCTTTTTGGTTTAGCTCAAGGCCTGAGCCCACATAGGTAGCAATTAACAGCTGCCACAAACATAAACAGGGAGATATGGAAATAGAAGGCCCCAACCCCAGCAATTCCAAATACCTAAAAGCCTAAAGCGCTCGACCAACTTGCAGCTAAAGGGGGGTAACTTCTGAGAAATCTCCCTTTTTAGCCATAGTATAAGCATATCGCAACGGGATTCCCCCTAACCGAGCTCATAGGGCCACGGCCACGGCCCCGGGCCCCGAAATTTTAAACGCATCGAGGGGGAATCCCGCTACGAAGGACTACGATATTCTATTGAATTTAGGGTCTAGAATTTACCCTTTTTTATATTTCTAGTGCAGCGGAGCTACATTTTCTGTGTGAAATGAGCTCCGAAAATCAAATTTTCATATCCAATGGACAAATTTTCGTGGATTTACGGCACAGGACCACCTCACGCATGGCACATGGGGTTTGCGCATACATTGTACATTTCAGGGTGGTTGTGACATGTTTGTGCTGCGTAAGAGCCGAAGGAGCTTAAATTGGCCGCTTTGCGAAAAGTGACCCCCTTTAGCTGCCGGTTAGTCGCTCGGTTTGCGCATGGGACTTCAAACTTTTGTTCATAGTTCGGGGTATACGGCGGTATAGAAGGCGCAAATGCAAAATTCGGGATCGGAATGGGGCAGCGAACTCAAAGCAGAAATCGAGCGCGTCAAAGAATTCCGCAACGGAGCCCTCGTGGCGGCCCAGCGCCACCATCCACCCCCGGCCAACGATGTCTTTGACACACCAACCATCGGTTTCGGCTACAACATCGACAAACTCCACCGAGCAATCTTCAACGACATCCGCGCCCACAACGCAGAAGCGCTACGCCTGCGTGCGAGTAAACTACCGCATAACGGCCCGAGACGGCTCGCTGACCAGAACAGCCGCCTCGATAAATCATCCAACTCGCTCGTTTCGAGCATGCCGGATCCCCAGACTCCATTCACCACCCTGGAATTCTGCTCCGCAATACAAAAAAAGGCAGGTGCTCACCAATCTGCACTCTCAGCCGTCGCCGGCTGCCCAATCGCTTCTTCAGCCCAGACCACCCAAGTGGTGGACCCAAGTGGCTGTAACATCAAAAAAGCACAGGGAGCAAAACTCTTTCCTTCTAGTACTGGTTGCTTTGAATTTCCTGTCTGCCTGTTAGCCTTCTAATTCCGGCCCCTCGGGGCCCGAACCAAAACACGACGGCACGAGGCAGAACCATGACTCACACGTCAACGCAATCTCGAGAGGGCTAGCATGGGCAAAGATAAAGCACAAGGGTGGCAGAAGCGGCCATCAACGCACCTGCAAGAACATCTTCTCCGGCATCTCCACCCCCACAGAAGAGGACACATGGGCATACCAGCACATAATCCCCGACCTCGAAATCAACGGCCGGCCCCTGGACGAGGGCCCACTCGCCGGCAAGATCTCCCTCGAAGACGTCAGGGCCCTATCCCCATGCGATGCGTACACCGACAACCAGACTGGTGAACCCAACGCAGCAGTTAACGCCCGCCAGAAACGCGTCAACCAGGATTACCACGCAAAGGCCCAGAGACTCGACGATCATTATGGCTGCGACGAGACCAGCGGCTTCAAGGCGAGGCTCGACTCCTTCGGCCAAGATGGCAGAGTCCTCGGACCGGTCATTGGCGCATTTGGCGAAATGTCATCCGACGTCGAGCACATCGCCGAGACGATAGCGACCGAACTAGCCAGCGAGCACTGTACCTACTACCTGGACAAAAAAAACAAGACGGTGCGATCCTACTTCCGCAAGCAGCTGCACCAATCTTGGGGCTTGGCAGCCCACCGCGGAAGAGCACGCCTCCTGCTTGACCGCCGGTGCCTGATCGGCACCTCCAACAACCCCCGCGACCGCACAGATTCATATGACGCCGCCTAAACGGAGCCCTTCCCTGTATAATCACGAATACCATTCCCCCCCGGGGGAGGCGCAAAAAAAAATCACCTATCAAACATATATATGCATATGAAGAAAGGTAGATAGAAATGAGGCACATGGCAGCTCATCTATGTCTGTCTCAAATCCGAAGGTAGTTGAGTTCATATCGCTCCATGTGCCCTCCAGCTATCAAGGCCGCGTCAAAAAAGGACAATTCTTTCGTTTTTCTATCTTTCTGCTGCATTGACTGGCTACACGTGGGTGGTTTTTGGGGTGGCTCCCGGCTGAAACCTGCTTGGCCTTGGGTTGACACCAACTCACCAAATGCAACTGGGTGTTGCCGGAGCGAAGCCAGCATAAGCGCACAATACGCTGGCTCGCTCGTGACGACGTGCAGTGTGCCGCGAGGTTTCAAGACTCGCAGTGTACCGTCCAAGAAGTTTCCACTGCTAAGCATACCGCAATTCATCGGCAATGTCGGGGCCAAGAGGTCAGGCAATTCGAGCGACGGCGGATACGGGAAGCGCACGTGCACTTCATCGACCGAGTGCTTTGGGAGCCAGCCTTGAGTGGGCTTGCTGCCATGCCTCTGATCGTCGCCACCAAATACAGCCTCAACGCTCGTAGCGCACACATGCACGTTGCTGAGATGATTGAGTGCCACTTTGGACACGATTTGGTGGACGCGGTCGAGCTGCGGTTCCACGGCAACCCACGCTACATGTGGGTGGGCTACTGCCTGAGCAATCAGCCAATCACCGCTGCCAGCGCCTACTTCAACGCAAACTCGCTGGCTTCTCTGAACTAAGGCTTGCAAGTGCTCCTGACCTGAATCCATTCGATTGTTGTCATTTTGTGCATCATGCGCAGGATAGCTCACGAAATGGCTTGATTGTACGCCTTGCCCGTTTTTGACGTCACCGAAGCCACCCTTTTGTAGATAGCGTGCTAACAATGCGTGCTGGTTTTTAAGCAGTCCTTGGGGTATGCCACGACGCTTTAGAGGACTAGTTGCTGCCGCCTCCATCTTGCGATCACTATGATAATTATCGATCTCAATTGCAGCCACTGCATCTAACGCCCGCGTTAGCATAGCTGAAGCTTCGGGCAGCTCTCCGCATAGGGCATGTGCTGTTGTAACCTCCGTCAACAGGGCTGCGTCTGCTGATGCACCCTGCGCACTTAATTCATGTAATAGGTCTACAGCACGAGCGGTGTTGAGCGTCGCGCATGCGCACTCCACTGCTAGAGCCAACGTTGAGGGGTGGTGCCCCTCGGGACGATGAAAACTCTCCAAAAGCGACGCTGCCAAGTGCGGCGACCAGCGCTTACATCCGCGCAGTAAAGTATTGATGGTCCGGAAACTAGCAAATTCTACGCTCGTATCGCTTAACCTCTTATGCACGAGCTGAAGTGCCCCTTGAATGCGAGCAACAGGTTTTTCATCATCCAAGGTCGTGGCTGCAGTAAATCGAGGCTCCATGAGGCCTCGCACGAGCGGTGCGATGGCAGCGTTGCCAATCGGCCCGATATCGAAGCTATCTGCCTCTTTCAGCACAGCTTGGGCTTCTTCAATCCGCCCTACACGGGAGTACGCATTAATTCGCACCGCCGCAGTCCACGCATTCTCCTGAACAGAGTCGCGGCGCATGCAGGCTACTGCTTCCTCCATCAATGATATACTGCCGCGATTGCTTGCATCTCGCATAAAAGCATTGTACACATCTGGTTTCCGGCGCTTGATCGCTTTGCGCAAAGATGCACGACCCTTCAAGTCGCTATTTTGTGCTCTCCGAAGCACTTCATCGAATAGTTCAAGTTGTTCACTAGAAACTGGTGAGCAGCCAAAGATAGTGACGGCACAGCTTCGAGGAAAAACGCTAAAACGCCGCATTACGCGCGGTGCCATCACATTATGTATCATGATATGCGTAATTGGTGCGTTTACGTATTGAGAAAGCTAAGGCATTGAGTCCAAGGTGGTTCCTGAGCAATTACAATGTTCAAATAGCTCACGCAGATAGTTTAGAGAGTACAATACCAAGGGTACCCTTGACTATACACAGGAACTATAAACAGCAGTGAGTCATTTGACTAGCTATTCTGCTGCTAACATCGCAATAAAACTACAGAGCAACCCTTTGAGAGCACTTTTCTGCTTTTAGCTAGGGTACTATTACGATTCCCTTAGCTTTCATGGTGAAAAGATGATGTCTGTCAACACCTTCCAAGATTTATTGAGCTAGACAGCCTCGCTAACCTTGCTAGCTACTGCACAGATATGTAGAAGTCGTCTTCTTGCTGGTGCGGTTGCGCTGTTTGCTGTTGCCGCGCTGGCTTTCGAACAACACACGACGACAAAGAACGCATTTTGTCTGTTGCTAAGTACGTTTCTACTCTGTACTACGAACGTCACGAACGTATATTTTTTGTTCTGGAGTGACCACACGAAAATGGAGTGGAGCGTGGATGAGCTAGCCACTTGGGACCGCTATCACCACTTCCATGGCCACTCTGGCCTGTGTGCCTAATTAGTCTTTCCTTCTGGTATTGGTTGCCTTGAATTTTCTGTCTGCTTGTTAGCCTTCTAATTCCGGCCCCTCGGGGCACGAACCAAAATGGAGTGGAGTGTCGGGTGTCGGAGTGTGTATTAAGATTGGAGTGTAGTGTTTCTCAGCTTCGAATGGGTGCCATCGAAAATGGAGTGGAGTGTCGGAGTGTTTTCCTAAAGTTGGAGTGTAGTGTTACTCGAGTGGGTGCCATTACGGTAATGTATTTATCCGTTCGCGAGCCCTAAGCTGACATCCGAAGCACTGGTGGTGCGCGTGCCCTCTCCATCCGAAATAACATCCGACATCAGATCCCATGACTGCCACAGTGGCGACAAATGACGAAGGTCTCGTAAAGCTCGAGGCGGTATGCATCCTTGAGGCATTTTTTTACGGAAATCACTATGACTCTTTCGTTGTGCGCGACAGCACCCCGCTTAAGGAGGCTATTGCCAAGGTGAACTCAGGCGCCGCAGAAAAAATGAAGTCGGCACTCCATATGACAACGAAGTATCCTGGTATTAGAAGGGTTCAGGTTACCAACAGAGAAGACGCTGACTTGTTCTGCAACGGAACTGGAATACTGCTACACATTAAGGAGATATACATCGATAATCGCGTTGGAGCCGCAGTCGTTTCCGGCATTGACGCCCCTGCAGATTTCATTGAGCCTTCGAAAAGCAACCGAAGGCCCGCCCATCTCACACTATGGGGTAATCCACCACAAATGGCCGGGGAGGCTCTTATTGGAAAGTCATTAGAATTACGGAAACCACTCGTCCAAGTAACTAAAGAGCGACTATTCGTGGCAATGAAATCCCAGTGCACGAGAGCACGAGATCTCAGTAATAAATTGTCCGAATCTACCAGATTGACGTGGGAATTGCGCATGGAACAACGCTCATTGATTTATGAGAACAAAAAGCTGTCCGAAACAGTGAGAATTATCGATCACCGTGTGTTGCCGATTCAACTAGCCGTGCGTCAATTTCTCCGTCGCAACGCGGCTCGGCAGTACAAAGAGCTCCTTAGTCAGCTGGGGATTACAGACTTGCAGCACAAATTACTTGTCAGAATTGCACAGAGATGGAAGGCTTCCCACCCTCTTTACGGATACTATGACGACTATAGTGACTATGGTTACGGCGATGACTGGTTTTGAAGTGAGCAAACACTCGACGAAGTTTTGGGACCGCACCAATATACATTTTGGGTGGTGGCAATCATGGCATGGGTGATAGGAAACTATTTCTGGCCAAGCAATTGTACAATCGAATTGTGCCCAGGTAGCCAGGTATGAAATTGCTGTGTTCTGCAAGCTTCATTACTATGGATGACCATTCCACTCTTATAGCTATTAGGTTTCACCATTTCGAGCCTTTAAATCAAGGGCGCATAATGCACGAAAAAAATCTGTGCTCATGTCAAATTTCAAATCGATCAACACGTGAATAATAAAGTTTGTATACCAGCATTAACTCTCGACTCACCCTTATTAACAAGAAATTACGCCTGATCTCTCCGTGCTCCTGCTTTTCTGGATCTCAACAAAAGGGGTTGCCATCATATAGGAACCCTAGCGATATGCGATATACTTCTTCCATACCATAAATATTCCAATACCATTAGTTCCGATTTGTTCTACCAGGGCGATTATCTACTCCAACCCCAAAAAACAGTCACTTGTATGGGTGAGAGCTATACGCTATATCGGATTTGTAGCTTTAACGTCTAGGCGATCAAACGATCAAACATTCTTTGGCATAGGCATCTCTCATTTCTCAGCAAACAAAAAGCGGTCAACTCAACCAGAACCCGCAATCCGCAATCCGTCGCCAACTCAAATCCGCCTGAGAGCTATTGGCACCTCAGTTCCTTCATTGAACCCTCCTCACTCCATCTCCTCTGAACTATCGCCATCTACCGATGGAAGCGACGCAAAATCTAAAGGTGGGTGCGCAGTGGCCCACTGAGCCGCAGCAGCGGAGGCCTGCAGCGCTTTGTTGCTTTCGCGGCGGCGTTTCATGGCGGGGTTCTCTTCGAACGGGTCCCCGAACGGCCAAAACGGGACCTGCAAAATGCATACCATAACAAATGTATGCAACGAATCGCAAGTTTGCAATTAGTAGTGAGAGACGTGAAAGAGACAAAAGCTTCTACTCCTTTGATTTGTAAAAAAAAAGAAAATCATTGCAAGCTTGAAGTAGAGACAACTTTCATATCATATTTTCCATTGCACAACAAAACAACAAAACCCACCGCTTCGGGAAAGTACAGCTCTTCGACTTCGTCCCAGAGGAAAGGGCCCAAGCCGTCTTTGACGTTTTCCGGGCTCGCGTTGGACGCGGGCATCCCGTGCGCGGTGTCAAAGTCCAGGCGCTGGCCGACGTCGCTCAGCACCGCGTGGGCGGTCGCCACGCGCGCAAAGGCGTCGGCGCTGCCGGAGGCTCGTTTGTCCGGGTGGTACTGCAAACTAGCGCTGCGGTAAGCTTTGCGCAGTTCTTCGGGCGAAAAGTCGTGGGCAAGTCCCAGGACCTGAAACAGAGAGACAAAAATGGCTGTTTGCATGCGCTATAGCGAAAATCATGCCATCTTTGGTTCTGGGATTTTCTTTTCAAGGTGCGTTAGCATAAATAGCAACCTAAGCATGCAATTTTTTAACCGCTATCAGCTCATTTAAAACTGATTCATACCATAACCAAGCACATTTCATTAAACCTCACGCAGCAACATCTCACCTGGTAGTGGTCCGGTTCAGACGCTAGCGCCGCCGCCACCGACGGTGCATCCCCAGGCCCATTGCTACTTCCAGCGCCATTTCCAGCAGCGCTGCCGGGGGCAAAGTACATGGAAGGGTCCACGTTGGGTGTGCCGAGCACGGCAGACAAACGCTCGGCCTGCGCCTGCGCCCGGCGCTGCTGCTGTTCTTGCTCGGCCTTGGCTTGACGACGCGCGCGGGCCGTGACCCGCAACAGCCAGCTTGACAGGTACGGGAAAGAAGCGTCCAGCTCAAGAACCTGAGGACAGAAAAAAGGGAACATGAGTATACGTCACATGAAATAAAATTTGGTATGAAGATGAAAATGAGAGAATAACATTTGAAAATCTGATATGAGAGACCTATTCAACAAACCTCTTCCCAAAGGGACTTCGCATCGTCGTAATTCCCTGCGTCCAAATGGCAAAGCGCCAATTCGTGCAGACCCACCACTGCTCGAGGGGCCATCCTCAGCCCAGCGCCAAGAACACCTTTCGCCGCGTGCAAGTCTCGACTCCGGCGCCAACACCGGCCGCTGCTAAACTGTAGCGACGCAACCACCCACTGCGACAAGTGCGCTAGGCTACTGCCGCCGCCACTTGCTGCTGCTGTGGCAGCGTCGGCCGCCTCTGAGTATAGCTTCGCAGCAACGGCGTAGTCGACAGCGTTTCCACCGGAGGCTTCCGCCCACGCTTCTGCTTGAGCGGCGCGACTCGCCAGCTGCTGAGCTTCCAATGAGCCCAGGGCGTCTGAAAGCCGCGCAACCACAGAGTCAGGTGTAGCTGCTGCGCCACCCGCTCCATCTCCTCCTGCAGCAGACGTGAGTTCCGAAGGCGGGTGCGCCTCGCTAAACACGCGGGTACTGCCGCCCAAGCCCGGCACGCCCGGCTGCATCGGTTGACTGCTGCTCGCAGCGCTGCGGCGGCGCAGAGTGTCCCGAGCGCGGCGAGCGCGGTACGAGCAATGGCTTTCGAGGTTGCGGACCATGTCTGGATCGCCAATCATGATTACCTGCCAGGGCAGTTGGTCTTTGCGCGCTGCGTGCCACTCGTCCATCTGCACGTTCGTCATCACCTATGTGGCATCATAGCGCGTAATCGATAAGATTTGAATCATAATCGTCGCTCCGAGAAAATATGGTCCGACACATTTCTTTCAATGTAGTACGCATTGCAGATATCTACAGATGCTATAACGGCTATAACACATCACACAAAAACGAAGAAATTGATACCTAGCACGCTCGCCAAAGCCGATGCTTACCTTGTTCTTGATTACTTCTTGGCCATCTGGCAACACTTCAACTTCTTCTTCTTCCCAGGGCTGCATGGGTTTACCCACTCGCGAATCCAAGTGACCCCACCGTTCTCCACTTCCTGGAATAATGGTTTCGCCTTGGTGGCCAAAACGGTCGACATGTGTTGGGTCAATGAGCAACCTGTATGACAAAACAAAATCATAGTTTAAGAGTCATGCTCGCTATTTTCGCTAGGTTCGGTTCTATAATTGTTTTAACTAAGTATCCAGTAGTATATGGTAATAGTGCGTTTGAGCGCACCATTCGCTCTTTCCGTCGCCGTAAGCACGCCAGGGCTTCCCCTGTTGCGCATCCGCCAGTACCATGGACCATCCAGTGACTCTATTCTCGTATGCTAGCGACACGTTGTGAGAAGCCATGATTGCAGCGGGTAGCTTGTTAGTTGTCACGTAGACTCCGTTCATATCTGTTAGGCTCGACCCTGCAATGAAAAAACCTTTGCCTGGTTCACGCACTCGTACAGTACCACCATGCCGGCGGCCACCGCCACCGTAGGTAGTCATTCCACCTGGCCCTACCATTTGTGCGACGCATCTTGACGACAGCCCCACCACGAGCGCCAAGATGGCAGGCGGTTTCATCATTGTCTCTGCGATGAGAAGATCAATCACAAGAAAAAGCAGATTTTTGACCAAGATTTGACCATTTAGTTTATTATATTAGAGTATTGTTGCTCGTTCTTTCTGGCTTTTTTTTCTGCTTGTTGAGTTGTGCTTTCGAAATAAGAAAGATAGATTCACACCCGACCCAACCATGCCATCATTCTGCGAGCAACTTCAGGCGCGCGTGGATGCCGTCGATTCTTTAATCTGCGTTGGCCTAGATCCACACATCAAGGTATTTAAACACACTTCCATGGAAGCTAGGTTCTGCATACTTTTCTAGTCAATGTTTCCCAACCCCTCGAAATGTATTTAAGCATGCGTTCGTATTCAACTTGAATCTTGGGGCTCGGGCAGGAGCTACCCGACCCTACGGCCTCGGCCGCTTTCGAATTTTGCAAGCGTTTAATTGAGGCAACACTACCATTTGCAGCTGCCTACAAACCAAATGCGGCTTTCTTCGAGCGTTTTGGTGCGGAAGGCCATTCGACCCTAGTTGCTGTGCTAGCTCTCATTCCTCCCGACGTGCCAGTAATCTACGATGCTAAGCGCGGTATACATCTAGTATGCACCCTGTTGCGCAAAGATAATAACATATGGTCATTAAGTTGTTGGGTTTTGCGTGAATTGTGCATATTTATCGCGATATGTCGTGCTACTTCCATCTAGCCTTTACATTCAGCAAAGCCTCGAACTTTTCAACATCCTACAGCTAAGTTTATGTGTTGACGTTCATTGGGATGTCATTCATAAGTTTATCCATGGTTTGAAATTGTGTTGACATTTCCCTCGGATTTTGACTTTCTTCTGTGTAGGCGACATTGGCTCCACTTCCGAAGCCTATGCGAACGCGGCTCTGCACAAGGAACACGGCGGCCTGGGTGCTCATTGCGTCACGGTAAGTTTAAACTTCAACTTCTGGGAGGTATAGTTACGCGACGACCGCTGCTTCCGAGTAAAAATATTTTAGAGCTAACATTGTTAATGTGATAATAGATCGTGCCGGGACTGTTGTAGCAATAAATGCGGTGCTGCTCCTGTTACTTGCACTATGCCCAAAATGCTACTTTGTTCCATGTGCGAGCGTTGTGACTTCTATCAACCCCCAATAGGTAAATCCATACATGGGGAGTGACTCGTTGTTGCCCTTTTTGCAAGACCCTACCAAGGGGGCGTTCGTGCTGTGCAAGACCAGCAACCCGGGCAGCGACGAATTGCAAACCTTGCCAATCGTTGGTAATCCATAGCGCTAGTTTGTGCCCCTAAAACAAAAGCTGCAACAGTGTCACATTACACATTAATTAGTGCGCCGACTACACACTACCCCCTTGATTTCACATGATTTCTAGGAGCTGCTGGAGGCCCTCGTAAGCTCTACGAAGAAGTCGCGCGGCTCGCTCACTCCAAATGGGCCGTAAACGGCAACGTTGGCTTGGTATGTCAACTCGATGCTTCTCTGTTGCCGTAGCCGTTGTTATCATGGTGCATTCTCTCGAACGTCAGCATTCTCTCCCGTTCATTCGATTTCTTCAGGCGTCTCCCCCCCCCCTTAAAAGCTTGTCTCCTTCCATGTTTTCCAAGGTGGTCGGCGCCACGGACAGCGCAGCCATAGCCGCGGTGCGGCACCAAGCTCCCTCCATGTGGCTGCTTTGCCCTGGCGTTGGTGCACAGGGGGGCGACCTTGCTGCGTGCTGTGCCGCCGGGCTCTTCGTGCCATCGGAGAACAGCGAGCCGACGGGAACGGGATCTGCATCGGGATCGGCGAAGAAGAGCCGACGGGCCACCGGCCTGCTGTTTCCGGTGAGCCGCGGCTTGTCCAACGCTCCCGACCCGGCTGTCGCTGCCCGAGACCTTAAAGAATCCATCAATGCCGCACGCGCCATGATTGAGGCCAAAGCTGAAGAGGAAGAAGCCACAGCAAGAAGCTCCGAAGAAGGATCGGCGAAACGGCACAAGGGCAACAATGGCGCTGCTGATGCTCTGGAGTTGGCACCATACCAGCAGGAGTTCGTTCAATTCGCGACCGCCAACAGCATTCTGAAATTCGGGTCGTTTACCCTGAAGTCCGGCCGGGTGTCTCCGTACTTCTTCAACGCCGGCGGCGTGTGCACGGGGGGTGGGATTGCTCAGCTCGCGGGTTTCTACGCACAGGCTTTAGTGGCGCCGCCTGCTTTGCCGTTCGACGTGCTCTTCGGGCCCGCCTACAAGGGGATTCCGTTGGCCACCGCGGTGGGGGTCGCTTTGTATGACCTGGGAGTAGACGTGGGCGTGTGCTACAACCGCAAAGAGGCCAAAGACCATGGCGAAGGCGGCCTCTTGGTGGGCGCGGAATTGAAGGTGGGTGTAGAGTGATGGTAGCGTTGGTGATAGTGGGGTTGAAATGTGGCGTATGTGCGCTTGCAGAGGTGTTAAAGCAATTTCAACTTCCGCTTCTCTTTCAACATGTTAGATGTGCACGATTGGTTGATTGGTAGCATGTGTGCATGTTCAGTCTTTCTCCTCCTTCTTCTTTTGATGCCCTTGGCGCTCATCGCTTGTGTGCACGCTTATGCTTGGATGTATTTACTCATACCACATCAGGGCAAGCGAGTGATGATCGTGGACGACGTCATCACGGCAGGCACCGCCATTCGCGAAGCCGTTGCACTCGTGCGCTCGGCCGGCGGCACCGTGGCTGGCGTGGTGATTGCGCTGGACCGACAGGAAATTTCGGGCAGCCCCAGCCCCAGTACCACTGCCTCTGCCACTGCCGCAGGTGCTGCGGTGGTGCGCGAGTCAGCGGTGATGGGGGTGGTGCGGGAGGTGGGCTGCCCGGTGCGGGCCGTGTTGACGCTCGGCCACTTGGACGCACACCTGTCGAAGCAAAGCAGCGGCAGCAACGGCAGTGGCAGCGGTGAAAGTGGGGCAGAAGTGGCGTCGGCCGTGAAGGCGTATCGCGCCCTGTACGGAGTTTGAAGAAGAAAAAGCTCCGACACGAAGTTCCCGAGACCGAGACGCAAGACGCAAATCGCGAGCTCGCGAATCGGCCTTGGTCTTTGATTTCGCAACTTTCGCTTGTAAGAACTCTCAGCTTGCGACTTCTGAATTCTGAATTGTAAATTATAAATATTCCCACCCGCCACCGCCACCTCCCCCCGCCACCCGACTTCGAGCGCTGACCACGAAGCGCGAAGCAGTTCCAATTTGCGCCTACAGAGCCTACAGCCACAGCCCTTCGAATATGCGGTACCGCTGCTGCCTCCAATACAAACATAGTCCGATCTGAGTTCATAGTTATACACCCTAAGGTGGTAGGCGGATATTATGAGTTCAGAAATTACAGAGTTACAGTTAAAGACCAAATTGCTCAGCCACTTCGAACTTCGACTACTTACTTCGCGAACTTCCGCCTTATTATACGAGTACACAAAAACCCCGTTACTTCGAAAGCATTGAAGCGACTGATTTCCATGTACCTAAACAAGGAGTTACAGCCAAAACTCCCCAGCCCGCTCAGACTACTTCCTACTTCTCCTTCACTTCGTGCCTAAATGAGAGCACTGATGCAGCGCACTGCCGCAAGACGAGGCACCCTCAATATCGAAGCGCATAAACGCTTTACGCCTTCACGGCGAATTTGCGCTTAGGGAAGTTGCTCTTGGCCTTTTGCGCTTTAGCAGTCAGCTTGTTGGCCTGCTCTGGGGTCAACCGCCGGCGGATGGCGCGGGTCTTCTTCTCCCGGAGGTCCTTTGGCAAGAATGTTTGGCCAGCGTACACTTCGCGCAACTGGAGTCAGGGTAGCAACGGTGCAATTCAACCATCGAGGAGTCAATCGTAGTTCCAGTACGGCAGCAAATTACAACAGTAGAGAGTAGAAGGACAGATTGGTGTTACTGTCAGGTAATGAGTAAATAAGGGCAACGAAGTCCACACTAGTATGCAGCAACATGACAGCGTGTGGGTTTCAAAGGGCTAGCCGAAAACTACTACGTCGACGCACCTTTGACTTCTGGGTTTGGTTGTAGACAGTGAGCACGCGGGCAATCGACTTGCGCACCACCTTAATCTTGGCGAGCTTGCTCTGCGCGCCGCCGGTGACCTTGGCCACTCGCAACTGAGCGAGCTCGTTCTTGAGCTCCTCGAGCTTCTTCACGAGAGTGCTCTTGTTGCTTGAGCGCAACTCATACGCCTTAATCTTGGCCTAAGCAGAAAATCATGTACAAGAGGAGGAGCGCATAATGAGATTCTATGCATCATGATATTGGCATGCACGCGGGCTCCAGGGGGCTGGTAAGCCATGAAGACAAGGATCAGAAATTGCATAAGTCCCAAGATTGACTCGATGAAAAAAAAAGCTATAGCTGAGGCATTGTAACTTAAATGGCGCTAAGGTTATCTCAACGCTGCTGCCCAGGCGCTAATGGTCTAAGAGTGGCGTAAGCTACACACTGACCATGGTGAAGTGTGGTGTTGTTCGACTAAAAACGCTCCGATTTGGGCGATACTCGATACATGTATACCGTAAAACCTGTGAATTAATCCAACACTCTGATTTTTTTCGGCTGATTTTTGTTCTTGGAGGCTTGGAGGGTGTTCTTCTGTTCCTTTTTGTGATGAGAGATGAGTCGTTGGGCAAACTCTTGAGCACTTGAGTGTGAGTGAGCAAACACACATCGGACGAATCGGCCGCATCAGCCGCATCCTTCGCAATTACGTGACACCGTGCGTGAATCGTGACATCTATCGCATCAATTCGACACGAAATGACGGTGCGAAGTTCTTATGTCTTTGGAGCTGAAGTTTTTTGAAATTCAATGAACAGATGTGCTGTGCTAGCGTTTCCGCTTGTAAGTAATTTCTCGTGATTCGTGATGCTATATTTTGCAGACGGCAGGTGGCATTCCGAACTACAATGACTACTTTGAGTTGTCTTCCAGCAAAACGACGCTGCTAGTAATCGATCCTCAGAACGACTTTCACCCTGGTGGGTCCTTGGCTATCGCGAACGCAAACGAAGATGCTGGCCGCATTGCTAAGCTCATCAAGACCAACGCACCGGCAATTGACGATGTAATCGTCAGCCTCGACACTCACCAGAAGATGCACGTAGCGCACGGGCTGTTCTGGGTCAATGCAGCTGGCGAGCACCCTGCCCCTTTCACTCCCATCACGGAGGCGGACGTGACGGCGGGCATGTGGAAGACTACCGATCCGAAGTGGCAGACCTGGGGGCTGGAATACGTGCAAAAGCTTGAGGCTAACAATCGTTTCGTGCTCCTCATCTGGCCTGAGGTCAGGAGCCCATTTCGAAAATTGCCCGTTCTTGGACGTGTAGCTTGCGTGTGTCCAGTTTGCCTCAGATTTTGAAGAAAACAGGGTTCTATTATTTCCTATAGCGAACTTCTATCCCACCATTGTTTTTTATTTAGTGACAGATTCGGTCTAATTTTGCTATCTTTACTTCATTGGTTGTCTTTCTTTTTTTCGCTACTTTTCCAGCACTGCCTGATGGGGAGCAAGGGCCATGCGGTGGTGGACGTGATCAACGATGCGCTGCAGGCCTGGGCAGGCACCAAAGCGCGCGCCATCGAGTACATCTACAAGGGCCACAACATGCTGACCGAGCACTACTCCATGATGAAGGCCGACGTCGAGTGCGCTGGTAAAGAATCCTTGAAAGCATACTATATTGAATGCAGCGGGGTAGCGAGAGCGATGCTCGTAGCGTGAGAGAGTTGGAGATTGGTTAGACAGATATCGTTGGACCCCTTTCTCACTTCTTTTCTTGCCAATGCTATACCATACGTTACTTCTTCCTGCATGTGTCCACACACACGTGATGCTCAGACGACCCTCGCACGCAGTGGAACGCTGGCGTGTTTGAGCGGCTGCGCCAAGCGGAGCGGGTGGTGGTGTGCGGCCAAGCGCTGAGCCATTGCGTCGCGTTCACCTGCCGCGACCTCGTGAGCCGTTGGCCGAAGGGCGAAATGCACAAGCTG
>Ga0307982_1002350_pt1 | contig 15331 bp, 12 predicted proteins | sample OrgLakmetagen989_FD_201847 | JGI IMG/M metagenome (GOLD analysis project Ga0307982, IMG submission 201847) | Saline water microbial communities from Organic Lake, Antarctica - #989 | ecosystem: Environmental > Aquatic > Non-marine Saline and Alkaline > Saline | place: Antarctica: Organic Lake...
TCACGCGACTGTTGAAAGATTCTTTGGGTGGCAATTGCCGAACGGTGATGGTGGCGGCCATCTCGTGCTCAATTGCGTCGTATGATGAAACGGTGAAGGGTTCAACTGTAGAAGAAGAAAAGCGCTTACTTGATTGACGGTTGAGATCTACTTAGTGCGTTCTCTATTTTATATTTGTGTTTTTTGCATTTTTGTTTTCCATTCGTCATTCCGACTTCTTTTTGTCTTTCATTCTCTCACTGGTAAATTATGTATCACAATTATATTAGGTCAACACGCTCAAGTACGCCAATCGCGCCAAGAACATCAAAGTGAGCGTGACCCGCAACGTAAGCGGAGCCAAAGCACATGTACAGGAGTACGAAGCGTTGATCAATGGCCTGAGAGCGGAGGTGGCCGGGCTGAGAGTGCAATTGAACAAGCGTGTGAGCAACAAGAAGAAAGGCCGCAGCCAACGCCGCTTGAATGCTGGTGCTGAGGTTGAAGAAGAGGATGACGAGGAGGATGACGACGAAGAAGCCAGTGACGACGACGACGATGATGATGATGACGACGAGGAATTAGCCGGTGAAAACGATCTGATCGGAGATCCAACGACTCCAGGTAACGCAATTTTATTTGTGATTAATCAATGAGTACTGCGTGTAGCGCAGTCATATGACACGTTGTTTGTGTTCATGCGCTCTGCGACCTTATCATCTGTCTTTCTCGCTTGCTTACGTATCTATCCATTTCAATCTCCTCCCCCTATCCCTCTTTCCTATTCAATAGGTACCCTCGAGTCTCTGGCCGCTGCGCGCGCCGCCTCCTTCAACCAGCGCGCCGCCACGATCAGCGAAGGGCCCGCGAGAGGCACATCTCTGGGAAAGCGATTGGCCAATCACAGCAGCCAAGACGCGGTAAATGCCGAGACCAAGGGCAAAAAGAAGAAGAACAAAAAGAAGAACAAAAAAGGCAACAGCCGCAGCAACAACAGCTATGGGAATAGTGGTGGCGACGTTCACAATTACGGAGAAGATGACGTTGACATGGATGCCGAAGACGATGAAGCGGTGTCGCCAGCAGCAGTGAAAGAAGAACTTGAGGAAGAAAAAGCAACGGTATGAATTTACTGTAAGATTTCAGAAGCCTTAAGAAACGTACTTTTGTTATTGATTTTGTTCAAGATTTTTTCTTTTATTGAAGGCATCCTCACTTCCTGTGAGGTGATGAAATTGGACATCACCCACATGCGCACCGGTTGATCACCCATGCTTTCACCTCCAGGTGAAGCACATGTTCCACGAATGCATTGCGCTGCGGCGTGCTATTTTAGAGCTAGACGAGGCCAATGCCAGGTGTGATTTATCGATGAAAGAGCGGTGGGGCCGCATTGCGACATGGGTGCTGGAAGCTTCTTCTTCTTCGTCGTCGTCGTCGTCGCAGCCTCTTTCTTCAACGGATGAATCATCCCAGCCAGACGAAGCCACTGCTAGTAGCTCAAGCCACGAATTAAATCACTACGGCAAGAACAGCAATATTAGCAGCAGGACGAGTGGGCACGCAGGCGATTCTGCAGCAGCGTATGCGGCAGCGTGGTGCACCCACGGGGACCAAGGTAAAGAATATTACATATTAGCACATGAGAATCATATACGAAGACTTACATTAGAAGTGTGGGCTATTCATGTCCTCTTCTCGTAATGCGTATACCCGTGCTTTCCTATTCATGAGTAAAATTACAACACGGAATATCTTTGACTGGAGCACACATTCAATCATTACTTCGAAAAATGATAAACATCAGATTGGGAGGAGATATTTGGCCCCGATTCCCTCGTTGCGGCGGCCGTGAATGGAGAAGTCGCTGGCATGGAACATCCCCCTTTTGGGGTGAAAAACGCCTGGGACGAATGCTTGACCATTCGGGCTACGATTGCAGAGCACAACGAAGAGAAAGCTGCTCGACAGGTTGGCTTCTGCTTTCACCCATTCAATCAATGAGACCTTGAATAGTTTTTATCTTGAATTGATGGGTCTGAATTTCCGTGCTTGCTTTCTTAGTCGATCTCTGTTCGCTTTCGAATTATCTGCCCCTTTCCTGTTTTTTTTTTTCCTTGCCCCGTCGGGATCTTTCTCACATATATTACACCGGTATACACCATGTTCAGGCGGAATTGAAGGAATTCGAAGCACTGCTGTGGGAACTGCACGACTCTCTGAAAGTGAAACGCGAAGCATCACGGTCAGCGCTCCTCGCTGATTTAGCGCTGTCGTCGCCAGAGCTGGTGGATGCGCTTTACGCCAGTGGTACGTCTCATGTGCATGAACACGCTTGTACATTCATACGCAAGTAGCAAGGCATCATCATCATCAGCAGTGGTCGAAATAGATACCCCGGAATGGATACCTTTTGTTGAAGGTTTGACTCCGCTGTGTTTTTGTCTCTTTCCTACAGGTCTTCTGGAATTGCAGAACATGGAGTTGGAGCAGCGGTGCTTGGTTCAAGAAGGCGCCTTGAAAGAGCGCGATTTGCAGGGGCTGCGATTAACGCGTCAATTGAAAGCGGCACACCGGGTGATTGCGGCTCAAAAAGCGGCTATCGGGCAGATGAGTCATGGAACTACGAGTGGTACTACTGCTACTAGTGTTGCCGGTGCCAGTACCAGTGATTCTCAAACTGGCAAAGATGGCGACGTCGCTGATGAGCACGCAGCTTCAGCACCAGCTTCTTTGACTTCTTCTTCTTCTCGACCGCCGCTGCGTCATCACGCGGACTCCTTCTCAAGCGTTCGACCGGGACCTTTGCGAGGGGACAGCCTTGAAGAGGACTACAGCGAAGAAGACGATTATGACATCAACGATGGGAGTAGGACTGGTGCTGGTGTAGACGCAGGAGGTGTAGAAGGTGGTGGTGTAGAAGAAGTTAATGAGCAAGGCGGCAAAGGAACTGATGCCGCCAACCTCAGGAAACTTCTGTTGCGGCTTGGGAGTCGGCATCCTCCTCATCTCGACCCTTCTACATTATCTGTCAACGCCTCCTCATCGACCATGATGAACATGGGAATGGGGGCAACAGCGGAGCACTCCTACTCTCCTGCGTTGAGTTTGGATTCCCCACCATCTGATGGTTCGTTCCTTCCTGTAGAGTTGGATGCATTAAATGGCGGTACCAGTAGTGGCAACGGTCATGGCAACATTTACAACAACGACTACGGTAGCAGCAGCAGCAGCAGTGACAATGGCAGGGTTGACCACCATAACAGCAGCAGCAGCGAATTCGGCAGTTCTCAACACAAGGCATTCTCCACTCCACCGACTGCGTTTGGCCCGATGTCCCGAGCAGGAGGAACAGCAGGAGCTCAGCCACCAGCGACTGCAGGCGGTCTGAGGGCAATGACCAACATCGTGGCTGCTCAGCTGGAAGAGTACAGCGCTGCCGGAGGTGGTGGCAATGGTAGTGGTCAAGTTCTATCAGCAGGAGCTGGCAATGGTGGTGATTATGATTATGACAGGGCCGCTAGTGGCGAAGGTGAAGACGATCGTGATGATGGTCGCAATGGCGATGGCAATGAAAGGCAGCAGCCTTCAGCAGGATCGCAGGTGAAGCAACCGACGGATCCCTCTCAAGTCTCGTCGATGCCGTGGAGCTTGCAAAGCGATCTCGACCATGAATCATTGGCGGCTGCCGCTGGCACTGTTGATGATGGTGGTGCTGATGGTGGTGCTATTAGTGCTAATGATGGCAGTAGTGATGGTGCATCTCCTCCATTCAAGGACCATCACAACTCTTTGCTCAACCAAGTGCACCACTGGGGCAGCAATAGCCCTTCATCATTATCGTCAGATCCTGCGATGACTACTGCCTCCACTGGCGGCTCTGCCATCAACGCTGCTGCTGCTAGTGCTACAAATGCTACTGCCACCGCTGCACCGGTTGATACCGAAAGACAGGTCAAGGAAGAGGCCAAAGCACCCCCCTCCGCCAAGGACGGCATTCAAGCTGCATTGGCACAAGCGGCAGCGATTGCCGCGTCCGAAAGGGAGTCCGAACTCGCGCGCTCGGGAGCCGAAGCCATGGCCTTTTCATCGGCACCACAAGCAACGTCAACTGATCAATCCTATTCTTCGGGCAATGATGACCTATCGTCTACCCTTGCCAGTGAGGCCTCGGGCGAAGACGTTGGAGCAAACTCTGTCCATAGCGCTCCAACCGAAGAAGCAGAAGCAACGGTCCCGTCGGGATCTTCAGGAGGCCGAGGCCGGGAGCCTTCGATTGACGTTGACCTGTTGCGAGGCTCCAGCGACGACTTCGGGGTAAGTGAGCGTAGCGACATCATTTTTTACTACTTAGTATGTTGTCGGTCTTTTTTTTTACTGCGCACGGTCCGAGCGAGGCCTCATTTGTTTCCCTATCTTTTTCACGAGCAACATCATTTCCTGAACGACCTCTGAAGTATGATTTCTCACCCACTCTCCCGTTTTTCCCAACGTCTTCTTATGTATTTCAAAGGTGAGTCCACGAGGCGTCACCAAGGGTCTGCTGCGCATTTCCGACGAAGATTACGACCACTACGCAAGCGCGAACCTCGGCAATTACGGGAACGACAACAATTACGGCGATGCCAACACTGCCACCAACTTTGGCAGTGGTGCGAACGGACCTTCGCGAAGAGGAAGCGGGGGAACGCGAGATGCTCCAGCTGCCAGGCCGGGAGCTGCGCAGAGGGCACTCGCCCAACCGCCTCTCATGGAAGAAGACTACAACGAGGTTTGCTTTTCTTTCATTTCATTCTTCGTTTTTCTCTGGCGACTTCAATTTTCTTTCTTAGTGCTTCCCAGTGAATTTCTTGCATGATGAATTTGCTTCTGGTTACATAATGAATTAGCTTCTGGTTACATCAAATAATTTATTGATCTTCTTCTCTATCTCTATCTCTGTGTCTATCCCTTCTGCTGCTCTCTTTTTCTTCTGCCACCCCTGTAGGCTCACTCGGTCGATTTGGACCAATCAGACAAGGACCCGTTGTCTCCCACCAACCAACCAGACGTAGACCTCGACGATGCAGTACCTTCCTCCTCCCCTGTAAATCAACTGAACTCCCCTGTAAACCACCAGCGGATACCACCTCCTCCTGGTGGAGAGGAGTGGGCGTCGCCTGAGCCGCGCCTCGAGGTATACTACATTAGAGAATGTTTCATCTCGCGCATACATGAATTCATCAGATTTACTTTCTCCTTTGTAAGAAAATCTCCTATTTCATGTTGGTTGGTCTGATAGTGAATGTCTCTCAATCTATTGACGGCCATCGGCCTTGTCGATTTACATCAGGTGGGTTTGAATTTGGACGATTCGCCGTTGCCAGAAAGGTCTGCCGCCATCAGCCCGATCCGCAACGACGATGAGTTCGACGCGTCACCTTACACTGGGCCTCCTCCTCCTCCGCCGGCATCAGCGCCGTTGTCACCTGCCTCGGCTGCAGCTGCGGCAACCGCGCTAGACGCCGTTACAGCAGCGAGGTTTCCACCCCGCAGTCCCACAAGCGACAACATCAAGAAGAACAGCCTCGGAAGTGATGCTCATGATTGGGGCTCTAGTGTTCCGATCTCCGATGACATGACTGGAAGAGCGGCATCCTTACACCGCCCACCAGCGCCGCAACGAAAGGCCTTACCGCCTCCTTCTGCTCAGCCTCCTCCAGCACAAGCGCCAGCCTCTGCTACCCGCCGATTCCCCGACAAGAGCTCGATTGGCATGCTGGAGTCCGAGTTGAACGATGAATTTTTGACGGTGTGTACATGCACATTTATACAATTGATGCATATTTGTTTTTCTTTTGATTTGAGACCTTATGGTTTGATGTGCTATCCGAATGCTTCGCCCTGAATATGCGCTTCATTCTGTCTTGCCATCGAATTCCGTTACATGCAGGTGCGCTCTGAGGCTGCTCGTTTAGCTCTTGACCAGACTTACGATGATGAAGATGATGACGAAGAAGAAGACCATGACGTTTTGAAACAGCAACAACAGCTGAACCGTAATATCTCGTCGACCAGCCCGCCTTCCGTGGCCGACGGTCTCTCCACAGAGCCCAGCCCAGAGCTTCAGCGCTCGTCGGCCGATCGTGTGGTTTACGGAAACGTTGAGGAGGGGCACTTAAATGATAAGCATCTCGTGGAATCCAGCAACAAAGAGATTGGTGAGGACTTGGATGACGACGACAAAGTCTTTGATTACCATGATAACGATGCCAATGGCAATGCCAACCAAGATCTTGACCATCTCGGCGATGAAGTCGATGACGACGCTGAGCACGATGATGCCGAAGGCGAATACGACGACGAGGACGATGCCGATAAGCTGGTGGTGCACGGGGAGCGCATTCACGTGGCAGTTCGAAAGCGGCCCGTGAGTGACGGCCAAACGGACGTGCTGCGGTGTGGAGAATCGGATTTGGTGCTCTTGGAGCCACGCAAGAAGGTTGACTTGACCCAGTACACGCACCAGCATGCGTTTGCGTACGACAGCTGTTTCAGTGAGCGCGACTCGACCGTGGACTTATGGCAGCGCAGTGTCTACAGCTTGGTTTACAATTTGTTCCAAGGTGGCACCAGCACTTGCTTTTGCTTCGGTCAAACAGCATCCGGCAAAACGCACACTTTGTTTGGTCAATGTGGGGGTGGAGAATCTAAGGGCATTCAGGGCTTGTACCAGATTGCTGCGCAAAAGATCTTCGACACTGTGCAAGAACTCAGTGACACCGCAGGTTTAGTCATGGCAGTGGGAGTGTCGATGTTTGAGATCTATGGCCAGAAAGTGTTTGATCTGTTGGATGACCACAAAGCTCTGACTGCGCTGGAAGACAAAGATGGCGTGCTGCAATTGGTTGGACTCAGTCGGCACCGTTGCGAAGACTTTGAACACTTTGTTGAGGTGACCGACGGTGGTCGCAAAGCGCGGAGCACTACAGCAACGGGTGCTAACGCAACGTCCTCTCGTTCGCACTGTGTGATGGCGATTAGTTTACTGGATGACAGTGGTGCCGACGAGGCTATTTCTTATACGCCAAAGAATTCTGACGATGTTCTGGGGAAGTTGTCGTTGATTGATCTGGCAGGCAGCGAACGTGGCGTTGACAACGAAGCCACGGACAAGACGACTCGAATGGAAGGCAAGCAAATCAACACGTCGTTGTTAGCCTTGAAAGAGGTCATTCGTGCACTGGATTCGAGCAACAAGAAAAGTCACGCTCCGTTCCGACAGAGTCGATTGACGCAAGTGCTGCAAGAATCTTTGATGGGTGACATGTGTCAAACCGTCGTGGTAGCTTGCGTCTCAGCCACGCAGGAGAACTGCCAACAGACCATCAATACCTTACGATACGCAGAAGGGCTTAAGCGTTCTCAGAAAAGCAAAACCAAGAAGACCATCAAAGAGGGCGCTCAGAAAGCACTGCCACCATCGCAGTCATCAGCAGCAGCAGGAGGAACGACGACTGCTGCTAAAGACTATGGAGATAAAGACAAAGCTCGGAGTGTACACCCGCCTGCTCCCAAGCGATCCACTCCTGCTGGGGGCGCGAATGCACGATCGCCTGCTCGCAGCACTGCCAGCAGCAGCATCAGCAGCGGTTACGGAAGCAACTACAACAACAACTATGGAGTTACACCGACCCGTACGAGGGCGCAGTTATCGTCGTCAAGTGGCGTGTCATCGCGCAGCCAAAGTCCTGCTGGTGCCCCAAAAACACCGAAGCGCCGGTCGACTGTCACTGACGTGAGCACGGCGAGCAACCAGAACAACAACAGCAGTCGAAGCAGCAACAACAGCATCAAGGGTCGCAACAGCAGCGGCAGCAGTGCGGGGCCACCTTCCGCAGCGGCGGTGGAAGCTGCGCTGGACGCGGAGTCCGACGAAGAAAACAACGCGGAAGTGCTCCGTGCGTCATTGGCGCAGCGCAGCCGCACGCCCCCCAAAAAGGGGGTTTCCTTCAATTCACCGCGGCGTTTGCGGTCCAACTCCGAAACCGATCTGATGGACCACCACCTTCACCACCAGCACCACAATTACAGCGGCCACACCCACAACAACAACAGCAGCAGTGGTGCGAACGCCGCAGCGTCACGGCCTCAATCGTCGCTGAAGCAGCTGTCCCCTGTAGTGGCCAAGACGGCGGCAAGGCGACGCACGCAAGAAAGCGAAATGGAAGTGCTGCGCGCTGACGTGGAAGAAGCGCTTCGATACCGGCAGAAGACCAGCCCCGGCGGAACTACAACAACCATTGAAGACGACTTGCAGTTTTTGGGTGACGAGGATGCTCGCGACAGCTTTGAAGAAAGTTTCTTGGGGGCCGATTCTGACGATGATGATGATGACGAGGAGGATGACGACGTCGAAGAGGAAGAAGAGGAAAGGCAAGGCGATCCAACCAAAGAAGGGGAATTCTTGCACGGCGAACGAATTCACGTGATCGTTCGAAAGCGCCCTGTAAACCACGGGCAAACCGACGTGCTTCAGTGCAGTGGGTCCTCGATATTTCTGCACGAGCCCAAGAAAAAGGTCGATTTAACGCAGTACACGCATTCGCACAAGTTCAAGTACGACAATTCGTACAGCGAAATCGACAACACTGGGGTGCTGTACCGGCGCAGTGTCCATAGTCTGGTGCACAATTTGTTCCAAGGTGGCACCAGCACCTGCTTTTGTTTCGGTCAAACCGCTTCAGGCAAGACGCACACTTTGTTTGGCCAATGTGGGGGTGGAGAATCCAAGGGCATTCAGGGCTTGTACCAGATTGCAGCACAGCGAATCTTTGACTCGATTGAACAGAACCCGGGTGGATTTTTGCCGGCCGATTTCCGGGTGAAAGTGGGGGTGTCGATGTTTGAGATCTATGGCCAGAAAGTGTTTGATTTGTTGGACGACCACAAAGCTCTGACTGCTCTGGAAGACAAAGACGGTGTCCTGCAGTTAGTTGGGCTCAGTAGGCACCGTTGCGAAGACTTCGAACATTTCCTTTCAATCACGGACTATGGCCGGGAAGCGCGGAGCACTACAGCAACAGGCGCCAACGCAACGTCCTCCCGTTCGCACTGTGTGATGGCAATTAGTTTACTGGACGAAAGTGATGGTCCTGGTGAAGCCGTTTCGTATACACCTCAAAACAAGGAAGACGTGGTTGGAAAGCTGTCCTTGATTGACTTGGCAGGCAGTGAGCGAGGAAAAGACAATGAAGCTACGGATAAGACCACTCGAATGGAAGGCAAGCAAATTAACACGTCGTTGTTGGCCCTGAAAGAAGTCATTCGAGCTCTGGATTCGAGCAACAACAAGCGCCACGCCCCGTTCCGACAGAGTCGCTTAACCCAAGTTCTACAGGAATCTCTGATGGGTGACATGTGTCAAACCGTTGTCGTCGCGTGCGTCTCCGCCACGTTAGAAAACTGCCAACAAACGTTGAATACATTGCGCTATGCTGAGGGCCTGAAGAAATCTCAAGGGTCTTCCAAAGGAAAGGTTCGTGAAATAATGAATTACTCGTTGACTGTTGAGTTCCGATGCACTTTTGACCTAACACAGGACTCTCGATATTTTCCTGTGTGTGCATTGATGGCTTCAATGAAGCACATTCATCTATTGCATACATGCTGTGCCGTACAATTCGCGTGCGATTCCTTTTCATCTTTTTCTAATATTTTCATGTATCATGATCGTTCCGCATGCAATGAGCAGGAGGTCGCCGTGGTGCGTCAGGGAGCGCGCACCCCTGTACGAGGCAGCGGCAGCAATGGCAGTGGCAATGGTGGTGCAGACTCTTCGCAAGCGCGCGACACCCCACAGACAGCTGCCAACATGCGCTGGAAACTCGCGGTGCGCGCGGTCTCGCCGCCTCCTCCTCCTTCTTCTTCTTCTTCTTCTTCAGGCCAACGCCACATTCGAGCTCACTCGTCCCCAGCGCGCGACCGCAGGGGAGGGGGTGGTACTGGCAGTGGTGGTGGGCACACGCCAGGGCGTTTGCCGTCGAGAGAAAAGCGAACCATGATTTAAGACGCCCTTTGAATCAGACGGCCCCGTCCTATTTCCTTCTTACGCGCTAAAGGCCTCTTGTATGCTGCCCTACTTCTGCATCATTCGCCTTTGGCGATCCCGCTTTAATGGCCATGTGTCTGTTAAAGAAATAAATAAACCAGCTCGGCGAGTTCCGCATTCAGAATCCGGAATCCAACTTCACTTTAAACTCTTTAAACTTCAAAAAAGTAGTTAGGATGATAGAGGTGGGGCTCTTGTTCGTATTGATAGTTGATAATTGATAGTAATAGGTATTGCGGATTACTGGATTACGGATTAAAATTAAGGACTGAGTTCTTCTCCTGCTTTTGATTCTTATGGTTACTGCGCTGTGCTTTGCTAAAAGCGATAAGGAAATATTTTTTTTTAGAATATCTTTTGAGAACTTCCAAGTATAATCCCGGCATACATAGGCCATTGATACCCCGCAGGCTAGCCGTCAGATATGTAAATCGAGTTTGATCTTCGAACGCTGTAAGAAATGAAGAAAACGAGGAAAGAAGGCCGGCCCATAGAGCCGAAGAGCCAGAGGTAAGTAAAAGGTACAAGAAGGCACTCGGTTCCGCTCCAGCTAGCCGCAACCAACTGACCTTTCTTTCTTTCTTCTTCCTCTTCTCTCAATGCCGCCAAAACATTTTTCTTTACGACTTTTCGGTTTTGGGTTTGAGGAAGCAGTACACCCGGTTCCCCTCGCGCTTCGGCTTGTCAGCTTGGGCGATGTTCTCGCAATCTTTCGCCATTTGCGCCAAGAGCTCTTGCCCGCGCTCAACTGCGGCGAGACGAAATGGTAGATTAGGCAATGATCAAACAGTAAAGAAAAAAGATTGATAAAAAAAGAGCACAAAGGAGATGTATGCTTCCTTTTTAATGTCGGATAGAATTTCCGGAGGAACACGAGAGGGCGAGGCAGGACAAGACACAAGTCCATCCAGACTGGCTAGAGGTACACACAACATACGCAGCGAATTTCTACTGCACCCTTTTTCACTCCTTCCTTGCACTCTTTTTCCTCCTTTTATATGTTACAATGGTTCACACTTACTGTGCTGTTGTTCGCGGCCGCGGAATTGCACTGTGCACTTCACCCGGTGGCCCGACTCCAGAAACTTGGCTGCGGCGCGCTGTTGTTTTAACGTGTTATATTCGAGAAGGAGGTCATAGGAAGGTCGACATTCGTCACGAAGGCAGCCGGGAAGAAAGTGAAAGAGACGAAAGAAAATTCAGGCACGAAGGAAGAGGAAATAGCAGTAAAAAACAGCCGCAAGTAAACAAAAATAGCTGATGAGCAAACTCACATAAGACTGCAAAGAAAAAGCTAGATTTGTAAAGGCAGGGGAAGAGAAGAGAGCAGAGCATGACTTATTTATCATGTCTTAATACCTGCCGGACGCCGTAGTCGTGTTCGGCAATGTTGAAAGTGAGTTTCACTTCTTTCAGGTCTTTCGAGTCGGTTTTCTTGATGTTTTCCTTCTTTTTCAGCTCCAGCGCATACCGCATCTTCCCCGCGTTCGCCACCTTCCAAGGATTTTAAAACATAGAGAGAAGACAAAAGGAATAAGCTTCAAATCGCTAGGTATCAAGTCGAGGACTGGATTCAAGTAGACAATGATGCAGGAATAGGTAGTGCGCCAGGAAAGAGCAAGCATCGCCCAGAATGCTACACCCAGAACATGCATTTACTCTATCTGGACCATTTCATCGTTAAGATGCGCACAATGGTCTAGCCTGCGGCAGGTGCGCCGACATCACTATAGTTCGCAAGAAGAAAAAATAGCGAGAGGCGTAAAATTGTCGTCGTGGTTACCTTCACCACGGGCGGGTCTGATGTGGCGGTAATCATCACCAAGTCGAGCTCCGCTTCGTCTGCAATCGCCAGCGCCTGATATATATATACAAAAAAAAAGCGCGCACGCATGACAGGAGAGAAGGGAATACACAAACATGATATGGCACTACTGGCTGTAAACAGTTACAACCTATATAGCAGCTTGTCTTGAAGTAAACTGTTTCAAATGTTGGCGAAGGAAGACATTGTATTCCAAGGCACCCCCAACATAAGGTTCTATAATTGCAGCTAGGGCATGCAACAGAAAGAGGGATACTGTTGCGCCAGGCAACATGTGCATTTACGTACTCCGTTTTCAATTACACTTATGCTACAAATCAACTACTTACTTAATATCTTAGCACAGAATTAGAAGGTGGAGGTGGGCTGGTAAAGATCTGCAAGGAAAAGAACGAGTAGGGAGGTATGCACAGCACGCAGCACACGCACCTCAGCCAGAGACATAATGCCGAGCGCCACGTCAGCTTCGCCAGGAGATGAGGCAGCTTGCACGACGCGCACAGGGTCGGCTTTGATTTGTTCGTTCATGACCATGGTGTTCTCGCGCTTGGCAGGAGGTGCCAGACTCCCCTTGTCTCTTCTAGCGTGCAAGACAACGCCCGTAAGCTGTGGTGCCTGCGGTGTGCGCGGAGTAATCCAAGGTGAAGGCACTGAGCGCGGCACGCGCAGCGAGGGCGCCATGAAGCATGCCGTCTGCTGCGCCAGCGCAAAGCTAAGGAGGGCTTTCAACATCTTCAACGTTTCGCTTTTTTTTCTTGTGCTGAGAAGATCAATCACTACTACTAAATCACTACATCTGTACTACTACTACAGTACAGAGAGTAGTACTCTGCTACTCTGTGGTGAGTGGTGGGTGGTGGGTGTGCCGGCTGCCTCTGAAGAACATGACAAGACAGTCACAGGATATTATAGTTTCAACTGTCGTGGTTCGTGGTGGGAGAACCCATATTTCTTTTACTTGTACTCAAGTGCATTACAATTTGATTTGATTTGATTTGATTATAACCCCCAGTGCAAAGAAAGACAAGAAAAGGAATTTTACACTCCCAGAGGCGATTTGCATTCGTACATGTAGCATGCATCTGCATTTAAAAAAATTAAGATTGTTTTAAACTATTTCACACGTTCCTAAGTACCTCAAAGGAGAAGTTATAAAACTCTTATTCGCCTACTTTGCTTTATGGGTTTGAGGTTTGGTGCTTACGAGGAGACTTATTTGGCCGACTCCAAACCCTTCGAAGCTTCTATAAGCGCTGTGTCTGTGGCATGTGCCGTGTCAGTCTTCGACATGCCTTACATCACCACCTTAGTTCAGCCACTCTTTTTCAAAGGCACAATGCCATGGACCTTGGTAGCTACTTCCGCAATCGGATTCCTTTGCTGGGCTCAATATGTTGCTCGGGTGCCTATGATTCGGGCGCCGCGGTAGTTGCTTGCTGGTTAGGTAGCACACTCTCGGCCGAATGGGTTCCCTAAGATTTACATGGGATCGGATATTATAGAGGGCTTTAAACTGCAAAGTGCTTCCAGTCAACATAAAGCAATGGCATGCCATTGCAAAAGGGAGTAAAGATGGACATTACATTACGCAAAAGGGCACACAGCCCAGTCAGACTTGTTTTTTTAGGATTCGCCCATACGCAGCTTTTTGCTATTTGCTGGTGTTTCTTTGCAATTCGGGAGTATAATCTAACCTAGTCCCACCTAATCTAATCTAATTTCTGAGACCCCTCGAGAGGGACTAGATTTAGTAACTAACATAAAGGGTGCCATCTTCTTTTTTGACTAGGTAGGAACATAAAAGCCAAGTGCTTCGTATCGCCGGAGGCGCAGTACTCGCGCGGTTACCCTGCACTGCCCGTACTACAGTACACATAGATCTTCGGACTTCCGATTAGTAGACGCTGGAGGCAGTTTCAGTTACCTCCCCAGAACTAAAAGTAGATGGTAATCTGGAAACCCCCGGTTTTCTTGGTTACTGATCGAGGCTAAGACTAGGAACCATGCGCTAAATTTCGGGGAGGGGGGCTCAGATTGAGAGTTACTAGCCGCGATTTGCGAATGGCGGCTTGCGGTGCATTGCTGTATCCCTTTCAATTCTACCATTTAGCCTCCCAATTCCGGCCCTTCGGGCCAATGTCAGTGTCAAAATCCCGCGGATATATTGCGTTTTGCTACTCCCCCTCTTTCCATCACAAAAAGAGCATGAATAAGTACATACCCAAATTCTAACGTCTTACTTATGGATATGCATTTGGCTCTGTGTCCTTCCACTTTTCATGCCCACATCCTATGGCGAAATGGCGGAGAATAATGTAGTAATTAATACAGTGCTTCGTAGCAAACAGATGAATGAGGGTGATAGAGTTAAGAAAGTGCACCCTAATCATACGTTGGGCGGTGAGTCCCGATGTATTGAAGGAGCGTGGCGAGGCAGCCGCCGCAACAACTTGAGCTTTCTCCAACTTCAAACTTGTCTCATGAATTATTGCCACTTCTGACTTTGATGGTGTTTTTTTAAGCCTTTTCCTCTGCCTGCTCTCTGCGGTGTTCTTTGCGATACTCGCACTATAAAATTCTATGTCATTCGGGGCTGCCGTTCATGTTCAATTCGTTTGCATCATACAGTCTGCCTTTCCCAGCGCGTTCATAAAGGCCATGATTTACAGGTCAGAGTCGAAGTCAACTCGTTCCTTCCTTTCAAAGGTTTGTCGAATTCATTGACTACACAAAAGAATCCTCATAAATCTATACGAGCAAAACAGCAACATCAGCCGAATGTGAATCGCTGCGGTGAACAAATCAAAATAAAATATTTTAAGGCGAACATGAACTTTTTCCCTGTAAAATCAGTATTTTCGCAACATACACAATCCGGCACCCATGGGACCACCATTTTGCGCTAACTACCACCATTTTGAGGACAATGCTGCAGCCTCTATTGATGACAGTAGTTCCATATTTGAGATTTTGGCGGGGAGTGAGGACGCTGGCGTTCATCAAATAGCGGATTTGCTGCTTGGCAGTGCAGCCACCTCGCGCACGCAGCACTCAGGGCCGACCACTTTTCACACTAGTAAACGAGCCTAGAGTGCCCATGGATCCCATTTATTCGAAAATATTGGTAGCATTAGTGAAATGTCGCTTGTGCACTCGAATTTAAGCTCACTTGATATCCACTTTGGCCTTAGACCGCGTTTTTCTGCGAAAACCCTCTTTGTAGAGGTCAGTTGTAGTGCACTTATGAGGTATGCAAAATCTTAGGGCTGGGCGGGTCGGTAAATTAGACTTCTGATAACGAACACAAGGCCAAAATCCACCCAAAACAGGCAAAATGCAGAAAAACGCGGTCTAAGGCCAAAGTGGATATCAAGTGAGCTTAAATTCGAGTGCACAAGCGACATTTCACTAATGCTACCAATATCTTCGAATAAATG
>Ga0307982_1002352_pt1 | contig 15329 bp, 18 predicted proteins | sample OrgLakmetagen989_FD_201847 | JGI IMG/M metagenome (GOLD analysis project Ga0307982, IMG submission 201847) | Saline water microbial communities from Organic Lake, Antarctica - #989 | ecosystem: Environmental > Aquatic > Non-marine Saline and Alkaline > Saline | place: Antarctica: Organic Lake...
GGGCGACCTTAAGGTGCATGTTGCCTCCATCAATTGTCACTGCGTGATCCATATATATCCGGGTGAGTCCCTCGTTGCTTGCGTAGTGCTCCTGCGCCGCGTTCATGGTGCTCGGAGCTGCGCTAAATGCCTAGTCGAAGCGTTTTTGTCCTTCAATTCGAGTCTTCTGTGTATTCTTTTTGTTGTTTTATCCTGAATCTCTGTGTATTCTTTGTTCTACTGACAGCGAATTAAAGATCCTTATCAAGCCATTTGCTATCTCTAGTTGGGTTTATATCTACTTCCATTGAGAGCACATCCCAGTGCGCTCTTCCCTGTTTTTCTACTGATTGGGTGGTAACACTGATTATAGTCGAATGCACAATTCTCCTTAGCGACCTAATACTGCACGCGCTTGTGCGAGTGAACACTTTGGATTCGTGATCGCATTGATATCAATGGATTTGGCGATTTCAGGAAACAAAGTGCTGCCCCGCTGCCAGATGTGCCATTCGACCCCTCTTGACTACTGGCTGCCACCCCGCTGCCCGATGAGCTATTGAATTATTCTTGACCACTGGCCGCCACCATGCTGCCCGACGAGCTATTCAACCCTGGCCGCCACCCTGATGCCCAATGAGCTATTCAACCTCTCTTGGCCACTGGCTGCCACCCCGCTGCCCGAAGAACTATTCAACCCTAGGACATTCAAGCACGTCCGACGATTGGGAGCGACCATCATTATTTTTCCGTAGAGACCTGAATGACAGATAGTGAAAGAAGTTATTCCATAATTCGTATAACATGCAAGCACGTGAATTAAAATCAGTCGCATCATGTCTCTGTTGTATACATTTCACCCTTAGAATAATTGACAGCCTTTCATCGGGAACACTCGAATAAACAACCCTAGCATCAGAAAGGAATTTCTCAGCTGTGTCCATCATACCTTCTTAGCACTGATGCATCAAACCGTCGGTACCAGCCTATTATGATCCTGGGGTATAGTTCGAGGTTTAGGTTTCAATGCTGTGATGCGTTGCCATTGCTGCTGCTGTTGTTGCTACTATCGCTATCAACGCTGCTGCTGTCATTGCTATTGCTGCTGCTGTGGCCCCAGATAGTGTCTGTTACTACATTCACCTCATTCGATATCGAACGCTGGCGCTTGCACCCACTTTCTTTACGGTATGCCTGGCATCATTCGCTCACATTCTTCGAAGCCTGAAATTGTCTTGGATACATAGCGGCCTGAACAACAATCCTTCGTGCGGGGATCCTTCTCAAGCACTTCCTCGCCATCCTCGATGCATCTCACATGCACGAACTCCTTTAAAAGCAACTCTATTTTGGATAGCCAACTAGCCCTCGTGCAGAATTCCGTCTTCCTCTTAATGAATAAATGTTCGCTCGTAATATTGCTGGCGTTGTGGCAGCCTGGGCAGAGGATCTTTCGGGTGAGCGCGCTGCGCGCCATGATGGTCCGATGGCCCTATTTACCCCGGAAATAGATTTGAAAATACGTACTGTCCAAAAACTATAACTAGACTAACCCTCTTAACTGTACAACTTTCTGTCCATTCTGCCGAATTCACGAAACTGGAATGGGATAGGGAATGGACTTGGAATGGGCAAATGAGCTCAGATTCAGTGGAATGTGGGGAGATGATGGGGGAATGGGGAATGGGGGGATAAATCTAGGACGAACGCTACGGGGAATGGGGGGATAAATCTAGGACGAGCGCTACACACGTCATCCTGTTTCTACGTTTCTACGTTTCTACACGAAGCGAGAGAATAGTGAAGGCGTTACCAATTCTCGTCTTCTCGCGTCGATGCAATAATGTTCATAGACTTTTTGACTTTCTGACAAGATAGAAGCCGCATAAGCAGTCTCGTTTGATGCCAGAGCAGTCAATTATTTTTAACTCAGCAACTCGGATCTCTTCGTAGTTCAAAGAACAGAAAGACGAGAAAAATTGCACATGTGGCTAAAAATATTTCCTCAAATTGGTACTGACACCTCGCTTCCTCAATCATCAAATGAAAGTAGAGTGGTAGAAGGAATTTGGAGTGGCACAGGAAAGGTACAACTTCATTTCTCCTACGAAATACCAAACCAAACACCATCAAAATGTCTACTGCTCCTACCACTTCCAATTGCGCCCTTCTTTTCGCGGGCCAAGGTACCGACGTGACACTCACCGTGAATCGTCTCTTAAAAACCGACAAGGCTGATGCTGCTCGTGCGTATTTTGCTCGGGCTTCCAAGGTAAGTCGCCACCTCAAAATATTATTTCTCGATCCGTATCTTAAATTCTTTGAGCAAATTTGATCGCTTCACTTCGTTCGTTTGCTGTTTCATGCATCTCATATTTTTCTTTCTTCTGCTTTTATGGTTTTCTGCTCACGTCCAGGTGTTGGGATATGATCTCTTGGACGTGTGTCTTAACCAACCAGACAAACTTGCCACTACCGCATATTCTCAACCCGCCATTCTCGTGACCCAGCTCGCGACTGCATCGTGCCGTAGCGACAAAATCAAGAGTGGGCCTGTCTCAGCCACCGCAGGCTTTTCCCTCGGCGAGTACTCAGCCCTCATTCACTCGGGTGCGCTCACCCTCGAGGATGGCGTGAAGCTTGTGTCAGTGCGCGCTCTCGCCATGCAAGGGGCTGCAAACGAGTCAAGCGGCGGCATGGTCACTGTGGTGGGCTTGAGCGACGAGAAGCTCGAAACGTTGTGCAATGACGCAGCAACCGCTTGCGCGTTGCCTCTGAACGCTTCCCTCAACAACATGCCAGAAAGTTTGCAAATCGCCAACTACTTGTTCCCCAATGGGCGCGTCCTGTCGGGGCACGCCAGTTTGGTCGCATGGGTAGTGGCTCACGCAGCTGAACCAAAATACGGCGCGATGGCTGCCACAAAGCTGAGCGTGGCAGGAGCTTTCCACTCGCCGTACATGCAACCTGCGCGACAAGCACTTCAAGATGCTCTAAACGACGTTTCCCTAAAAATGCCCGAAATGCCGTGCTATTCGAATGTGACGGCACTGCCGTACACGTCCGTGGAAGAAATTCGTAGCCTTCTCGTGCAGCAGCTCGAGTCGCCCGTGAAGTGGGAGCAGACAGTCAAGGCGATGCTGGCTAGTGGTGCTGTGAGCAGCTTTGTCGACGCAGGTCCCGGGATGCAGCTCAAGAGCATGATCCGCCGCATCCACATGCCATCGTTCAAGAACACGGTGGTCCTGGACATGTGAGGGTCCGTCTTGAAGAGAAATTCAGACGAAGATTTGCAGAAAGACATGCCTACGAACCCTTTGGTTCATATGAATGTATATGGAATCAGAATTTAGATCAATAGAGCCTTCAATTACGCGTTCCTCTGTTATAAATTTGGAATGCATGGGATGCAACTGATGTATGGGATACGACTTTTGTATTTTGAGTTTGCCCATTAACGCAAATAACTCCCCAATTGCGATTAAAATTTATAAGTTATGAGCAAGGCCGTCCGCCAGACACCACTTTATACTTGATCTAGCCTCGGATTCCGGCTATCGAGCCGGTGGGGTGACTTAGTTTGGTTTGATTAGGCGAGATTATATAGAATTTGACTAAAAACTCCCCAATTGCGAACAAATATAAACAAATAGCACAAAGCCTCCAGGTCAAGTCTGACCGGGCTGAGTGCCCATTTGCGCAATGCAATGTTCATCTTTCGCTCTCGCATCGAATTGATTCTACGGGCCGGCTATGCCAAAAATGCCACGTATGATGCATTGAAATACACAAGAACCAGGGATCTCATATTTTTCTGAGCCTTCCGAGACTGGGTTTAGTGACCAATAGGGCGTGAGCAGGGCACAATCTAATTAGTGTCCATAAAGTTCCCACCCGGACCCACCCGGACCGGACTGGCGGCTTGATTTATGCCTGATGCCTGATTGCTAAGTATTAAATGCGTACTCATTACCGGAATCAAGAGTAAACTTTGCCGATTCAGATTGAACGCCCGGCCCTCGACGGAAATCGCAGTATCGACTTGCACTGGAACTATATGTTTGCGATTGTATTGCACACGGCATTGGGCACTTGCCCCTATTCCTATTGCCACTATGAGAGGTGAAATCATGCGGCGTATATGCACTTGTATCTACCTATGCCCAATTCTCTTCCCCATTATTCTCCATCTTCTTGCGCTTCGTCGTCGCAAAAAGCAATAAACCGCAGTTTCGTGGATTGTGATCGTCGTGGAGGATCTTAAATCTCACTATGTCTATTAAATTATTAGGACTATTCACTGCCTATGCACCGTTGCATCGCAATTGGAAGTAGAGTAACATAGAGTACGAGCTCCAGCCCTAGTAAAACGATTTAAATGAAGTGGCGTGCTTATGTTTACAACAGGCCCAAATGGACCTGAACGGGCAGAACCCCTTCGACAATTGAGGAGTGAATATGGACAAATATGAGCAGCCCTTCATGAACTCTGTAAACAACGTGCGATGGTCATTTCGGGTTGTAACGCTGAAGAGCCGTTCAGCTTCGAGAGATCGGGTGTGTTAGGGCGTTCCCGAAAAGACGACGATGGCATCGAAGCTTCCACCGGGTACCCAACATGGGGCGTCTGATACTCGTACATCGAGGGACTGGCTTCGTGGCAAGGTTCTGGCAATCCTGTTGAGGGGGAATAAACGTGGGAGTGGTGGTTTTGAACTGCAAACTGTCGCTGGCGAGCGTTCGCTTCAGCGATCGCCGCTTCCCATGCGGCGATGCCAGCTGCCATGCCCGCGGCGAGCCCAGTCGCAAAGCCCGCCGCTGCTGCCTCTTCAGTGGACTCAAACGCTGCAAGCGAGCTAGGAAGAGCAGCGTGCTCTTGATTACCAGTCTCATGAGTTGGTTGTCCAGATTGCAGCTCTTCACTCGCGCTCGGGACAGTGGTTGAGGCTGGCTGCGGCCCTGGTTCAGTTTCTTGCTGGGCAGCGAGAGTAGTGCTTATGTTGCTCAACGCATTCCACGTTGAAGAGTCGCCAAAGGCGCTCAAGGACGCTATAGCTGCAGCGGCGGCTGCTGTCCTACTGTCGGTCGAAACGGCGTCCTTGTGTGGTTGACTGGGTCGTCGGTAGCCGTTGCTTGCCCTGTATTGCTTCTTTGGCCGAGCATCGTCCCACTCACCCTTCTCTCCTGAACCTCCTTCACTCTTGTCTAGCTCATCACTCTCGTCGATCGCGCCATCTCGAGAACTCTTCAGATGCCATTTTTGGAAGTGAGATCGGCACTGAGAAACAAGCCCGAACACGCAAATAAGAAATGCGATGAGTTTTTTTTTCTTCTGATTTCGTGACTACTATCGCCCACATTCCTCCACTAGCCAAGTTTTAGTCACGGAAGAACAACCCGAGTTGATCTTGCAAAAAAAAAAAAGTCAATTCAAAGTGGGGGTCAGAAAGTGGCACGGCAGTTCTTTAGCCACTTAGAAGAGCTCTAGAAAGGGCGTGGCCTCAAGGAACCCTTCAACCGACCTGCACGGTAGAGCGAGTACCCACGATGCGAGAGACGCGATTCCATCGGTGGCCATGTATCTTCATACCCTCGAGAAACAGCTCGTGCTCTTCCTGCAGTCAAGAGAAGGCTGGTAAGCAGTGAGTGGAGCAATGCCTACTCTGTCGAGAGCGGTTCACTCGTAGTTGTGAAGTGGGCCAGGACATAAGGATTCCACCTCAGTCGTGCACACGAGGCTGATTCTGGAGAAATGCTGCAATCTGAGGGCAGAGAAAACGTGCGATTCAAGGATCAAATCGCATCTGTTGAATCCTCTCACCTGTGTCCAGCGCCCTCTCGTCGTGATTAGCGGATTCTGCTTTGTTCTCGGCATGCTGGGGCTGCACAAGTTTAGTAGTACTTCTTTGAGATGACGACCGACAAAGGTTGAAACCAACAGAAGCAAGAAGATAAGTGCGAGAATTTCAGAATGATATTATTCTATTATTCTGTCTAAACGCTTCATATAATTGGTGCAAAATTTCAGTTGCGTCATCATCTCCGCTTCAAAGCATGCAGCGTGAGCTTGAAAGTGCACCAACAGTAACTCAGTAACAAAGAAGCTCCAGCCCTTAAGCTGCTTGTGCATTGGTGCACACGTTCACTAAACAGCTGGACTTTATGCATAAAGAGCAGAATTCGAACGCTCTCGAGTGACGGGCATTTATATTTACATTAGGTGCGAGTATTCTTCGGTAGTAAGGCTCTCTCTACTGTGCTATAGTTCTCATAGATTTGCAAGTTGTGTCAACGGTGGCACAGTGGCCATGACATCCCACTGCACTCGTGCTGACGAACGAGGAGATGGCGCTTTAACTAGTTTAATTGCAAGACACTCCGATACACTAGCCCAGCTCGAGGATAAACACATGGAATGGACATTAGATCTCGCTATGGACGATGATGAAGACAAAAATACTGAGGCTAGCCGACCTGCTGTGCTCTCACCTTTCTTACCATCACGCACCGCCACAATTCAAGCCATACTCCGCATGTTTCCCGGTCTTGGCGAGAAAGATTGCATACTAGACGTTGGGTACGGCAGTGATGTGTCTGTTCTAGTATTTCTCCATCTTTAGATCTTAAAGGTACCTCGTACTAACGACCCAAATCACTTTTGAAGGTGTGGCGATGGTCGGGTGCTGGTAGCCGCGGCTCAGGCTACTGGATGCCGTGGTGTTGGCGTAGACATTTCACCAGACTGCATTGCTGCTGCAGAAGCTATGGTGGCTGCAGAAGATGCGGCTACCAGCAGTGCTAGCGCTGGTACTGCAACTGCAACCACTCCTGCAGCGGACGGGGCGAGTTCGGGGTCTGACAATGCTAACATGGCGAGCGGGCATCATCGTCGTCGCGAATTAGCTAGTTGCTTGGCGTGGGTGTGCGGCGACTGCGTGGCAGAACCAAATCTACTGTTACAGCTAGCGCAAGAATATCGAGCTACAGTAATCTACTTGTGAGTTCTCCTTCTTTAGCTGTTCCGAGGGATATCATCATTTTGAAATGTTTTTAGTTTGGGCTTATTCGCTTCTCTATTTACTGTCCTTTTGGCCCCTCGAGGTACATATACCCAACCCTTCTGGCAGTCCTTAAGCCGCAGCTTGAGGCGCTGGCTGGGCTGAATGCAGATGCCTCTTTGCCTTCTGTTGAGGAAGAGGCTCTATGCGGCAGTACTGAAAATGGCGCTAAGAGCAGTGAACAGCCTCCTACTGCAGCAATACGAAGAGGTGAAGGAATTGAGCAGCAGCAGCAGCAGCAGCCCCAGTGCACGCTCGTGACGGTAGGCTATCACATCGAAGACTGGCCGTGGGGGTTTGAGGCTTCTTTCGCGCCGCGCGATGTCGACATGGGGCCAGGCCCGCCAGTTGAAATCAGGAAGCTGAAAGGACCTCCGTGTAAGCCTTCTTCATTGCAGTAACCAGTTCAGTAGAATCGAAGATCTGATTAATTCCTACTCTATGGTAGCCGTATAACTCTCGACGATTGGATGTTGGCCATCGCCCTTCGTATCATCCCGCCTCTCAATGCACAACTAAAACACAAAGCAGAGCCAAATCAATATCCGTGGTCATCGTGACTCATGACTCGAAACTCGAAGTTGTAGATCATTGATCATTTAAATAGAAATATAACTCAAATTCTAAGTGTCCGCGTAATTCTTGTGAGTGATATTAGGAACTCCGTATTGCTATATCATGCGTTTAAGGCGGACTGACATGCGCACATGCGTATTGAGTTCGAATGAACTCCGATTTCCTTCTGTGGCTATGTCCCCCTGTCCATCTTCCTTCCTTGTTATTGCCATGGGCATATTTCTTGGGAGTGTGCTTCCTAAACTTCAGAATAGAACCATTGAACTACCCGGTTCATTCCCCCTGCCCTCTTCTCCTTTCTTTCTCTTTTCAAATTAAACTGCCAACGCGCTAGCTAGAATCAGTGATAGGAATTAGATTAAGGTGCCCGCATTAAAGGACAACCATTAAGCAAAAGCCCGGTTCCCTCCTAGCCAAGGTCTTCGATCAGTCCGCCTCGCCGAAAAATAAGTCGCTGTACAAATCTGCGTACTGATTCACCATGTGCTCAATGGTAAACCGCTCCAAGACCTGCGCATACAGGAGCAAATAGAAGATTGAAGGAGGTTTTCTCGTACAAATGGTTAAGAATGTATGAAAAAAATACTTGCGCAATCAGTAGAAACTGAAACTTACGAGTTTATTTTTTTAAAACACTCGCTATTTTTGTTTACTTCTCAAGGGGCTGCCTCTCTCGTAAGCATACCGTACGCCGCGCGTTGAAATTCATCTTGCGCCGAAGTGCACCGTTGGCGAGTACATGAAGCACCCCTTCTGCGAGAGATTGCGCAGTGGCAGTGGTCGCTAAGACACCATTGCCAATGCTATCACTGCTGCAGCTGTTGTTGTCGCTGCCGCTGTAGCTGTGGTCATGGGTTATTCGTACACTGCTTGATGAGTGTTGTGGATGGGTGTTTACGGGCCGAAAGTACTCCCCAACCCCACCAACTCCAAACGACACCAGGCTCGCCCCACTGGCAAACGCTTCCGCGTTGGCGATGCAAAAAGTCTCCGCCCACGCGCGCAAGGATGGGTTGACAATGATGTCTAAGGACGTCAAATGCGCAGCCAGATGGTGCTCTCCATAGATGCCACCCATGAAATCAACGGACAAATTTAAGCGCAGTGCAAGCGCTTCAAGGGCAGGCCGTAGAGGTCCTGGGAAAATTGATGTAAGATAGAGATGAGAATGAAAGCACGAGATGGAGCAATGAAGACAGAGACGAAGGTACAAAAGCGTTTACGAGGCAAGAAGAAGAAGATAGGGGGTTGAGGTCGAAGAGTTCCCATGATGTGCTCACCGTCGCCAATCACCACCACCCGAAGGCTAGGCCACGTTTGAGCCACCAGCGCTGCTGCACGCAAGAACAGACCAGGTGACTTTTCCGTGGCTAAGCGGCCCATGAAGCCTATAGACGGGGTGGCGGCACCTCGCTTGAAGCCGTAAGCAGGCGCACCGATTGGACCTCTGCTAGCAGCAGCAGTCGCAACACTAGCAGAAGGGTGAAACGCCGTGACGTTCACTCCAGGTGGAATCACGTGCACCGTAGGAGGCCTTCTGACGGGCTTCTCACTCTTAGATCCTACTGTCAAGGGTGGCTCGTTGTTCTTATTATTGCCAGCAGTATTTATACTATGAGCCTCCGCGACAGCATTTCGCACGCTGAAGTGCTCAGCAGCAAAAGTTGAAGGGGCTACGAGGGCATTGAGCTCAAGCTGCGCTACATTAGAGGGCCAAAGATTAGGCAAGTCCATGACCAACTGCATGTTTGGGTTCAAGAGCCGTGCGGCGCGCGCAAGGAGTTGGTCCGAGGGATCCCGCGCGTTCGCAAAGACCACCAGATCGGGAATGCTTGAGGGTGGTTGCGACAGAGAAAATGCTTTTTGCATGCCGTCGGTCATGTGCCGCCACAGTTTTTGAGCAAAATACGGGTACACGTGTGCCAAGACGGCCTCAACCGGATTTTCGTCTATATTCACAGAAGAGTAAGGTGAAGAAGCTGCGACGGCCTCCTGAGCCCGCGTTAATGCCCCTAGTAGAATAGGGTTCACTGCGCCTTGGTGGTTCACGGCTGCGATTTCGGCGTCAAGCTCTTGAGCGCTCCAGGGATGTGCACCATCAGGCCCTCTCTCGAGGCCACGCGCACCTGCCCACCACACATCTCGCACTTTCTTTTGATGTTGGTACTGGTTATTGTTCACGCACATTGAAGCCTTTCCTGCACCGCGAGTGCAACTTTCGTCCTTATCACTGGTGTGTGCATTCTGAGGGTCGAGGGCAGGTTGAAGAGCTTCAGCTTTCAGTTGATCGTAAAGCTCATCCAAGCTCAGGCTAGGAAGCGGTGCCAAGGACGCAGGCACACCCAATTCTGCCATACGACGCAACAAGGGCGACAGAAAGCGATTGTCTGCGTCCTCCTGCGACAGTGAATAACAATGGTCGGCCAGGGAAAGAGAAGCGTAGAAACGGAATGAACGATGACAAAAAGTGGAATGCTGGGTTCAACTAAATAGATTACGGGAAGTGAGCAAGGAATGATATCTAGGTCAAATTAAAGATGCGAGTTGCCACGCGGCTTCTCCAACACTCACCTCCCCCGGCATGAACGAAAGGAAGGCCAGTTGAAAACGGTCTCTCGGAAGGAGGCGCATTTGGTGCAGCCATATCGTCTTTTGGCCGTCGAATGATCTCGACCCTACAAAGAGCACTCGAATAGGATACAACGACGAGGCTTCTCCGCGTGACCACACAGCAGAGGAAGAACCAGCCGTAGATGACGAGAGTGATGATGCAGCTCCCAATTGGCGAAATATCGCAGCAAGCCCTTTTGATGCCATGGACGTGGCCGAAGGCTGCAGGGTTGGATGCGCTGGTTTCTGCTGACGAGATGAGGAAGCACGGCGCGCAGCAAAAGTATTTGCAGCATACGAATCGACGACAACACCAGAGCTGTCGGCAGAAGCCGGAGGAAAGAACTGCAACTTGGCAAGGTCTGAAGCAGGCACCACGAACTCGAGTAAAGTGATTGTAGTTGGGCCTAAAGCATAGCCGTTGGCGCCAACTACTGTCGCGCTCACTGCGTGGGTTCCGAGTTCCACCCCCGACAATGTGACGTAAGTGTCAGTGACAGCCATCCACACTGCAGTCTGGCCGGCTACATCCAAGACTACAGAGGCGCCTGTGGCCCATGACGGCAAGTTCTTCGTGGCAATTTGACCATTGCTACCGTCGCCAGGGTCGCCTATAACGCCGTCGCCTCCAACTACTACGAAGGCTAGCTCACAGCCGCCGCTGACAACGCTGCCAGGCTCGGCACTCACGAGCCCCTCTGTAATTTCTATGCGACTTCCAAATGCGGGAGTTGTAAAGAGCACTCTAGGCAAAGCAGGATCGGCGCCCTCCTTATCGTTGACAAACAGTGGTAATGCTAGTGGTGCCCCGGCTGCGTCTCCATTTGCAAGTATTGTTGTCACATGTAGGGTGTGCCCACCTGGATCTAAGGGAAAGGGCAAAGTTTGTACCACTGGAGTAGCCGGGCTGCAAAATGTCGCAGGAGCTTGATCTACTGAGAAGCAGAGCTGCAATGACTCTCTCGTGTTTGTGTAGGATGGTTCCCATCCTAGTAAGCTCCGACCATTCACCAAGTTAGTTGCAGACACCCAAGACTCAGCAATAGGCGCTAGACTCGACGCAAATATCTCAGAAACAAGAAAACTTAGGCATAGAATCGACAGTCTGGCAACTGAACAAGAAGAGCATAAAATGAATCTATCGATGCCCGTTTCTAGCTTCGCTGCCATGGCTTTGGTTGGCTGATTTCCCGATTTTGAAAGAATATTTTCAGGTGCCCGCGCATTGCGCGGTTCAGGTGCAGATAGTTTGGTGCGGAGCACCGTACCCCTTTGTTCGCGGCCTTGAGGTGCCCGTGGATGAGTGCCCCGTGTAGTGCCCGTAGCGCGTGACCCTTCTTGTGCCCGTGGTCCGCTTTTCCTTTTCTTATCTAAAGCACATGTACAACAGAACTTTACAGTAGTACAGTACAAAAAAAAGGGCGGACACGAACGCTAACGCTGACGACTAACGAACCACGTACTCACGTATGTCATACCTCCGATTCTCATTTTTATTTCTTTACTGGTCTCTTTGGGGGTTGGAAAGAGCCAAACAGACGAGGTTTCATTCAAATCGGCCTGTATAAGCCCCTAAAAAAGAGCTCCCAAAGATGATTTTTTTTAAGGAGCTACGCGACGTCGCGCTTTTAAAATAATAGCTCTAATATAGTAAATACACACTGCGAAATAAAATATTCTGCGCGAATTCAAGCTTAGCTAACCTTTCGCAACCCGCGAGGCGCGTGATAGCTCCCGATAAAGCCGCTGCCTTAAGGATTCAGCATGATAGAAGCTTTCGTGACAAGCATGTTAGTAGAGGAGAAGTTGAACCGCCGCCGAGAGGTGTAGCTGCAGAGAGCCAGAGGGACTGAAGTCCACGACGAGGCCAGCACATACACTCCCGCACTGGCATCAATGTCTTCGTAGCATTCCATTGAGGGACATTCCGACGTGCGAAGCCGCAGCTGCAAACCTTTTGATATTGAGAGCTGATCCAGGCGTTATACTCAGCGTGTTGAAGTGTAATACAGCCAAGGTAGGGTTTGGGCGCCTGAGGCTGTTGCTGGATCCTAGCTCTTAGCTTTGCTCCTAAGAAGTCCACTACACAACCACGATCGATACCGCGCGCGCGGAAAGAAGTTGGTGCCAGGATCTTAAGAGTATAAAAATTATCCAGCTCATTATTTTTCTTGTGTATTTGCAGTGTCTCGCAGGAGCACCAAGCTCCAATGGATGCTGCTGCCACTCTGTGCACGAGGCGAAGCCCGGGCAAACACTTCCACAATAGTACCCACGTTTTTGTAGCTTCCAATGGTTAGCTATTCTTAAAGTTGAAGCTGCAGCAGCGAAGTTTAAAATGTAAGTAATTGCCGTGCGTGTGACTGTTAATTGTAGCACATCCTCCGTATCATACCGTCAATGTGTGGCCTGTGAGGCTAAGGCTGTCGCTGGATTACTGTACCTGAATAGCCAATGCACAACTACCATCAGTGCTGTGGGTTTGGTACCAAAGGCTGAACTATTTGAGCTCATCATTATACAAGTATAGCCATGACCATCCTTCGCTTTCTATTCAGATTTACTGGTGTGGCTAGCAGTGGAATTGACGCCTATGTACGACACAGCTGGCACTTCATGCATAAGCGGAATGGCGATCTGGAGGAAGAAGCGCCAGCTGTGCACTCACTCTCTTTGCAGCTCGCGAAATATGGTATTATTTCTAGCTGCTGGCACGTGTGTAGTGGAGAGAATTTTGTTTGTAATTCCTGGATGAGTTTCTTCTTAGGCACAGCGAGAGGATCGAGGCCCTCTCACACCACGATTGTATAACACGGCAGTTCAACGCCAGTCGGATGGAGTGCGAGCATGTTAACCTGCTCGTTTCTGAAGTTGCCACAGGCAAGTGGTCTTACACCTGGCGAACCGTCTTTGTCTAGGGCCCTGCGGCCGTGGAGGTGCCTGTGAGGTGACTCAGTGACTGAGGTGTATTTTGCGACTGCGACATACGGGGTGTTCGCACTGCTTATTTCCATACGTGCTGTTTTTGCATCCAGCCATCTTGCCTGCCCACTTAGCCACTTAGATTTCGTGTTGTTACTGCCCCTAATTTCTGGGGCCGCTTAACTTACGCCTGCTTACGATTTCTAATTTGTATGGAGTTTAATAATTTAAGTTTAAGTTTGAGAGTTCAAGTCGCGAGAACTAGGGTCACAGTCGAAACATCAAAACGAAACCAAATCAGAAACAAACACGGTTTTCGCTCCGGTTTCGTTTCTCCGAAACAAACTTCGCCCTGCGTCCGGGCGTTTCCCCGTTTCGCGAAACGAAACGAAGGTACAGATCGCTCGGTTTGTTTCGGTGTCTTCGCTTAATCCGTGTTTTTGTATCGTCCCATGGGCCCCCTACGGGAAGGCCTTGGTAAGAGGCGGGGTTGTCCTACGTGACTTAAAATAGGCCAGCTCGAAAGCTGGTTAGCTCTTGATGTGAATCAACCCTCAAAATATCCTTCTTGATCTCTTTGAAATCTCCTCGAGGGGTTTTGAAAAAAATTGTAGTGGATTTACGGAACTCCCCCCGAGGGGGTCTAGAAGGAAGTCCGTTTCGTTTCGGCTTGCTGTACAGAAGCATGATAAATATGTTGCGTTTGTTTCACCTCGAGAAACGAAACGTCCCAAATAATCCCTTCCCTCGGTGTGTTTCATTTCGAAACAACTATAAGAACAGAGCCCCTAAAAACCGGGGTTTCGTTTCATCTCACTTTTTTGGTTTCGACTGTTTCCCTAGCGAGAACTACTAAGAGACACGAAAAAAGCAGAAAGCTGTAAGCATGCCCAAAACCCCAAACCGGACTGATCACTCACAGCTCCCTCCTCAATTGGTTGATTCCAAAATAAGATCCCTTTATTGGACATAAATCTTGGCAGCTCGCTTAACCGCTTTTCGGCTAGTGTCTGCCGCACGCAAAGACTTAATATCCGCCTTCTACTCCGCTTTGGCCAATCTCTCAGCCGCGGCTGCAACCTTCGCGGCAGCTTCCTTTTCCAACCTTCTGCTGGCGTCTGCCGCTCTCGAAAGCTCCTTTTCGGCCTCCTTCTCTGCCTTCGCCACGCTCTTCGCTGCTGTAGCCACCGAGGTCGCCACCGCCGCAGCAGCTCGCTCATCAGCTTTTCAACTTAAGGCTGCCGCGCGCGCTAGCTCTCGCGCCGCGGAGCCGCCGCGTCCTTCATCACCTCGAAATACGGCACCGATGCCATCCAATCTCCGGGGAACCAGCCATTCCCCCGACACCCGGCACCAACTCGCACGACCGTCACTTCCTGAAGCTTTGACGGTGTACTCACCGCTGCATTCGTATTCACGACTGTCGCAAAAAGGAGACCGGTGGCATGCACTGGAGCGATGCCCGTGGTAGTATTCGCGACAACGCGTACACGTGCACCCACATCAAAGAACTGCCCGGGAGAAGGAGGGGGCAGAGGGGCCGCCGGGGAGGGGGTGGCGTGAGAAGGTGTGGGCAGCACAGGGGCCACAGGCGCTGCAGGGAGTTGAACGAGGCAGGCAGGAAGCAGGTCGCTGGCTGGAAGGACGCCCAAGTCGACGTGGGCTGTTGGCGCAGGAGGAGCTGCCGTAGAAGAAGAGCCGCGCTTTCCCTGGGGTTTTCGGATGAGCGCTGGCCTTTCCTTGGTGAGGATCAGAGAAAGGAGGAAAGCAGACTTACTTTCTTCGGAAAAAAGGCTGAAGATTTTCACCACATCTCGAGATTTGGAGAGCAAACACTGCACGCAGCCCTTCAGCACAACAGCAGCCAGTGTTTCATCGCCAGGGTAGCACCAGGGATCCACGGCGCGAATAAACTCCGTAGTATGGGTTAGGCCAAGGTGCTGCTGAAGGGCAATTGCATCAGCAACCGTGAGAGGGAGGCGCAGGGATAGCGCAAAGGGCATGAGTATATTGTCAGAGATGCCGCGCAGCTGGTGAATCTGCGCTTAAACGGCAAGGTTTGCATGCTCCCACGCCAGCAACTGAATCTTGTTCCCTGCGAGGCACGTGGTTGGGCTGTACGACGTGAGCAAAGTGCGCACGAGGTTGCGATATCATGCCCCGAAAATTGTACGATTGCAAGGA
>Ga0307982_1002353_pt1 | contig 15327 bp, 17 predicted proteins | sample OrgLakmetagen989_FD_201847 | JGI IMG/M metagenome (GOLD analysis project Ga0307982, IMG submission 201847) | Saline water microbial communities from Organic Lake, Antarctica - #989 | ecosystem: Environmental > Aquatic > Non-marine Saline and Alkaline > Saline | place: Antarctica: Organic Lake...
ACAATACCAACAACAATTACCACAATAACAACCACCAATACCAAGCCCCAGTCCCAGCCCCAGCCCAGGCGGACCGTAAAGGTGGTTACGCAGGCCGTCGAAAAGAAGCGAGCCGCAGCCCCGCGACAGTCAGTGCGATGCCCATCAACAATGGTCCACTTCAAGAAGATGTGAGCGCTGCTCCTGCTGCTGCTCCTGCTCCTGCTCCTGCTGCTGCTCCAACAAGTGCACCTGGTCCTGCTCCAACTCCGGCTCCTGCTGCGGCAGCTTTCGAGCTCGCGTGCGACGATTGCGACCAGTGGTTCCTCAACACCGAAGTGGGCGTGTCGATTCACGACACCGAAAGCATGGAAGGGTGGTTTTGCCTCAAGTGCCGCCCAGAAACAGCACCCTTGGCTACTCGCACCACCACTAGCAGCAATAATACAAAAGCAAGCGCCAAGAGCAGAGCTATGCAATTTCTCGCAACAAAGAGTTCTGCTGCTGCTAGCAAGGGCACACCAACCAAAAGCCCTGTAGCTGCTGCTGCGGCAAGCAAGGCCAAAAGCTCAGAGGAAGCAAATACTGCTCCGGTGGCCGATGCCAGCTTCTCAGACGATGGGGGCAACCTTAACTACAACGATGCCTTTGACGCTGCTGCGGCTCCTAGCCCCATTCGATCGCCAAACAGGCAACGCTCAAACAGCCACTCGTTGATGTCCACTCCTCCCCGTGGCAATCGCCGCAATTTGCCGCCTCTGAGCCCGTTGTCGCCGCAAGTGGGGACGGGCGACGGGGGAGGAAGCGTGGCGTCGTCCGTAGACGGGTCGGAGCCCGCTGCTCCTGAACGCGTTCAAGAAGATCAACCTCAACCACCACCGGTTGCTCACATGTCCACCACCGTAGCGCAAGCGCAAGCGACGCAGCGCGCCCCGACATGGTTCCGCGGCAAAATGTTCTCCAACGCTCGGCCGCAGTCCGCAGGGGCAGTCCGACCGGCAACCGCACCAAGAGCCGAAGCACCAACAGCTGTGCCGCCATCAAGGCCGCAAACAGCTATGGTAGCAGGGAATCCCGGCGCTGGCAGTGGACCTGGCAAGAGTCGTAGCATGGTGGTGGCAGGTGGCCGCCCTAATACAGCAGCAGCAGCACACGTAGAAGCACAGGAGTCGTCGTCAGCGCTCGTTGAAGTTGAAGCACGGCAGCGCAGCCAGGCGGAAGCGATGCTTCAGCACGCGCACTACGCCCAGCAGGCGCGCGCCCACAACCTGAAGTCCCCACTAGCCAGCATGACGCAGTTTTCGCCCCTGTCACCCGGTCTAGCCTCGCAGCCATTCCCTCGAGACTTCATCCTCAACTTCGGAGACTCGGCGGCCCGTGCAGCCTCCTCTTCCTCTTCATCGTCTTCTTTCAACCCGGGTATGGTGGTCGACCAAAACAGTGGCGTTGTGCTGAGCGTGAACCGTGGAGGTGCGGCAGATCGAGCTGGCATTCGTGCGGGCTTTACCATTCTCGAAGTCGGGGGTGTAGCAGTGAACTCGGCAGAAGAAGTTGCCGATGCGCTGTTTTACTTTCGGCGCCGGAGCAGGGTGGAGAAGCAGGGCCATGCAGAGCCCACCGTTGCCCTGCTCTGCATTCCTGGAGAAGCGCGCACGCCGGCTCAACTGGCAGCAGCAGCGGGAGGAGCAGGAGCGGGAGTGCTTGAGCTACTTGAGCCGCCGCTAATTAGCCGAAACAGTTCAGCCCATCAGCTGGCTGCAGTTAACCAGGTGTCGCCCTACGCAGGCTTGGCAGGCGCGCTATCGGCTACACCAAATTATGCCGGGCCGGGGCAAAGGGGTGCACGCGCTGGAAGCATTCCCCAAAGAGGGAGGCAACGAAATAGCCGCCGATACTAGGTACCATTAACCCATTGAAACGGGGCCATTGGAATTTAAAAAAATAGAACTCCTTATCCTTCTGCATGTACCAGCTATTGCGCTATAACCCAATTATCTTGCTTTTGGTTTTGGTTTGATTTCAGCTGACTGAGCCTATGGCCTTATGTTAAAATGAATCAAATGGCGATTTTTAAACGGTGTCTCTTATTCTAGATTACCAAATTAAAACTACTAAGAGATGAAATTTTAAATGTTTAAGTTAAACTTCTTACGTCTCTTTGCTAGATGCCACTTCTTACTTTTGAATGCTTAGCACTGTTAGCACTTAGCACGTTAAGAGGTAAAATTAAAAACTAAGAATTCAAATCTCAAAAAGCGAAAGGGAAAGGGCGCAGCAATAGCAATGCTAGAAGCAGCATAAGCAAGGAAAAAATTACCCTCCTTCTTCCTCATTTGGCTTTCAGGCTGTGGCGCTGTGGAAATCGAAGCCAAGACACACACAGATATAAAGATGCTATAACTTCTGTAATGACATCGCAAACCGAGTTGGGTGTTGGGTTTTTCTTTGGTCTTGGTACTTGGTATTCCCCACACCCCGCTCTCGAGGGACGAGGGTGATTCATTTCATAAGAAATACCCATATTTGGTAAGTTTACAATGGACTTCATCTTTATATTATACACGTACTGTAGATTCGTCTATCGAAAATAGTTTGAAAAAATAGAGGATCGTAGTGGCAGCCGATTGCTCTGAAAGTTCGCACGGTAGTCAGGCACGGTCTTCCAAAAGCGCATGCAAAAGGCCAGAGCCAGGGGCGTCGAGGAACCTTTCATATAGTAAGCCCAATGATTAATGGCGCAGTGCACCAGAAAAAAATCTTCGAGTTGAAGCTCAATAAGAGAAACTTTCGGAACCTGTAACTCTTGATGGTCGGCACGTATCGACGAGCGGACTTTAAAACCTCCACCGGCTTGCTCCTGCGGTGGACGTTTTCAACTTTGTTTTGGAAATCATAACAATCCAGTACTTGATTGATGTTCCGAAAGTTCGATTTCTTCAAAACTCTATATATTAGACGAATCTACAGTACAATACATGCAACTACAACTACTTCTTATAGAAGATTTTTCACTCCTCCACAGAGTCTAAGTTGGCGGCTTTCAGGTCATAATATTCGCTGCCGCACGCGCTCACGGGTGGCCCCTCGGTGGGGAACGGCTTAATGCCCGGCGGCAGCACGGTGGCGTCCGAGAAATCCGACAAGTGGCGGTTGGGACCCTCGAGGCGGAGCTCGTCCCGCGCGAAAATGGTGTTTTGAACGTTGGCGTCGAACCAGTTGGCGCGCTCTGCGGCTTCCCGCTCTCGTTCCGCGGCCCGATAGGCCTCGAATGGGTCGGGAGGCGCCTGGTCTTCGGGGCTGGCTTTGACGCCGGTGATAACTCGAGTCGCCGCGGCCAGCATTCGTTGAAAAGCAGTTGGTGGCGGTGGGACTGACTCTTCGTCGTCGTCATAATTTTCATCGTCCTCTCCTTCTCCTTTCTCAACGTCTTTAGTTTCGTCGTTCTTCCCCTCGCCTCCATTCTCAGCAGTTCCTGATCTATCTAGACTAGCCTCGTCTCCAGCCTTCTCAGCAGTCTTGGCTCGTTCACTTTCTCCGCCACCATCTGAGCTTCCTTCTCCTTCCTTCTGAGTGATTTCAGCGCCTCCCTCGTCTCCCTCTCCTTCGTTGTCGTCCTCCTCGTCATCAGGAGCTACCTTAGGCGTAGTTAAACCAGCAGAGTCCGTAGCCTGCCTTAACTTGGCTTTCGCTCTAGTGGCTGCTCGTCCCAAGCGCGCTTGCCAAGTTTGGGACTCGAGGCTAGGTAAGTCGCTGTAATCGTCGTCCTAGAAGTAAAAAGTGAGAATTTAGGCAAAGAAGTTTCACATTGCACATTCAAGGAACACATAAGATTTAGGCCTCCATAGTGCAGTAAATGATGCTCGAAAGTGGGGCGCAAAGGGCGAAACGAACACGCGATAGCTGCACTCTTTTTCCAACCACGCAGGCGCACAAAACGAGCGCAGGAATAGAACAGAGTAGAGTAGAAAAAGGAAGTGAAGGTCAACTCACCGCTAGCCCGTGCTCGTGCCACTTTTTTACTAACTTGTAGAAGTCCGTTACCGCAGCCATGGCGGCGCGCTGGGCGGCCTCTGCAGCCTCTTTCTCTTCTTCAGCGCCCGAGTCGTTGCCGATGCTATCGTCGTCGTCGCCATCGCCACCGCCTCCCTTCTCTTCTTCCTTACCTTCGCCTGCAGCACCAGCACCAGTAGCCGCACCAGCAGCAGCACCAGCAGGGTAAGCATTCGCCGAACTTTCCTCGTTTCCAGCCCCTCCTGCACTGTCAGCCACGCTAGCAGCGTCGTTGTCATTCGCAGGGTCTGCTGTTGTTGCCACGGGCGGCAGGCCCATTTTCTTGCGCTTCTTCGCTTCGGCTTTGCTCCGTCTCCTCAGAGCTTTGCGCTGCAGGCGCCGCCGCTCTTTCCCCTCTTGCCTCTCTTCCAGCTCTGCCTCGGTTAAGGTGTCCTCGTCGACGTCGTCTTCCGACAACACGTCGTCTTCGTCGTCGTCGTCGTCATCGTTGACGCCACCGCCTTCACTGCCATTGCCCGTGACGCACGCCAGGAGCGTGCGGTAAATCAGCACCGGCAGCGGTAAGTGCTTGTTCGGGGGTTTGCTGAGCAAGCAGCGGTGGTAGTACATGCGGCTGTCGGTGATCACGTTGCCCACCGAGGGGAGCAAGGTGCGCTTGCTGCAGCGCAGAGAAATTGCTCGGGTGGTGTCGAAGGTGTGGTCCCGCAGCACGAACTCGACTTGGTATTCGGTGTCGGCTTTCAGCAAGAAGGCCACTTCGGACGCTTGCCCCTGCACGCAGGGCAAAGAAAGAAGGTGCTCCAGAGCGCGCCGGTTGCGAATCGTTTTGAAGTCGCCTCGCTCCTAGAGGAGACGGAAATGAAGTACAGGGTTGCATGGGTTGAGTCAATTTCAATTGGGTAGCACATATGCTGCAAAATGAAAAGAAACTCACGAGGGGGTTCTGTCGTGGTGAAGCATTCACAAGTGAAGAGATTTAAGGAGCTACCCATCAAAGTAACAGATGAAAAAAGTAAAAGTATAGTGTTCACCTTGTCGAACAAATTCACGTACGCCACGTGGTCCAAATCAATGTCGTATTCTTGCATCAGCGTGGTCTTGGGGGAGGACGCGAAGCTCGCGTTGAGCGCCCGCCGCTGAGCTTCGGCGGGGCTCACTCCCAAATAGCGCCGGTAAAACTTCTTGGTGAGGTACTGGTAACGCGTGATTTTTCGCCTCGTCTGAGATAAGGTGAATCAAGGAAGAAGGAAGCAAAGAGTAAGTCTAGAAAATGCTGTTATCACTGAAAGAGGAAGGCAAACCAAGTATAAGGGAAAAGAGGAAGAAAATATACAAGCCAGCGTGAGAAAAACGGACTTGACCTTGTAAACTTTTTCATCCATCCAGAGACCCGCTTTTTTCCCTTTCTGGTAGGCTTCTGACTTCTTCCACCTCGCAACGGCTGCATCATAAACGTCAAACAGCCAGACATTGCTTTCATCCCTGATAGTGCATGAGCAAGGGCGACGAAGAGAGCGTGCGTAAACGAAGAGAGCAGTTGCAGAAAGAGGAATCAAGACTTCGTTAACTCTGTGTGCACTCAATAGGGGGATTCAAGGATATTGAAATGTTCTATGAATATATGCGAAGCCATTTGGGTACACGAGAAAATAGAAAAGACTAGTAACATGACGTACAGGTCTGGAGCTTCGCCGCGTTTCGCAGCTTCTGCGGCCTCCTGGCGCTTTTTCTTTATCTCCGCGAGTTTTGCATCTCTTTCAGCCTTAGCACGTGCAGCTCGCCGCTCACGTCTCACTAACTTACGCGCTGCCTTGGCAGCGAGCCTAGCCTATTTATTAAGAAAAGAAACAGAGAACATCCAACCGGATGGTGCCTTCATAAGTCATCCACTGTTGTTAACAAATACCGCCATGTAAAATTTGTCACCTCCTCGGCTAGTTCTTCAGGCGTCATCTCCTCCAAAGTTTCGTCATCCGCTAGGGAATCCTTCCATTTTGACTTTGACTCTTTGAATTCCATGATAATTTTTGATTAAAAAAACCTACAATAAGTTGATAGCTAAGTTAAGTCTCTACACTACAGTAGCGCTATAATGTCATCTGTTTACGACTCAAATCTCCAGGGGCTTTTCGCCGAAATCGTGCCAATTGAATTCATCAGCAATACTTTATTCGTAGCGGCTTGGCCTTATCGTATAGCGTGTGTCCGAGGCGCGTTGGCCATTGCGCTGGATTTTACACATCTCTCATATCAGGTCAGCTCTCACATCAGTCAAAACGTCAAAACACTAACGATGCGAATACAGCCTAATATGATATAATTCATAGTATGTCATTGCAGGATTGCCGGGTTGCGGGTTGTTTTGAGACAGGCCCGGCCGGAATTAGAAAGCTAACAGGTAGAGATAAAAAGCAAAGCAACGCAATCAGGTGCAGTTTTCACCTGCCAGAGAAGATTGAAGAGGAACAGAGAGAGAGAGAGGGGGGGGGGGGGAGGGGAGGTAGGACAAGGGGAGTTTACTTACTAAGTGGGCGAATGAGTCAAGTACACAGCAGTAACAGAGGCACATAAGGAATGCACTTGAGCTGCATACGCGCTAGAAAATTCGCTCCAGAAGGCCAATATAGGCTCAGACTGGCGCCTTTCCTCCGAACAAACCGGCGGGACTGAGTGCTCGATCGTGTGTCACGTCTCCAGGTCCACGAGGCAATTTTCTGAGCGGACATAATTACGAGGTTCGAGGTTGTTCTATCTGAACTCAGTGGGGCTCAAAATAGCCTATCCACAAGAAATCCCCTGAGTTGGATTGGCTTTCCTGAGGACCCCCCCCCCTAATGGCCCTGCCAAAATGGAGTGCTCGGAAGAAGAGAGCGAAGGAATGAGACAGGAAATTAACAGGGAATTGCTAAATAGGTTTCCAAGAGAAGAAAAAAGAGCCGGAGTGGCTGGAGGTGGCAGTTTTGAGCTCACAGCACCCACATCTCGCACTTCGCACCTCTCGGGCGCTTGGGATCTCCTGAGAGCTGAGAGCTCACTGAGAGCCAACTAGCGACCAGTAGCCAGTAGGCCCTTCCGCTCCTTCGAATTCGTCCAATTCCAATACCTCAATGAACTGAACAGAGCACAAACAAATTAAGAAGCCAGCTAGCTAGCCTACTCGGATGGACTTCAGGCTTCATAAAGAGCAAGAATCTAAGGACGAGCAAATTATTATTTGATTATAAGAACTATAATTCATTTCATAACAGCTGAATTTGGACTGACTCAACGGACTCTCGATTGGGCCATCAGAAGATACAGAGACGCAGGACCAGGTCTTTATTTAAGGCCAACGCTGTTCGAGTAATCATCGCGCTTCTTTTCGTTCACAGCAATGATTTTGTCAATGAGGCCATACTTAAGCGCTTGTTCCGCCGACCTGGGCGCGCAAAACCAAAAGGAAAACGCGTGTGCATGAAGCATTCAAAAGATTTCAAGAAATGCGGCCCAAGTAAATCAATTATCTCATCTGACACGCCCAATTACAAAGGATACATATATGTACGTGCGTAAACTGCCCTCATATGGACACAAGCACACGCACGTCTAGTCTACTTCGTTTCAAATTCACTCTCATCTCACTCCGCCTCTGTCTTACATGAAGTTGTCGCGGTCCAGGTCTTCCAAAATTTGCTCTTGGGTTTGGCCCGTCATTTGCGCGTACATTCGCACCAAGTTGTCTTTGATTCGCATGATTTGAGCCGCTTCCACCTTTTACGGAAAGAACACAGGGATTGTTGAGCGCATGGTGCAAAGCTTCTCACAAACGTGTGCCAGTGTGCACAGCGTGATTTCGTTGTTGAGGCATTAGTGTCTTGAGTATCATAGCACTTGCACTCCGCAAACCTCTCTGCAATTTTATATCTCGCAGTCTCTGGCCATCCCTACCCAAGCTATACACCTTCCCTCAAAACTGGACTGACAACTCGTATACCATGCTCTCTTTATCCAAAGAAAGCCAACTCTCAAAAACACAGCCACTTCCTCGTCATTCCGTGATTATTCTAAGTAAATGAATGCGCAGTGTGCTCACCTTGATGTCTTCGGCTTGGCCCTGGGCGCCGCCCATGGGCTGGTGGATCATCACGCGGCTGTTGGGGAGCGCCATCCGGTTGCCTTTCTTGCCGCCCGCCAACAGAAAGCTCGCCATCGAGGCCTAGGCAAACAATCGTAGAAGGCATCAAAGGGAAGATGCATGTTAAAACGGAATAGTCAAATCTCTGAGGAGCATACACAACATAAGGACAACACAGGAAAAAAGCAAGAGGTTCTGTTTGCGCTGACTCCAGGATAGTGCTGAGAAGTGCTTTGGCATTCACAGCAATAAGAGCATTCTTGCAGAGGGTACTGCCGTTTACTCCACGCACAAAAGACGAAAGGGGGTAGCATCTGCACTGCAGCAAGACTCTATTTACCGCGAGGCCGAGGTTGATGGTCACAATAGGCGACTTCACGTGCTGCATGGTGTCAAACAGCGCCAAGCCCGCAATCACGCTGCCGCCCGGGCAATTGATGTACAAGTAGATCGGCTTCGAGCTGTCTTCCGAGTCCAGGTACAGCATCACTCCAATGATTTGATTGGCGATTTCGTCGTCGATTTCCTATGAGTTGGGTGCAGCAAAATGCGTCAAGGCAGAGTCAGCGCACGGTTCGGTGGCCAAAGCATGGGCACTCTTCGTAGTACGTCGTTTAAGAGGCTCATAATAGGCAAAGCTCAACTACAAACCTGCCCAAGGAAAATAATCCGCTCGCGGTACAGGCGGTTGTAAATGTCAACCCAATCAGCTGAAGGTGATCCCGGCACGCGGTATGCCACCTTGAAAGTGCAAGTCACAACACATGGAATAAGAAAAGAGCTTACAATGTACTCCTCTAGAGTGCAGTGTGAGGAAACTTCCATGCACCACCATAGACTAGCCCGAATGGTTTCGCTGTCCAGTGACAAGTGAAAGACTCAACTCCGCTAGAAAGATTGTGTTCACTTCGTAGCATAAGGAAAGCTACCTTGGGGACGCCGATGGGCATCATCACTACGCGGCTCCGTAGGCTCGGGTCTGGACGCATGGGCGCACGCACGCTCGTATGCCGAGCCCCAAGAAGCGGCATGTGCGGGCGGAAAGCCGTCGCCATGCTGGCAAAGAGCGCCACTGCGGCAAACACGGTCTTCATCATGTTTCAGTTCAAGTTCTTGGTGAGCTTGTGCTATATTTCGGGCTGCTTGACCTGAGTGTAAAAGTAATTCCTCTTCTTTTGTGCCACATTAGAGAATCGGGAGGCGTTTTCACATATATTATCAAGATATTATAATAGAGCGAGCATTCTTTGTTCGTGTTCATCGTCCTCATATTTTTGTGTGGTGGCGGTGGCTTGAAAATCGGTGAACCTCGTAGTATTCAAGGAGGCCCCTCGCCGACTACTTACTCCGCAGAACATGCCGATCGAAATCAACTGGTTGCGCGATTACAAGGGAGGCGACCCAGAGAAGTTTCGCGAGTACCAGCGGCAGCGCTTTCGGCCCGTCGAGTGGGTTGACGACGTCCTTGCGGTGGACGAAAAATGGCGCAACGGAGTGCAGGCGCGGCAGGACCTGAGCAAAGAAATCAACAAACTTCAGAAAGAAGTTATCGCGCCAAAGAAGAAAGCGAAAGAGAACTGTGACGCTGACCTCGCTAACGTCACTGCCCTCAAGAAGCAGGTTCGAGTCTAGATAGCATTTTGAAGCACCGCTTCGATTCCCGAGCAGCCTCGAAACTCTCGAAACTTTGCTCTAAATTATTGCTGAGTTTTCTATACATCGCCTCCGAGAACGTTGCCACTTGGCTGTTTTCAATTCCTGCTTTCATATTCTTGCTCTTAGGTGGAAGCGATCGACAAAGAGCTGCCTCTGCTGGAGGCCGAGCGCGACAAGTTGCTCTCCAAACTCGGCAACGTGGTCGACCCTGAAGTACCCATTGGCGAAGACGAAGACACCCACAACGCGGTCTGCCGGTTGATGCCGCACCCGCCGGGCCTCACTCTGCCGCAGCCCGTGGGCAGCTTGCGGTACGACCTGCCCCCTACGAAGCCTTTGAAGCACGACGAGCTGCTGTGGCGCATCGGCGGGTTCGAAGACGAGCGCGGGCGCAAAGTCGCGGGCCACCGGGGCTACTTCCTCACCAACGCGGGCGTGCTCCTCAACCAGGTGCTTCTTCAGAGACTTTAAGCTATGTCAGGTTAAATTCATGACTGGTTTTTGTTTCTTGGGTTCTCCTTAAAGCGAAGTTGCTGTACGAATGGTGGGAGTAGAAAGTGGCCTCAGAGCGGGTGCTTGAAGTATCTGTTTTCTTCGACGATAAAGCTAATCGAATCCTAGGCCCCGATTTCTATTCAATTGCTGCTGCCCTATTGGTAATTCACATGAAATGTGCGTGCTCCTTGTGCGCTCCATTAGGCTTTGATCAACTTCGGCACGCAGTTCCTGCTGAACAAGTCGTTCGAGGGCGACGACAAGAAGTACGAAGTGCTGCAGCCGCCATTCTTCATGAAGAAGGAGCTCATGGCGGGCATCGCTCAGCTCGAAGACTTCGACGAGCAGCTCTACAAGGTAAAGAGAGTTGATGAATTGGGTAGGAAGAGGAAGAGAATTGCGTGGTATACAAACTGGTATTAGAAAGTAGTGATGGAACAACTTGAAGTATTGAAGCAATTAGGGAAATCACACGAATGAGTTCTTCTTCTTATAGCCTTCTAGATTTTTTCACTACGTGATTTTAATAAACTTCCTTTGCTTTTCTCTCTAAATGTAGGTGAGCGGCAAGACGGACGAAGAAGGCGAAAGCTCGGACAAGTATTTGATCGCCACTTCTGAACAGCCCATTTGCGCTTACCACATGAACGAATGGCTCGAGGAGAAAGAACTGCCCAAGCGGTAAGTGGTCATCGCCATACGCACATTCACTGTCTTCTTTAATCATCCACTGTTTCTCTGAAATGCGTGTTTAAGGTTGTTTCTTTCACTGTAATTTATCCTTCGAAAATGAACTATGGAACATGCTGAACAATTCATCGTTTTTGTGGTCCTCTTGACAGGTACGCCGGCGTGTCCACTTGCTTCCGGAAAGAAGCAGGCTCAGGGGGCAAGGACGTGAAGGGCATCTTCCGCGTGCACCAGTTCGACAAAATCGAACAGTTCGTGATTTGCAAGGACGACCTGGCGACTTCCGTGAAAATGCAGCAGCAAATGCTCGAAAATTCGTGCGAATTTTACGACCTGCTGGGTTTTCCCTACCGGGTGGTGACCATTGCGTCCGCGCATTTGAACGACGCGGCCATCAAGAAGTACGATTTGGAAGCGTGGTTCCCTGGCCAGGTAACAAGTCACGTTGAGAGAGAGATGGGGCGGAGAAATGGAGTGAATCTCGTCTTCATTTTTTAAGAAAGATTTTTTTACGCTGTTGATTTGGTTGCTTCCGATGATACTTACGCTTTTTGTAATTCAGTTTTATTAGCGCTCATTATCCCTTTGTCTTGCAAACTCTTTTGTTTTTCCATCCTGATTCACCCGAACAGGGCAACTACCGGGAGCTGGTATCGTGCTCCAACTGCACCGACTTCCAGAGCCGGGCCATGGGCATCCGCTGCGGGGCCAAAAAGATGGGCCAGGTCTCCGCTTCCTACGTGCACATGCTCAACTCCACCCTGTGCGCCACCGGCCGCGGCATTTGCTGCCTGCTCGAAAACTATCAAACGGCCGAGGGCGTGGTGGTCCCCGAAGTGTTGCGCCCTTTCATGGGGGGCACCTCCTTCTTGCCCTTCGTTCGCGAAGCCCGCGTGGAGAAGGACGAAAAGCCGCCGGCGAAAGCTTCTTCGAGCAAGCCTGCTGCCGCCCCGAAGGCAGCCGCTGCAGCAGCCGCGCCTGCGCCTAAAGAAGCCAAGGTGCCCGCTGCTGCCAAAGCCCCAGCTCCAGCGCCTGCAGTTGCTGCTGCAGCACCAGCAGCGGACCCGTCTCTGTCGCCAGCCGCCAACGCTCACGTGGCCAGCATCGTGGCCATTGGCAACAAAGTGCGCGACATGAAGGCCAACAAAGCCCCCAAAGAAGACATCACGGCCGCCCTGGTCGAGCTCAAGAACGCCAAGGACGCCTACAAGGGGGAAACCGGCAAAGACTACGTGGCGCCCGGCACCCAAGGCAACTCCAAGGACAAGAAGAAAGAAAAAAACGCGGCCGCCGCAGCTGCGGCTCCAGCCGCTGCTGCCCCAGCGTCAAAGAAAGCTCCACCAGCAGCCAAGCCAACCGCTGCCCCAGCTGCAACAGCCAAGGCGAACAAGCCACCACCAGCGCCCAAGGCAGCACCAGCCCCAGCGGCGGAGAGCGGTCCATTAGGTGCGTTGGGAGCGGGCGCCCTCGACAGCGCGCTGCTGTTCCAGTCGTACGTGTGCGGGTACTCCGCCACGGCCGAAGACGCGTCGGCGTACGCAGCTTACAGCGCGGCGGGCGTAGACGCGGCGGCCGCGAAAGCCGCCGGCAAGACCAACGTCGCGCGGTGGCTGAGCCACATGGCGAGCTTCACACCCGCTGCGCGCGCGGCGTGGCCTGCAGCTGCTGCCGGGGGAGGCGCTGGTGGTGCAGCTCCTGTGTCGTGTGCGCCGCCACCCGTAGCGGGGGTGCTGCCAGCCCCAGCCACGTCAACTCCTGTTGCTGCTGCTGCCAAATCAGCTCCTGCTCCCAAAGCAGCAGCGGCGGCAGCTGAAGACGACGATGAGATGGACTGGGGCGACGACGACGACGACGAAGATGCCGGGCCGAAGGAAGCGGTGGTGCACCCGCCAGGCAGCCGCGCCGCGATCGCTGCGGAGGCCAAGGCCAAGCGGGACGCGGAGACCGAAAAGAAGAAGGAAGAAGCCATGGCGCGGCTCGCCAAGAAGGAGGCCAACCAGCGCTCCCTGTGCAACCTTGAAATCAAACCGTGGGAAGCATCCCAGGACTTGAAGGCCCTCTACGCCAAGATCAAGGAAACCGTGGTGTTGGATGGCCTCAAGTGGTCCGAGAACTGCGCGCTGGTGGACGTGGCGTTTGGCGTGCAAAAGATCGTGTGCACAGCGGTAATCCCGCTCAGCCTTTCCATGGACGCCATCATTGATGACATGACGGAGGATTCATTTGCCGACGAAATCCAGAGCATGAATATGACCTCGATGTCGCTCCTCTAAAGCAAGTAGAAATCAAGGAGGCGACCTACCCCATTTGCTGAGCTAGCTCTTGCTTGTTTTGCATTCCGATTTACGGCTGGTTGCTGTTATGATTAAATTGGCAAACCCATTTATGAATCGTGGTATGTACGGTATATACCACAATAGTATAAATAGTTATTAATAGTGCGAGTGCGGATGGAACATGGAAGAGGGCTGGGGACTGGGGAGCTGGGGATGTGTTATACGTTATATGTCACGAGGTACCTGAGTGTGGAATTCGAGGACGACGAGGCCGTATTAAAAAGCAAAGCAGCAATAATTTTGGGTTTTGTATTTTGTGGTATCTAATTGCGGTACTTCAATGGAAAGGATATCCCTACTCCCTACTTCAGAATTCAATCTTAGATGTTAGATGGGCAGATGGGAATCCTTCTATCATTCTATCAGCTACCAATCTACCTACCAGAGCCCATTGGGGATTGTGGTGGTATGGATGTCGATATGGAGTATGGACTGATACTGCCGCTACGGCGAATAGTTCGCGTTTCGTGTTGTCCTTCCGAGTACTGAGTACGATTTATCATGGAGGCCGCTTACGGCTGCGCGAAGTAGGAAGTAGGGCGGATTTAGACGCACGCGTGAGCGAATGAGGACCCAGAGGAACATAGAAGCCGCACTAGCTTTCAACGAAGAGGAACGGAAAATCATAGCACCCAAGCAGCACTCAAATCCACTGCAATGCGTTTAAGTACGTAGGAAGTAGCTGAGTTGCCTACGCGCGTCTACTTCGCGTTATGGAACACACGCATCACGTCACTGTGGTCATCAAGCGCATCCAGCAGCGAAGCCAGAGCTTTTCCTTCGTCTGATTCCGGGTCTACCACAATAAGCGGGTTCCCAGCTTTAGGCTCCCAGACCAGCTCGGCTGACTGAGGAGGAAAACCCGCAGCTTGTAAGCCACTGCGCAGCGCTGCCAATTGAGTAGACTCACACAACACTCGAGCCACGCTTTCAGTGCTCGTCTCTTCACCACTAGGTCCTCCTCCTGACTCCATCGACAGGGCACCCTCGTAGTCGTCAGTTTTTGAAAACACAGCCTCACCTTCGTCGTCGCTATCTTCGTCGCCAAACAGCACGTCAGAAGCGCCGCAATGAAGCGCTTTCTCCAAGAGATCGTAGCCATGGTCTTGAGTCTCGCTCACTTCTGGGTTGTACACTACTTCCAGACACCCTACGCGGTCAAACTGCCACGCCTGCGCGCCGGACTCTTGCAGCGACCCTCCGTACTTGCTGAACAAATGGCGCACGGCACCGCCAGTGCGGTTGCGGTTGTCCGTGAGTGCTTGCACAATGATGCCGACGTTGCCAGGGCCAATGCCCTCGTAGGTTGCGTCTTCCCCAGCGGCATCTTTACCACTGACACCCAATTCTACAGCACGCTCAATATTCGCCTTGGGTAAATTCTTTTGTTTCGCGCGGTTGATAGCAGTGGAAAGGCGGCCATTGTCTAAGTCCCCAGCGCACGCTCGGCTAGCAGCAATTATTTCCGCGGATAGCTTGAAGGGAGGAGTTCGAAGGAATGTGCTCAGTCATGTGCAAAATTTGTGAGTACGTTCGCTAGCGCAATAAGCAAGCTTTGTAATGTTCAGCCACCAAACAGTAAAAGCAGTTACTGACCTTCGTGAATACGTTTGACCGCTTCGCATCTTGCCCAGCTTTTCGGCCTGCTATGGTTGCGTGCCGACCGAAATGCCGAATGCCGACTAGGCTATGAGGGAGGCTGAAAGGCAAACGAGTTCTAATCATTTCAATAGAGCCTTCTTTCAGTGAGTATTGCAGCCCTTCGAAGGCGAAAGTAGTTGGTTTCGTGCTTGTCTAGCTACCGTAGCACCGTAGCCTAGCTTTTCGTCTTCTCGTTCTCTCGTGCTTCACTTGCTTCTTGTTAATCGCTACCGGTACGTACTGTACTCACTACAGTGTAGTACTACAGATACGAACACTGCACTCCGCACAAATATTTTGCACCAACAAGGGAAGGCAATAATGGCAATGGCAAGAACGCAATAACCATATTTTTTTAACAACTTATTCGCATGATGCACTTCTACCTGGCAATTGATGTCTAGG
>Ga0307982_1002354_pt1 | contig 15322 bp, 9 predicted proteins | sample OrgLakmetagen989_FD_201847 | JGI IMG/M metagenome (GOLD analysis project Ga0307982, IMG submission 201847) | Saline water microbial communities from Organic Lake, Antarctica - #989 | ecosystem: Environmental > Aquatic > Non-marine Saline and Alkaline > Saline | place: Antarctica: Organic Lake...
TGCGATGCGGACTTGGTCTGCTGACCAGGACGCTCGCTATATGCAGTGTCTTCCTTGACACCCTGCAATACAAATACATCTGATGCTGGTCATCATAGCATGGCTTGCTGTCTTGTCACGCACAGCGTAGCCAGCTTGGCCCCCTGCTGACCCCCCCTCTCTCCCTGTATCCCTCATTCTCGGAGCCAGGGGCCTCATCTGCAGGGGTATGCTGGGCAAAAATCCGCAGTCTTGCCCACGAGGATTCCGGCGAGCCTGGCGCCTTCGTCCATGTCTGCAAGCGTGGGGGTCGTTATTTGGAGTGAGCTTACCATAGTCGGGGGGGGGTATGCTGGGGTACTGGCCATCACACATATGAACAGGTGAGGTGTTAGCAGACATTGAAGGATGGGGCGAATTGATCGCCCCCCCCTCCGCCCACTTTTCCCATTTCTTCCTGCGTTGGCGGTTAGTCGCGCCCGGGGCGGCCGACCCCGTGGCGTCGTGACTTTTGTTTTCCATCGGTTGTGTGGTGCTCCCTATCGCCTCGCGGGGTGTGGTCAACAGCGCCGTCCGCGGTATTGCGACACAGATTGGCGAAGTGGCCCCAGTCCGTACAAGGCCAGCGACAGTGGATGTCATGTGTATACATTTCTGGCAACCCTACTCTGGCACCTGCAGCGAGTGCCCCGCGTCCTTCAGCAGGGCCGCGTGCGTCAGGGCGCCTGACTGTGCCCCCAGCACTGCACTCCACACGAAGGCGGCATCACGTGCCATGCACCGCAGCATGCCCTCGTGTTCTTGCTGGAACACCGTGTCTGCCCGCGCCTGCGCCTCCGCCTCTGCAATGGCTGTCTTGGTGCCCAAGCTCACTGAGGCGCTCAGCAGGCTCCACCATCCCAGGGCCTTTTGGGCGAAATTTGCAGCATCCGGCACACGGGCCACTGTCTGCATCTCCGCAGAGGCGGCACTCTCTTGCAGCGCTGCGTCGTCCAGCTGGGTCGCCTGGAACGCATCGTCATCAGGAACAGCCTCGTGTTCCGGGTGCGCCGCTGCAAACGCCGCTCCTGCCCGCTTCAGCACATCAGCAGCACCCCCCCCCTCACCCGCCGCCAGCTCCCGCCACACCGCCCCGCTGGCGTGGCGCAGCAGCTGTCGCCAGTGCGTCACTGCAGCGCTGCCCAGGGCAGCAGCAGCGTCCACCTCCTCCTCGCTGCCTGCTGGCTCGCCTGCCACCACTGCATCCGCGCCGCCCCCGCTGACACCAGCCGCGGCGGCGGCATCTGCAGCCTGAGTCATGAGGGCCGCCAGGCGAGCCAGGGCTACCCGCACTGCAGCCACGCTGGCATACCGGGCAGCCACCGCGTCGCGGACCTGTTCTTGCAGCTTCTCCTCAAAGTGTTCCACGTTCTCCTGCGCTGTGGCGTCCTGCAGGATGAAGTCCCGGAACACCTGCATGCCTGCAGTGGCGGCGTCGCCGTACACAGGCGTGTCGGCGGCAACACTTGGCGTGTCCATCTCACCCTCCGCCTCTCCCACCATCACTGCAGCAGACGCATTCTGCAGCTCGCTGTGGCAGGCCTTGAGAATGTCACATGTGACACGCACTGCTGCTGTGGCCTCTGCGTCGGCAGCAAGAACATCATCCAGAACACCCAGGGTTGCACTCCATGTGTCGTACGGCAGGACTGCTTTGAGTGTGTGCACTGCAGCAGGGGGGGTGTCCACCGCATCGATCCCCCCCTCCTCAGCCTCAAGGGGGAGCAGGGGGCGCACACTGGAGCTGGCACCCTGCTGCAGCAGCCACTGCACGGCCCGTGCAGCCGGAACAATGTCCAAGTTCAACATGATGGTGAGCACCTCTTGCACTTGGTGCGTGGCGCCAGACTCCCTGGCCAGCTCATTCAGGCCCTTCAGCCCCTTGCCTTCGGTGCACCAAGTCTCCACCAGCCCCTCCAGCAGGGCCCCTACCCCTGTCAGGGGGGCCTCTGTGAGGGAGCCCCAAGCCCCCCCCCCCGCAGGCAGTGCATGCAGGATGAGGTCGGCGTCCCCCTGGGCGGTGTCGGGGGGCAGGCGGCGGAGGGTGGTGGGTCCACCCTCCTCCGCTGCTTGTGCCACCACGGGGTCTGCCCGCCGCACCAGGCACCGCAGAGTGCCCCTATAGCGCCCAAGCAGCGTCTCAGCGTGACGCAGGGTGGCGCGCCCATGCACGCTGATGCACTGCATGAACACTTTTGCGACAAGCCGAACACGCTCGGGGCCGGGGGCCGGCAGTGACTCGCGAGTCACTGCATCCACAAGCTGCTGTAGCTTGGTTGGAGGCACGACTGTGGTAGATACACTCTCCACAGCCTCCTCGCCTTGCACCGCGTCACCCCCATCCACCCCCTCTGAGGGGGGGGCTCCAGCCGACACCAGCACGCTCTTCAAGAACCCAGCCATGCCCAAGTCGTCCGTCTTGGCCCGAAGGCGCAGGAAAATGTGCGCCACGAGGTCAGTCAAGTCCCGAACTCCCGTGCCGTCCGCAGCTAGGGCCCCCTCCAGAGAAGAAATGCCCCCCCCCTTGAGCAGCGCGAGGGCCCCCTCCTCCCGCAGCACCACGGGGTTCACGTGGTCGCTCCACGCCAGGGGAGGGCCAGGCACGGCGTGCCGCACAGACTTGGGCACCACTGTGCTGATGAGCTCCTCCCGATGCCAGCTGCCGGTGAGGGCAAAGGCCTTATCCAGGGCGGCCCGAACGAAGCGGCGGGCGGAGGAGGAGTAGTCCAGGGGGAGACGGGGCAGGGGCCAGTCAGCCTTGGGCGCCAGAGGCGTCACGGCATCCGCCCACTCCTCCCAGAACCATGCAAATTCCATGCAGGAAATGTAGTGCGCCAACCACTCCGCCACGGCCTCGCCAGTGTCATCTCCCAGCTTGCCTTCAGCGATACGCTTGTACACGACACGCATGCACATGCCCACAGCCTGCAGGGACGGCGCAGTGGCGGCGGGGGCGCCGTCGGAACCCCCCCCCACACCCCCCTGCTGCAGCATCTCGCTGTCGGCGTAAATGAGGTCGATCAGGAACGCCGTGTAAAATGGAGACTGGAAGCGGGGGCGGGGGGCAGCCAGCAGGGTGCACTCTAGTGCCACTTCCGCCGCCACGGGGGACAGAGGAAATGCACAGGCCATGGTCATGATGGCGGCAGCTGCATCCGCATGGAAGGGGTGGTGGGAGAATAGCGTATCTGCAGCCCAGTCTCGAGCCAGCAGCAGCCATGTGGGGTGCTGTGCGGCGCGCTGCAGGCCCAGTGCCTTGGTGATGCTTGCGCCGGTGGAAAGACACGTGTCGGGGTTGGCGCCGAAGAAACGGGCGGTGGGAAGGCCAGCAAAGGCACCTGCAATGGCGGCAGCGGTGATACCGCTGCTGAGGGAAGCAGCGTCTCCAAGCAGCCCAGCTGCAGCAGGCACCAGTGCGCCGTGGGCACAGCTGCCAGGGGGGGCCCCCCAAGTGTGTCCCGGGAGAGGGGCCGTCGAGGGGAGGCTGAGGGGGTGCGGGGGGGCTGCACCCACGGGGTGCAAGGCATCTTGCAGCCGTGGTGTCAGCCTGTCCACGGGAGTCACAGCGTCGCCGCTCCACGCTGCTGCCTCCAGTGACTCAAGCGCATGCAGCATCTCAACCAGGGCAAGGCGCCCAGCGCCAAGCGGAGAGGAACCACCCGGCACCTCACCGGAAGTGTCTTGCTCAGACCACTGGGCTAGCGATGGCGTCAGAGGGGACAGTGTGTTGGAAATCCCAGGCATGGACACGGACGTGGCCTGCGCTGCCGTGTCTCGCACTCCGGCGACAAGAGCCTGAAAATCTGCAGAGGTGGGCTTCAGCATCTGCCCACACCAAACCAGCATCATGCCCACTGCATGCGCAGCCAGCACAGCAACTGCAGCCCGACCGCATGAATGTGAAGCAGCCATGCATGCTTGGCAGAATGCAAGCACTTCTGTAGCGGAGAGTGCACCGGCATCGACGCACTCGGCCAAAAACCGCAGCATGAGCTTGGCTTCCACAGCATTCCCGCTGCTGAGCGCCTCCAACGCGTGCTTGACAGCCGCATCAATGATAGACTGGGCAAATGCCTTGTCTGCCATGCTGCCAGGTGCAGCTGCCTTTGCTTTCAACAGACCAACCAGCAGAGCGTACTCAGATGTCTTTGAAACAAACTCGACAATACTGCAAAGCACAGCAGTGCCTCAACTGGTTATGCATGCAGTTATGAGACGCAACGTACCATGTCATGAGGGTGTCTCGAACAAAGCTTGGTGAATCCAGTGCCGCTTCCTCGATCAAGTTTGCCTGCTGCAGAAGTGTCTGAGACGGCGCCGCCCCTCCAGTTGGCTGGGCAATCAGCAGCAGCGCCACTCGCACTGCTCGCTGTTGACCATTCTGCCGCGTGTCCTGGAAAACTGGCTCAAGTAAGTGGGCTGTTTCACCGTACTTGCGATATCGCTTGTGCACTGGCTTCTCAACCGCAATCGACATCATTACCGGGGAGTGCGGAAAATGAATACCTCGCCAGACAAGGGCCACAAGTACTTGGAATATGATGTGAAAGCAGGCAGCTTCCTGTAAAACTGCACTGAATAACGAATTGTGCAGCACCCGGGGCGTATGTTTGGCGTTGCGTATCGCGTTTTTGTGTTTGCCCCCCCCCGATCGGTCGCCAGCTTGCAGCGCAACACACATACACGGCAGTGGGCAATGCGAGATGAATTGCAATCAGTTGTCTACGTTGCATCATCTCCACCCTGTCCACCTGCAACGGCACGATTGCCTGCATTGGGACTCGGCAGCGTTGCCTTGAGCACGCCTGCCATGGAATGCTGCATGAAAGCCTGCACGTAATCTTCCACACTCAGGTCCACGCCTGTGTGCAAGAACAGCGCTGTTCTGGCCACAGCGCCCTCTTGGGGCGTCGCCTCTTTGCCGTGAAACAGCTCCGTGGACACGGCGCCCACCCCAGACAGCGCCGTGAGCTGAACGTGGGTCAGCGCCCCCCGCTGCAGCATAACCAGCCGCCAAGACAGGGGCATGGCGGCAACCAAAGGCAGCAGCACCTGCATATCGCACTTGACACCAACAGCACTGCTGGAGGGGTCAACAGGCAGTTGTTTGTTCCGCCCTGAGCCCCCCCCGAACACATACGATGCAACTGCAACAGGATCGAGCTCCTTCAACAGCTGTGTCAGGGGATACTGCACCGTTTTTGTGACAGGTATGCTCGAGTCCAGCTGCCCTGCTGTGCTCAGCAGTGCTACGGTGGCAGTCATACCCTCAGCTGCAGCAGCTGGGGTCGTCTCCCCCACCCCCACGCTGCCGGACTCATTGTAATCAGTGCCCATGTGTTCTCCTTTATCGTCGGAACACGTGCTTGCTTCCTCGCTGGCTGCAGCGCCTCCAGCCGCGCCCCCGCCCTGGCTGGGCGCCGCGGACCCCCCCCCTGTGTGCTCCACACTGGTGAGAACACCAATACAGGGTCGCTGGCCGCCAGATAGGCCAGTCAATGCCGCTGGCACATTCACGATGCTGCCAAGCCAAGAAGCTGGATCATTGGCGTGCAGGGATTTGGGGGGGGCAGGCTGCCACTGGAGCCCCCCCCCCTGCGGGGCTTGAATGAACAGGGGCTGCACAACAGGCGGCAACGCCCCCATTTCAGCCAAAAGCCACTTCGCCCACAGCAGCAGCAGCTTGTCGGTGGTTTTGAAGCCCATCGTTCGCACAGGCACCGCGGTGCGTGCCTGCTCTGTGCACTGCTTCACGATCTTCACCACCCACTGGTCATTGTCATCTGTTCCAAGAGGGGAGTCCCACTCGGAACACACAATTGCCGCCGTGCACGGGACATGTGCTGCTGCACTGAGAGCGTGTTCTGACGGAACACTGTGGCGCCACACTAGGGGCTGAGGGCCGTGGGCGAGAGACACACTTGCATGCGCGTGCACGGTGGGTTGCAGGGGGGCTATACTGGGAGGAATGACCCCCCCCTCTGCCAGAGAGGCCATGAGACCTGTGAGCAGATGGCATGCCTGAGGCTTAAGGTATGCATGCACCAGGTCCCCTGTTCTGAGTTCCCGACTCAGTGTTCTCAGTTCCCGGGGAGTAAGGACCGTACAGTGTAGGGGATACGGACCCCCCCCATCCCGGCGAGTCGGGGGGGGGGTTCGCCATCCGCACACCATGTCTGCAAACGGCACCTGCAGGTAGACCCGCTTGAGATGACTGGGGGTGCTCTGCAGCAGCAGTGTGTCTTGCAGGGCCCCACGGCACCACAGCAGCAGCGCCTGGGCCCGCGGCAGAGTCAGCTGTCCAGCGTGGGCCAGCGAAAGCAGTGCTGTAACCACCAGGCGGACAGTGACATCCCCTTGCGGCAGGGAGTGGGACGTCAATACCGCACCCACCACTTGCATGAGCTGTTCTGCGCTGGCCAGGGCAAACACATGTGCGAACACATCACCGTTAAACACGCTGAATGTGGAACAGCAGTGCCAGACAAGCGTCTCCAGGGACGCCGCAGAGATGGATGAGCCCAGCTCACGGGCCCAGTGGGAGGGCACTTGTGCTGCATGCACGCTGCGCCTTGCACCCTCTGCGGGCACGTACGTCACAGCAGGACGGGAAGCGTCTGTCTGACTGGCCCCCGTGTCCTGTTCTGCATGCTCGTCCACGGCGTTCTGGCTAGCCACCAGCTTCAACTGCAACCTGCGCCCGCCGAATTCGTCACTGCCGTGCAGCCGCTCCACTAATCTAACGGCACAAGCGTGGGTGGGCATTTCGAAGATCCCGTATGCTTCGTCTGTGTCATAGTGAAACTCTGAATCCACAGGGGGGGCATCTACAGCGCGGACAACCGCTTCCAGGATGTCTTCCCGCGCACTGAAGGGCGACATTTCGTACGCCATAACCAAGCAGCTGGTCGCAGCGACCGTGAAGGGTGGCGCAGTGTGTATCGCCTGACCCTTGAAGGTGACTGCTTGGGCCTGGGCTGCCGCCGCCGCAGTCACCGTCACAGAAGGGCTGGTGGGCTGGGCTTCGGCGGGCAAGTCGTGTTCTTGTTGAACATTGTCGCCAGGAACAGCAGACGGCAGCACTAGCTCTTGGGCTGCCGCCGCTGGCACCTCAATGGGGCGGCCTCCCCGCCCCAGCGTGACTAATCCGGACACTGGCGCAGCTGCTGCCGCGTCTAAGGCTTGTCGTGCAGCTGCCAGCGTGGCCTGGTCAGACTCTGATCGCCCTGTTGCTGCCGCTGCTGCTGCTGCTGCTGCTCCATCATTGGCTTGAAGTGCAGGCAACTGCGCACCTGCCGCTTCATCAGCTACGTCTGCATTTTTCTGTTCCAGCTCGCCGCCCCCTCCGTGTTCCGTCTCCGCGCCAGGGCGGAGTGCGCCCCACTGACTTTCGCCGCTCCGTTCCCCCAGCAGCGCCACAGGGAGGACGTGGCACTGCAGGGGATCCAATGGTTGAGGCCCCCGCCCCCCCTGTGCGACCGGCACTGCATCGCTGTTCTGGAACAGCGCAGGGTGACGCGCCTCCTCCGCTCCGCTCAGCAGCAGCGATGCAAGTTCAACAAGGGCTGCAGGCGCGAACAAGGAGCCCGCAGGCAAGCACCCATGTGTGGGAGTTCGCCATAGTCCCAAGGGGGGGTCTGAATCAGTCTGAGGGGGGGCCAGGGCTACTGCTGCCCACGCATTCATATCAGACACAAAACGTGCATGCAAAGCCCTGAGGCCGTTCTGCAGTGCCATTGTGCGGAACACCAGTGCAGCCTCCGCGTCCATACTGTGCAAGAACACACGCTTGGGGCGTTCCGACACAGCAAACTCCGCAGGCACCCCCCCGTCAGGGACGCACGAGACGTCTTGCCCACAGGGGGGAGTGGCCAGTCCCAGAACAGCCATCACACTGGTGTAGTCTGACGGGCGCTGCAGCGTGAGGTGTTGCACACTACAGGGGGGGAGTAAGAAACGCACCAGGTCCAAGCGTTGTTCGTGCAGGGATCCGGGGCTCTGTGGGGCCAGCATGCCTCCGATGGCCAGTGCAATCGCCTGGCGGGTGGGGTGTCGGCCATTCATGCCTGCCAGCATCACGCTGGCTGGCACTGTGTTGGATATTGGAAAGGGCGTGTGGATGCGCTGTGCACTCCCCAGGGCCGAGTCGCAGGAACACACAGCAATGCGCCACTGTGCTGCAACAAGGTGTAGAACAGCGTACGCTGCCAGCGCAGCCGGAACAGCGTCTTCCCCCATCAGGAACACGCCGTCATGGAACAAATGTGGAAAAGCCCCAGCCAGGCTGGCGTCCTCACCGTCTGCTGTTGAGGGGGGGGGGGCTGCTTCGTCCTGGGAGGGGGCGCTTTTGCTTTCGACCACCCCTGCTTCTGACTGCAATTGGAAGAGGTGTTCCTCTGCTGAAGACTGTGCCTGTTTCTGTGCCTGCTGAGCTGCTAGGCGCACCCGCTGCAGGGCCGTGAGCACAAAGTACAGCACAGCTTTCAGGTCTGGGGCGCCAGCCAGCTTACCGAATGTCTCCACCTCTGCCAAGTAGTGCTCAATATTGTCCTCCTGGCTGAGGGGGGGGTCGGTGCTGGCTGAGGGGGGGGGCTCCGGGGCAACTGCAGGACGGGGGGGGGGCTCCTGGTACAGCCCCATGGAAGGCCCCGCCCCCCCAGCGTCTGCACCAATGGGGGGATACGCCCCCTTCGTGGAGGTGACCAGCGCCCCCCCCGCCGCCATATCCAGCAGACGCTGCTGCTGGGGGGGGCATCTGTGGTGGTCACGCAGGCACTGTAGGCCACTGATGTCCAGCTTGACGTTGCCCACCTGCAGCTCCTCCAGGCCAAAAGGCCGCAGTGTGCTGGAAGGTACTGCTGGTGCCGCGGCAGCCATCACTTGTGCTGGGTCACTTGCTGCCAGAAAGGAGCCCCCCCCCCTACCCCCCAGCTGGACAGCCTGGGCTGCAGGCCTGTGCTGTGCACTGGTGTATGCGTGGTACACATGCAGCACTGAGCCGTCAATGATGCAGTTCAAGATGCACTGCACGCGGCGCCCGAACACGGCTTGTTCCGCATCCAAATCCCGGTGATGCGGTGCGTCCGGTGCCCCCACGTCGGCGTATTCCAGGGGCAACAAGTGGTCCAAAATCCGTCCAATTTGGAAAATGGTGGCGCGTGCGGCAGCTGTGGGCACCTCTGGTGAGTCAATCACACCCGTGAAAATGGGCATTGTCATGGTTTCTGCCATGGCAGCAATACTCATGAGGTCGTCGGGGGGGGGTACGAGGGGGGGACCCCCCCCCCCCCGGCGGGGGGGGGGGGGGGCCCCGCGGGGGCCCCCCCCCCCCCCCCTGCTGGGGCGCCTGTACCCCCCCCTGCATGTCTTCGTCTGGGAGCAGCACTTGTGCAGGGGAGCATACTTTCAGCAGCTTCTGCACTGATCCCTGCACCAGGTGAAACCAGCGGGGAGCGATGCCGCCGCCGCCGCCGCCGTCTGCACTGCTGGCACGGTGCAGTGCGGCGTGCTGCATGACTGACAGCGGGGCCTTTGACATGGGGTGGTCTAAGCGGGTGCAGGGGCCCTCCGTCAGCTCTGCGCCCTCATGCATGGCGGTGCGGGATGCGGCGGATGGGCCCATTGCCCCCCGCAGCAGCTCCAGGACCAGGTTCTCGGGACACCAGGACAGTGCCCCATCGCCCTTGTACTGCGGGGGAATGTCGTGTGTGTGCTGCAGCATGTCCGCCAGTAGGTGGCGCAGCATGTCAGCCACTAGGGGGGGCAGTCCCGCCATGCCCCCCGGCAGTGCGGCGGCGCTACGCACTGCCTCAACGCACTTGCCCAGCACCTGTGGGGACAGGGACCATGCTGGTGGCTGGTATTCCAGTGCGCGCTGCAGGCGGGTCAGCACCAGCAGCACCAGGGGGCTAGGACCGCCGGCGCCGCTGGGGGGTGGGGGGGCGTCGCGGGGCTGCAGGTAGTGCACTGCAGCAGCCAGCAGCAGGCAGGACTCTGGTGTGTCGGGAACCGTGCTTGTTGCGCCCGGCTTTGAACCGTACAGCAGCTCTTCTATGGCTAGCAGGGACTGCTTGCCTCCCGGCAAGTCGTGCATCTCGCTTTGAGAACTATCCTGTGTGAGACCCGAAGCCGCGAAGCCACTGAAAAACTCAAAGTGAGCACACATTAGCAGACGGTGCACATGAATGGATATAGCACCACATCTTATCGTCAAATCGCGTGGGAGCGACAGCACATACTGCTGCAGTAAGCTCATGGTGTCTTGACAGATCCGCCACGAAAGGCGTGGTGGTGGCTGAGCGCTGGACGTGACTGGGATGCCTGGGCTGAGTTTGACAGAAGTAACGCCTGCTGTGATCCTCCAACAAGGGGAATTATGGATCACGTTGACGCAATTTGGTGTTCGGCTGCCGCTTCGCATGGCTTGCTTGAGCGTGCTCTCAGCAGCAGAAGCCAACGTAGGGGTGTGCAAACCGACTGTATAAAGGGGGACTGCCCAACACTTCAAGCCCAGATATGCCAGAAAGTGCCGCATTTTGTATACTGTTTTAAAATGACGCAATGGTAGCAGCAAGCCTCCGGCGGAAGTTGTCCATAAGATAGAACTAGTTGCTGGCATTTCCTGGCAACATCTCTGTTTGAGACCAGCCTTGCAGCAAGCCAGCTGCACAGCCGCCCACTTTCCAGGACACTATGCCAGGTGCAAACCTCCGAGAAAATCATGCAGGTTTGTGCACCTTTCATGTCACTGCTGTCCTTCACGTCAAATGTGGCTTGTTTGCAGCAAGCATTCAGCGCATGCTGCAGCTTCGAGCAAGCACCCCTGGAGTGCAGCTGGCCGAGGAAGAGCAGTGGAGCGATGAGTGGAAGGTTCTTATTTACGATAAGACGGGCCGCGACATCATCAGCCCTTTGATGCGCATTGGGGACCTCAGACGCCAAGGTGTGTGCAGCGGATTTTGACGCGTGGAGCCTTCACCATTGTTGAATCCCATTGCAGGAGTCACTTTGCACACACTGCTATCAGATACCCGCGATAAGATACCGGATGCGCCTGCTGTGTATTTCGTCCGGCCTACGGCTGAAAACGTTGCTGCCATTGCTCGGGATGCAGCTCAGCGACAATACAAAGCACAGTTCATCCACTTCACGGCGCCCACTCCACGGCCTCTGCTACAGTCACTGGCACAGGGTGTGGCAGCCGCAAATGCTGCAGCATTGGTGTCAAAGGTAGTGGACCGCTACTGCGACTTTATATCCTTGGAGGACGACTTGTTTGCGTTGGGCACCCCTGACTGTTACGCGACACTGCACCGCCCGGGGCAAGCGCAGGACGCCATCATGAAAGCGACATACGGCATCGCAGAGCAGCTCCTGTGCGTGTGCGCCACCCTGGGGGCAGTGCCTATCATCCAGTGTACCACCCGTGGCCCTGCGCAGGCTGTGGCACAGCAGTTGGCCGGCATGCTGCACGCCTGCGTGGACAGCGGCAGCGTAGCAAGGGACTCCGTATTCGGAGCCCTGCACCCGGACAAGATTTCCTCAGCCACGGGGCACGTGATTGTGTCGCGGCCACTGCTGTTGATCCTGGACCGGCATGTGGACCTGGGGGGCATGCTGACGCACCCCTCCACCTATTGCGGCTTCGTGTCAGACACCCTGGGCCTGCGTGCCAACCGCACCAGTGTCCCGGAAGAGGGCGGAGGCCGCTTGTCCCTGGATCTGGACTCACGTCTGGATGCGTTTTGGAAGCAGTTCGCAGCGGTACCCCTGCCGGAGGCCATTGAGGGGAACGATACTCAACTGCAGAAAGTCATCAAAGAAGAGGCCGCCCTTCGACGCAAGGCTGGGGGGGACGACGATGCCGCGCTGGGCGTAGATGCCAGCTCCACGCTAAGCACACAGGGCCTGTCCTCAGCCATGGACAGCCTGCCCGCATTGCTGAAGCGCAAGCAGACACTGCAGGGGCACACGAAGCTCCTGAAGGCGATTATGGATGTAAGTGCCGCATGAAAGCGTGGTCGCTGCTGTGCTCTGCCTCGATGCTATGTTCCGTCTTCACGTGTGTTCTCACCAGGCATGTTCCGCGTGTACGCAGATTGTGGCTTCCCGGGAAATCCCCATGTTTTACGAAGCGGAGGACGCCCCCTCGCCCACCCTACTGTACCCCCTCTTGGGGGTGCCCGCCGAAGAAGTGGCCCGAGTCACTGCTGCCGCCGCCGCCGGCGCCAAGGGTGGCCCATCCAGTGGTGGTGGCGCAAGCATTGATCTGAGCACTGTTGCCCGCGGCAAGGGCGCGTTTATTGACCGTGTTCGCGCTTCTGCCATGTTTCTACTGGCTGCAGATGCAGCCCCGCTCGGAAACGACCCCCCCCGCTCAGCTGCTGGGGGGGGCGAGGGGGGTTCCACGGATGTGCCCAGCGGCGCATGGGGCTCCACCACGCCTGCTGCCACCCGGGCATTCCATGAAGTGGCCAGCATCCTGCGTGCTTCCGCTGCAGCCCACGTTGCCGAATCCCAGGCTGCCGCTTCCACTGGAGGGGGGGGTGGATTCCTTTCAGGGGGGTTCTGGGACTCCAGCAGCAGCAACACCCAAGCCCAGGTGCAAAAGGCAGACGGCTCTGTGGAAGTGCCAGTTCCGCTCCCGCCCTCCCCAGAGCAGGTGCAGGCGGGCATTTCCGCCCTGCAGCATTTGGCAGAGCACCGGGCCCTGGCCAGCAAGGTGGCGAGGGGGGGTGCGGGGGGGGGTCATGCTGCATCCCCCTCTGGCCACGGGGGTGCTGGCGGTGCCGCCAGTGGTGCTCTGTGGACCTCACTTACCTCGCAGTTCAGCAAGGCAGCTGAGGCAGCCGTGCAGGGCGTGAAGGGGCTGCTGGGTGTCGCAGCACACAGCCTGCTGAATGAGATTGTGGCGGCAGCAGTGGATAACAAGGCACACGAGAGGCTGGGCGAAACGGCGGTATTCGACGCTATGGGGGGTCACCCTGGCGCCATGCCCCCCAGTGCGCGCCCCAAGAGTGACGGGGGGCTCATCACGTTCGTTGTGGGGGGGGGCAGTATGAGCGAGTACCACGATCACCAGAAGTGGGCTGCCAAGCGCCGCGGGCGAGGTGCAGGCACGGGGCCTGCCGGGCGCTCCGGCCCCGCCTCGGGGGGGGGTATGGGACAGGGGGGTGACACTGCGCCCGGCAGCAAGTATGCCCTGTATGGCGCCACGGACATGGTGTCCGCGGAGGCATTCCTGCAGCAGCTAGCGGCCCTGGGTGCAGGCAAGTAGTCGTGCACGGTGTGGTGTTGTTGTATCGCAGCATGTTTGTTGCCTGTGGCATGGAACAAGTTCTCCGCAGTTCAATGCATCCAGTCTTCGGAGCGCCCCCTCCTGAGCTGCCAGCACTGCACCCAGCTTGTATGCATTATTTGAGTTGGATAGCTGGCGAGCCAAGAGTCAATAAATTTGCTTGCTACACGTGACAATTGTAAACTCTAGAGCTGTACTGAGTTAGTTGTTTGCGTGTTTGAGCTCACATTGGCACGCTCCTATTTTTCCTTTCAATTACACACGAAGTTCCGCACTACTTCAGCAAACCCACGCGATGGCTCAACGCGGCAGTGGTGCTTTGCGGCGCACAGCCCCAGCTAAGAGGGTGCACATTTCACCTGCAATCAAGCCTGCCACTCAAGCAGTAGAGAAATCGTTGCTTGTCAGTTCACAAGCAGGGAGGCATTGGCGTGATGCGGCTGTTGCCGCTGCCCGCGCCCCGAAGCCTGCCAAATCTCTGACTGAGCTTTCGGCTATATCGCAGCAGATGAAACAGCAGTTGCAAGATGTGGACGCGGCTTCTTTGCTGAGCTTGGCCGGAAAAATGCGCAAGACAGTGGGCCGTGGTCGCCTTCCTGCTTCATCACATGCGCATCATGCTGACATTCTTCACCTCATCAGCTCATCATTGAACCATGCACGCCAGCATGCTTCTTCTACTGTTGCACATGGTTTCAAAGCCCAACCCATGTCAAGTGGCTGGAATTTGAGCCGAATCGCAGGGCTTGCTCGAGAAACTGCAAATGCCGCAAGTAGCGCTGCCCACACAGGCCAGCTTCCGCAAGTGGTGTCCATCGCACAGAGACGAGTCCTCAGCAACATTGGCTCATTCGCCGAGCCTATGCTGCAGCGTTCTTCAGCCCGGTCTCTTGCAAATGCGCGGGGGCAGTTTCAATCTGATGCGGGTTTTGGCGTTCGAATGTTGGCAATCGGCGGCTATGTGAATTTGGCTCTCAGCGCAGGCTTGTTCCTGTGGGGTGACCATCTTCGAGAAATCGTCGCAGAACGGCTTGCTGGCATGCAGGTAGCCGAGGCTGCTGAGCATTCTGCACAGTGGGACCGCGTGCGCACAAACCCAAACGGCATCAGCGCTGCTGCGGCTTTGGAAGTGGACACTGCGACTGTGATCTCAGGAACAACCGCAACTACCACCGGTGGCACGAGCACCTACTCTTCCCTGTCCTCCACCGCCCCAGAGGTGCTCCGTGTCGCAGCTGCATGCACTGCAGGCATTGCCCCCCCTGCCTCCCCCACCCACGCTGCGGCCGCAGAGGACGTCAGAGCGTTTCTCGACATCGTCATGGCCCTGTCGTCGCCGCAGGATGGCATGCTGGCTGCTGATGCAGGCTCCACCAAAAAGCGATGGCGCAACAGCGCAATTGAGGGATCCCTCCCTTTTGAGGAACCCCCCTCGGACGAGCCCACTCGTGCATGCCAGAGTGACTCTAGGGCCACTTCGCCTGCAAAGCCGGCGTCATCACATGTGCCTTTCGTGGGCCGGCATGCCGTGCCTGCGGTGCTGGCAAGGTGTATTATTGCAGGAGCTCCGTCTTTGCTGCTGGCGGCACCCCATTTACCCGACGACACTATCGTGCACGCACTGCGCACACTGCAGTCTGCACAGGCAGTGGCGGCTGCAGGGCCTGTAGCAGCCACCACTGAGGCACTTGTGTCCGCCCTAGGCCTGGAGCTGGGACATCGGGTGGCGACAAGGGGTGTAGGGGGGGTCAACGGTGTGTCCATGCAGGCCCTCACACAAGCAGCCGCAGCGTCGCTGTCTCTGCACGCAGCCCTGTCCCGTGCAGACGGTACTGTGGCCGCAGCGTCCGCCGCCGCACTGAAGCATGGGCCCAGTGCTGATCATTGGGCGGCGGCGGCGGGACTTCAGAGGGGGGGGCTGCACAAGGAAGCGCAGCTGCCGGGGCTGCCTGTGGACAGCTTGCACACGCATAGTGCAGATGTCCTTGCCTCCGCGCGCGACGTTGT
>Ga0307982_1002355_pt1 | contig 15321 bp, 6 predicted proteins | sample OrgLakmetagen989_FD_201847 | JGI IMG/M metagenome (GOLD analysis project Ga0307982, IMG submission 201847) | Saline water microbial communities from Organic Lake, Antarctica - #989 | ecosystem: Environmental > Aquatic > Non-marine Saline and Alkaline > Saline | place: Antarctica: Organic Lake...
TTTCTATGTGTTTGTTTGATACTTCGATGTATTTGATCTCAGGCGCTCAAATTTACGGTCGCCAAGTACTATACCCCTTCCGGCCGTTGCATTCAGTCGACCGACTACGGCGATTCTGGCTCAGCGCGAAAGACGAAAAGCGAAGACAACAAGGACTCGAAAGCGAACCTCCGCTTGAACCAAGAACCCATTTCAGGAAACTTGCCCGCGGAGACTGGGGCTGGGACTGAGACAGGGGCTGGAACGGAATCAGAAGGCGCAGGAACGGAATCAGGGCAGGTCGATGAGGCAGGAGAAGCAGAGGAAGAAGAAGAGGAGGAGTTGGACAACAATGGAATTATACCGTCATCGCCGTCAAAGACATTTTCCAGCAGAGCGGTTAAAAAGCGCAACACGTTTAAGACAGCGCACGGGCGTCTGGTAAACTTGATAAATCATTTGTTTCGTTCTCTTTGTCTGTGATAATCTGAAAGAACTTGCCTTCGGTCGCTTTTCTTGAGCTCTTCTACTGCTGCATCATTTCTTAAGCGTAGCTGCACACTACCTTTCCAGCTTCTGTATATTCTGCACTCACCTCCCATTTTCAAACCGATGCTTGGAGGTGCGCGACGGCGGCGGCGTCGACGTAGACGTGAAAGTGCAAGGGACGAAGTTACCGGCCGTAGAGGCGCTGCTCATCACGCAGGACGTGTTCTTCGATTTCGCGACGCGCTGGTCTCAGGTGAGTGTGCGCGGCTTCTTCGTTTCGTTTTTTTTTTGCTCAATACCTAGTATACAGGTTTGTGAAATACGCGCACCTTTGATGGAGCGTGGCTCCTTTGCGATAACTTGGCTCGCTGTAGGTGCAGAGATACCGATGTTTGTAACTCTTGTTCAATCTTTCATTCACTCACTATCTCGTGCCCACTACACACGCACGCACACAGGAGCACGCGTACGCAGGGCGGCCCGTCGTCGACGATCGCACCTACGGGTTATTCGCAGCGGACGTAAAACAGCGCCTGGCCTCTGACGCCATCAAGCCGGATTACATTTACGCGCCGGAGCTGCCAGCCCTGGAGAAGACTTTGCGGAAGAGCCTCAGCCGGTTGGAAGGAATCAGCACAAGCAGCAACAGCAAATCTGAAGACCAAGATGCGCAGGGAAGCATTCCTTCCAAAGGAGGAAAAGCGAAGAAAGATCCTGAGATCCCAGCGATTGTTGAATTGCGCCAGGCTCTGAAGAAGCAGGTATGAAGATAATAGGAATCGTGTTTGGAGTTTTGAGACTGAGTACAGAAGTGTATCAGTGACTTTTTTTAAATGAATATGCAATGCTTTACTTTTGCATGGATTTTTAAATTGCTTGCGTGGACAAATGTGTGGCAACGTATCACCCAGGTGGAGAAAGATTTCGCCAGCGAAACGCCAAGCCTTCGAGCTGCTTTGGAAGATGCTATTTTAGCGAGGTGAACATTTAGATGAAAACGATAAGGCCAGACAAGGCAGAAGAATGGCATCTGGCGGGCTTTCCTCGTTCCCGCTCGATGTTCTTGTCGGCGCACTTTTTGTTTATAATCATTTAGGCCTTCAAACTGTGTTCATGTGAGTGTGTGTATGTGTTGCGTTTACACGGCTTCTTGTGGCGACGGCTTCGTTCTACGTAGGTACTTGCCTGAGTCGCAGTTGCGGGAAATGGCGCTCGTTCGAGATCCCCAAGTCGCAGAAGCAGTGAACCTCGCTCTCGACCGACCTCGCTACGATGCTCTCTTGAGACCTCCCACTCCAGCAGCAGTTGATGCGGTTGAGGAGCAAGTTCAAAGATCGGCAACCGCTCCCTCCGTGGCGGCACAATAGGGCCGTGCTCTTGTTGTCAAATTTTATGTAGCACAGAATTGAAAAATGAAAATTGTCAACTTTTGCTTGCCCTGTAAATGATCGCCGTTTGCCCGCTGAAGACTCAAGAAGCCAGACACCTATACATGCGTTTCATGTCTAATTTTCTTTTTGATGCTTGATGGATTAATATCAGTTTTGTGAATAACCACTTCACAACAACAACAAAACAATAAGTTTACATTTGCATTAGGACCAGCCCCTAATGACCCTAATTTAATACTTCTCTCTTTCTCTCTCTCGTGTCCCTTTATTTCTCATTTCACGCGCTGCGGAATAAACAAGAGCCCGATTGCAATGGTGAGCGGATCTGGCGGCCTCTCAAAAGAAATCCCTGACTCCTAGGGCTTCGGGCGCCCGACCTGGACATCAGCTCGGTGTCTTTTTATCTCAGAGGCGGCTAGCGCCCCAGCCCCCAGCTGTTGCGTCGAGTTATCTGTTCTCTGTCCACTCCCACAAGAATGAATACGATTTGGCTAGGGAGAAAAAGAATGTCCTTTTCAACGGATCAGAACTCTTACATCATACACACGTCTCACGTTGCACGTCAGCACGTCAGCCTAGCTACCAGTTCTTTCGTAGTTGTCTCTAGGCGCCAACTCAAAATGTTCTCTCGAGCGACTCTCCTGCTCGCTTTCGCATTATTCTCGAGCGCGTCAGCTCTAGTAACGCACAGTCGAGCCTTGCCGTCAGCTGCGAAGCGGGCGCGCGTGGTGGTAGGCGTCGACGCGAATGTAATTGGCGGCGTAGCTGTAGGCCTGGGCGGCCTGCTGAGTGGAGTGGGCTTGATGGCGTTCCAAGAGAGCCAAGTAACCCGATCCGAAGAACGCGGCAGCGACGTGATTTCCAGCGAAACTAAGACGAAGTTGTCCGCGCAGTTCATGGAGGACGTGGAAATGAACGCTCTGGGTCTCGACGACACGGTCACCAGGATGGAGAAAGCCCTCGCGAAGCGAAAAGGTGCCTCCGTCGACGAAGTGATCGGCGAAGTTCAAAAGAAGGAAGTGCTCGATGACGGGTGGTAAATATTTGAAGTTGGTGCAGGCTCTTCTTTCGGCTTCTTCCAATAAAATTTGTGCATAGGGGAAGAGAATGCGTGCTGGTTCACTGATACGAAGGACGCTTTCACTCACAAAGTTTCGTCAAGGCGTTGCGACACGTCCGATATGAAGCAGCTCACATTGTTAGGCGCTGATGCTGTAGTTCTGCTTCATGCAACCGTGTGGTGCTTATATTCCCTTTCTCGTCAAAGATGTTAAATTGCCTTTGTTTAAATATCTAAGCATCAGCATCAAAGCTAGTTGGTAGTTACAAAGAACGGGCAGTGCGAAGGCGACTGGCATTCAGTGGACCCACAAGAAAGGAATTCCCATATTTGAGTGCTTCGCGAATGCAGCCAACAGCCATGTGGCGATATACGATATAACAACAGCAATATCCGATATCGGGCATTGGACTAGCGAAAACGAAATTGATCAAGAACTTAGGAAATCCTGTGTGAGATCACTACAGGAAAGAGAGCCTCTAAGAAAAGAATAAATCGTTTCTTAAAATACGAGGAGCGCCTAAGTGCCAATAGGCACGGTGCTCGGCATCCAAGTCCATCAGTATCCTGACTCGCATCTTATCTCGAAAGCAAGAAATCTTGGCGGTAAACCAACGGACACTAGGGAGCATTGCTTCGACGGGCAAGAGCAATGCTTTGAGTCTAATGGGCTGGAGCCTCCCCAGCAAGCTGCTTCTTGAGTTTGGTGTATGGGGAGGCAGCGCGCTCTTCATCTGAGATCCAAGAACACGGGGAGAAGAAGAATCGATGAGGGGCAGCAGGGGAGGGGTTTGGCAAATGCCAAGGACTTCACCTAGGATTAATGATGAGCTCTAGGAATTGTTGGAGCAGCTTACCAGAGATGGTCATTTCGATGCCGACGCCCAGAGAAAGGAAAGAGATCCTGCACGTGCAAAACGGGAACCAAAAGAAGTGAATGCCATCACGACACAAAAACACCACAGATGCAACCACTGCAGCAAGGCAGATAAAAGGTAAAGCAAAAGAAATCCATTTCAAGAATGATAAAACTTACACGCCGCCAATGAAGAATGGCTGGAAGCCAGGGCGCATGATTTCCTTCTTGAGCATGGTGCCGAAAGGCAGCTTCCAAAAGTGTTGAGCCGACTGCATACCCCACGAGACAAAATAAAAAATAAAGGGCACCAAGCGCAAGACGACGAAAAAGGGCATGAGATTGCGAAGTTCACTTCAATGTAATCAATAAGAGTAAAATACTTAAGCTCGAAGTTTTCTCATCGGTTGCGCAAACAAACGGCGCTGTGGACATGGAGATGTCCACGATATGCGCGGCTTCAAGAAAAAGATCACTTCCTCCAGTCTGGGCACCCGCAATTCTAAGCGTAATGCAAACCAATAATCATTATGATCGTATATAAAACTCTGGCATGTTTACGGGCACGCCGCATGCTTGGAGAGGGCGTTTGTGAGCAAGGGCGAGCACGCACCATGGTTGGATTGGAAATAAGCTGGCAACTACGGTAACCCCAAAGGGAGGAATAGGAGAGTTTTTGGACACGAGAACGAAGAACTGGTTGATTTGTTGATTTTTGTGATTCGTTGATGTTTGGTTCCTGTTGATTCTTCTTCTTTTTCTTGCTTTTTAGCTGGGCGGCTACAGATTTGCTTCAGTAGCTTACTTTCTGTTCAGTAATCAAACTGATAGGGGCGTCATTACTTGTTAGCGTCGGTACCAAGAATACTTTCAGAAGTAGTGGAATCACATATCCTCGACATGCAACTGCGGATCCTAGCCACTTTCATTGTTTTTATAAGTGCATCGGTTGATGTCACATCGTTGAGCACTAATCCTTTGCCAACTACGGGAGTATTCAGTCTCAATGTCGCACTCTACGTCAAGGAAGAGCGGCGTGAGGAGTTCATTAAGTGCATTCAAGCCAATCAAGAAGGCACCTTGACTGCTGAACCATTGGCACTTCAGTACGACTGGTTCGTGCATCCCAAATCTTTAAAGTCTGCGAAGTCTCATTCATAATCGTGATACCTTTGGCTTGCTGCATGCATTGTGCAACATTCAGGGGTGAATCTACTACGGAACGCAACACTTTTTATTTTCACGAGCAGTACAAGAGTAAAGCTGGTTTTGAAGCGCACACTCAGGCGCCTCACTTCAAGGTGAGATCGCAAACGAACAAAACAAATACTCTGAACTTGACGAGCACACACTGCAAGCAAACATATGTGCTAATGCTCATTTTGTGCATATTCCATGGTCCTACTACAAGGTTTGGGAGGAGTTTGCTGCCACCGATCCCTTTACTAAACCACCTGAGGTGAAATTTTTCGAACTGGCAGCCAAGCCGGCGCCGGAAAAGAAGCAAGGTGGATTCATGAAGAAAGCTAGACGCCCGAACCGCGCAGCCAAGCTCGGAGATTTGTGATTTCAAGAGGATTTATGAAGAGTTGAGTAAAAAAGTAATGCAGTGTTATGCATTTCTCGTCGCGGAGTAACAAGCCACACGCACTCGCACTCACGGTGCTTTTGTCGTGGCTGTACTGCCAACCCATTACACCCACCATAACCACACCAACGCAATTCCCAAAAGATATTTTCCAGATGATAGGTGCACTGTAGGTTACCAATATCGCCATCTCAATTTCCACAGCGCAGGAAAAAAGGCAAAATCCCGAACTAAACTTACGTAACACAAACTCAAATGACACAGAAGCCAATGCTGCGGGCAGAAGTGCACGCGCATACGATGCGCGCAAGTCGAAATCGCAAATAGGAAGTGCGTAGAGAGAAGGAAGTATAGCACTTCAATCCCTCTCTTGCACCCCCTTTAAAGTGGAAACTGTTCATGAGATAAATTTTTGGACCAAACTTAGGTCTCTTCTGCGTCTGTTTCTGCGTTGATGAGAGCACGCCGTTGCTCCGTCTCTTGCGCGCGCCTAGCCAAAAACCTCCGCGTCTCCTCTAGCGTGACCCTGGTATCGCACCGGGGCGGCCGTAGCTGCGGTTTGTCAAAGTCGAAAGGCACTTTCGTGATGAGCTTCAGCCAGCCAGCGCGGTCCTGCGCCAGTGTTGCCCATTCCGAAAAGGTTATCGCTTTTCCGCTGCCGTCCACGAGGCGGAAGTACTTCACGTGCCGCTCGAGAGATCTGCAGTACGTCAGTACGTGATCTATTGGCCACCCTCTGTCCTCGGCTCGTGTACCCACGAAAGCATCAGCCTTTTGGGTAGTCGACTCTTGGGAATGCGTGCGATGTGACTAGCCCATAGTAGTGTTCAGCTTGCCAAGTAGTACTTATTCGAGAAGACGCCCGTGCGCTTTTGTAAGCTCGCTGAAGATATTTGGTGGACAACCGATTGGCGCATCGTCACCCTGCACAGCTCGCGTATGTTAGGGCTATGAGAAATTTGAAATGGCGATATAATTGTACATTGTCTAGTCTAGTCTAATTAATACTCTCCCAATAACAAAGAAAAACAAGCCACTCTGGCCTGTGTGAACTCGAACTCGAACTAATACAAACCCAAATGGCACAGAAGCCAGTGTGCCTGTTTAGTCTTTCCTTCTAGTATTGGTTGCCTTGAATTTTCTGTCTGCCTGTTAGCCTTCTAATTCCGGCCCCTCTAGTCCAGTTAATATTCCCCAAAACCCGGGGACTCTACAAACGCCGAAAAACAAAGATAATATGGCACCCTTTCTGTCAGTTACTAAATCCAGTCCCCCCTCGGGGGGGGCTCAGAAAAACAAAGAAACGCCCCTGTACAATGCAGTAGAAGAAAAAGTGTAACCTTCAGAACAAGTCTGACTGGGCTGAGTGTCCTTGTTGCATAATGCAATTGTGACCATATACTCTCAAGTTGTCCATCAACCATCAGGCATCAGGAGGTTTTGGTTTGGAGTGGGTCTGCTGTCTCCACTTCGGCCTATCCTTCGCAATGGCAATACGGCCCCTCGGGGCCCGACGGAAAACAAGTACATTAATATATTGCATATTGCATAATTGTATTACACAGATCAAACTTTTGCATTGCTAGCGCGAAAGCAGCACATATACTTTTTTTTTGTGCCTCTGTGACTACTGTGTGCTTGTTTTTCTTTGTTATTGGGAGAGCATTAACTAGACTAGACTAGACATTCAGGAATACAGCTCCTCAGTTCGCCCGTTGGTAGAACGGCGCGTAGGAAGGCACGGAAGAAGGGCATTGCCCATCGAACCTACAAAGAGAAGAACCCATTCACCATATCTCGATATCGATATCCACGACTGCGATATGTATTTGATGGGGGGTTTTAACTAGACTAGACCAATTGTATATAATCCAGAGAATTATGCATTATCAAATTATCAAGGCAGCCAAATCAAGCATTCAAGTCGCGAGTTCCACTGGCCCTCACATGTCCTAAACGGCAGTGCCAACGAGCGTAACCTGGCAAATAACGCTGCCGTTCGCTCTTCTGGCAGCGAGCACCACTTCGAAGTCTCCCCGCACGCAGGGGGCAAACCGCAGGGGCACTTTCACGTAGGCCCGGGGCCGCACCGTGACCATGTGGTGCCGCAGCACGAAAGGCAAGCCCGGGTGGTCCAGGTGCACAGACGCGGCTTGGGCGGCGTTGGCGTTGCACAATCTTAAAGTCAAGTCGCGGAGCTCCCCTACAGGCACGCGCCCAAAGTTGACCATCGCCCCTTTGAAGTACACGCCATCGCAGTGATCGCCATCATCACCAGCTGCTTCTGGGGCCGCTGCAAGCGCCTTTGTAGGCACCACAGCGGGTAGCCGAATGGGCACGCAGCGCCGCTGGCCCCCGGGCCCCATCTCGATTTCCAGCGCAGTACAGCGCAGGCCACTGACGTCATCCAGTGAGATGCACACTTGCACCCACACCGTGCCGTCGCCGCTTTCGTCAACTGCACCGCCGGTATTATCTCGATGGCGACCGCCGAGACAGGAGCGCCTTCGCAAGAGTCCTTGCGACGGGTGCACGACCATTTTTGGGTGCGGGCAGCAAACGGTGAAGGCGACAGGGCCAGCATTATCACCATTGTCGTTGTCATCGTCAGGCTTCAATCGCAAAGCCAGCCAGCCTTCAAGCGCGCCAGCCGACTCCACTAACTCCAAGTGGCGCGGGGTTAACTCCAGCGTTGGAGCGTTCCTGGGAGAGGGAGGTTGATGGTGGCATCGCCCTACGGCTCCTTCAGCGGCTGTATCCTTTGCCCCGGAAAAGGATGTTTCCGCCAAGTGAGCATTTTCACATTCTTGCGGTGCACCCGACGCAATCAACCCTGCTGCCTTGAGGCGCAGTGGCATAGCGTGCGCGCGAGGCACCGTGCCGTCTGCGAGGTGCGCCGACCCCGCTCGCGGCTTCTTCGTGCTCCTCGGCTCCAAGCGGCTGCTGCTGCCAAACATGATGACGTCAAGGTCGGGCGAGGCGCGCACGAGCAGCACGGCAGTGACTTCGTTCGCTAATGGCCCAACGGCGCTGACAGCAGTGTCGCTGCTGGAGGCCACATTCGGATTCGAAGCAGCCGCTTGGTCAAACCCAGCACACGACACCATGATGGTGGCAGTTGCGCCTACAGCTAAGCTCACTCGCGGCACTTTCGTGGCTGCTGATATTGATGAGGGTGGCGGTAAAGCAGCACAGGCGTGGCGGCCGGTATTTCCAGGTACTACATCAGTGACCACCATGTCGTGCACGGCGAAGGTTGCGCCGCCACCCAGCACTTCGCACTCCACGACGCAAGGGTCCACGCCATCGTTGCGCACTTGCACGCGCCGAAAGCTGCTTGGCAGAGCCACGCTCGAAGAAGAAGATGAAGCAGCAGCAGCAGCAGTGGTTGGCATCGGAGCAGTCCACGCAAGCCCTTGGTGGTCCGGGCAGCTCAACTTCACGCACGGCGCGCCGACGACTGTACCTTGCAAGCGTAGCGCGGAAGTCTGAGCCTTTTCCGTTGTCTTCACCACTGCTGACGATGAGATTGAAGGCGAGCCAACTGGCCGGCGGGACAGGTGCAGGGTGGCGGCCAGCACGGCAGGGTTCGCACTTGGCTTGGGCACAAAACGCACCACGAGCGCTGCTTTTCCACCGGGCGCTAAACGAAGCGTTGAGCTAGTGTTACTGTTGTTACTGCTCCCTTTCTCGCGGCCGCTGATCCCTTCTGCTGCTGCTGTGCTCTCGTTGGTCACATCTTCTTCACGCTGATTGCACAACAGCGGTGGAGGCGTCTCACCGCCGATGAAAGCCACAACGAAGAAAGAAGTCTGCTGCTCTTGCTCTTGCCCTTGCTCTAGCTGCTGGCCGCGGTGCCCGTGCTGCTGCAGTTGCCGCTGCTGCACCGTCTCATGCGGGTCTACATGTGCAGCCAGCTCCAAGTAGCCGTTGGACCCATTGGTGAGCTCCAGCCTGGTCTCGGCAAAGTCGCCTGCGTGGCACACCAGCTGCAAAGCGCCGTCGTCGTAGCATGCCGGTGCTTTCACATCAGTAGAAAAAGATTCGGCCAAAGCTGCTGCCTCCGCTGCGGCTATGTCGTGTGAAGTAGGTGACCCCACCACTGCCATGTTGGACACTTCCTTCACAGCATGCACCGCGCTGGTCGCCAAGGTCTCTGACTGCTCGTCCACCATACCGCCACCAGCTCTAGGCCTGGGGCTCTCGAGACGGCGGCGACGGTTGCGGCTAGACACCTCATGTGAAGGTTGCGGCTCCTGCTTCTGCTGCTGCTGGTTCGGGTCCTGCTGTTGCTTTTCGGGCGATGGTTGCACAGCTCGCTGACTTGGTGATGTTCCAGCAGTGCCCTCAGCTATTCTGCGAGGTGCTCTTTTCTCCAGCGCTGCCAACGTTTTCCCGCGGAATGCTGGTCGGCGAGGTGAAGCGCCGCTGACGCCGTGCTGCCTATCTACCGCTGCCTCCGGGGCTTCTCGTACGTCTTGGTTCACTTCAGGGTTTTCAATGGTAGCCGCCGCGTCAGTACCGGTGGCGCTGGTGACAGAAGTGGCAGCCACTGATGGAGCACGCGCTGCCGCCGCTGCTGCTGCTTTGTGGTGGCGTCCTTTTGGGGCACACCTCTTTCCTCGAGGCGGCTCCAGCACGCTTGGGGTTGGTGGCAGCGGCGGCACAGCAAACCATGATGAGTCAGCTCCACTTCCGCCACCACCTGGGCCCGATGTTGCCACTGGATGAACACAAGGAGCTTCAGCTTCCTCAAACAAGCGTGCGCTGCTGCTGTGGTAGTTCTTCCTGGGGCCGTTATAACTCCCACTGTCTGTGCCCTCGTCTTGCTCCAGCTCCAGCTGCGGTTGCGGCGAGGGCGCTGCAAAGGTCCACTCATCGTCGGCGAAAGCGGCTTTGGTGAGGTCCGTCATGGGCGGCGTGTGCGGTGGCGGGCGCCTGCGATTGGCTGAGGAAGCACCGCCGCCGGGGGTGGAAAACACCGCGGCAGTGGCTCTCGGCGACAAGAGATTGGCAGCTGCTTCTCCCCCTTCGAGGTTGTTGTGGTCGTTGTCATTCTCAGCCAAGTTCCAGTAAGCCGACGTTTCGAGTTCATCCATAGCTGCGGTGTCACCCATCAAGACAGTGTCTTCAGCATCATAATCGTTATCGTAAGCAACAGCGGGAGCAGAAGCACCGGGCGCCAATGACAGGACGCCAGCACCACCTTGTCCTTTCACCTTTTCCTCCTTCCCATGCAGCCTGCTGCCACTGCGTTCTTGAGGGTGAGGTAAGGGCTTCTTCTTGTTAATCATGCAATTTTTGCTCCTGCCCCGCGAAGCAGCCGCTGGGGAGCTGCGAATGACGTCACGCACCAGATTGGCGACACGAGCTCGCTCACTGGAGGAAGCACCAGAAATGGACAGCGATTCGCTACCACACGCTGATGAGGACATAGCTCGTGCACCGTTGCCGAAATATCCGAGGCACAAAGACGCACTCCTTTCCGTAGCAGCGGCGTGGTCGTTGTGTTCGTCGTCAATTGTAGGCTCTTGTACTGCGGCAGCGATAACTTCAGAGGGCTCAGGAGTTGGTGAGAGGATGGTCGGCATCACAGCGTTCTGTTTGTTAGTAGTAGATACTATTTCAGCGCACATGCCACCATTACCGCGCTCGTCATTTGCGACGTCAAAAGTCAAGGTGCTGCTCTCAAGGGCTGCGCTCGGATCCGTCGCTGACATGGCGATGCGTTGCTCCATCGCTTTGGCCGCCAGGATCCCACTCTTCTTACCAGCTCTCGCCGTAGCGCTTCCAGTAGCCTCGTCCTGCGTCACCACGTCAGGTGCTTGGTTCCTCGCTGACGCTTGAAGTTCATGTTGTGCCAGGTAGCTTTTCAGCTCTTGAAAACGAGCAGCTGCTTTCGCTAGCGCTGCGTACTCCGCGGCCACATCTGGATCAAGACCAACTGGCACTAATACAGTATCCTCATTTGAAACTTCACGTGCACCAGAGGAAGGGCTTTGAGTATGTTCCTTCAACTCACTGACCGCAGTGACGGTGGTAGGCACACCTGTGTTGGTGCTTGATGCAACATCACGAGCAGTGATCTGAGGCGCAGTGACATCCGGTGTATTCCCAACAGTAGTAGCAGCTGCAGCAGCGGCACCATCCACGGCGGCAGCAGCCATTCTCAGGTCGGCAGCTGCCCGGGCGCGGCGTTCAAGCTCTTCTACTTCTTCTTCGGCGCCTCGACGCGCTTCCAGCTCCTCTGCTTCAGCTTCTTGAGCTCGCGCCACCGCTGCCTTCGCTGCAGCCGCTGCCTCTGCTGCTGCTGTAGCCCTCACGGCAGCGGCGGCGCGGGCTTCCCGAGCCCGGACTTCTTCGGCAGCCGCTCGCACGGCCCGCTGCGCGCTGGCTGCCGCTGCGGCTTGCCTCTCCCTTAAGGCCCGCTTCTTGTCCTCCACCGCCGCCCGGCGGGCTGCGTTGTCGCGCACCACCTGCCGCGCCTGCTGGGCCTGCGCTAATATATGGGCGTGCTCCACCACGAGCGCGTGTTCGGCAGCGTCCGCGACAGAATCAATCTCCAGCGCAGCTGTTGTTCCTGCTGTTTCCTCTTCCGGTGGGACTAGGACAGAAGTGACCGCTGAAACGCTAGGAACTTCTCCAACATCTGTTGGGGCTGTCGCTATTTTTTCCTGCTCCTCGCGCAATTTTTGTGCCGCTGCTCCCGCTGCTGCTTGCTCATCTCTTTCTTTCTGTAGACGTGCGCTCTCTGCAGCTGCTGCAGCTGCTGCTACCTCCCTCAATTCTGCCTCATGGGCTTCTTTCTCTTTCAGAGCACGCTCAGCCTCAGCCGCTGCAATCTTCTCCTGTTCCTCGCGCAATTTTTGGGCCGCTGCTGCTGCTTGCTCATCTCTTTCTTTCTGTAGACGTACGCTCTCTGCAGCTGCTGCAGCTGCTGCTACCTCCCTCAATTCGGCCTCATGGGCTTCTTTCTTCTCTACCTCTTCTTTTGCTTTGCGTTCAGCTTCTTCTGCTTTCTTTTCTTCTGCTGCTTGCTGCGAAGCCGCTGCCGACACAGCAGCTGGGGACAGGGAGCCTTCATCCGCCCGGTGACGTGCTGCCCTCTTGCGCGCTTGTTCTTTGGCCCACGCTTCACTTTCTGATGCTAGCCGTGCTGCTTCTGCCTGCGCAAGCGCTTGTGCCTCTGCTGCAGCTGCTGCCCTGGCTCGCTCTTCCTTTTCCTTTTCATATGCTGCCGCCGCCGCCGCTTCAGCCTTTTTTGCCGCCGCTTCAGCCTCCTTGGTCGCTGCTTCCTGTGCTGCTGCTCGTGCCTCTGCTGCTACCCTTGCCTCTGCTACTGCTTGAGCCTCTGCTGCAGCTATCTTCGCTTGCTGTTCCCTTTCCTGTGCCTCAGCTGCTGCCCGAGCCTCCTCAGCGGCCGTAGCTTCTGCTGCAGCCTTCGCCTCTTCAGCAGCTTGCGCCTCCTCAGCTGCCACGTCGTGCGCTTTTGTACCGTCGACGGCAGCAGCAGCTGCAGCAGTGGCAGTGTTTTGCGCTTCGGGACTAGACACGCCTCGGGATTGAGCCAGAGCTCGTAAAGCAGCAAAGCGCTGCTGAAAATTCATGTTTTTGTCCGCGCTCAGGGAGGGCATGGGCGACAGGGTGGACGGAGAAGACACCGCTGGAGAGAGCTGCTGCTGTTGCTGCTGCTGCTGTTGTCGCGAAGATGAAGGTGGCTGCGCTGGCGAGGAGGACAAGAGCGAAAACGAAGAATCGGACATATTAAAGTCCCACTGTGGCGACAGTTCAGTAGCCAAAGTAGCGCACATCGCTGGCGTAGTCGAGAGGGCCGCCACTGCGTGCACTCCACCACCGGTTGCCAGTGCTGGGGAACCGAAATTCTTGGCAGTGCCGTGGGTCATTGCAGGATGTTGCACGGTGTTCGGAACAGCTGCTGCATTTGCTGCGAAGGCAGGCAGCACTGGGGCGGCAATGATACTGCCACATGTTGCAGCGATGCCACTACCGCCAGCAACACTGCTCTTCTGGCTCTCGACGAGTTGGGCTGGGCAAGCAGCTGAGGGCTGCATCGCAGGCGTCATTGGCGGTGCTGCCACAACAGGCCCCGCTGACAACAAAGCTACTTGTCCTTCGGGTGAGCGATAGGCGGAAGGTGCTGAGATAGCAGCGGCAGCGCTTGCTGCCACAATCGTTGGTTCCGTAGCTGCCTGTCCGCTCGAAACAGCGCTGAGTGAAGGTTCAAGTCGGCTTTCTTCAGAGCTAGAGTCCAGCGAAGCATTTGCGTTTGATCCAGAGACAAGCGCGACAGTTTGAGCTGATGTGATTTCAGGCGCAGCATTGATGTAAACATCTACGGCAACGCCATCGGTCGGTGCTGCTGCTATGGACAGGGCACGTTTCTCAGACGCAGGAGCCTGTGGCGAAGCGTTGTCAGGAGCAGCCCCGCGCGGAGTAGGCGACGCCAGTGAATTGAGGAGGTCCAGCGAGCAGTTCTGCGACGAGTCGGCAGCGCTCGGGAGCTCTGGGCTCTTGAGCCATTGCGCGTTGCGCACCGCGCGCCGCATGTGCATGTGCGGCTGCGGGGAGCCAAACAAATTGGCCCGTGCGTCGCTTCCTTGGTCTGGGCTCGAGGGCCAGGCGCTTACACCGCCGCCACCGCCGCTAGAATGGCACAGCTGCTCGCTGCTACCCAAAACATCCTGGCCACTGATATAGCCACTGCCGTTCCTGCTGTCGTTCAGGCGGCTCGTTGGTCCTGGCGACTCGTAGCCTGCTTCCTCGGATGGCGCATGCTGGAATGCTGCGGCGTCAGTGCCTGCGTCGTCGTCGTTAGCTGCAGCAGCAGCAGCAAAGGAAGAGGCGCCTCGGTCACCACTTTCAAACGGCGACTCTAGGGTGGCTGGTGACGCAGCGTACACTGGAATGCGTTTAGGAGACTGCACATGTTGTGTTGCAGTTTCATCTGTTGTAGACATCGACATCGCAGAAACTGGCGCGCGGTACAGAGAAGAGGGAATTCCAGCCGGCGACGCAGGCAGTAGCGGTGCCCGCGGACGAGGCAAGGGTGCAGGCATCGTCAATTTAGCGACCTCAGCTTGCGGCGGCCGTGCAGTTTGGCAATTGCTTACAGGTGCAAACGGCGACGGCACATTGACGTCCTTAAGGGCCAGAGGAGGTCGAGGCGATTTGCCTCCACCTGTTGTCGCTGCCATCCCTTCGGCAGGTGAAGCGCAGCCTAGGTACTGCTGGCGTACAGCGTCAATGCACGGCGATACTCGGCCTGGTTGGCCCGAAGGCCTTGGCGGAGCGCTGTTATTCGCTTGCAGCTCGCGCATGAACTTTGCTGCGATGTCGGCTACGGAAGGCGATGCCTGTGCTTCCTCGGCAGCAGTAGGGACAGCTGCAGGCGGCGAGCTCTCAGCTTCGGGGGACAATCTCATACTACTCTCATCCATAGAATTGCCGTCCAAATATAGTAGTTTCATTTCGGGGCCGAAGGTTGAGGGTTTGACTGGTGTGTCAGCGTTGAGACGCTCTCGTTGCTCCATCTTCAAGCACGCTTCGCTCCACGTCTCGTACGGATTCACCTTCGGCCCCCGCGCAGACGGTGAGGAAAACATTGGCTTCAATATCTTCGTCTTGCAAGTGTCGTTCGTGATGGTCTATCAATGTGCTATGCAGGCTAGACACCCATTTCAGGAGCCTATTTTGCCTTCAAATTTTAAGAACTAAACCGTCACAGGAACTTGGTCACAAACCTAATATAGTAATGCAGGAAAATTGCATCAATGTGCAACAATGATTTGCTATCGCCGATGCCTATATCAATCTGAACCAGGGGACACCATATCAGGGGTCGGAACTCGCTCGTTAGTGTCCGAGTGTTCCCCTCCGAGTTCCGAGTGAGTCCCGAGTTTTTGCCTCGCTCGCTCGGAACTCGGGAGCCTGCGGCTTG
>Ga0307982_1002356_pt1 | contig 15319 bp, 22 predicted proteins | sample OrgLakmetagen989_FD_201847 | JGI IMG/M metagenome (GOLD analysis project Ga0307982, IMG submission 201847) | Saline water microbial communities from Organic Lake, Antarctica - #989 | ecosystem: Environmental > Aquatic > Non-marine Saline and Alkaline > Saline | place: Antarctica: Organic Lake...
CGATGACAACTGAAGAAGCGGTGAGTGAAGTTGAGGGCCCTGCACCTCTCCCGGATAGAGCAGGCCGTGATCACGAGGTGGCTTCGATTCACAAGAACGAAGGCGCTTGCGCAATGGGTAGCGACAGGGATCATGCCTCATCTAATTGAGGAGAAGTGCATGGTGCTTGATAACACAACCCGTTTCTTTGCCCATGCCCTTGCTCTTGTGCTTGGTTAGCTAATTTTAAAATTTTGACCCCAGTGCGCCAGAAATTCCGCCCCCGCGATTTATTATTTTATAGAACCGTTTTTTTCTGTAATCGGGAGGCTCGTTCTCGTTTACTTCCTGCCATCTGCCATTCGGGCTACGGGCTATTCTCATTCCCCATTCCCGATTCCTATTCCCGGAATTATTCCCATTCCACTATTCCACTTTCCACTTCTGTTCCCATTTCCTGAACCCCTCCCTGTAACTATCACCGGATCCGAACAAATGCGGCCTTCGTTAACCGCATCTTACAGAGGGATTCCGTTTTTCAGCAAGATGGCCCTTCTATTGCCAAGGCGTCACCTTACCCCCGTTTCTACAACTACGACCCCAAGCTAAACCGGCGATCGTGTAATCACCGGAACCCCCATTCAACCCGGGATAAAACTAGCTAGTAGCAGCACAGTTTTTCTCTCGGATTTACTGAGTGTGTTTTTCCCCTCTTTTTTCTTTTTATACCATACTAGTGCAATTTTTTTCCGAACAAGAGAGAGCAGAGAGAGAGCACGAATTGTTGTTGTTGGAGAAGCAACAACACAGCAGCATTCGCGCAATTTGCGCTTCCTTACTATATCCTAATTTTAAGTGCTGGCAGTTCCTTGTTGCCTGCCAGTAAGTAGCACTTCCAAGCTTAGGCTAATTACATCTTGGCACTATAAGTAAGTCCTTTAGCTTTGCCGTTTCTTTACAATACTGGATTGACTAAGAATAACATTGCAACATAGCAACTAAGCTAGTGGGCCCCAAAGCTTCAAAAGGTCACTCTGTCTTCAAAACGTTGGGAGTATCATGGAGCCACTATCAAAACATCCGCTTGAAGCGGTGTCTTTCGGGCTCTTTTCATACGTTGAGGGGCTTCCTGGCTTCCGGAGCCTAGCGGTAGAGCCACGCAGCACAAGTCCTGCTACCGCTGCCGCGCTAAAGGCTTGGCATGCAGAATATGGCCCGCTTCAACTTCCTGACGACCTTGCTGCATTTTTCGAGGTGCTTATGTGCGGCGCTGTTTGTCATATACCTCATCATGATGATTCCAAACTTGATCTTTGTTATAGAGACTTGACGAGCAACAGCCCGAACAGAACTATCAGGATCAATTCTGAAATGTTTTTTTAATCGTTGTATCTTCTAGCAACTCTGCTGTAGCTTCACATAACAGTGTTCCATCTTGTGCGCGTGTTACCTAATATCTTTTTTTCCCTGCATTCTATAGATTTGCGACGGAGTGTCCATTCGTTGGAAGTGTGCTTCCCCGTCCAACGCTGCGAGCGAAATTGTAGTGGGGAGCTTGTCCATAGCGAGTGTTGCAAACTTGAAGCGGTCAGACGATTCTCCCCCAGCCGTGATGTCGGAAGATATAGGGGTGCGTTATGAACACAGGAAAGTGCCATCGCAATGGTCTCAACTGGAGCTTTTTTGGTTGATTGAAAAGGGTTACGCTTGACCACCTGAGAATCGCCCCATTCACTTCCTCGTCCTCGGGTTTCTGCTTTCTCTTCCTTTTTCGCCCCTGGTTGTGCTCAAACAGGCAATTCACTACGTAGCCTTCCTGCTCGAGCGCCAGCCCAAAGTCGGTGACGTGGCACTGGTTTTCACCGTTGATTCCAGCGGCCAGCCTTGCAGCAACGGGTGCAGCAACACTCGCAGCGATAGCAGCAACAGCGATGGCACTGAACGAAGAAGAGACACAGGGAGTGCATCCCCAGAAGTGTGGTTTCGCGACCGTGCTGGGGCATGGCACTGGTTGTGCAGCTCCTTCACCGCCTACTGGCGGCTTGCGTGCGTGCACTTAGGAGTCCTTGGGTGGCAAAACGCTTTTAGCCCACAGGTAAGAAAGGAATAGAGGAATCGTGCAACACGGGGATGCTTATTCTGAACGCCAAATTTGACACCTGATGGATCCATTTCCATTCCCATGCCTGAGTCCATTTACCGCCACTGCCCTGGTTGTTCATCGTGCGAACTCCGCCACTCGCAGGGCTTGCCTCCTCTAACAGTGCAATGGATGCGGCTGTACTGCCCGGAGCGGCTAGCGCTAGATGTAGCGAAAGGGCAAAAAAGCAATTGAGTATAACCCTTTCCTTGCATTGCATTGACCATCGATACCATTTTCAAATAGTTCATAGGAAAGAAGGAAGCGCAAAACAATTATCAATAACACACAACAGTGCTCCGAACGAGAAATAATTAACTGGTAACTTATAACTATCCAATTACCTAAATACCCTAGAACTAACCTGAAAGTCTGTTAGAGACGGGAGGCGAATAACGAAATAACCTTACCACTTCGGTCTTCAATTTTTGGAGTTATAAGGCTAAAGCTTGAAGTTCAATTCCATTCCCCTTTCCATGTTTAAGAGATAAGACCTGCAATGACCTGGCTACTAAACTCAACAGCTCCGCATAACTAATAAGACCCATTAATTTTGCTAGAGAGCCATGACAGCGGTGGCTTGTAGCTTATAGCAGACACCAAAGTCCAAGAAAATCCGACTTTCGAATGACCGCCCTTCTTCATTTGAAATGGCGAATCAGTTGCGACACCCATTTCTTGGATTCCGTTATCTCCGACGTCCATCATCTATGCGCTTACTCTTGGTATGTGAGTTCGGACCGAGGAGACAGATAAGCTTTAGCGAGGGTCCCCCGGCGCACGCTTGTGGTAGCCACTGCTGAGCTGGTTGCGGTAAGACGCGTAGAAATCGCCCAAACTTTCCGGCGCTTCGCCCTGCAGTAAACAGGTAGCAAACAAAGAGAAGTCGAAAAATAAATGTGATACATCAAAAGTGAAAAGCAAGCGAAGAAAAAAATGATAAAATCGGCAGGCAAACAAGGCAAATATCAATACATCGGCAACGGCAAAGAAACGCTTTACTACAAGAACTCTCCCATTTCCTCCCCTCTCATATCATAATTATTTACCGATCCTCGGCTCCCCACGCCGCCCTTGTCAAGGGCCGTCTGGCCTCCATCGTTGATGGGCTGTGCGATGCCTGATTGGTCAGCTCCCAGCCCCTGCCCGGACGCCCACCCCATGCCTTTCAGCATCCCGTAGCCTACGTTGTCCTCGTCAATCGACCTGGAAAAGGTTGCGAAAGCGAAGTAAAATCGCAACGGTAGAAGTTAGACAAAAGAACTAGAGAAGCACGATTGATATTTGAGAATTAGTGAGGCTAATTTCGTTGTAACAAAGTCAGAGATAGCAGAAGAAAGAGAAGTGGTCAAAACGAAAGAAACAATCTTTCAGACTATCACTTCGCCGTCTCTTACCGGTCACGGCTCGCTGCCACGGTTGGCGGCTGCTGGTGCATCGGCGGTGGTGGTAAGCCGCGGCTGCTGCTGCTGCGAGAACTGCCCGGTGGGCTGCGGCTGCGGCTGCGGCGATGGCGGCTGTCGCGGCTCCCTCCTCGGTCGCGGTCTCGGCTGCCCCTTGAGTCCCAGTCCCGGCTGCTTCCACGGGAGTCCCGGCTATCCCGGCTGTCCCGACTGCTGTCCCGGCTGTCCCGGTCACGGATATCCCGGTCCCAGTCCCGGCCACCACCGCTGGAGCCACCGTAGCTGCTGTCCCGTTGGAACTCGCGGTTGAAGTCCCGGAGCTCTTGGGCTTCACGGTCTTTGGCTTCGAGCCGCGCCGCTTGCTCGGCTTTTTCCTTGGCCTGGGTCCGGTAAAACTCGGTCACGCGGGCCTGCACGCGCCCGGGCTCCACCTGAGGAAAACGAACGGACGGACGCCACATGTAAAATACACAATTGTGTGCAAGCAAACGTTTCCACGTGTAAATATACGTATTTACGTATCTGTACGTGCATGCGCAGCTAGACAGGCATATGAGTATACATATTCACGCACGCAGTAGCAACAATGCGCAACGTAGTATGACGACATAAGCACGGTGAGATTGGAAACATCAACAAGGCCATCCAATAAGACTAAACAACAACAAAGATGCGAGGACATAGGGGGGAGAAATAATATACAAGTTTATTTTTGAGAATGATTGATGACAATCACTTACGGGTGGAGGGTTGAGGTTGGGCATCATGCTCGGCGGGATCGGGGCATACTTCTTGTGGCCATTCCCCAGCGCAACTTTCAGCATCCCCGCAATTGCTCCCACCTGTGGACGACCGAACCAACACACACACAAGCACACAGCCAAAAGCAAGTTTAAAAAGAGGGATGACAAATGCCGACCTTTCCGTGAGTGTGAATGTACATGTGCTCGAGTGAATTCAATAGCTTTGGCCCCAAATACGCACAAATAATAATATGCACACATGCTGAAAGGAAATGAAAAAAAGAAGGACCCCCCCCAATAACGACGAATGCACGCACCGGCGCGTCTTCAAAAGCTCCTCCCTGTAGCAAGCTGTTGCCCCCCGCCGCCACTGGAAACAGCTGGGCCACGCCACTGCTCCGAAGCGCGGGGGCTACAGCCCCTCCTCCTCCTGCTCCGCCGACTAGGCCGCTGTTACCAGATGAGCTCGGCAAGTGAAACGCTAGACCGAGCGGCCCTCCACCTCCTGAAGAAGCTGGGTGAGGAGGCAGATACTGAGGGGGCTGCTGCTGTTGATACCCTGGCTGTGGTGCTAGCATCGGCGGTAGGCCTCCTCCTCCTGCTCCTCCGTGATAGCCCGGCAGCATTCCCCCCGTTGGGTGCCCTCCAAAAAATGGTGGCTGCGGCTGCTGCTGGTGCATCTGAAACGAAGGCGGCTGAATAGGCGGTGGCTGCGGCTGGAAAGGCATCTGCTGCTGCTGCTGATGTTGCGGCGGGGGCAAGGAAGAAGGAGGCTGCGGGTGAAAGGGAGGCTGCGGCTGCTGCGGTGGAGGAAACGGCGACGGAGACGGCGGCTTCGGCAGAGGGCCGTCAGTGTTGGCCGCTGCCGTCAGAGTGGCATTGGTGACGTCATCGAAGAACGCGCGAGAAGTCCACATGGTGACCACACGCGAGAGCTGAAAGGAAGAAAGAGGAACGAGGAATGAGGGTGTTAAAAGGATAGCAGACAAGTGTGGAATGCATGTACCCAAGGAGAAAACAAGAGGAGATAAAAGGGACCATATCATCGCTAGTCGTGCAGAATGAAACGCACTAGTGATAAAGGTACTTTGATACAGCACCTTGTCGCGTTGTTCGTCGCCAGGCGCCGAGGTGCGCGCACAGCGCAGCAAAGCCGGCAATTGTGGCGCCAGGCCCGCCTTGAGGCCTGGCTGATGCTCACACCTACACCGGTGCATAGGACGAGAATGAAGAAGCGATGCAAAGAATGAAATTAAACAATCAAGATTTAAAAAAGAAAAATTGCACTCGACACTTAAGCATGCAGTGTATTCAAAAACATGAAGCTATCTAAGACAGAAATTGCAGTGATGAATAACTTACTTGACGAGTAAGTCGTTGACCAGGTACACCACGTAAAGCACGTGGTCATGGTATGTGGTGCCCGAAGAGGCCAACTGCTGCGCGCGGCGCCGCAGCGCCACGCCTACGCCGCCACCTTTCATCGTGCAGTCCTGGGAGGCGACCCAGCTTCGCCCCGCTTCTACCGACTCTTTCGATCCGTTGAGTTCGGCCAAGCAAACCGCAAACGCGGATTCGTCGCCCGAGCTCAGCGCCAATGGCAACGAGGACGGCGGCGGCGGCGGCAAACCTTGCGCATTCGCTCCTGGAAGAGGTGGCGCTTGAGGTGGCGCTGGAGCCTGCGGAGGTTGTGGGGGCTGCGGCGGCGCAGCGGTCGATTCGTTCATTTTTTGGTGTCGCACTTGAGTCACCTTCAAACAGAAATATCCGTACCATTATCACACACACACAAAAAAGGGTACGGGACACACCTAAGGCCACCCCCTAACTAGTTAGCGGTCGAAGATAACAGGTATTGACAGCGTAGATATCTAGGTGTAGTTGCTTGCAACGCATCGGAGACTGGGGATGTATTGAAACCCAGAGGATATCAAGCAGGCAAGCTACCACGCATATCACGTACAGTACGCACCTGCTCTAGCGTCCACCCGCCGTTTGCCATGCAGTTAAGTATATGGCGATAATAACCATTAGCTGAGCCGCCGAACTTGAGGAACTCGAACTGCGGATTCCCTTGTTGTTTAGCCACGAGCATGGCCTCGAATTGGGGCCCATTTTTCGCCACGCCAAAGGCGGTCTTTTCAATGCGCTCTGCCAGGGTGGGGTCAGGAGGCGGTCGCTGGGCGGCCAGCTGAGCTGCTGCAGCCTTCGCGGCCTCCATTTAAATTCGTATTGACGCCTCTTTAACTTCGAGATATCTTGTGAGTGATGACTTTATGGCAGATAGAAAGTAGTCTAGCTAGCTGCGGACAGTGGCGGAAGAGAGTGCGGAGAGCAGCGGAGAGGAGTGGCCGGTGCGAAAATCACCTTCGTTTGAGGATGGTCCAAAATGTCACATTTTTATGTTGTGCTTCACGCGGCGCAGAAAGCTCTGCGCTCACTTTTTTTCGGACACAATCCTTGAAGGCTTGAGCACTTGAGCTTTCTCTGCCTCCTGCCGTGCCGCCGCTTACGTTCACTCGATCACTGCTAGACACTAGGCTTCACTCAGTTCTCGAAGCTCACACGCGTTCGATTATTTCTCGTAAGCAAGGTGTATTTCAATACGAGTTCTCAAATGCTCTTTGCATAAGGATTGTACCTTGCATCTATCATTGATAATTTGACGGCAGTATCCTAACCAATGTTCTCCGTCTGGTTATCTCAATCTTATCAAACTCACGTTCACAGTACCTAGGTTTGTCTATCGAGATTATGGATGAGACAGCAGTGCTTACGCGCGAAATCGCGGACTACGCGGCAGCCCATGGCTTGATGTACGCCCACAAGGAACACGTGGGGGTCTTCGAGCACGCGCCCGTCTCCCTCGCCCCAACCCCTTACCCGCAGTCCCAGTTCATGCGCGCCATTGAGCTGGCCGTACCGTTCAACAACCTCGTGGAAGCGTGCGCCCGGTCGCCCGAATGGCTCCTCGAAACGCTCGCTACCGTGGAAGATCAGGTATGGTGCACATAATTTATTGTTTGTTCTTCACAGCAGAGCGTTAAGGGCACTGTTTGTACCGTAGGTATACCCGCCTTTCGCCCATTGCTCGTTATCTTATGTATTCTTTAATGCTTCCAACATTACTTTCTCTTCTCTCCTACATGTAGGACCCTTTTACGGCGCGGCTCATGGCCTTGCAACGCGAAGTGATTGCCTCTGGCGAAACGCAAAAGATTCACTTCGGTATCAACCGCAGCGACTACATGTTGCACCTCGGCAACGATGCCGCGTCATCCTCGTCCGCTGCGGCCACACAGGGGCTACTGCAAGTGGAGCTTAATACGATTGCCTCGTCGTTTGGGTGCCTTTCCACCAAGGTCACCGGCCTCCACAAGCATTTGCTGCCCCGAGTGCCACCCAAGTTCATGGGCACCATCCCCGACAACGACGCTGCTGCAGGCCTAGCGCGCGGCCTGGCCTTTGCCCACCGAGAATATCTCAAGGTAGCTTACGCGCGCGCTCTCTCTCTCTTCCTCTCATACCTCTCTCTGCGCTATCGTGATACGCGACTTCAAGAACATTTCACATACAAATCAGCTACGTACATGAGAACCATCTCGATTTTTAGCATGTCTAAAAATTCTCACGATGTACTATACTTTCCTTCCTTCTGAATCGCTATCAATACCATAACACCGCTGCTGGCGTTCCTTTATCGTCGCCATCTAGGCGCGCCTGCCGGACTCGGCTAGCGGCAACATGGGCACTATTGTGGCAGGTCCTCCTCTGGCGAGTGGGACCGAATCTGCATCAACCGCCGCCGCAGCTGCTGGAGGTACTCCCGCTACCACCGCTGCCGCAGGGGCTGCTGCGGAAGCACCATCGTCAGCAGGGAATGGCAATGAGGCCAGTGCTGCATCAACGTCCACTGCTCCTGGAGCGCCTCAGTCCTCCTTACCTTCTTTGGGAAGTGCGAAAAGGCATGGCGAGGAGGTGCCCCTTTCTACAGCAGCGGATGTGAAGGTGAAAAAAATGAAACTACTACACTACAAATACCTTCTACCTCTTCTTCTTGTAATCTTCTTCGCGACTCTTGAACTTGAGGGCTCCGTTAACTACTGTACTCTATTAGGGTAGCAGCTTTCAGCATTTTCTTCCACTGCATTCGTGTCTCTGCAATAAATACTGCGTAGGTGTTGTTTCTAGTGCAGCCGGGCGAGCGGAATGTGATGGACCAACGGCATTTGGAATACGAGCTCATTGCGCGAGGTTGTGGCAGTGGATTGGGTCCAGCTTCGAGTGCTGCCGCCGCCAGTGGAAGCGTCCCACCGGCGCAAGTGCTGCCCGAGCTGCAAGGCGCACCCGTGCATGTGCTGCGAGCGACGCTGACGGAGGTGAGGGAGTGGCTTGTACGATATTATTGAAGTTCTGATTCATTCTTCCGTCTCTGCCACTTTTTTTAAACTGTATTCCTATCTCTACATCTTAAACATGTCTACAGTGCATTATCTACAGTACTCGTAGAATTCAGTTCCAATGATAACTCATCCTCATTCTCATTCCTCTAATTGTGTGCACTGTTTCCTCTTCCGTGGCGTGGCAGGTCTCGGAACGGGCTGTGATGGTCGCGGATGCGAAGGGCCGTAGCCTCCTATACCTCGACGGCTATGAAATCAGCGTGATTTACTTCCGCGCAGGCTACAGTCCTGACGATTACTTCAGTGAACACGAATGGCGCGCCCGGAGGCTCATGGAACATTCGTTTGCCATCAAATGCCCGAATGTGGCCTATCACCTCGCAGGCGCGAAGAAGGTTCGTTGTTATTGAAGGTTTTCATACATTACGTTGCAGTATTTTCACGCTGCAAGGCATCACCGTGCTCCCAACTTTGAATGCTCTTTTGGTGCTTTCATATTTCACGGTTTTCTTCCTTGTCTCAGCACTGTGTACCATGCTTCTTCTTCCATCGGCACTCATAATAGTAATTAACACCACATGTAGGTGCAGCAGCGGCTGGCCGCGCCTGGGCAGCTCGAGCAGTTCGTGAAAGTAGCAGATGACGTAAGTGCCTTGCGGGCGGTGTTCGCGGGCCTCTATGGCCTGGAAAACCTGCCCCCGAGTGGGGAAAACACCGAGGGCCAATCGGCCATCGAGGCTGCCAAGCAAAACCCCGACCAATTTGTTCTGAAGCCCCAGCGGGAAGGCGGCGGCAACAATTTGTTTGGAGCCGAATTGAAGCAAGCGCTGGAGACCTGGCCGCCGCACGCTCTCGCAGGGCACATTCTCATGGAGAAGATTCAACCGCCGAGCTCCTCAAGCACGCTGGTCCGCAACGGCCATGTCGTGACAGGCCCCTGTGTGGTGGAGCTGGGCATTTACGGGGTGTACTGCAGCGGCGGCACCAAACAGCTCAACGAGCCCGCTGGCCACTTGATGCGGGCCAAGCTACAGGGGGTGGACGAAGGAGGCGTGGCCGCTGGGTTCGCGTGCCTCTCGTCGCCGTTACTGGTGGACGATGCCATCCTACTCAAGTCGAGCTCGGAAGCCTCTGCGGCCGCATCAGCAGCGGCACCTGCGCCGAAAGGGCTCGGAAAGCCGTCCATGCTGAAGCGCCAACGCACCGATGCCGACCCCAGTTCCATATAAGCAGTAACCAAGAAAACCCACGAGGCCACTGATTTTACTTTATGTTTTCCTTCAGCGTTATTAGTAATCACCGGATCTTCTGCTGAGCCGAAGTGGGTAAAAACCCGGAAAACCCGCGGTTTTCTTGGTTACTGCATATAAGGACCTCTTCGCAGGGAGCGGAAATGGCAGAACGACTGCCGTATCTCTTCTGGTGCTTGCTTATGCGGATGTGCATCCCACATTGCTTTCTGTGTTATTAGTTTTTTGGGCCCGGGGCCCGGGGCCATGTAATTTACAAGTTATGAGCTTGATATAATTACGAAACCAACACAGCTTTTTAAAAGAAAATATTATATTCAATAAAAGGGATTATAGATAAACTCGTAAGAATACAAGTACCATTTCGCACTTATGATTACTCCACTTCTCCACTTGCAGCGGTTTTTTTTATAACTTCGGCGAAAGAGAACGCACAGCTAGCTTAGTTCGTAGTTAGTAGTTACGAGTTACGTACTGTAGCTGTGAACTGTGTAGATAAAAGTCCAGCTCAAGCCCAGGTAGGTGTAAGTCTAGTCTAGTCTAGTTAATACTCTCCCAAAAACAAAGAAAGACAAGTACACAGCAGTCACAGAGGCACATAAAGAATGCACTTGAGCTGCAAATGCGCTAGCGAATTCGCTCCAGAAGGCCAATTAAGGCACCAACTGGCGCCTTTCCTCCGAACAAGTCGGCGGTACCTGTAAGTCCATCTGAAGTCTAGGTAGATCGGTATATTTCTAGCTCTAGAAAATTAATCTCTAATTAGTAACCTTGAGCTATCTCTCCAGCTTTTATTAAAAACTCTACCTCTATTTAACTCTCTGATCTCTAAGCCTAATCAAATGCCTTGGACCTTCTTCGACTTACGCAAAGGTATTCAACCCTGTAGCGAGTGTGGAACGGAGAAATCGTCCGGCCGTGTTCCTTCCGTGTTCCGGCCGGAAAGAAAAAGATAACGAAAATGGAGCGAGCTCGCACGATGAAAGCGTTGCTCGTAGCCCTGTGCTTGCTCGTAGGATCAAATGGATCGATGCTTGCTCCAGTACCATCAATCAGCACTTCAAAGTTGCATAAGTTTGACAGGTAGTTCGTCTGAAGCTACGCCCTATGGAGGATACACATTGACATTATCTACCGATGATGATTTGGCCTGAGATACTTCTGCATCTTCACTTTTTCATCAGGGGGTCGCCGGTGAATCGCGAAGCAGCGATTCACAGTGTCGCATTGAAGCTGCGTGGAGGAGCATTAGAGGACTACTGCGAAAAGAGCTGGGAATGGATGGCTGAACTTGGCGCTCCTGCTGCGTTAGTCGGCGGCGCTGCGCTCGCAAGCTTTTTCGAACTTAGGGATCGGTGCGATGTAGTGACTACTGCCACTTACACTGATGCATTCAAAATCAATATTTGCTTGTATGACAATAATTTGAATTTCTATGTATAGTTTAGCCCCTTGATTTGCTCTATTTTGGTCTAGGTTGGCACCAGACGAAGCCGATACCCATGTGATAAGATTTGCAAAAAGCACGGTTATGCTGTTGTTGCTAGGCTCTTTTGCGTCTGAAATAGCATGCGTCTATGTAAACACCATTGCCGGTGATCAGTTGATGGCAAACGGTGACGCACCTATTTCAACGGCAACTGGCACCCTCGACCATGGGTGCGTTGGAGGATGCCTCCTTTCAATCTGAGAGAAATCATCAACTGTTCATCCTGCAAACTCGTTAAATTACTGCTAACAAGATCTCAAAATTCCTAGATTGATTTGAACATGAAGAGCTGTTTCAATTTATGACAGCCATCGGCACTACAGCCTCCAAAATTAGACAGAATGCTGCGACAGTTGCCGATTTTGTAACGCTAACTCAATTGAATATTGTACGATCGGGAATATCATGCTTCATTAAATGGTGCGTGACTTTTATAATATATTTCTTTGCTTCCATGTTCAAAAGTTGGGGCGCAGGGGTGGGGCGCACGGATTGCATGGCGTCTTCAGTTATGGGAATGATGTACCGCGAAATGGAATTCGAATACCTTGCCTCGCGCGTTGGCTTTTTTCAGGTAAGAGGAAGACTGAGTTTTCTGCTACTTTCCCTGAGCACTACTAATATGCCACGGATGATAAGTTGTGCCAATTTTGAAGTTATACGATAGATTTACATTACTGTGTACTTTAAGGATTTGATTTGCTCCTTTATAAATTCTTTGGTAAATAATCACAACAACAAAACTTCTTATTATGCAGGGCATCTTAATGTGGATCTCGGCGCTGAGCATTGAGCTTTGGCTCTGTGGCGCGTCGGTTGACGTGAGCGATCCCAAAGCAGCACCGGGGAAAGCAGCGATTGCGCGACGGCGCTTAAACTTTGCCACGTCAGCGTGCATCTGTTCTCTGGCTTTATGGATGCTTGCTTTCTACAACTGGTAGCAACTCCATTCCAATAGAATATGCAACTCCTATACTTTTCCTTTTGCGTGGAATATTTTTCCGAGTGCTCATTTATTCTTTACTCTGGTCTTACGATTTTACCCTGCCCTGATTTCTGTGTTTGTACCTTTGTCAATCACCACCCCTGAGTAGGCATTTACCTTTCTATTCAAACTACGCCCACATGGTAGCACGACTCGCGAAACTCAGCTGGCTCCGATACATCTGGCGCCCTGGCCCGCCACGATACACCGCGATCGCTGCCCTGGTGCCGCTTGCCGTATCTGTGTACTTCGCTTCAACTGCAGTTTTCGTGGTGTAGTTGTATTTGAGGGGGTTTCTCGAGATTTCGCCATTTCGCATGCGAGCCACGTGCTCTTTAAGGCGGATAATAACCATTCAAACTTCAAACTTCGGCTCCCGATGCCGTTCGGCGGCGAACAGCTCTCCGATTTGCATTGGAATCGACGTGGAGATATCTCCTAAAGAATCTTTTTCTAAACTTTTACTGATGCCCCTTGAAACGCCGTAGTAGGTGCAGGTGTAATTGCTGGGTAGTGCCGACAAAGATATACTAAAATATGATAAGCCCAATAAAATCGGACTCTTAGGATTCTGATTTATTTGTTTTCGCCGTAGTGTGGTAGTTCATTTCAATCCATATCGTTCAAGATATCATTGTAGTGCATACCATCGGATAGAAGGAACTTAAGACCATGTTGAGACGTATGTGCGATGTGCAGGTAGTTCCGGGTAATAAGAAGGGCAAAATCAAAATTTGCTCTCATAGCTCAGTCTCTTAGCGTTTTTTAGTACTACAGTACAAGAAGCAAGTCGATTTCTAACAGGTTGAAGTACCGGATTTGAAACCTCACTTTCTTAACGTGACAATCTCTTATCAAGGGACCCTTGCTCTTATCACCCGGAACTACCTGTACGTTTACGAATGATACAGTAGGGAGTGGTCCGGAGTCCGGAGTGGTCTGTAGTTCAGTACTGTACTACTTACTGTACTAAAATCACTCAATCACTTCATCACTCGTATCTCGTATCGTTCACAACAATGGGACCTTCTTGAGGAAATAGATACAATTTGAATCGAGCTAGGCTTCGAACGATGAGGGCGTTGCTCATTGCCCTCACCTTAGTTGGAGGATCCAATGGATTAAGATTAGCACCAGCTTCAACGCTTCAATTGTCGAATTTGCGCTCTTTCAAAAGGTAATTTGAGAGAAGCTACGATTCGTAACTGATGCACAATGAATGCGTCTTCTGGTTACTTTTCCAACACGTGCATCATCATGTTTTGCAGCAAACCAGTGACTCGTAGATCAGCGCTTCTCGATGTTACCTTGAAGCAACGAGGCGGAAGTATGGAGGACTACTGCGAAAAGAGCTGGGAATGGATGGCCGCGCTCAGCGCACCTGCGGCTCTCGTTGGGGGCGCTGCGCTTACCAGCTTCTTCGAACTAAGAGAACGGTGCGAAACAATCGCATCTTCTAAGTGAGCTCGAACTAAAGTCAGTCTATGCCCATGATTTTTTCAATAATAGATCAGGTCGCAGTGATTCATTCACTCAATAGTTATGAATAAAAAACATTCACCTGTGCTACTCTCTAGGTTAGCGCCAGAGGAAGCTGACACACACTTCATACGAACAGCAAAAAGCACGGTTATTCTCCTGCTGCTTGGCGCCTTTGCGTCTGAAATAGCATGTGTGTATGCGAACACAGTGGCAGGCGATCAGCTGATGGCTAACGGCGATGCGCCGCTGGCAACGGCTTTGGGCACCCTCGATGATGGGTGGGTAGGTAGATCGGAGTTGGGGAGAGTGCATATCGCAGTACACACACGACGCTTGCTCTATGGAACCAAAAGAGTCGGGTGTCTTCTACAATAATTGCATGCGTATCCTTTGATCTATTGTCCTAAACCTGTATTCAAAGTTGGGGTGCGGGAATCGGGCGTACTGATTGCATGGCGTCTTCGGTTATGGGAATGATGTACCGCGAAATGGAATTCGAATACCTTGCCTCGCGTGTTGGCTTTTTTCAGGTAACAAGTAAAAGAGTTTGATACAGAAGTTTTTCTGCCACATTTTTTAAATATGCGAATTGCCGCTGAATATACGAATAACAATTCAGGGCATCTTAATGTGGATCTCGGCGCTGAGCATTGAACTATGGCTGTGTGGCGCATCGGTTGACGTGAGCGATCCCAAAGCAGCACCGGGGAAGGCGGCGGTTGCGCGGCGTCGCTTAAATTTTGCGACTTCAGCGTGCATGTGTTCCGTTGCACTGTGGATGGTCGCCTTCTACAACTGGTGATGTCCTCCCGTCAGTCACGCCCTTTCCTTCAACTGTTGTGCTCTGTATTGTTCCAGCAGCATCATGAATTCTGAGCTCTGTTGCGTGATTTTTTATTCAATTAAATTAACCAAGACCCTCATATCCCCTCTTTTTCTTCATCCTCTACTTTCAAATCCCAAATTTTAGGCACTTACCTTTTTATTCAAACTACGTTCATATGGTAGCACGACTAGTGAAACTCAGCTGGCTGCAGTACATCTGGCGTCCAGGGCAGCTGCGATACACCGCAATCATCCCCTTATTGCCGTTTGCTGTTTCACTTTATTATGTCATCGCTGCGTTTCTGGTAGTCTAAACCAATGCATGTATATTTCCCATCGGCCCTTGTATTTCATTTCGATTGTAAGTAGTTCACTTTTGTCCCATTCAAACAACTGGCATTGGCATTAGCACCGGCCATTTGTATTTCTAAGGGGCTAAGAATTTGACTTAAGTTGCTCGCGAGTGGCAACCCGTTCCCTGGCCGGTAAATGGTTTAAGGGACACACGTAGATTTTTCCCTGTACCGATTTTCGTTGTGTTCTGTATCACATCCCAGTCAAATATTCGACAACATGGGACAAGCACTTTGCGCGAACCGTCGCTCCACGCCGATAGGTCT
>Ga0307982_1002359_pt1 | contig 15312 bp, 15 predicted proteins | sample OrgLakmetagen989_FD_201847 | JGI IMG/M metagenome (GOLD analysis project Ga0307982, IMG submission 201847) | Saline water microbial communities from Organic Lake, Antarctica - #989 | ecosystem: Environmental > Aquatic > Non-marine Saline and Alkaline > Saline | place: Antarctica: Organic Lake...
CAAGTACTTGGGTTCCATACTCCATTACTCGCTTACCTCTGATGCTGATGTAGACAAGCGGGTAGCTTCGGCGACGGCTGCTTTTGGCGCTCTGAAAAATATTTTCAATTCTAAGTACCTCTCTGAGAAACTAAAGGGTGAAGTATACAAGGCCCTTGTCTTGCCTACTTTACTCTACGGTTGTGAAGCTTGGTCCTTGCGGGAAGATTTATTCAAGCGCCTTCGAAGTTTCCATAACCGGTGATTTTCCGATTCACCCCTTTCGATTCTAGTCTAGTCTAGTTAATTCTCCCCAAAAACAAAGAAACACCCCTGTTTTTTTTTCTGCCCTTTCGATTCACAGACAGGTAAGAGACAGCATGCGTAACTCTGAGTAATACAAGTGATAAAGAGTGGCCGGAAACAGCGGATTTCAAGTAAGCGCAGAACTCGCTCCTTGTTTGTCTCCGGGGATTAAGATCATTTGAACTAGGAATACCGAATACCGGCAGCGACGCAGCGACCCAGGCACTTCGTAGCTCGTAGTTGCCTCGCACTCACACACACACGCGGAGAGAGAGCCGCGGAGGCGGAGGCCAAATCGATAAAGATGTATCTTCTGAGTTGTGAGGGGGCGTCGTTTTTATAATTCGATCGAATCCCGATTCGCGATTCGATGTATACGTATACGCTGATACCTGATACGCTTACGGAAAGAAACTCACAATTACATAATAATTAATTAGAGCTACGCTTGGGACCTAAAAGTCTAGGAGGCCCAAGGTCCTGAGTTTTAATAGCTAATAGCTCATAGAAAATAATTCCAAGTTCGTAGATCGCAGTTAGTACTTCCTCGTGTTCGTGTTCTTTGTTTCGCAATTCGGAATTCGAAACCTTGACAAATAATCAAAATCTCCTCGAAGGAAAGTTCAGTTCAAAATTTCCGTTATTCGCAAAACGGCAGCGGCAATGATACATGTAATTGAGTCAAAGCAAACGCCATTCGAGTTTTCTGTGCTCCTTCAAAATGCGTGACTTCACGCGCGCTACTTTGTTCCTCCTGTATAGTAAGAGCAATCACTACTTCATCTTCTCTCTTCTGTCTTCGTCTCTTTTCTCCTCTATCCAATCTGTTGGGATACCCTAAGGCCCTGGCATGGAGAAGGACACCGAAGAGCCCGTCGCCCAGCCCGCCAGCCCACACGCGAGGCCTACCAGCAAGGTATGGAAACCAGCCGTGTACCACCGCACCCCGTAAAAACAGCTTTTCAACGCGCCGAGCGCGAATAAAATGGCGCCCGACAAGACGTAAAACACGATGAAGGCCATCTGAGGTGGGAGAATAAAACAAAAAAAACAGCGTGATCAGTTAATTTGCACTTGAATTGATGCTTGCCAAGTGCAATTGGTGGCTCGTGGACATTGAGTATCGGTAGCATTGACAGAAAAAGACAAATGAATTGAAGGGAGCAAAAGATATGGAAGTGGTCAGTGATATTCACAGAAATAATGCGCTGGTAATCTCACAGCAAATACCTCTTCTCGGTCCTGAAGGTTGTTGTACGCTGCGACGGATCCCAGCAGTGGAAGCACTCCGATGCTGAGCACTGCGAGAAAGGTCGCGAATGCTTCTTTTACCTGTTGGAATAAACCGCAAGAGCGACAAAGAGTTTGCAGATAAATAGCGACATGGTAAAAATAAACGACGCGCAGTGGTGACTTCACGACGGGAGAACATATTATTATTTATTCATGAGCAGCGCTGCGTGCGCAGGTAATGTAGACTGTTCATCAACTGTTGTTATCTAGATTTGATTCTACTTTTGTCTGCATACCAGGGGACCCGATTCGAGGAGGTCAGCTGGCCCCGCGAGCATCAACGTCTGCGACCGCTGAGGCAACACCACATCCTCTAAGAAAAAGTCCGAATATCTACAGGTGTGTGCGGTATTGTTGTGCCAGGCATGCCCATGAGATTGGAATGAAACACGCGCACGGGTATCCAATGAAGTCGGTTAGATGTAGAAATGCGAAGTGCTGCACTAGGTGTTACAAGCCAATTCCTAGGTAACACGTAGACGCACGCAGTTAGTCTCTCGAAGGGGCCCTCTCTCACCTAGCAAGGGTGCGCACAACGAGCGCGGCATCTTCAGCGTCTACTCCTTTGGCTACTAACGCATCGGCGCACGCGTCTACTTCTGCGTCGCGATGGCTCAACAAGCGGGCTTTGCGGGTCGCGTACCTGTGCAATCGAAAGACAAGCACATGCACGGACACGCCCATACTTCAAAATGTCCACCTCTTAGCTTAACTTGATATCGCTACTCATGACAAAGGTTCATTTAGGCTTCAGCGCATGTTGATCAGCGCTCACACTCAGCTCTGGACATCGACTGGTGCCAAATGAAGGGATAGTCGAGAGCTCAAAGAGGTAGAGAGAGGTCACGCAAGCACTTCTGATTCTCGCTACATCTATGGCTTACTCGCTGAGAAGGTATAAATTTTGAGCTCGAAATGAAAGGAACTCGTTGATGCCCACGCCGATGCTCAGGCTCACGAGGCCGCTGAACCCGAGAACTAGGATGCGGCGTGTGGTCAACTGAGCACCCGCGGCGCCGCACACTACGCCGATGCACATCAGCACGCCCTCGCTGCCTCCGTCGCATAGAGTCTTAATGAATTTACTGTCCATGCAAAGCACATAGTGCGAGTTAGAACGCCGAGGTTGGCAGCTCTCATACCAATGCATGCTCGACGGAGGGAGAGAGGAAGTTGTCCTTACCTAACTTCTGAATTCTCAATGAATTTGTAGCAGTGGTCGGTTGGTGTCGACATAGAATTGCCTAGAATTCGGCCTTTTCTTTGCTCAGCGCCATCACGCAAATGTCTCGTTGGATCCGCCGACGTAGTGGCCACATTTGACTGCTCGATGCTGTCGTAGTTGATGTGGCTCGGCAAGGTTGCTCTGAGTGAACCAGAACACGAGGCATCGGAACGATTTCAAAAGTGAGAGAGTAGGATAAAGTAGGGTCAGCTGCGGTATTTTTAGAGGCTAGACATAGGACGCTGCGAGTGCACTTTCTGCGATACCTTGAAAGATCATCAGATGCCATGAACCCTTCTTTGACTGGTCACGACAGACTTCCGAGGATCTTCACGATGATGTAACCAGATAAATCGATGATGTCGTAGCCTCTGCGAGGTTTTTGCCTGCTGCTGTTGAACCTCATGCTCGAATCTTCCGCAATGGAATCATAGAACACCTTCTAAATGTTCTAACTCCCACAAGAACCGCTGTCGAAAACGGGGTTTCCGCGATAATCCGCTAATTCCGCTCTTAATCAGACTTGACCACCTTACCACCTTTGTTTGCCCACTTGGCACTTGGCTGGCTAGCTTTCTGTTGCGGCCTGCTTTCTAGCTAACTAGCTTTTAACTGCACTTGATGTGTTAGTAGACGCTACTGGATTTTACGCAGTTCTTCTCGGTTATCATACATAGCCTCGGCCCTCTCCTCCCCTATGTTGTCGTAGATAGCTGCGGAAGAACCGATTCCTCCAAATGAGAAAGATATTTCGTGTGGTAACAGTAGTGTCAGTCTTTTACTTAGCGTTTCTAGCCTTTCATTTAGCACCAGCATCAGAAGACGCAAGGAATTTTCGTGTCAGCATTGAGCACCCTCACCACAGCCTTGAAGCTAGGCTCGAAAATTTTAGTCTTGCCCTTCACTCCGCTTCTCAAGTGCAAGAGTTGCCTTCAGTTGAATCAGCTGAGGCACAACGACCACTTCGACGAGTCGCTCCACCGGAGCCATTTGCAACTACGATTTCGACTGTACTCACACCAATATTGGCGCCAAAACAGCAAGGGAATGATCATGGGTCCGATCGCGCGCAGCTTGGTGTTTCACTCAGGTTGCGACCGCGAATGACCTGCAACTCGACCAAAGGCCCCTTCGTTGTAGTGTTAAATCCTGTCCTATGCCCGAGATCGGTGCGCCAGATTGTGACGATGCTTCAAGCGGGCTTTTTCTCTCAGGGGCTTTCTTTTTGGCGTGTGAACGAGTGGATTACGCAGTTCGGCGCAGACGAGTCACCAGCGGCACGCCAGGTGCGATAAAGCTCATGGTTGTGTTTACCCCCAACTGCCCTCTCTTTTCTTGGCTTACTTCGTTGAGTTTACCCGTTTATAGTTTTAATGTTTAAGTCCGCTTCTAAGTTCTATTTCATCTCGACATTAACCTGACGCTACGTTTCTTATTGGTCCTATTTATCTTAGAAACGCGGTGGGACCGACCCTTATTCTCATGTGCGAAAAGGCTTGGGTAATGATCCGCACCCAGCGTGCCAAGCTGCTGGGTACACCACAGTGCGCGCATGCAAAGATGCGCCTAACCAAGCTGAAACTGTTCCTGAAACAGGCTCGAGTTCTAATGTAGTGCCGGAAACGATGACGGGACCAACTTTAGTGGCCGCGCGCAAAGCAGGAGCGTGGCGACGAGGCACGTGGGCTGTCATTGGGGGCACGCACTTCGTCGTGGTGCGCGGCGCAAACACTGACATGGGCACTGCAGCGCACGACTGCCCGGCTGGAGAAGTTATAGAGGAAGAGGATCGAAAGGATGCACAGAATAAAGCTGAAAAGGGAGATACAGCAGGTGCTTTGAACAAAGGCATGACACGCGTGTTTGACCGCCTCTACAGCGGGTACGGCAACTTCATCGATAATCGAGGGGCCTTGAAAAAGACGGGACCCGACCAACGGTACGAGAATCTGCTTGAATATTAGATTCGACGAGATTTCCCCCCTTGATGTATCTATGCTCGTGCTGAGCTTTTCTCGTGTTTAAATCGACACTGGTGAGGGGCCTTAAGTGTATTTTCATGTACATTTCTCTTGCATGTATAATCAACTTCGTTTGGTATATACTGCAATTCCTCTTGGACTTTTCAGGGATATTTTCCGCAGTGGGCTATCTTACATGACTACGAACTACCCCTTATTGGACACCCTTGTCGACTGCTCTATGAGCGATGAAGATGCCGACTATGTCATCAGTACAACTGCAGCCTTTGCAGCACCTCAAAGTGGAAGCTGATCAAGTGTGTGATTGAAGAAATACTGAGTGTGATCCTCGATGCCCGTAATCGACAATTCTTTAGCACTTTGCACGTTGACATTGCCGCCTCAGGAAGGTTGCTAATGGTTGTTATTTACAGTCGTCCTTCATCGCAAGTTCTGACGAGGCCACGATGACACCAATGAGAATGAAGGCGATCATCTCCAGATATGCTGCTTAGCGCATCATGCTATGACCTGGCAGCATTTGAGACGTCTAAAACAGCTTCTAACGCCCCCTTCCCTGAAATATGAAAGCATTTCATTCATGCATTGTGCGCTGCTGCAGATCTGAAGTGGCCGGATATTTGTGGTGGTGAATGCTGCTCTCCTATGTGTGTTTGTCATTCTCTAGCCAATTGAAGCAGGATTTCCTGGAAACTTGGGTTGGCTTGCATGGGTGACAGCTGCCTTAGAATATCGGTGATGAAAGGCGTGTTCGTTGCTCTCTGCTCTCTGCTCTCTGCTCTCTGCTCTCTGCAAGTGCAACATACCACACCCCAGTCGAACTAATTTTGGTTTGCGCTTGGTTTACAGGGTAGGGTTAGGGTTAGGGTTGGTGTTTATGTTTGTCTAAATTGAACTACATGTGGCTTAAAATAAGTGCTTATTCGGATTTAAGCCCCACTGGGGTGTGCTCTCAAGTGCAAGCAATTTCGGGTGGCGGACTGGTGGATAGTGGATGTTTATACGCGCGAAAGATACGCTAACAAAATTGACGGAAATGGCGTAGTCGTGGCCACATGCCACTAGGATCTGGAACTTACTTCGAAGTACGCCAGAGGAGGGACCTAAATCTAGGGAACCTAAATCATTGAACAGCGGATATTTCAAATTTTCATTCTTAAATCAATGAATTATTTACCTTTTACTCCTATTATTCGTCCCATTTCGCCGATTCCTTCAATTGGTGGGTCGTGCTTACGATAGAAGAGCTGCGATTGGGGATTGGATGTCTTTAATGTATTGCTGTTAGAGCTATGGCAAAACTCAATTCGATATTGATAACACTAGTAAATCAGGATAAACTTTGAGCCTTAAGCACTCTCTAGCGTGTCAGGATAAATATTGAACCCTTGTTGCCTCGGCCGAGTCGAAGATTTTCTGACACGTGTGTTGTTTCGAGCCACGACTTCGTGCCATCGTCTTTGCGAAAGAAATACACAAGATCAAACAACCACTTTATCGTCAGGGTGGGCGATGACCCGATGCCTACGCTGAGGGAGTCGAACCGGACGTCGGCACGCTGTGCTGATTCAGCACTACTCGTAAAACCATCAAGACCAAACAAGGACGAAGACAAGAGGGCATAGAGAAGGACGCGCTGTCAGATTAAAGTTAAGACTTGTAAATATGATAAGAGCAAATGTAATATTCTCAATTAATAGAAGCTCCCACTCTCAAAATCGAATTATACTACTATATCAAGGTACCTGCGCTGATACGGCCCCGCTACTTGGAGCCGCACTTCGAGGCCCAGCGGCCCGTCGGGCGTCACGATATCGTTGGCCACGCGTGAAGACGCCAAGTCAAACGTTTGCGTAGTGATCACGCCCGTGCCTGTGGTGTCCACTTTGATGCCAGTAGCGTTGATGCTACCTTGAACACCGCGAGCCTGCGGCGAAGCTTCATTCGCAGAACTGCCGCCGCTTCCTGGCGCACCAAATGCCGCTACAGTGTACCGCAGCCGCCATTCACCGTCTAAGGCCGCTGCTTTCGCTGGGTCGTCCAGGAGGTCGGCAGGCGCTGGTGCGCTGGCTTCAATAGCTTTGAACTGCATCCGCACTGCTTCCTCCGATTCTGGTGTACCAAGCAGCAATGCTTCGTCGATAGCTGCCAAAAGTGCATCGGTTTTCGTTGCAAGAGAACTGCCGCTTTGATCTGGTAGTTTCAACGACGTCTTAAATAAAGCTTCATTCAATGCAGTCTGGATGTTATTCTGTAATTCATCCAAAAAGGAGGCCCCGAGGCTTGATTGTTGATGAGCTCGAAGCCAACCATTTCCAATCATGGATCTCGAGCTAAACGCCAATACATTTGGAGAGAGAACCAAGATGATTAAGAAGTATGATGGGGACAAAATGAACATGATTTTTAACTCGCGGCTGCTTAGTACAGTTGCTGCTAAGCCCTTGCAGTTGCCGTCTAGTCTGTCTGCTGTCTCCGCTGATGTCGTCTGCTCTCTACTCTCTACTGTTAGTAAGTACTGTACGGATGATAGGATGACGACATCATTTTGCCACGTCATCTTACAGAAAGCGCTTTGTAAAGGAGGTTACGTAACGAAGTGTGCAATTGCATGTCGTAGTACCTATGCGACCATAACTATAACTATTAGTTATGGTCGCATAGGTGGACTACGACATTGCATGGCCCCATTTTTGACATAGATCCCGAGAGGTCGGAATTAGAATGTAAACAGGCAGGCAGATAACACAAATCAGCTCATACCGGAGGGAAATCCTTGTCAGGCACACAAGCCTGAGAGGCCATGGAAGTGTTGATAACAGTCCAAAGTTGCCCGCTTGGCCACGCCCAGTGTCTTACAAAGAAGTGGAGTTCCCACCTACAGAGGAGGGGTGGGTGGGGGGCACAACGCTTTTTTTAACGTCTTTGCAGTTGACACAGTCCCCGAGGGGCCGCAATTTTAATCGCAATATCGCAGTGCTGTATCCCATGAGGTTAAATGCCCCTTCCTTGCTTCCTTCTCCCGTCGTCTATGTTTGGGGAGTGGGCGGTTTTTAGCTGGGCCCCGAGGGGCCGGCATTATAGAAGGCTAAAAGTTAGCCGGCCGTTTCGAAGATTAGCCCCCTTTGGAATCCAAACCCACCTGACGAGAATATCTCCCACTCCCGCACTTACGGCCGGCTGGAATCCCGAATACTTGGCAGTCTTTTAGAAAGGCGCGGGAGGCCACTTTGTTGGGCCATTCTACGTACCATAAAAATTGTACTACAGATGCGGTATATGGACTAGACTGCCGATTTGAGTGCAGCTGGGTTTGTTAACCTACAAGCCCTACCGCACTAATTTCACCATTGACACAGGGCTTTCCTACACCATAAACATTGCGCGTCATGTTCTTATTCTTCTGTCCTGTGCTCTGACTCGCAAGTATTCATCTGTAACGACGGCGCGCACCCTTGAATTTGCCTTCAAGGAGCAACGTTCCGTCCGTGTTTCGGTTCGATTTTAAAGAACCCCCCTTATGATACTTACAAGACTCCCCTTCCGCCCCTATAGATCAAGAATGCCAGGACATTTGGGAAAGCCTCAATTCAGAACACACAACGCAATCCGCAATCCATTGCTCTGTTCTCCTCTCCGTCTGATCCGCTGGGAAAGCCTGATGTGTCGCTGCCCAGCCAGTTAGGAGACAAAAAAAACATTACAAATACTAATGGGTCAGTGGACAGTCCGCGTCACGAGCCAGTTACATCAAGCTACTACTACTACCATGCAGCTTAAATATCTGCATCATTAATGAGGACTTTAAGTTACTCATTGAAGGCAGGCTTCAGAAGCCAAAGTCTCCATCATCCACATCCCCGCTATCCTTGTGCGTTTCCGATTGTAGACCACCACCAGCCGGTATTTCAGAAGTGTCTCCTTCAGGTGGCAAAGCAGATCCACTATACACCTCGCTGATTAAAACATCGTCGCATGCCCGCTGCGCACCTACATAACTCCTTAATTCTGAAAACGATGTCAGCGTCTTGAGCTGGCGTTTTGGCGTAGGCTTGCCGCTGCCAGATGAGTTCCAAAGTAAGCCAAACGCCAATCGTGCAGACGGCGAAGCCAAAATATCTTTGTCTCCAACGATGAAGAGTGCTTGACATGCTCGAGAGATTGCAACACAGATGCGTTTCTCGCCTGTAGACTTAGCGAGAAATCCAACATCTCCTTCGGCGTTACTTCGAACTCCGCTGAGAATAACGATATTTGCTTCGCTTCCCTGTGATGCATCGACTGTTTGTAGTCGAAGCTTGCCCGAGGCGCACGCTGCGCTCAAATCCTGGCACAACTCCAGATCTACTTTCTCGAGATTATTTATGGTGTCTTCGAGGAGGACCACTTGTTTCTTGTAAAAGCAAATCACTGCAACCGTTTTATCGTCGAATATACGTCGTTTTGAAAAAAGACTTAAGCCCTCAACAATTCGAGCGATTTCTGTCGCATTCACAAAACTATTTCCGACCTTGCTTTCGCTGCGCATGCCAGTACTCGCTGCTGTGGCCCTATGTGATGGCACCTTATTGATTCTGAGGACAATGTTCCCAGACTTTGATTTACACTCATGAACCTCATGAGTTGGTTGGGACGCATCGTAGTCGATCCAATATAGGCCTGTGTACTCTGAGCTTGTCTTTTGTCTGTCGAAGATGAGTTTCTTGTCATAAAATGCCGTGGAAACGAGTTGGGCAATGTCTTCATGCATTCGAAACTGCCGCAGAAGCATCGGAATCGAAATTTTCGCGCGTGCGAATTGCTCTTGAACACGCTCTAAGAATCCTAATGACGGACGTGCCCATTTGTCTAATGGGTTGGACGAAAAGGGGGGCAGCTGTTTGGTGTCTCCGATCCACATCATTTTTTCAATGTTTGGCAACATGAGAAGAAGCGCTGCTTGCCATTCAGGGACCGTGCCAGCTTCGTCAACAATTACAAATTTGATGCGGCTTTGAATTTCGCTTCGCTTTATGGTTTCGTCAGAGAACTTGTGTAACTCAGTAAAGGTGCTGAATAGGATGAGCGAAGAACTCAACATTTGCTTTGCAATCTTGATTTCAGTTGCATTGAAATTCTTCTGGAGCCGACGTAGTTTAGAGGTACCGGCATCTTTAGCAGCGGTCTTGAAGTCTGTACATTCATGCAAACGCACACAATTGTAACTGTCACTCAAATTCAAAGCACATACAAGAAGCACAGCGAAGGATAAATTTGCATACTTTAAGCTTGCGGGTCTTACCTGCAAGGGCTTGAGCATATTCCGTGTTTTGTGGCAAGAGAGAATCCAAGGTGTAGCTTGCTGCGGATGGGCCCATGTTTGGATTTGTATGGCTACCGAGGACAAGCATGCGCGATTTTGAGGGTATTGTCAACGAAAGACTCAAATCCTTTGACCAGGACGTCGAGGGCCTTATTTTGTACGGCGAGGATCAGAGTTACACTGTTGCATCGCCAAGGAATATGTTTTCGAGTGATCGAGCGAATGAGTGTTGACTTTCCGGTTCCTGGTGGCCCTTGAATGATTTCTACACGGCGATAAAGATTGTCAACAACCTCGTTCTGCTCGGCGCAAAGTATTGTGTCTAAATTTTTGTTCAAAGGACACGCGTTTCCTTCTGCCTCGTGATTTTGAAAGCAGGATAAAGCAGCCTTGGCGTCGTCTTCTTGTGGGTTGTCTTCTGCGAAGGACTCACACGGTTGAATCAAGTGATGAAGGTTTCGGTATTTTTGCCCCAAATTGAGTTGCTCCAGAGCTTTGTCAAATTCGCTGCGAGCCTTGAAGAGGTCATAGCAGTAGCCTAAGTCGTACAACAAATTGCAGTGGTCATCGTCTTGGGCGCTTTCGACGTCGGGGTAAAGTTTCATCGACATTACTTTTCGCGCACATAACCGCAATTTTGCCCAATTGTGATTATTGCACTTGTAGCCCATAATCGCCTTCGCTTTGCAACCACAAGACAACCCAAAAGCATACATTATGTACAAATTCTCACGCCAGATGCACATGTGGCCCTTGAGGTCGCGGAGATCACATGGAATTTTAGTAACGTACTCAAATGCTTCAGTCATTGTTATTGGCACGCATGCACCATCATTCGAAACGTCACCCTCGTACGGTGCATCCTTCTCGGGAACATTAATCGCATCAACCCGATAAGTTTTCAAATCACGTCGGCGCCAACCAGGCTCTGGTGCGTTTTGTACAGCTTGGGAAAATTGGCCCCAATATTCACCCCGAACTTGTAATTCGCATTCTTGGAGATAAGCCCTTTCGGGCATATGAGCCCGCGAAGAAAAAACTCGCCGAAAATTCGGCGGCTTGACGGGCGTTGGCGCAATAAGTTCAACAAATGTTCTCTTTGACAAAACGAAAGATCAATTTGAAGTCAGAGTATGGTACGGCATAGCTTTCATCAAATGTGAGCAAGTGAGCAGAGGGCGTCCATACCTCTCCGTTGTCGTTCGTATCGCCGCTCCCCTTCGAGCTGTACTCGACGCAGGGCACGCGTATCGGTTTGCCCACAGCCGATGATAGTGTGCCGTTTCCTGGTTTACGCTCGAGCCTGTCAATTTTGCCGTGTGATTGGTCGACCTCAACGCCTTCGCCCGCGCTGGAGCCCATCATGCCGCCCGGGCAGCCGCCGTCATAACCACTCTGCATAAGCAAAGAATAAAAAGTTGAATGAATACAATACGTGCACAACCAAATTATCAAAACATATCGATAGATACCGCAACAACATAGATGCACGCGCGTGGAGAAATACCCAACGACTAATAAACAAAAAGACACCGGCTGGTGGAAGGAGTTTAGAGCACGTAAAGAAGATGTGGAGGGTGGAAAGTCCGTACAGGCGATTGGGATGGTACAACGAAGCCGCCGAGGCCGCTGCCTTCTGCGATGCTAACAACTCTTTGCGCACTGCCGCCCACATCCACAACTGCGCCGCTAAGCCCATTGGGTGAGCCGACGCTCTCCTGGTGGCTGGTATTACCTGCTGGAAGGGCCAGGTTATCGGGCCCTGCGCCTATACACACCGGCGAATTGCCCAGGCCTTGGCCACCAGCATCGTTCTTCGGCACAATGCTGATGCCCTGCTCGTGGGCGAAGGAAATAAGTGCGTGATAACTTTCCTCCGTTGGAAAGTGAAATGAACCGCTCTGCAATGTCGGTATGGGCACAACCTCCGCGGAGGCCATCGTGGCGAACGTTGGCAGAGCAGTCGCTTGCTCAGGTGTCGGCGGCGCCACAGTAATAGATGGCACAGACGGTGACGCCACAACATTTGGCTTACGCAAGCGGCGCGCCTGTCGCAGTGCCGACGGTTCGGATGGCTTGGGCACTTCGAACGCGGAATAAGGCGGCTGCGATGGTGCCATTGTGGCAAGTGGGTGCTCGACGATGAGCGGATCCGATGCCGGAGCAGGAACGGGCCGTCCAAGTTTTTGCGCCAGCATGCCCCTGCATGCAATTCATGCACGGAACTGTTATGAAAAAAATGCGTGCCCGGTGTTCAACAACATCGAGCAAATATTCAAGGGTTCAATGTGCTGCTGTCGTACCCGTCGCCCCACGTTCTGGGATGGCGCTGTGCTGCTAGCACTTTCTGAGGGGGGCTTGGTGTCGTAGTTTGTTTCGGCAAGGCAGAATTGATCGAGTCAACTAGATTCCAAGGCGAAGGCCGCGCGATGCCAAACGCCTCCTCGGACGCAGCGTTGCTGCCACCATACCAATTTGCGCTAGCCAACTCCACTGGGGGCACGTTGCTGGCTAGAGGCTCTGTATGAACTACGCAGGCCAAGTAAGAGGTAAAAAAATGTAGCACACACCATTTGCAGGACACGTGCAATAATTGGAAAATCATCGTGCGATGGAAAGTAGCACACTCCGTTTTAAAAAATGACACGTGCAAGAATTGGGGCATTCTCGTGCGCAACACCCACCTTTGCAGCTGCCACTTGTGGACGATCCTTTGGGCGCGCCTCGTGCTCCTGCTTTTTTCTTCTTTCGCGCCGAGGCGGTCTTCCACTCCCCTAGCTTAGTTATGCTGGTGGGCGTGTCCTGGTGAGAAAGTGCGCGCACAAAAAATAAGAGAGAACGGCAGGAGCGGTGATTTCGATGTTTGGTTCGCAAATTCTCTGGCTATGGTGCAATTCTTTCGAAGTCTTGGCAAGGCTTGACAAAAGTGTAAGGTTGAGCTCTTACCGCAACGGCGCTGGGTTTCGCCGATTGGCACATGTTGCACGTCGTCCTGCGAGCCCAATTCGTGTTGCCGCATGTACTGCAGTTCCAATCTACAGGGAGAGACAAGATGAGTAGATGACCTTTTCTATTCAAGAAGAAGAAAACATTTGTCACAAATATTTAGCCAAGGGCATTTCAAGGCACGGTAGACTAACCAGCAGCGGTGGACAGGCCAGGAGGTCCACGAGAGTCAGGCTTCGCTTCGCCTTTGCCACCTTTCGCGCCCTTCCCCATCGGCGGCATGGAAGGCGCTGCTGCGGGCGCTGGTCCATCATCGATCTCTTTTACCATGCTCACCTCCCACAGGCGGTCAAGGGCGGCCGAAATTAGGTCGTTATCGTTTTGGCAGTCCTGGCAGATCTCGAGAAGTTTCCCATTGCTCGTGCTCGCTGGGAAGCGTCCTCGCCACTGCCATGACCGAAATGAGAAACGAATTCAAAACGCGTAAAATCAGTGGCGCTTGGAACTAGATAAGTAGAAGGGAGACATCGTATGATAGAGGCGTACCTTTCTCAGCATTTCTTCATTTCGACTGGCGACGCCTTTAGCTGCTGCCTTCTTCTTTGATCCCAAGATAGGTTTCCATGTATCTGGCTCAGTGGTGCTGGTGGGTGCGTCCTGGTAAAAATGTACACACGCGCACAAAGAAAAGAAAAGGAGCTTAAGTGAAAGCTCGTAGCCTCAATGTGGTGCTCTTCCCGCTATTTAGCGAATATCCTTCCCTCTCTATTTCCACCTAAAACAAAGATTGAGTTGTTGTTTTGTAAATCGAAGGGTCCTTACTTCCCAAACGCTCGTAATGGCGGCCGAAATCATGCCATCATCATATTCACAGTTCCGGCATATCTTGACGACTTCCTCGTCGCTCGCGCTCGTCGGAAAGAGGGCTCGCCACTACCGTCACAAAATGAGCGAGTAAGAGACATTTATAAATCTTATAATTCCTAGGTCTAGTGCAGAGGATGACATCAAATGAGATAAACTTGTAAAATCATGACGCCTAGGTCTTGTGCAGAGGATGGCATCAAATGACAGAGGCTTACCTTATGAAGCATTTCCGCTCCTCGATTCCTGTTTGGCATCGTTATTTGGTTTCAATTTCTCGACTCTGAAGCAAAAAGCGATGGGCAAGTGGATAGAAAAAGGCTCAGCGATGCCCTATGAATTCATTTGAAACGCGTACAAAATCATGCCTGGCTATCAGCCAGTCACGTTAAAAAAAACGAGGATGTCCTCAGGTACCTCAGGTATGGTTAAAAATAACTAAGAGGCGACGCCGCGGCTTGGAAAGCAGGTCCTTTAAGTCGCTTTAAGACAGAATTGGGAAAAGTTGGAAAGTTTGGGCAAGTCAGGAGTCACTTGGCAGTATGCTCTTTTGAACGAGAGTCCCAAACGCTCAAGACTCGACTGCACTATTATGGCTCTCTTCACTACTCTACACTCCAATGCACACTCTATACGCGACACTCCAAAAGTACCGAGCTCGGACTCAACGGCTCAACACACAACACTCCAAGAACCTTCAACAACTAACGCCCCTACGGGAATTACAGCAAGACAGTTCTGATAAAGCTCAGACTCATGGACATGTCATGGACCCGAGCTGCCATCAACGTGATGATTACGGGCATGAGCAGCCCGCACTTCCAAATCTTGGAACCCTGGAAGTCGCAGGTCGATCTCAAGAGATGAGTGAAACGATTGGAGCAACCACAAACGACTTGATGGCGCAATCGCAAGAAAATTGCCTGAAAAGGTAGTTGGTGTCTATATAGTCCCAGGGGCGGGACTGAAAGCCGGGCTCGGGGTTCACTGAACTATCGTATGGGACCTCTTCGTCGTAGTCGAAGTTTTCTACAAGTACCTGTATCAATTTTTGAATCAATCGCGAACAGTATTCGAATTTTATACCTGGAAGAACTCGTAAAGTGAGCTATTTGGTAATGATCCGTTGAAACCAAAATAACGCGAGAGGCGACGGCCAGTTTGGGTAGTAATTTAGCGCTTTTTTTCAATCTCCAGTACAGCTGTCTGTTCAGTTACCTAAAAACCTTAGTTGAGAGTATGGGTGAATGAACAAAACAGGCACGGCACAGTGGGGGCGCCGCTGCGTGGGACATACTTCTTTTCTGAGCCCCCCCCGAGGGGGGACTGGATTTAGTAACTAACAGAAAGGGTGCCATCTAATCGGCGTTTGTAGAGTCCCCCGGGCCGGACTGGAAGCCTGGCTCGGGGTTCAT
>Ga0307982_1002362_pt1 | contig 15299 bp, 9 predicted proteins | sample OrgLakmetagen989_FD_201847 | JGI IMG/M metagenome (GOLD analysis project Ga0307982, IMG submission 201847) | Saline water microbial communities from Organic Lake, Antarctica - #989 | ecosystem: Environmental > Aquatic > Non-marine Saline and Alkaline > Saline | place: Antarctica: Organic Lake...
AGAAGCGTGTAAAAATGAGCACATTCAAAAGCTACTTACTTACGTATCATATGTGACGATATGTGTGAAAGAGTATGTGAAGACCGCTTCCTTGGTTTTTCACAATAATTGGTCATCGCTCTCCTGCTATGGCTGTAGTCTCTGCACCAATGGGAGCTCTTGCCCAACTGGGAGCTTTTCTCACCTGTCCTTCTCTCTTATAGGCGCTAGTCCCGACGGATGCTAACGGCAACTAGCAGAGCGAGTTCATGATCAAGTCTGGGAGAAGCGCACACATCCAGAGGCCACAGCCCGGAGCCGAAGCGAAGGATGTGTTATATGTCCCTCAAAGGCCTAAAGGGCTGGTTTGAAAACGGCAGGCGGCTTTTCGAGGCACCCTGCAGTAACAACGTTAGCTCAAATTACCTCCTCTTGGGGGGATGTAACTTCCTCCAACAATAGCGCGACAGTGCGACAGTAGGGCGTTGGAAGTTGGAAGCCCCGTTAGCCCTATAATCACTATACTCTGTCTTCGTCGCCCCCTTCTTCTGTTTCATCATGAGCGAAGCACCTCTAGAGACGCTGATGAGGCACGATCCACCGCTTTTCGTGGGCTTCGATTCGGCGTCTCCTATGGCGGGTGCGCTGCCGCGAAAGGGAGCCGACCCAGCGTCTGCTCAGCTCGACGATATGGTAAATAGCATGTTGCCGCCTCGACAGTGGACGCAGGAATCAGGCACCTGGATGCAATACGCTAGCAAGGAGCCAGCCACTCGATTGGATGTGATCACGCTTCAAGAAATGTTGGACCAGCGGTTGCAGGAGCGGCAGGCGCGCGAGGCGGGCATCTGCCCCGTACGCGAAGACTTGTATGCGCAATGCTTCGACGAGCTCATCCGCCAAGTAACTCTCGATGGTCCAGAGCGTGGTTTGCTGCTGCTTCGCGTGCGCGACGAAATTCGAATGAGCGTAGACGCCTACAAAATCCTGGTTCGTTTGGGTCAACCTATATGCATGGAAGAGGGTATACCGCCTGAAACTTTGCCAGGAGAGTAACAATGATTCTTTCCAAAGCCTCCCGTTTCCTTATCTTAAAAGTAAAATATGTGCCTAGTTTTCACATAGCATGTTTTTTAATTCGCTACGTATGTGTGTTGTGGTGACGGCAGTATGAAAGCAGTATCACGTTTGGCGTTCGGAAGCAGCTCCAGGCGGAACAAGGGCGAGCTGAGCTTGACGAGGCCGTTAGCAGTTTGAGTGGCACCAAAAAGGAACTCGAGGTACAGGTTTCTGAGCTGCGGAATAAACTCGAAGTGATCGAGAAGCGAGGTGCAGAGCGAGCTGCGCTCGAGGCAAAGAAACGCAAGGAAGAAGTTGAGTTTTTGAAGTACCAAGGCCAGCACCTCGACAGCTTCTTGCGCCAGCTCGGTGCAGCAAAGTGATTCCTAAGGATGCATACACCAATCAATTCTGCAGCAATTGAAAGCTGCAGTTGTTTAGTACGTGGCGTCTTCACTTCCGTACACATTTTTTGCCATACATAGTCGCCGCCCCGCGCCCCGAGGTACTTGTGCAGAATGAACACGGAGGTACAGAAGCAACGCAGATGGAAAGCATGCCGATGTTCCTTCTGTTCTCTTATGTGAATCCATCAAATATCTTTATTTTTCCATTTGAGTTATTGTGGCGGCAGTGTCTTTAGTGCCGTTCTATTGTCGATCACACTGTCGCTGCCTGCTATCCACCCTGTAACACCGTGTAAAGAAAAGAATGTGGCCTGGACGGCAGTAAAATGTCAGTGGACTTACCATACATACCCCATTTCATAAAGAAGATAGCTGCCTGCTATCAGTCGCTAGAGTGAGAAGACTAGGCTGACTAGGCCAAAGACTGCTTGGGCCTGGGCAAGAGGCGTAGCCCACCAGGGTAACCAGGGTAACCAGGGTAGCTAGAACTAAGACTGAGAGCTCGGCACTCGGCAGCTGGGTATTCGCATTCGCCTCACCGAAATTGAAATAGATAAAATTATTGTATTCACTGCGATATTCTTTAAAGATGGCAGATTTGAGCATGGGGGCATTGAAGCTAGAATTTGGAACATGAGTATTATCATGTATACCCCCACACTCCCCTACACATTACTTGAAGTACTCCTCGTACTTAATGTGATGCTGATACTGAATTTTGTGTTTGTGCTCCGTGCCCATGCAGTTGTTGCGTTATGCAGCCAGGCGGGCACTCCTCAGAATTCCCAATGGAAGTCCAACTAGCGCCATGAAAATGTACTATCAACACAATAACACGGTCATTATTTCCCCATTGCACTCAAGCACATATGTAAGGCAGCAGTCAGTACATAAAGGTAACTCTTTTATGATCTATGACGTCTGAACTTGAGCTCTATTGCAATTTGAGTCGAGCTTTCGAGCTTTAATGCCACGCCTCGCACATCACGCTATTCAGTAGCACCAAGTGGACTCGAATTTATGACGGCAGGTTATAATGCCGGCCATGAGCAGTATAAAGGAAATCTCCCAGCAGACCTCGCAGCTCGTACTTGGCGACGAATATTCCTGGGGTTTGTTTGGTCTTTATCCAGGAGTTTGGTCGACATCAAGAAGAGCATAACTTCGAGCAGATTGATATCGCGCATGGTTATTCTTATAATCAACTATTTAAGAAATTATACTGCAGGTATTATTCTAAAAATCTTTAGATATGTGCAGATGCGCAGTACGATACCTCACTTCCTATTCCCATGAGAACAAGCCTTTTTCTTATATTTGGGAGAGTAGAAAGATAGAAAGACCGTCAGTCCAGTTCGGTCTTCAACAACGCTCTGATAGAAATCCCAAACAACCTAAGGATTTGACGGATTGACGCAGAGCGATTCGCCAAAAACTCAGCTTCTTCGAGGCCATCACCACAAAAGTCATGAACGCCGCCTTCTTAAGTCGCATGGGCAACATGCAACACATGGTGCTGCGGGCATAAAGGTGAAGAGGAGCATGCAGGCTATGCAGCATGACACTGGTCCACAGTAAGTTTCATATTCTTTTAGCGTTCGGTCTGCAACTTCTGGATCTTGCATTGGCAAAAGGACCGGATGCCCATAAACTACAGACACCGGCTGGGCAAGAACAAATCCGTGGTGATTGTCCCCTCGCTTGACTTCTTCATAAACTTGTGCACCTTCCTCGCTCATCACTATACCTCGAACTATTCTTTATCGGAAGTTTAATGATAGATATCTAGAGATGTGTCGGGAAGGTGAGAAGAAGGAGATGCAATACGCGATATCTAGCAATAAACAGGACGGCGTCAGGTCGCATCACATCATCAACATCGTGGCGAGTGAACTTCAACTTAATGATAACTCACTGATAACTCATCATACATGTAGTACTTCTCGTGCAGTACTTAGTCTTAGACAAGTGCTACTGCACATACACCACTACTCGAAGCAATTTAGCCCTTAATGAGTCATGCTACACATGTATCATCAAATTTAGCGCTTGATACCCTTTAAGCGCTACCGTAAATGCAGTCTACGCCAATGCAGGCGGCTACATCTGAAAAGTATCCAGGCCTTCAATGCCCACAAATTGGGACAAGTTTGTCACCCATACCCACCTCAAAACGTAGTCGATGCAATGGGCCACCTTGGAATTCATGTCCTGACTATCTCCGGAGTTGGGATGCGCCCGCGTCATCATTTCACTTGAAGTCCATTGATCTACCTCTCAAAAAGCTCTCTTCGCTGGAAGCATCGGTAGCCCGCGCTTTTGCTTCCGAGCCATATACACCTCGTGCCTTTAATCTGCCTCTCACACAACATTCACAAAAAGATTTACGGAACAGCGTTGCTTCCAATCGTAGTTTGAAGCGATCAACACCAGTCCTTTCTCGATGGATGTCAAGTCTTGAGCAAGAACGCAACAAGGAAAACTTTTCTAGCGTCATGGTTTTCGCTGAACTTCGGATGCGAGAGACCATTCAGCGAACGGCAGATATGCCCAGGCCAAACCGCAGCCGGTGTGCCGTTGCATTCGAGCTCTTATTCGGTTTAAAAAGCCTTTTTTCTCGGTATGAAGACTTGCTCGCTCTTATAGCAGATGAAATCCTTTGCAGTTGTTACCCTGTGTTCCGCTTGCGAAATGCCAATGAAAGTCCTCCCACGCGCACTGCTCTTGAAGCTGCAGTTCCCTTCTTTGACCTTTCAAACTCGGCGCAGACAGAGTCTGCAAATCTTCAAGATGAACTTCGCGCAGTGCAAAAGGATGGTGAAGCATCAGCGGTTAAATTATCCACACAACTTGCCCAAAGTATGGAAAAAATAGACAAACGGGCTTTACGCAACACTACATTTCGAGTGTGGAAGGGTTACTTTCGCAATGCCCGCTTGAAACGACGCCAACTACGGCGACGATGTGTTCTTCGTCTCGCTGCAAAATGGTTTTCGTGGCATAGAGATAAACCATTAAGAGAAGCTAATCGGACAGAGCTTGATGATCTTCGAATTGCTAATAGCAGGCTTCTGGCTGAAGCAAATGAGCTTCAAGGTCTCGTTCGGCAGCAAGAGCAAGAGTACCGAGATCTTCAAATGGAACAGGAAACACGCATTGGGTCTTCTTCTTCTTCAAATAGCTTACTTGATTGCAACAATGGCGAAAATACCGTACCGACAGCTGTGGTATCAAGATTATGGTTGAAACTATTGGGAATGATCAAAAGACACAATCTTGAGAGTGTTGAGAGTACATGCAGGATTGATCGAACGGGAAGCGAAAAGGATCCATTTGCTTTTGTAAGCATAAATTCAGGTTCATCCTGCTCTATATGGACCCAGACAGAAATAGAGGATACAGCATGCGCCGGAGTCCAAACGGACTTAACCCCAGAGAACGACAAGCCAGTCGTAGCAACTGATCGGAGATTTTCGTTTGCCCCGGTATCTCCCAAGAAGAGAACTGCTCTCTCATTCATGATTCCAGAGGCTACGGGTACAAAGGACGTCGAACAGCCAAAGAGACTTGGAGACCTTGTTGACAAGAAAGGAAAGGCACCGAAAGAAATATCTGTTCAGCTAGCAAATGCATTGATAATTTCAATTTATGAGGCGAAAATCAAGCAAGATCAGGACGATTTAGTTGAAGGACGTCCTCATCAGCCCTTGCCTGAGGTAATAATTTGAGCTCCCAGACTGATATGTACATTCACACAACTTCACAAGGCTTCTGACAACACATTTTATTTGTTTGGTATGGTACAGCTTGCTCGAGATATATTGATTCGTAAATACGGCATAAAGCGTCTCGCAAGCAAAGCCCTCAGGTCTTTGGTAGCGTTGTGCAAAAAGGCAGGCAGCTCAACAGCTAGACTTCGGCTATTCTCAGGTCTCTGCGCAATTCCAACTGACATTGAAAAGAACGAACACTATTCAACCGCTCGAGTCGGAATTTTTGGAACCTTGATGAGCCACCTTTTTAAAGCGCCGAAAGATGTAGGTCTTGCTATGGGTAGTAAACAGCTTGGCATCGACAGGGATTTGGTTATGACTTCTTTTGCTAATACTTTTGTATCAATTCGAAAGCGTGGTACAGCTGAATATAAGCAGACCGCTCGGGCGCTACTGACCTTACCAGCTGATCGAGTTATCAAATTAGTGGAGGGAAGCACCACGAAGTTAACGTTGATAAATGTCGACGATGCCATTGAAATCATGATGAAAGCGTGGGAGTTCGAATTCAGGCAACGATCTTTGACCACGTTTATGAGCAAAGGAAGTGGCCCAGTTGTTCCTGCCTCTCCCGGATCGTGTTCGCCCAACAAAAGGCAGAGCACATTGCTTGGTAGTCTCCTGACGAAATTTAGTTTAAAGCAAAAAGACGCAAAAGCACAACGAGAAGAGCGCCTCGAGGCCCTTTTCATAGCCTTTGACAATGAACATAACTCGGACTCATCCACAGGCGAGCTTACTCTGGAACAATTTCAACAATTCCTCGCTGAAAACATGCATATCGCAAATCTTGCGAGCCGCGATGTCCTTGAGCTTTACAATGAATGGGAAGACTCAAACGAGGAGATTGATGAAGAATGCGTTGGCAACGAAGTACAAGCAGAGCGTGCAAAAGCCTTTGTTTCGCTCGCAGTACGGAATGGGCTTTTGAAAGAGGATGCTTCAAGCAACTCGATAATTCTCTCCCCAGCACGACTCACCAACAATACGAGCACTACTGAGTTAAATTAAGAACAGCGCAGACGGTTAATGTAAGCATGGCGTTGGCCAGCTGCATCACAATATAGATATACCTCAGGTGAGTATGCTCATTCATAGTTTCAGAGGAGTCTTCGTATTTGAAGTCAATGGCGGTATCTTCATAAACACATCGCCAATATTTTTATGAATTTCTGGTGTATATAAGATGATTGCGAAAGCAGGAGGAGGAGGCGTTGATATGCAGCTACATAGATGAATTACGTGGCCACAAGCCGCTAGAGTAGCGCCCCTTGGCCGAGGTGCTTATAGCTTATGGATATATACGGGGGCATGGGGGGCTCATGAGTTCGGCTGTAGCGGTGCGTGCCGCAGCAACGCGCGCATAAGCGCATAATAATCATAGTAGCTCTGCGTCAGCTGCATATACGTAAGAGCGCGCTAGTTTCTATCTAGCGTCTGGCTGGCGGCTGGCGTATCTCTGTTTCATTACAATTCTTTCTCTGCCTTCGATAGAATTCAGGAAGTACGCATTCTCATGCGGGGTTCATTTTCTCTATAGGCATCCTGGATTCAACACGTAAAACACGGCTATAAGAAACGCGTGGTACATGGTAGGCCCATACTCACACGCCTTTCCAGCCTTTGGCCTTGAGCTCTGCCAGCTGAAATTCGAAAGACCCTATCCCTTCAGCAACTTCGCTGCTGAGAGCTGCATGTTTTTTTGCTTCAATCAGCTCCTCGCGTCGCTGCTGCTGGCGCTGCGTCCGCGCTGTCGCCTCATTGCGCAGCGCGTGGGTGTACTCAAGCCGCAACGATGTAGAACTTGGGGTTGGCTGTCGGCTTTCTTGCGGCATGCCATGAATATCGGAGGCGCTGTCGGATAGACGCGACGCTGAGGTTTGCGACAACCCATGATCTCTGCTACTAAAAGCGGTATGCCTTCCAGGAATGTTGCGCTTTGCAATGGTGCGGACGTGGCCTGGAGAATATCCCACGGTGCGAGGGCGCAATACAGATATGTCAGTATCATATGATCCCACGTCATCGTTCGTAGGGGCGCGTCGACCATACCTTAAAGAAGACAAGAACCGGAGTGAATGCAGTTATCAAATGACGAAGAAAAAGAAGTTAGCGAGAAAATATGCCTAAACATGAAAGCAACTAAGGCACATCTGATTTGGGTAGCACTGCACGAAGACTTCCGAGGAGCTCTGTGGTCATATCATGTACCGGGGATCAGCTTTGACGTAAGAAATGTGATCGTTGTCCCTCGGATTCAGCCATAATTTAACGCGTGGTGGGCCAATGTCTTGTAAGTCGCCGGAAGGGTGCGTGCCGCCTATCAGCTTGTTCAAGATGACGCGCTCTTGACCATACCTGCACAAAATTTCCACGAAGACAGCGCAACGCCGAGCAATTAAAGCATCGCGCGTACAAAAGCGCAAATTGATTAGAATTACAGGTGACATGAAAGTAGAGAAACAACACATTGGATGTCGATCCAACAATGAATGATGTATTTCGTAGACAGGGGTCACGCACTCGCTTAACGAGTCGGGCAGAATCTGTCGGTTGAAAGCTTTGCCACGGCCGCTCGTGAGCAGGCCATGCATGTGCCGCCGTCGCCGCCGCTCCATCACTGCGTCAGGTGACCGATCTGACACCATGGCGACGGGACCCGGGTTCGAGGGCTTCGGTGGTTCGCCGCCGCCCAAGTGCCTAGAGTAGGCGGCAGCCACGAAGGACGGCTCACCATTGTGGTCCACTTCTTTCGGCATTTTGAACACTACTGAGGAGGCCATACCGAGCGCGTACTTTGGCTGCTCGGCACAGGGCGAGGTGGCAGCTTCCTCGAAGCGCGTTCGCAGTTCTGGCCGTACGCCTTCACCTTTGTGGCCATTCGTTGACGCTGTCTCAGGCCCAGAAGCAGTCGCCGAGGGCTTGCTGCGAGCATTGGCGTGGGTCGGCTTTCCTGCTGGCTTCTGACTCCAATTTGGCCCCTTTGATTCTACCACCTCACGGCGCATTGAAGTTTGCTGTATAGATTTAGTGTCAACGTCGTCCATGAATGCAGGTGCCATTATGGGCGATTTAAGATACTCGCGCCCATTTGGATTTGCCCTGAAAGGACTCATCGGAGCTTTAGCGCGTGCCTTGAGTTTCGAAAGGGTGGTGATACTATTGTCATCATCGAAGGAGTCGAGACTTCCTCTGTGCTGCCTGCCTGAACTATCCACGCCCCCAACCGTGTCCATTGGTAGTAGGTTTCCTGCTTCCTAGGATGGCGGGGCGCTGAAGCGCTAAACGCTGAACACTACATACTACTGACTACTGAACACTGGACATCCGCCGCGCTGGACATCATGAGGAATGAGGAATGAGAATGAAGCCCACTCTCAGGTCTTGCTCTATTATGGTACTCGATGGTTACCGACCAACAACGAAAGAAGTCGGGCATGTGTGGCTGACTAATAACTAAGTACAGTAGCTTCTTCCCTTCTTGTATTCGCTCCTCTCATAGTACGCGCTTCGTTGATTTGTTCTTCTGCCTGTCAGCCTTCTGATTCGGGCCTCTCGGGGCCTTTGTCTAGGAAGATAACAAAAGATGCAAGTACTCCTCTTTACCTCCCACTTCCACTTCCACTTGCCCATGCCCATTGCACCTAATATTTACTAAAAAATGAAAATTGAATTGCAGGGAGAAAAGTGGGTAGGTGAATGCACTTGAATAGAGCACTTAGCGAACCACTCATGAGCAGTGCACTTGTATGGAATTCATATCCCATTTCTTATTTTCATTATCTCTGCTTCTGGACCGGGAAAGCTGGCATTCGATTATACGAGCGACAATTTTAAAACTTAAAGTCGAGTAATTTCTACAAATCCGATTGGCTGATGTCATTCAATATTTCAATGGCAATTAATCATTTATACTTCTTTTTCTACTATAAGCAGCTAAAGCTTTCATGCGCCAGCCAGGAAGCGTATGCCTTTTGCGATGTCGCTTTAACCTTCGTCACTACTGCTGGACTCTGAGGATGAGGCTTCGTTGTCTTCGAGCGCATTTTGTTCAGCAAGAACAAGCCCAACTCGTTCCGCAAGTGCTCTGTTGGCTTCACGGTAGACAGGATTACTATCACGATAATAAGTGTGCAAGCCATTGTTTCGAATGACCTCCCAGGTCTTCAGGGTGCGTCCATCAGGAGAGACCTTATAACGAAGCTGCCTTTGGGTATCGTACCTCCAACCTGCGTTTTGCTCATGTGCAGGTAGTACGTAGTCCGCTGGCATTTGTTTGTAATACTCTTCAGTGAATAGTGCCTCTTGCGTTACCTCAGCCTCTGCGACAGGTCGACAAGATATTTGATCGAGTGTTTCCTGAACTCCTGGCAGAGCTTTTGCAGGAAGAAGTATAACCATCACCATGATGATTATTGCTCCCAAAAATGGTGCAATGCTCGCATCATACGATAATTTTTCTTGAAGAAATGGAAAAATACTAGCAACCACTGTGAAAAGAGGAAAATCGACATTGTTCGCAATGATGTCGTTACTATAGATCCACACTGAGAAAAGAAAGTGTAAGATCAATCCGTACGCCCAAAGTTGATTGACGCGGTCTTGTAGCTGTCGATCAATCTTCGAAGTCGGTCGAGCGTGATACCTGAGCAGCATAAATTTGTCTGTCCAGAACAAGATAGCAAAAGCTGCAGCTGCCATAGGAAATAGCAGGGGGATAGCAGGTCCTAAAGTCAAAGCAAGGAAGGACAGCGTCAAGGCATGGGTATAACGGGTAGTTACGTCAAAGCTTGGTCCTTGAAAGACAGCGTCAAGGTCAGCTTGCATGCTAAAAGCGGGTGTCGTGAAGGATGCCACGTCAGAAGCCGGTTTTATTTTCTCGAGCTCTGATGCAGGCGTGGAACCAAATAATCTTCGAGTGCTAGATTTTTCTTTCGCAAACATCGAATATCGCGATATGATAGTTGCAATGTTGAATAGTAGCAAGACGATGAACGTAGTCATAAAAGGTGTACCAACATCAGCAAACCAGCCGCGCTCCACCCTGCCCGTCTCATTGATATAGATGAAATCTTCGTAGGCATTGTTTCCAACCCAAAGAGGCACAAGAAGTGTATTGATAATTTCAGCGACAAAAAGACTAATCAAAAGCTTCAACTCGAGCCCATTTTTGGAAATATGTCCTTCAAGCCTCACAAACTTGTCATTTGCAAAACCCAAGCCTTTGTTAACAGCGAAGGTAATCACACTTACAGCGAGCGCAAACAGTGGCTGTAGCGAATAAACTTCGAAGACCTTTGTGCAAAGGTCGCGATCAGTCCTGTAGCTCTCAGAAAGTCCATGAACCCCGACAGACTGCAAATTTTGAGCTAATAATTCACTGCAGTAGCATGCAGCATGGAGACTTGCATGCAATGGAACGGGTTCCAACGCCGTCGAAGGAGCACATGTGCCTTCATCGAATTGGGGCAAATCACATCCGGATAAGTCTTCGTTCTTTACTCGGACACATGGACATTTGAGACTAGTCAAAGAGGGACACTCAGTGCTACAAGCTTGCTCGAGCTCGCTGTCAACAGACACATTGGCATATTTCACTTGATTTAGAGACGATTCCAGAAGATAATCTTCTGCACCGATGGTCGAATTGACGTAGACAACAAAATATGAGTCTTGCAGAGTCAAATCGCATAAAGAATCCCAGTGCAGTCTGGTTTCAGACCCATGCTCCGGTCGAGTCAGGCGTAAATGCTCTGTTGCAAAACACGTATCCGCGCTAAAATTGAAGGCAATAAATGGAACTTTCGCGGCAAGATGGCATTGACCGAGGTCAGGCAGTTGTTCGTCTACAGCTTGTGCCAAAGCGGACATGAAACCAATTAGTGAAAGTGAGAGACTAAGCAATGCGACCGTTACTAGTCCAGTAGCCAATCTTCGGATTCTTTGTTCGTTCGGCCTCGTCAAGAAATCAATGTTCTCCCAGAGTAAGTCCTCAGGAGACTGAGCTTTCACAACTTTGAAAGCAGATGGCTTGCTACTTTTTCGCTGGCTAAAAAGCAATTCGTCATGTAGCTTCCCATAAAATGGACGCTTAAAGTCATTGCAGCATCGTAAAGCAGCCACCGTTGAATTAAATACCACCAAAGCTCCGATACAACTCTGGTCAATAGTTTGGAGTTTACCTTTGTTTTCAAGATCATCAGCAATAGTTTGGAGCTCGAAAGTAAGCTCAAGCTCTCTTCTCATAGCTGTGTCCCGTTTTTCGGCATCGGGGCCTATGCTCAGCACCGTTCCTTCGCCGTACATTTTGGCAATAGATCGAATACGCTGAACCTCCGTCGCCCTCCGTTCATTTGCCAAAAATGTGCCGATAGCCTTCCCGTCCGAATACACTAGTACAACCTACAAATGTAATGAAAGAAATATGAAATGAATGACAAATTAAGCAGATCATATGCATGGGTGCTGGGAAACAGGCGTACCTCCGCAAGGCCGCTCCCCAAAATGAATTCATCTCGCCTTCCTGTGAGATGTGCACTTGTCCTGACTCGGCAGTCATGATGTCTTCCATAGAGTGATTCATGAGGTATCCTTTTTACGTTACCATCGTCACCGACTTCTTCTGTTTTATCCCTACCTTTCCAGTCTAGTCCACGGAGATCAAACTTCGAACTAAGCCACTTCGTCAATTTTTCAGATGATACGTCAGATGGAACATTTGTAATGAAAACGCTGTAGTCTGAGAGAGATATAACGTCGTGAAGATACTCATTCACAACTGTGGTCGTCTCAGAACGTAAATAAAACCAGCCAACTAAACCCACAAAGCCAGCTAACAGCGTGAATAGTGAGAGCGGAAGACCAACGTCAGAGACATAGAACTGTCCACCCAGAAACTCAATTTGTTCCGTGAACAACCCTGCATCGGCTTGCTCTCCTGCGCCTATGTTAGACAGTTGATACCTCCAAAATCCAAGAGCATCTCGAGCTGAATCGGAGGTGGCATTCCCACTGCTCATAAGAAGAATTGCAGGGATATAACAAAGGCTCATGCCAGCAAATATTATGGATAGGGCACGGATGAAGACAAAGTATAGCCGAACACCTGAACCCCAAACTCCAAAACTAGAAATGTCAGTTATCCACAAGGGCGAATTGCCATTTTCAAAGGAACTTTCCCTCCCTTTGACTTCAGCTTCGTCTATGCGTGGTGGGACCCATGGTGTTTCTGTGAAATCGTCAGCAGTGCCAATTTCTCCAAGCCCCTCCCCTTGCTTCTGTGTCAAAAACTCGGACATGTAGGCCACCCAACGAGTCTCTCCCGTCATATTATGGGTCCAGTATTCGTGGCCTTCTTCACTGAAGCCTTGCGACCACCCATTGGCTTCAAAGGCATAATGCGCCTCCGCGACTGAAGGCCCGCCCTCTTTAGCCTCAAACACCATAGGTTTTACTTCAGGTTCGGCTGAACTTTCAACTTCAGGCTCGATATTTTTGTTGCCCAATCCAGAATTATCAGGTTCATAGCTAACATTGCTTTCGCCCCTGTTAGGCTCAGCATTGGATGGAGCATCAGCTCTATCAACTTCTACGCCCTCGCCCTCGGCTTCATGCATTCGTGTACTATCATGTCCGTTGGCGCCTTCAGTCCAATCAATGAGATTGCCAGTGCCGTCCACATATGCACTGCTACCCGAGATCGCTTGGTAATTTGGATCTACACCTTGAGTATCAGCGCTCCAGGATGGTTCCTCCTCTCCCGGAGACTGTTCTGTTTCCACTGCTAATGGTTCATCATGACTATTGTATTCCCAAGTGCCTGTGGCATTGCCACCACCACCCTCACCTCCGTCATTACCTGTCAACAGGGCATCAGCTCTATCAACTTCTACGCCCTCGCCCTCGGCTTCATGCATTCGAGTACTATCATGTCCGTCGGCGCCTTCAATCCAATCAATGAAATTGCCAGTGCCGTCCACATATGCACTGCTACCCGAAATTGCTTGGTAATTTGGATCTACACCTTGAGTATCAGCGCTCCAGGATGGTTCCTCCTCTCCCGGAGACTGTTCTGTTTCCGCTGCTAATGGTCCATCATGACTATTGTATTCCCAAGTGTTTGCTACGTCGTTGCCACCTTCGTCATCCCAGGTGCCTATGTATTCTTCTGAATTTTCAGTCAAACCAGAATCTTCAGTCCGTTTGTTTTCGTCATAGACTGAGCGACTATCGCCAGCAGAATCATTATCGATCCAATCACTCGAACCCGTATCATCAGCAGCAGGCGATATGCCGCTGTCCGATGTAGGCACAGGAGATACTCTAACTCTGACTGTATTTGGCTCGGCAGACGATTGGTTTATAATACCCTTTTCGTCTGGACTTACGCGCATTGCGAAGGATTTTAATCCAAGTTACACTTATGAATCTATTCTGATCATGAGACGAATTAAAACGAAGCTAACGTCGCTCTTTGCTGAGCTAGAAGTAATTTTCCGTTCACGGACACATGACACATGGTAGTTATTTTGTTCGGTAGAGTGCAGTGTGCAGTGTGCAGCACGCGGCGCGCTTCACTGTCCTCGGCATTTTGAAATCTGCGCGTTGATTGGTGCAAATCAGCAATACAGTAGTTTGAGGTATCAAAAACAGATTGGCCCCGAGCCCCGAAGGGCCAAAGCAAGGTGGCCCGTGGGAGCGAGGTAAACAAACCTGGTTGGCGTCATCACTGCGGGGACGTTCGAACGAGCTAGCGTTTGAGATGGCGCTTTGGCTTTGGCTTTTCGGCTGTACAGATCGACAGTGATGTACATTTACAGGGGGTGGTATGAACAGGCAGGAGCAACACCACAGCAAACAGCAAATCAAATCAACAAGATAGATTCTGATTCTGATGTTGTGAGTTCTGTGCTTATGTGCTTTTCAATCATAGAAAGTCACAAGATAGTAAAATAGTACTGCGCACTCGTGGACGACAAGCGTGGGCGCAGCGTACCCGTTGTGATCTTTAAAAGCGGCCCAATACCATGCCACTCTTGAAAGCTAAAACTGACAAAACCATTGCGGGCATAGACGTGGAGGTGAGACGCCTCCCCAGTGAACGCGAAAGTACTGCATAGTGCTGAAGAGGATCTCGTCTTGGCTATCTCAGTAGTCAGCCTACAATCATTTTTTTGGTGCAGTAAAGCTGAATGCTTTATGAAGTCATGATGTATAGCGTAGGTCTAGATTGGCGCATGCCTATGAAGTAGGCGGGGAATGCCGCTGTAATGCTCACTTCTTTGCAAGTGGAGCACGCCCCAAACTTGCCACGCCCCACTATAATTCCAGCAATCTGTCCTATTTCTTTCCTCTTACTCAGGTCATTGGCTTTGTAGACAAGGTAGAGCTTGACTCGAGTGGGGCGACTTACTTCACCGTGCAGTGCGCAAAAGACGGCAATGCGTGGACTGTGCAGAAACGCTACAGTCAGTTTTACGGCTTTGAACAGGACATCAAAACGCAAGTGGCAATCAACGCACCATTTCCGGGCAAGCTCTCCAAGATTACGTCGCTCACGATGGCTCAAAAGGAAGAGCGCCGATTGGGCATTAACAAGTAAGTTCCATAGTGATGTGAATGCCACCACTATTTTCGCTTGGGTGTGGTGTTGGAGGTTTCAGAGGTGGCACCCCCTCAGTACTCCAATCCTACTTTGCCGCTTTTGGGAAGACCAAGAGTGGTCGGCGAATCCCTCTTACGTCTTTGCGTACATGTGCACGCTATACTTGTAGGTGGGTTACGGAGCTTCTGCGGCAACCTCTGCTGGCTACCGTGGTGGCGCAAGTGTACAATTTCTTTGAAGTGCTGGAAAACGTGGACCTGAACGAGTCCAAGTCGTCGATGCGGCGCCACACCCCGGGCCGCGTTCACTTCGAGGTGGGGTTCTTCTCGCACGCTGTTCCTGATTGATCTTCAACCATTCATTCCTTCTATTCTACATTAGTTGGATTGAAAGATGCTTTATCAGGAATGCTAAAACCCCAATGATAATTCACGAACGCTTTCATTCACATTCACATTCTTTTCTTTCCTTTTTCTT